>Ga0115012_10000251_pt1 | contig 31187 bp, 31 predicted proteins | sample TroAtlMetagenome_FD_88706 | JGI IMG/M metagenome (GOLD analysis project Ga0115012, IMG submission 88706) | Marine eukaryotic phytoplankton communities from Atlantic Ocean - Tropical Atlantic ANT10 Metagenome | ecosystem: Environmental > Aquatic > Marine > Oceanic | place: Tropical Atlantic...
GCCCGGCGGTGAAGATGTAGACCACATCGTAGAGCTTGACCCTCGGACTGACGCCAAAGGCGGTGCGAACGCCATCGGGCGAGATCAGCTTGAGCTGGTCGCCGACGCTGAGCCCCAGCTCTCGCGCAACGCCGGAGCCGATGGCGATGCCCTGCTCGAAATTGTCGATGTCGCCCTGCCCGGTCTCGGGATCGGCGATGCGCGGAATGCCCTTGAGATCGTCCTCGGCGATGCCGAACACCTCGACCCCGGCATTGCGACCAGCGGCGGTGCCCATGACCTGCCCCTTCACCAGCGGCGCCACGCGGATCACGCCCGGCACCTCGGCCACGCGCGCCGCGCGCTCGGCATAATCGTCGAAGGTGCGCACCGGGCGGTCGTACTCGTCGAGCCGCTGGCTGGCATAGACCGTCACGTGAGCATTGGCGCCAAGGATCGTATCCACGAACTCGGCCCGGAAGCCCGAGCGCACGGCCAGCGTGGCGATCAGCGCGAAGACCGCGAGCGTGATGCCGACGAGGCTGATCCAGGTCATCACGCTGACCCCGCCTTCGGCGCGGCGGGCGCGCAAATAGCGCCACGCGATCATCCATTCGAACGGGGCGAAGGGGGCTGGGGTGCTTGCCATAATCTCTTTCTGTGCCGAAGGGGCCTGATCTGCGCAGGTCTGCTCGGCGCGGAAAGTGGCCTTTTGCCGGAACGGGGTCAAGCGCGCCTGCGTTGGCCTCGAAACAGGAGGGAGCACGGCGCATGAAACTTCTCGTGATCGGAGCCAGCCGCGGCATAGGCGCCGCGACGGTCGAAACCGCGCTAGCGCAGGGCCATTCGGTTCGGGCGCTGGCCCGCAGCGCCGGCGAGATGGAGCTGCAGGCCGGGCTCGAGCCGTTGCCCGGTGACGCCACCGACCCGGCCTGCCTTGCAGAGGCTGTCGAGGGGGTCGACGCCGTCGCCATGACGCTGGGCCTGCCGCGCAACGGCTCGGTGATCTGGACGCGGACCAAGCTGTTCTCGGATGCCACCGCGGCGCTTCTCCCCGCCATGGAAAAGACCGGCGTGCGCCGCCTGATCGCTGTCACGGGCATCGGCACCGGGGATTCGCGCTCGGCGCTGTCCTGGACCGAGCGGATGACGCATCAGGCGCTGCTGGGCCGCGCCTATGCCGACAAGGACATTCAGGAAGAGATGATCCGCGCGTCCGGCCTAGACTGGACGCTGGTGCGCCCGACCATCCTCACCAATGGCGGCGTCGGGCATTACAAGGTGCTGGTCGAGCCCGAAGAATGGCGCATGGGGCTGGTCAGCCGCCGTGCGGTGGCCGATTTCGTGGTCCGCGCTGCGGGCGACGATGCGTTGATCGGCAAGGCGCCGGTGCTGGTGCGATAGCGCCCACACATGGGCCGCTTTGAGATCTCCGTGTGCGCGATGAGATTGTCCGGGCCGCGCGGCGCAACTTCCGGCGCTCGGACGCATCCGCTTGACCGCGAACCACGGCAGGCCGTAAATCCCCGCCATGACCCACGGACCCAGATTTCCCGACCTCATCGCCCGCCTTCCCGCCACCGTGCCCTTCGTGGGCCCGGAAGAGCAGGAGCGCGCCAGCGGCCACGTGTTCCGCGCCCGCCTCGGCGCCAACGAGAGCGTCTTCGGCCCCTCTCCCAAGGCGATCGCCGCGCTGCAGGCCGCCGATCAGGAGATCTGGAAATACGCCGACCCGAGCCATTTCGAGCTGAAAACGGAGCTGTCGAAGCGGCTGGGCTGCGGACATGGAAACATCGTCTTCGGAGAGGGCATCGACGGCTGCCTCGGCTACCTCGTGCGCCTGCTGGTCGAGCCCGGCGACGCGGTGGTGACCTCGGACGGCGCCTACCCGACCTTCAGCTACCACGTGAACGCCTATGGCGGCGTGTTGCACAAGGTGCCCTATCGTGACGACGCCGAGGACATTGCAGCGCTCTTCGCCAAGGCGGCCGAGGTCGATGCCAAGATCGTCTACCTCGCCAATCCCGACAACCCGATGGGCAGCTGGATCGACGGCGCCACCATCGAGGCAGCGCTCGACGACCTGCCCGAGGGCACGGTGCTGGCGCTCGACGAGGCCTATATCGAGTTCGCCCCCGAGGGCACGGCGCCGCAGATCGATCCCGAGGATCCCCGGGTGATCCGCTTCCGCACCTTCTCCAAGGCTTACGGCATGGCGGGCGCGCGGGTGGGCTATGCCTTCGGCGCCGAGCCGCTGATCAAGGCCTTCGACAAGATCCGCAACCACTTCTCGATGAATCGCTCGGCGCAGCAAGCCGCGCTGGCGGCGCTGCTCGATGACGCATGGCTGGCCGAGGTGCGCGGGCGCGTGAACTCGGCGCGTGAGCGCATCGCCGCCATCGCCGAGGCCAACGGCCTCACCACCCTGCCCTCGGCCACCAACTTCGTGGCGGTCGATTGCGGCGGCGACGGCGCCCATGCGCGGGCGGTTCTCGAGGGGCTGGCGCGGCACGGCGTCTTCGTGCGGATGCCCTTCGTGGCACCGCAGAATCGCTGCATTCGGATCAGCGCCGGCACCGAGGCCGATCTCGACATCCTGGCCGAGGAACTGCCCAAGGCGCTGGCGGAGGCCTGCGAAACCGTGGCCTGACGCTGCCTCGCGGCGGCACGATCACGGAACCATTACCTTGCGTAAAGGGTTCGATCCCAAAGTCGTGGTGTCACCTGTGCTATGCTGGTGACCCGCGCCGAGCTCTGAGGATCTGCCTATGGACAACCGCACGCGCCAACCAGCCCCGGACTACACCTCGTCCGCGCTGTTCTTCCTGTTCATCAACATGCTTTGGATCTTCGGCGTGATCTGGGTGAGCTGGGGGCTCGGCGCGGTGGCGCTGGCCGGGGTGGCGGTGAACCACCTCATCACCCTGCTCGACCGGCGGCTGAACGGCGCGGCCTGAGCCGCGCCGCGCGCGATCAGACGGCGGACCCGATCACCTCGGCCGCTGCCGCGACACCGCCGCGCCCATGCGGGATGCCGACCGCGTGCAGACCGGCCTCGATCACCCCGAGCGCTCCCAGCACCATGTGGGCGTTGACGTGCCCCATGTGACCGATGCGGAAGAAGCCGGTGCCCATCGGATCGTCCGGCTCGGACATGCCCAGCCCGATGCCCAGCGTGAGACCCGCCGCGGTGTCGGTCCACTTGCGCAGCTCGGCGCCGTAGGGCGCGCCCACGCGCAGCGCGGTGACCGCGTGGCTGCGCACCGATGGGTCTCCGACATTCATCGACAGCGGGCCGTCCGAGCCCCAGACATCCGCCGCCGCCCAGATCGCACGGGCGAGCGTGGCATGGCGCTTCCAGATCGCCTCCATGCCCTCGGCGCGGATGATGTCGAGCGCGGCGCGCAGGCCGTAAAGGTGATGTGCAGGCGCCGTGCCCCCGAAATACTGGTAGAAGAACTCGGGATTGGCGCGCGGCGTCCAGTCCCAGTAGCGGCTCACCCGCTTCATTGCGGCGCGGCGCTCTGCGGCCCGATCGTTGAAGAACACGAAGCTCAGCCCCGGCGGCACCATCAGCCCCTTCTGCGAGCCTGCCACCATCACGTCCGCGCCCCACGCGTCCATCCGGAATTCGTCGCAGGCCAGCGAGGCGATGCAGTCGACCATCAGAAGCGCAGGGTGGCCGAGATCATCGAGCGCCCGTCGCACCGCCGCCACGTCGTTGCGCACCGAGCTCGCGGTGTCGACATGGGTGACCAGCACAGCCTTCAGCGCGTGGCCGGTGTCGGCCTCCAGCGCCTCGGCCACGCGGACCGGATCGAGCGGCGTCTTGCGGCCGAAGTCGATGATCTGCGGCTCGATGCCCAGCCCCGCCGCCATGTCGGCCCAGCCGTGGCCGAAACGCCCGGTCGCGGGCACAAGCACCTTGTCGCCCTCGGCCAGCACGTTCGACAGTGCGGCCTCCCACGCGCCGTGACCATTGGAGATGTAGATCGCCACGTGCCCCTCGGTCTGTGCCACGTGGCGCAGGTCGGGGATCATCGCCGCCACCATGTCGACAAGCTCGCCTTCGTAGATGTTCGGTGAGGCGCGGTGCATCGCGCGCAGCACCGCATCGGGCATGACCGACGGACCGGGAATGGCCAGGTACGGGCGACCGTGGGCAAGTGACATGGGTTTTCTCCGTGAAAGTCCCCCCTTGAAAATCCGGGGTCGGCGTCAACCTAAGCATGGGCGCGGCGGCGTCAATCCGCCCCGCCGCTTGCCACGCGCGTCCAAGGCCACTAAACCGCCGCAAGGCCATGGGGACGTCACACATGCTCTCAAAGCTCTGGGGAAAGATCGAACACCGCGAGCGGCGCCTGCGCCGGTCGTTCGGCAAGGATATCTCGACCCCCGCGGCGCGGGCACTGTCGCAGTTCCATTACAACCTCTTCGACCACGCCTGGCTGCGCACGGTCTGGACCAATTTCTGGCAGATCGCGCCGGGCGTCTGGCGCTCGAACCACCCGACCCACCGGCGCTTCGAGAAATACGCGAAGATGGGCATCAAGACGGTGATCACGCTGCGCGGCGAAGAGAAGTTCTCGCATTACCTCTTTGAAAAGGAGAGCTGCGAGACGCTCGGGCTGACCCTGAAACACGCCAAGCTCTGGGCCCGCTCCGCCCCCAAGCGCGAGCGCATCCTCACCCTGATCGACACTCTGCGCGAAGCCGAACGCCCGATGATGTTCCACTGCAAGTCAGGTGCCGACCGCGCCGGCTTTGCCTCGGCGGTGTACCTGATGGTGTTCGAAGGCGTCCCGGTCGAGGTCGCGCGCAAGCAGCTTGGGCTGAAATACATCCACCTCGAGTTCACCCGCACCGGCGTTCAGGGCTACATTCTTGATGTCTACGCCGCCCGCAACCGCCGCGCTCCGATCCCGTTCGAGGAGTGGGTCCGGACCGAATACGACGGCAAGGCCATTCAGGCCGGGTTCGACGCCAAGCGTCCTCCGGAAGACCTGGCGTGAGCGGGCGCACGGAAAACTCCGGCCATCTGTTCAGCTGGCTGTGGCGGAACTACCTCTGGAAGCACCGCTGGCTGCTGCTCGTCGCGCTTGCCTTCATGAGCATCGAGGGCGCCATGTTCGGCCTGCTCAGCTACATGATGAAGCCGATGTTCGACAACGTCTTCGTCGGCGGCAATTCGGATGCAATCTGGTGGGTCGGGCTGGTGATCTTCGGCAGCTTCCTGGCGCGCGCGGTGGCGAGCGTGATCCAGAAGGTGCTGATGTCACAGATCTCGCAGATCACCGTCGGCGATATCCGAAACGACCTTGTCGGCCACCTTATGAACCTCGACGGCACCTTCCACCAGGCCTACGGGCCCGGCTACCTGATGCAGCGCGTCGAGGGCGACGTCGGCAGCATCGCGAAGGTCTGGAAGATCATCATCACCGGGGCAGGTCGTGACGTGATCGCCCTGTTCTCGCTCTTCGGCGTGGCGCTTGCGATCGACTGGCGCTGGACCCTTGTCGCCCTGATAGGGGCGCCCCTGATGGTGCTTCCGTCGATGTTCGCGCAGCGCTACGTGCGCAGGCACGCCCGCAAGGCGCGCGACATCTCGGCCGGTCTGTCGACCCGCCTGAACGAGATCTTCCACGGCATCGTGCCGGTCAAGCTCAACCGTCTCGAAGAGTACCAGGCCGGGCGCTACGCAAAGCTCACCAGGAAGCGCATCCGCACCGAGGTCAGGTCCTCTCTCGGCAGCGCCTCGATCCCGGCGCTGATCGATATCATGGCCGGCATCGGCTTCATCGGGGTGCTGTTCTACGGCGGCCGCGAGATCATTGCCGGCGAGAAGACCGTCGGCGACTTCATGGCCTTTTTCACCGCCATCGCGCTGGCCTTCGAACCGCTGCGCCGGCTGGGCGCGGTGAGCGGCACCTGGCAGATCGCCGCCGCCTCGATCGAGCGTCTGAAGGAACTGATGGACATGGTTCCGGCGCTGCGCGATCCCGCCGATCCCAAGCCTGCGCCGCAGGGTGTGCCGGGCATCGTGCTCGATGACGTGCAGCTCTCCTACGGCGACGCGCCCGTCCTGCGCGGCACCAGCTTCACTGCCGAGGCCGGCAAGACCACCGCGCTGGTCGGGGCCTCGGGCGCCGGCAAGTCGACCATCTTCAACGTGCTGACCCGGCTCGTCGATCCGGCCAGCGGACGGGTCGAGATTGGCGGCACCGAGGTTTCCGACATGAAGCTCGCCGAGCTGCGGGGCCTGTTCTCGGTGGTCAGCCAGGAAGCCCTGCTGTTCGACGAATCTCTGCGCGAGAACATCCTGCTCGGCCGCGGCGACATCTCCGAGGCGCGCCTTCAGGAGGTGCTCGAGGCCGCCCACGTGGCCGATTTCCTGCCTCGCCTCGAGGGCGGGCTCGACGCGCAAGTCGGTCCGCGCGGATCGTCGCTCTCGGGCGGCCAGCGCCAGCGCGTGGCGATCGCCCGCGCCATCCTGCGCGACACGCCTATCCTGCTGCTCGACGAGGCCACCTCGGCCCTCGACGTGCAGTCCGAGGCAGTCGTGCAGAAGGCGCTCGACGCCCTCGCCAAGGGCCGCACCACGCTGGTCATCGCGCACCGGCTCTCGACCGTCCGCCATGCCGACAAGATCGTGGTGATGGATCAGGGCCAGGTGGTCGAGGAAGGCACCCATGACGAGCTGCTGGCCCGCGGCGGCACCTTTGCGCGGCTGCACGCATTGCAGTTCTCGGAAACCTGAGCCACCCCCCTCGCACCCGCCGCCCAAGCATCCTAGATTGCGGGCAGAGGACGCGACGGACAGATCGGGAGAGCGCGATGACGAGCGAACGCAAGGTGCTTCGGGTGAGCGGCCCGGAGGCGGAGCAGTTCCTGCAGGGACTGGTGACCAATGACGTGGCAGGCCTGAAGGACGGGCTGGTCTACGCGGCCATGCTGACCCCGCAGGGCAAGTACCGCGCCGATTTCTTCCTCGTGCCCAAGGGCGAGGACATCCTGATCGATGTGGATGCGGCACTGGCGCCGGACCTGCAGCGCATGCTGACAATGTACAAGCTGCGCTCCAAGGTCGAGATCGCCGAGACCGACATCGCGGTGACCCGTGGCACCGGCCCCGAGCCGGAGGGCGCCTTCATCGATCCGCGTGACCCGCGCATGGGCTGGCGCGGTTATGACGGCCAGACCGGGGACGAGGCCGACTGGGACGCGCTGCGCGTCGCCGCCTGCGTCCCCGAGAGCGGCGTCGAGCTGACGCCGGACACCTTCATCCTCGAAGCCGGGTTCGAGCGTCTCAACGGCGTCGATTTCCGCAAGGGCTGCTATGTCGGGCAGGAAGTCACCGCGCGGATGAAGCACAAGACCGAGCTGCGCAAGGGGCTCGCGCAGGTCGACGTGAGCGGCAGCGCTCCGGTCGGCAGCGACATCCTCGCCGGCGAGAAGACAGCCGGCACGCTCTACACGCAGGCCGAGGGCCACGGCATCGCATACCTGCGCTTCGATCGTGCCAAGGGCGACATGACGGCCGACGGCGCGACGGTGCGCTACACGCCATGACCCTCTCGGCGCTCGAGCCGGTCTTCGGCGCCGAGATCACCTCGGCGCAGCCGCTGCATGGCGGCGACCTCTCGGAGGTACTGAAGGTCACGCTGAGCGACGGCCGGGTGATGGCGGTGAAGCGCGGCGCATGGGTCGATACCGAGGCCCGGATGCTCGCCGCCATGGCCACCGCCGGCGCACCGGTGCCCGGCGTTCTGCATCAGGCCGGAGACCTGCTCTGCCTCGACTGGCTCGAGGAGGCGCGGCCCGCTCCACAGAGCTGGCAAGCGCTCGGCGCCGGGCTGGTGGCGCTGCACGAACATTGCGGCACCGGCTACGGCTGGCCCGAGGATTACGCCTTCGGGCCGCTCCCGATCGAGAACGGCGCAGCGCAGAGATGGCCCGCCTTCTGGGCCGAGCGCCGCCTGCTGCCCTTCCTGCCGCACCTGCCTTCGGATCTGGCCCACAGGGTCGAGACGCTGGCCGCCGCCCTGCCCGAGCGTCTGCCCGAGGCTCCGCCGCCTGCCCTGCTGCATGGCGATCTCTGGACCGGCAACGCGCTCTTTGGGCACGACACCGCGTGGATGATCGATCCGGCCTGTTACCACGGCGACGGCGAGGTCGACCTCGCCATGCTCGAACTGTTCGGCGCCCCGCCCGAGGCCTTCTGGTCCGGATACGGCGGCACCGAGCCGGGCCGAGCGGAGCGCCGCCCGATCTATCAGCTGTTCCCGGCGCTGGTGCATCTGCGGCTCTTCGGGGCGAATTACCGCGGCATGGTCAGCGGCCTGCTCGACGCCTCCGGCGCCTGAGCCGGGCAGCGTTCAGCCGAGCCGCTTTTCGTAGACCTCCACCGCCCGCGCCGCGCCCGTGCGCTGCATCAGCCCGCGCGACGGCCCGTTGAAGCTGTGGACATGGGCCACCCAGCTCTCGCAGCCGCGCGCGGCGATCTCGGCCTCGAAGCCCGCCACCAGCCGCCGCGCGATGCCGCGCCGCCGCCAGGATGGCGCCACCGCGATGTGATCGAGCACCGCAAGGCTGCGAGGGCGCTCCACAGCGCTCTGGGGCACCTCGCGCAGCCGCCAGAGCAGGTAGCCGCGAACCACGCCCTCGGCCCGGTAGACAAGCGCCTCGGCGCCGGTGTCGATGTCCTGCGCCAGCATGCCCACCAGCGCGGCATCGTCCGCCTCGGCGTGGAAGCGCTGCGGCACCCGCTGCACATGCAGGGCGTTCAGCCCGCGCAGCAGGCTGGCCACCTGCGGCAGATCCGATTGGAGAAGATGGTCGATCATGAAAAAGGCCTCCTGGGCTTTGCGCCGGAGGCCTTTGGTCATCTCGTCATGTCTGCCCCCGGATCGCACGGGGACAAGAGTCGTCGGCGCGCGGGTTATGCGCGTTCCGAATACTCCATGGTTTCGGTGTTCACGACGATGTCCTCGTCCTGCCCGACGAAGGGCGGGACCGAGATGCGCACGCCGTTGTCGAGCACCGCGGGCTTGAAGCTGTTTGCGGCCGTCTGGCCCTTCACCACCGGCTCGGTCTCGGCGATCTTGCAGACCACCTTCTGCGGCAGCGTGGCGTTGAGCGCTTCGGAGTCGTAGAACTCGACCACGATGGTCATGCCGTCCTGCAGGAACGGGCGACGCTCGCCGAGGATGTCGGCCGGCAGCTGGACCTGGTCGTAGGTCTCGGTGTCCATGAAGATGAGCATGCCGTCATCCTCGTAGAGGAACTGCATGTCGCGCTGCTCGAGGCGCACGCGCTCGACCTTGTCGGCGGAGCGGAAGCGTTCGTTCAGCTTGGAGCCGTTGCGCAGGTTCTTCATCTCGACCTGGGCGAAGGCACCGCCCTTGCCGGGCTTCACGTGATCGACCTTCACCGCGGCCCACAGGCCGTCATTGTGTTCGAGCACGTTGCCGGGGCGGATTTCGTTACCGTTGATCTTGGGCATAAGGGGCGAAACCTCGGCAAAAGGTTGATGATTGTCTGGCCGGTCCTATATCTGGCCAGTCCTGCCCATGCAAGACAGCGAATATCGTGTGCGTAAGAAATAAGCAATGTTGTGAGCGCATGTCAGCCATGCGTTTGTGGTGTATCCGAATCGAACGGAATGGTTCATAACGCCACACACGCCGGAAAAGACAAGAGCAATAATCAAAGGTCGAAATATGAAAGATTTCGTGGATAGCACAGCCTTCAATGCCGAACAGGGCAACCGCGCACGCAAGCTCTTTGCGGCCGTGGTTCTGGCTGCGCTCGACGACGCGATCGCCGACGACAAGAAATACGGCAATGGCCCTGAGCAGATCGCCCGCTGGGCACGGTCGCGCGACGGCCGTGAAGTTCTGAGCTGTGCCGGCATCGACCCGAACGAACGTGTCGTTCAGGGCCTGATGGAATTTGTCGGCAAGGGCATCCGCACCTCTGTCGCGCTGTCGCGCGAAGAGAGCGAACGCCGCAACGCCGCAGCCGCGGCGGATCGCGCCGAAGCAGCCTGATACTACCCAAGACGTTCGGCACGTTGAACGAAAGGCGCTCCCTGCAAGGGGAGCGCCTTTCGGTTTTATTGGCGGTGATCGTCGCGACAGACCGGAGCGGCCACGCAGGCCGGCCTCAGTCGAAATGCTCGCTGGTCACCATGCGATGGATCTCGCGACGCACCATCTTGCGTACGTTGCGGGTGATGCGCTCACCGAGCGCGCCTTGCAGCTCCTGACGGATGATCTCGGTCACGAGGTCACGCAGCATCTCTTCATCGAACAGGTCCACCGGGGCGGGCAACGCATCGCCATGTTCGGACGCCGCCACGTCGGGCAAGTGCTGCGTGTCCGCCAGCACATCGCCCCGATCCGCGCCCTTCCAGGTCGGCCCCTCAAGCACCAGCGCTTCGGCTCGCCGGGGGTCCTCGGCGACGACCTCATCGGGCTTGTGGTCCTGCCATTCCAACGGCTTCTGCGGCCGGTGGACAAAGGCCGCGCAAGCGGCCTCCGCGCCCTGCGGCTCATGGCTCTCGGCCACGGGCTCGGGCTCGGGCTCGGGCGCGGCCTCGATTTCGGCCCCCTGCTCCGGCTCCTGTACCGTCGCGGGCTCAACCTGCGCTGCCGGCTCGTCGCCCTTGTGACGGGCGATCATCGCCTCGAGCGCGGCGATCTTCTGGGCCAGCCCGAGATCGCCTGCCGGCTCGTCTTCGAGCTCCGGTTCGGGGATGCGCGGTGACATTTCGGGCAGTTCGGGTTCCGGCAGCGGGACCTCGGCGGTCGGGATGCCATCATCGGCGGCGTCCGCAGCATCGCTCCCGGTGACCTCCGCGATCCGGTCGAGCAGTTGCGCTGTCTCGTCCGCGTCCTGCGTCTCGGCGGCGGGCTCCGGCGCTGTCGCCTGCGCGGGTCTCGAGCGCGCAAACTTGGGGCGCGCATCGCTCTCAGGCGAGGCCAACGCCCGCGCCAGTTCTTCCTCGACGAGCTTGCCGAGCAGGGTCGAGGCATCAAAAGACGGCTCGTCTCCGCCGTCTTCGTAGATCTCTTCGAATTCTTCGTCCGAGGCGGTGAGCCCAAGGGTCAGGCGACGCGCGGCGGCAGCAGGGCCGGCCTTGTCGCTCTCGGGGCGCTCTGCTGCTTCAGGCCGCTCGCGCGACGGCGACTCGGCCTTCGGATCGCGGTTCAGACGGAACGGAACCGCCACGTTCTCGCGCTCAACAGAGGCCGGGGCTGGCGCGCGCGCGGGCTCTGCCGGCAGGCGATTTTCCGAGGCCGGACGCTTTGTCGAAGATCCGCCTCCCCGGCCCGTCGCGGGCTTGGGCGCATCGTCCGGCACACGCTGCGCCGGGGTCAGGACCAACCGTTCAGGCTTCCCCTTCGCGCTTTGCGGGGCGGATTGCTCACGGGCATCGTCGGCGACGAGTCGCCGGATGGAGGACAGCACATCCTCGATTTCCACATTCGTCACGGGGTCGGACATTCATCTTCCACTCTTGCCTCGCGAAACTCTACCGCGACGGATGATTCCAGACAACCGATGTGCAATGCCTAGTTTTTTCCGAGGGCACGGAGGACACGGTCGAGTTCCTCGCCCTGCCTCGAGGTCACCGGAGCGGTCTTTACGAGGTCGTAATACGCGGCCGGATCGTAGCGCGGTACGTCGAGCCCGAGCTGCTCGGCGGTCAGCTGACCGATCGAAGCCAGCACGGCGTAGGCCGCGATGGTCTGATCGACCTCGGCCGAGATCTGCGCCGCCCGCGCATCGAGAAGCTCCTGCTCGGCATCGAGCACGTCAAGCGTCGTCCGGGCGCCAAGCGAGGCCTCCTCGCGGATGCCCTCGAACGCGACCCGGGCGGCCCGCACCTGCTCGCGCGTGGAGACGATCGAGGCCTGTGCGATGCGCAGCTGCGCGAAGGCGCTGCCGACGGATTGCTCGACCTGCTGGCCGGCGGTGTAGAGCTGCGCCCGCGAGGCATCGCGGTTCGCCATGGCCTGACGGACACCCGACGACAGCCCGCCCCCCTGGTAGATCGGCCCGCTGAGGCCGAGCGTCACTGATCCTCTCTCGGACGCAAAGGGCGAATCGAAGGTCCCGCTCATGCCCAAGCGGCCCTCGAGGTTGACCGTCGGCTTCATCCGCGCCTTGGCGATGGCGATCGCGATGTCGCTGCCGGCCACCACGTGGCGAAGCTGCACGATATCGGGATGCTCCCGCAGCGCCTGCGCCTTGGCCGTCGCGGGATCGGCCGGCAGTCGCGGAAGCCCGACGGGCGGCTGCGGGTTCTCGGGATAACGACCGACCACCGCGTTGTAGACCTCGCGGTTGACCGCGAGCGTGCCCTCGGCGGCGGCCAGCAGACTGCGGGCGCCGGCCAGCCGCGCCTCGGCGGCGGCCACGTCGGTGCGGGTCACCTCGCCGACCTGAAAGCGATCCTGCGCAGCCCGCAGTTCCTCGCCGATGACGCGGACGTTGTTGCGGCGTAGCTGCACGGTCTCGAGGGCGCGGCGAACCTCCATGAAGGCGGATACGCCGTTGTAGAGCACCTGCTGCTCGACCCCGACGAGACCGGCCCGCGTGGCGAGCACCGCCTCGCGGGCGGCATCGAGGCTCAGCGTCCGCGCGCCGCCGGCATAGAGCACAAGCGTGGCCACGAGGTCGGCACTGGCGGTGGTGGTGGCGTAGTCGACCCACATGCCGCCGGTCGATGCCGCGTTCTGTGCGCCGAAGCTGCGGGTGACGGTGCCGGTCCAGTTGATGACCGGGCGCAATGCCGCCACCGCCTGCGCGACGTCTTCGTCGGCGGCGCGCAGCACGGCACGGTTCTGGTCGAGAAGGCCACTGGTGATGTACGCGCTCGAGAGCGCACTGGCGAGAGACTCAGCCGCGACCGGAGCCGATGTCACGGCCGCAAGGCAGACACCGGCCAGCATTCCAAGAACGGACTTGCGCGCCATCGGCCTCCCCTTCCAGCAGCACGTCTCGCCGGCGCCTCAGAGAGCGAAGGCGTCCTGCTTTTCAAAACCGGGCAGCACCGGCGCACTCGCGTTGAAGGCGAAGCGCCAGGTGATCGCACCGTCGATCTTCCATCCGACCCGGACCGTGCCGAGTGCACCTTCCATGAACAGGCACACGATACGGCCGCCATCCTTGAGCTGCGCGGTGATCTCCTCGGGAAGCTGCGCCACCCCGCCCTCGATCACGATGGCATCATAAGGACCATGCTCTGCGGCACCCTGCGCCAGAGCGCCTTCGTGGAACACCACGTTGTCGCCATGCTCGACCAGCAGGCTCTGCGCCTCGGAGGTGAACGCCTCGTCCTCCTCGACCGCGACCACCGCCTCCGCGATGCGGGCGATGACCGCCGAGGAATAGCCGAAGCCGGCACCGATATCGAGCACGAGGTCGTCGTTGTCGATATTCACCGCGTCGAGCATCTTGGCCAGCGTCCGCGGCTCGAGCACCACCCGGTTCTCGGCCAGACGCACGTTGCGGCCGGCATAGGCGGCTTCCTTCTCGGCGTCGGGCACGAAGGCCTCGCGCGGGATGCGGAGCATGGCATCGATGATCGGGAACTTGGTGACGTCCGAGGGCCGGACCTGCGTATCCACCATCATGCGGCGGCGCGTGGCGAAATCGGTCATCCGCTAAACTCTTCCGTTCAGTATGGTCCCTTATGGTTCTGCCACACTTGCCACGGTGCCGCAATGTCGGAAGAGGTCACATTTGCCGCAACGGAAACGGGCGCCCGCTTGGGGCGCCCGTTGATCCGTCAATCGTCGTCGTCATCGCCGCGTCGACCTGCGGCGGTGCCTGCCGCACGCCCGGCGAGGAAGGCCTCGAGCAGGCTGGCGATGCTGGTCGCCGGCGGTGGCGGCGGCGCCGGCACCTTGCGGCGGTTCGCCATGAGAAGCAGGATCAGCGCCAACGCAAGGTAGATCCCGCCGACGATCAGCAGAGCGGTCTGCGGATCATACAGTTCCGCCAGCGCAACGAGCCCGGCTCGGGTGAAGTAAACCGCCGACACGATCAGCGCGATCAGCGCGAGCGCGCCAAAGACAATGCGGCGGATGATGAGACGCAGCCGAAGCTCGAGCGCGTAGAACATGGGCGGGTGTTACCTCCGCGAGTTGAGGTAGCCCAGCAGGAAGCCGGCGGCAGCCGCGATGCCGACCGCCTGCAGCGGCGTTGCGCGGATCTGGCCGATTGCCTGATCTTCGAAATCCGCCACGCGGCGACCGGCGTCGCGCAGCATCTCTTCGCCCTGCCCGCGCACGTCGTCAGCCTTGGCCTTGGCCTTCGCCTTGGCTTCGCGGCCACGACGGCTGCCGATATCGCCGACCATCTCGGTCAGGGCCGACAGATCGCCACGCAGGGTCGCGATCTGATCGCTCAGCGCGTCAAGATCGCGGTCCTTGCTGCTCGTGCTGGTCGAGGCTGTGCTGCTGGTCGGGGTGTTTGCCGTGGTATTCGCCATGATCCTGGCTCCCTTGATCGATGTGTCCTTTGACAAGTCAACGAGGCTGCCCGGTCAAAGGTTCCGACACATGGCGGCAAATGCAAGGGCGTCAGGTCTCGGAGCCGGGAGCCGCCTCAGAACTCGCTCCAGAGCCCGATTTTCAGCGAGGTTGCGTCATTCGTCAACTTGTAGGCGCCCCCAAGCTCGAGGAAGACTCCGCGGGTCAGGCTGATCACGTGCGACGGCGCGATCGAGACGCTGTCCTCGCCGCCGGTGGGGGCGGCATACTGGAGCTGCACCAGCGACAGCGAGCCAGAGGCATGGTTGAGCCCGATCGTGGCGTCGATCTTGCCCTCCTCGGAGCCATCGCCCCGGAAAGCATAGGACGATTCGACCCCGGCCCAGCCATTGCCCAGCCCGGACTGGAACCCGCGCCCCCAGGACAGACCGGGGCGCACCACGCCATAGATCTCGTCCTCGATCTCGATGGCACCAACCGCCAGCTCGGCCGAGATCCAGGTGCCGGCATCAGTCGACAGCACCGGCCTGCGGAGGAAGAAGAGCCCCGTGAGGTCGCCCGATCCATCGCTGCGCCCGGCGTCGATGCCGAAAGTCAGCCGTTCGGTTACGCCATATTCGTAATACAGCGACGAGTAGTTGCGGTCCGTCGTCTCGTTGATCTGGAACTGGTAGGAATAGGACAGAAAGGATTGCCCCTCCGCCCGCGGCCAGGCAGCCGCCCCGGCCTGCACCGCCGAGATCAGCAGCGCCGCCAGCGCTCCCGGCACTACGCCGCGCCGCGCCTCAGCCATCCGCGTGGATCTCGCGCAGGACGTCTGCCAGCGACAGCGGATCGAATGGCTTGGGCAGGACATCGGTGGCGCCGGCATCGCGCAGGTCGTCATTGGCCACCGCATCGGATTTCGCCGTGCACATCAGCACCGGCTTGCCGGCGTTGGCGGGGTCGCTGCGCACCGCCCGCAACAGCTGGCGCCCGTCGGGCGGCGGCATCATCAGGTCGAAGACGAACATGTCGTAGCCGCCGGAAGCGATCTCGCCCATGGCGGCCTCGCCGGAGGTCACTGCGGTCAGCTCGATATCGTCCTCGCCGTCGAGCGCGAGCTCGACCAGCGTGACGATGTCGGTCTCGTTGTCGACGAATAGAACTTTCATTCCGCGGCACTCCGTTGGTCCATCTGCGCCAGCGGCAGACGCACGATGAAGGTCGATCCGTGCGCCCGGTCACCACCGGTTTCCGTCAGATGTATGCTTTCGAGAGACAAAGTCCCACCCATGCGCTCGACCAGTTCGCGGGAAATCGCCAGTCCAAGCCCGGTTCCGCTCGCTTGGGTGTCCGGTCCATGCGCGGGCTTGGCGAAACGCTCAAAAATCGCGCCCTGCGCCGCTGCGGGAATGCCGGGCCCGTGATCGCGCACCCGGATCACGACCTCGGTCTCGGTCAGCGCGCTCGAGATCTCCACGCTTTCGCCCTGTGGCGAGTATTTCACCGCGTTGGAGATCAGGTTGTCCATCACCTGCTGCATCCGTTGCGGGTCGACCTGGACCGAGGCGCCGGTGTTCTGCAACTCCAGCAGCAGGCCGACGCCGAAGCCATCGGCATAGCCCTGCATGTTGGTCACGGCCTCGCGCGGGATGTCGTTGGCGCGCACGGTCGCGAGCGTGACATCGAGCCGGCCCTGATCCATCGCCTGCAGGGTCAGGATGTCGTTGACCAGCATCATCAGACGGCTGGCGTTGCGCTCGGCCAGATCGAGCAGCTGACGCGCCTTCGGCGGCAACTCGTTGCCAAAGCGCGAGCTCAGCAGCCGCATCGCGCCGTTGAGCGAGGTCAGCGGCGTGCGCAGTTCGTGGTTCACGGTCTCGACAAAGGCGGTGCGCGCCCGGATCAGCCGCTCTTCGGCCGACACGTCGGTCAGCACGCAATAGAGCGTGTGCCCTTCGACCGCTTCGACCCGGCTCACCTTGCAGCGGATCTCGCGGCCGATGACGCCGTGATGGCTGCCCGCGTCGGGGACAAAGATGAACGACGTGCTGTCGACGAGTTGCTCGAGCTCGACCGGGGCGCTGGCGCGGAAGCGCTCGACCGCGGCCCCGGCATTGTCGACGCCGAACAACTCCTGCGCGCGCAGGTTCGAGGTCCGGAACTCCCCGAGCGCGTCGAAGACGATGATGCCATCCTCGACGTTCTGGAAGATTGCCTGGAACTGGCTCGCCGCCTGCTTCGCATTCCAGGCCTCGCGCTCGGTCTGCGCGAGGCTTGCGCGCAGTGCCAGCATCCGGCGATGCGCCAGGATCGCGGCGTAGAGCGCGAGCCCCGAGAGCAGCGCGTAGACGGCGGTAAAGGCCACCGCACGCAGCAGGAAGCTGCGGATCACGACCGAACGCGGCAGCGCCATCACGGTCTTCAGCCCGGTGCCCTCGATCGGCGAGGACACCGTGACGAGCCGGTTCTCGCCTACTTTCGAGAACCCTTCCGAGCTGAAGGCGGCCGTGCCCTCGACCGAGCGGATATCGACCAGCATCTCGGGGTCAAAGCGGGTCTCTTCCAGCAATCTGCGGAAATAGCTGGCCTCGAGCGAGGACGCCATCACACCGGAGACCTCCCCCGTCTCGGAGATGATCGGCCAGGCAATCGGGGTCACGCGCATCCCGGTGATCGTCGAATCCAGCGGCGCACCGATCACATAGCCTTTTCCGGCCCCGTCGAGCGTGCCCTGAAAATAATCCCGGTCATTGAGGTAGAGGCCGAGAACGCCCTCGATCGAGGACCAGCGCACCGCCCCCTCGTGGTCGATGACCACCATCGCCGCGATCTGGTCGACATTTTCGACAAACTCGCGCAGCCCGCCGCCCAGCTCGGCCTCGAGTGCAGGGACCCGGTAGAGATTGAAGGCCCCCAGCCGTTCGGTCATCGCTTCGGCGCGTACGGTTGCGAGCTCGAGGGCACTGAGGAAATGCTGGTTGAAGAGGTCGGCAACATGGGTCAGGCGCACCTCGCCCTCTCGCATGGTGCGCTGGTAGTCGTAGTGCAGGAAGAACAGCAGCATTGCCCCGCTTGTCAGCACAAGCGCCACGAAGCTGCTTCGGAAACCGCGCGCCAGTCGGTTGGGCATGACCTGTCGCTCCCTAGTGGTTCCGCTGGCTGGCGCCCGCGACCTTGATCCCGTTGCCGCCTTTCTGCGCCTGTTCCTCGAGCGCGCCGAACGCCTTGCCAAGCGCCTCCGACACGGTGCCGGCGGTGCCCGGAAGCGTGACCCCGACGCTCACGCCCGGCAACGCGCCCTTGAGCTTGCCCGGCATCGATTCCAGCGCCCGCTTGACCGACATCGCGAGGTCGCGCACATCCGCAAGCAGCGCGTCGTCATCGTGCACCAGAGACGCACCGCAAAAGGTGTCGCCCTCCCAATGCGCCAGCATGTTGCCCGCCGGCATCCGCACCTGCGCCAACACCTCGGCCACCGCGGCAAGGATCGCCTGCCGCTCGCGGGTGCTGAAATCGACGGTGTTGCGCGCCGTGGCATCGACCGAAAGGGCAAAGACACCAAGCCCGTCGAGCCGCTCGTCGCTTACCTGAGCGAGCGCATCCTGCAGCGCGTCGCGATCAGCCAGCAGACCCGGCAGCGAGAATTGCGAGCGGGCCCGGCGCGACGCGCGCGCGCTGCGCGGACCAGACTTGCGCCGGTCGAGCTCGGCCTTGAGGCGCAGCTGCGCCCTCAGGCGCGCCTGGAACTCGATGCGATCGAAGGGCTTGGTCAGGTAGTCGTTGGCACCCGCCATGAACGCCCGCGACAGCGTGCTCTTGTCCTCGCGGCTGGTGAGCATCACGATCGGCACGTCGCGCCACTTGTCGAGTGCCCGGATCCGCGCACAAAGCTCGACCCCATCCATTTCCGGCATCATCACATCCAGCAGCACCAGATCGGCTGCGACTTCGGAGGCCGACATGCTTTCGAGCGCCTCTTTCGGATTCCCGAAGGACGAGACGTCGTGATAGCCGAAATCGGCCAATGTCGCCTTGATGAGTTCTCGCGCGATCTCGGAGTCGTCGACCGCGATAAACTTCCGCACTTAGGTGTCTCCTGCTCTGTTCACACGGTAAACCATCCAGCTGCCCGTGTCATATACGAGATCGAATCTCGAATCGTTGTTATTCTTCAGTCTCGGTAGCGCTCGCAACAGGCGATCCCGAACAACTGGATCATTTTCATCCACCCCGATGACAACGAACTTTCCAGCCGGGCGGCCGCCGAACAGCACGCGATCATAGGCCGGATCGCCTGCCGCGATGAAATTGCTCGCATTTCCCAGCGCCGCGACAAGATCCGGATGGCGTTCGACATCTGCGAGAACCTCGTCGCGGTCGCGCAGGAACGCCGCGACATGTGCTGCCTGCGCCACAGGGTTGGTCACCATCCGCCCGCTCGCCGCCTGCAGCCAGGCACGGCTCTCCGGCGCTCCCAGAGTGCCCAGCGCCCAGCCGCCCAGCATCGCCGAGAGCACCATCAGCGCGGCCAGCGGCGTCGAGCGCAGCGAGGTGCGCGTCCACCAGCGCGCCGCGACCGGGATCGCGCCAAGCGCAGGGGCGGCCACAAGGACCGGATCGGGCTCCACCGGGTAGACGCGGTTCAGCAGAGCCATGCCGACCAGCGTCAGCAGCATGCCACCGAGCGGCATCGAGAATCGCGGCTGGAGGAACAGCCGGAAGATCACCATCAGCGGCACTGGCAGAAGACAGAAGATCGCGAGAAAGGTGGCCCCGGCCCATGCGCTGTCGGGCGACAGCAACTGCACCGCGAAGAAATCGGTCTTCAGAACCGCGCTGACGAAGAACAGCGACAGCACCGCGGCGACCACCGGAAAGAACATCGACACGAGATAGCCCGAAGGCGAAACCAGAAGCAGGCTCGGACGCGCCGCCAGCACCAGCGCCGGAAGCGTGGCCAGCGCGAAAAGCACGCCCAGTTCGTGCGACATGGTCGCGACCAGGAGCCCCAGCGCCACCTTCATCATGTCGGGCGCGGTGCCGAACAGGCGGATGTTCACCAGCCCCCTGAAAAAGAGCCACGCGCCGAGGATGAGGAACATCATGCTCGGCCCCTCGCTGAGAGAGCGCAGAAAGACCGGGTTCAGCACCAGAAGCAGCACCACCAGCACCGCCGACAGACGGTCATAGGCCGCCCGGTTGATGAGGTTGTAGTACCACGCAACCGCCAGCAGCCCGCCGACCGCCGCGCTCAGCACATGTGGCAGCGGGATGTCGGTCCCGCCGCTCAGCACCTGCATCACCAGCGCGATGGCGAATGGCAACGGCGGGAAGAAGGCGTCGGTGGCGCGGAACACCGCGGGCCCGTCGGTCAGCACGATGGCCTTGGCCCACATCTGGATGGTGGCGGAGGACAGGAAGCCATGCCCCTCGACCCAGGCGATGGGCAGCAGCATCGCCGCGCTGACCAGCAGCCAGAGGGCGATCTTCCAGACCAGATCCCTCACGTCGCGGCCTCGCCCTCGTCACCGGCCGCCTTGAGCTCGGCGGCGGTGTGCTTGGACAGGCCGTGCTGGGTCTTCTCCCAGTAGAACGGGTTCGACACCAGCTGCTTCAGCGCCTTGTAGGAGGCGATGGTCATCAGCACCCAGTAGCCCACCACCGTCACGCCCCACGGCGCGAGATAGGTCCAGCGCCGGCGGAACGGGGCCACCATCGTCAGGTAGATCAGCAGCGCGTTGCCCGCGAGCAGGTTGATCAGCGACATGTAAAGGATGGCGGGCGGGAAATAGGGCTCGATGAGCTGCGCGCCGAAGATCATCCAAAGCACGAAGATGCCCCAGAAGATCGGGTTCAGCAGACCCGACAGGAAGGTGCCGCCGATGAAGAACACGAAGCCGATCAGCCCCGGCAGCCCGACGGTGCGCGCCAGGTGGACGGGGCGGCGCGTGTGCACGAGGAAGGTCTGCATGTAGCCCTTGATCCAGCGCGAGCGCTGGCGGATCCAGTTGGGGATCGAGACGTTGGCCTCCTCGAAGGTGGTCGAGTCGATCACACCCACCCGATAGCCCTTTTGCGTGAGGCGGATGCCGAGGTCGGCATCCTCGGTGACGTTATGCGGATCCCACGCCTTGAGCTGGCGCAGCACGTCCATGCGGAAGTGGTTCGAGGTGCCGCCCAGCGGGATCGGCACCCCGAGGCGCTGCAGGCCGGGCAGCATCAGGTCGAACCACAGCGAGTAGTCGAGCGTGAACATCCGCGTGAGCCAGTTTTCCTGCGCGTTGTAGTAGTTCAGGCGGCACTGCACGCAGGCGGTGTTGGGCGAGGACTGCCGGAAGGTGGCAATCACCTTCTTGAGCTGGTCGGGCTCGGGCTTGTCCTCGGCGTCGAAGATCACGAGGAAGTCGCCGCGCGCGTATTGCAGCGCGTAGTTGCAGGCCTTGGGCTTGGTCTGCGGATGCGACGCCGGCACCAGCACGATCTCGAACACCCCTTCGAGGTCGAGTGAGCGCGCCGCCTCGATGGTGTCGTGGTCGCTCTCTTCCAGCACGATCTTGATGTCGAGCTTGGCCAGCGGATAGTCGAGGTTGCGCAGCGCGTTGGTGAGGATCGGCAGCACCTCGGGCTCGCGGAACATCGGCACCAGCACGGTGTAGACCGGCAACTCGTCATCGTGCAGCATCGCCGCCTCGGCGGCGATCGACTGCGACATGCGCTCCTGCGCTTCGCTGCCGACCCAGACCAGCGTCGCCTTGAACAGGAAGTTGCCGAGGTAGAACACCGTCATCACGACGTTGAGCGCGATCAGCGTCGGCACAGGCGCAAAAGCCAGCCCCAGCAGGAACAGGCTGATGCAACCGTAAAGCACCACCACCTGCGCCGGCAGGATCACGTTCGAGGCCGACATCACGGGGTCGGTCTCGGCCAGCCCGTAGACCGCCTCGTGCGACTGTTCCTCGCGGAACGCACTCTGCAGCGCCAGCGAGATATCGAGCCGAGTCGCCACGGCGATGTCGACCTCGCTGCCGAAGATTTCGATGATCCTGACCAGCGTGACAGGCCCGGGCCGCGCGGTCGCCACGGTCAGGCGGCCATTCTCCTCGCGGACGGGGATCACCTGCGCCTCGGTCATCTCGGTGACGTCGTAGCGGCGCAGAAGCGCAGTGTCGGCTGGCGTCTCGGACAGGTCCAGCAGCGGCACGTCGTAGTAATAGGCAAGCTCGCGGTAGATCGTGGCGGCCTTCAGCCAGCGCTTGCCCAGCAGCACCTCGACGAGGCCCAGGTTCCAAGCCTCGGCAAGGTCCTCGGCCTCGTCGAGCTGCTCGTCGGTCAGGATGCCCCGATCGTAGAGCAGGTTGCCGATGGCCTCGCTTTCCGCGTCGAGCGCCACCGATCAGCCCTCGGAGCTGTCCCGGCGCTTCCGGTAGACACCCTGAAGGAAGCGGATCAGCAACAGCGTCAGCGCCAGCCATGCCGCGCCGACGATCCACGGGCGGTACTTCGCCAGCAGCTGCAGCAGGTCGGTCTGGTCGGGATAGCTGATTTGCAGCAGGTCGGTGCGGCTGCGCGCCACCGACAGCACCAGCCCGTCCTCGTCGAGGATCGCCAGCTGTCCCCGGTCGAGCTGCAGCGGTATCGAACGGGTCGGCTGCGGCGCCGGGCCATCACCGGGGCGGATCCAGATGCCCGCCCCCTGCTCGGTTTCGACCACCTGCACGAAGCTCAGCGCCTCGAGCCCGGATCCCGCGAACATCACCCCGCCATCGCCGTCGAGGATCTCGACCGCGCCCTGATCGAAACGCAGCGCCGGATCGCTGCCCGCCGGCGGGTTGGCGCCGACATAGATGAACGGCCCCTCGGCCTGCGACAGCTGCGCCGCGCCGGTGACCGTCGCACGATCGGGGATCAGAGCGCCCGCAAGCGGCAGCAAGAGCGGCCATGCGCTCTCGGCCGCGCCCGGCTCTGCCACCACGGTGACGCCGTCGCGGAAGGCCTGCCGCATGAGGAAGAAGTCGTCGCTTGGCGCAGGTCCGTCCCCCAGCACGAAGCGGCTCTGCGGCAGGATCTCGGCGGGGTACCCCTGCGGCGCGAAGCGGCAGCCGCCCCCCTCGACCTGCCGCTGCACGAGGATGTCGACCTGGTTGTCGCGCCCGATGAGCCCGGCGGGCAGGGCAAAATCCATCCATTCCGGCTCGGCGCTGTCGAGCGGCCGCGACCCGACCATCGAGTCGTTTACGAAGACGCTGACCGCGACGCCACGCCCCGAGGCGGAGTTGGCCGCCGCGACCAGAAGCTCGAGCCGCTCGGGCAGCGTGCCTGACGGCAGCGCATCGGCGGCGAAGTTGAAGGTGAAGGTCGAGCTGCCGACCACGTTCTGCCGCAGCTTCGGCGCACCGAGCTCCGCGAAGGTGATCCGCGAGGAGGCCTCCTCTGCGCCATCGAGCGAGACCGGCGCAATGCCGTCGACCGCTGCCAGCGCCTGCCACTCGCTTTCGAGCAGGGCCAGACCAAGCGCCGGATCGCTGCCACCGAACCCAAGTGCCGGGCGCCCGTCGAGCGCCATGACCTCGACGCGGCCGCCGCGCGCCCCGTCGCGCCCCGCCACCAGCGCACCGCTGGTCCATTCCCGGCCACCGGCATCGCTGCCGCCAACCCGCACCGCACCGAACTCGGCATCATAGGCGGCACCGGCCATCATTGCGAAGGGCAGCATCTCCGGCCCCTCGCCATCCAGCACCAGCCGCTTGTCGCGCGGCATCAGCCGCGCCACATCGAGCGGGCTGTCCAGCTCGCCGCCGCGTACATAGAGCTCGAGCGCGGAGCCCGGACGAATGAAGACGAAATCACCCGAGGCCCGCTCATCGATGCAGAGCTGCTCGGAATGTGCCCCGGAGTAGCCGAGCGTGACCTTGAGGAAACCGCCCGAGATCGCGCCGTCGGGCACCGGCACCTCGACGGTCATGCGACCGGAACTGCCTTCGAGCGATGCCACCTTCACCACGCGGTCGGCCAGTGCGACCGACAGGAAGCGCTCTGTCTGCATGCTCTCGCCATGCTCGAGCTCGATGCGCAGCATGGCGCCCTCGATGGCCTCGGCGCGCGCCGCCGGCAGGAAGAACGTGACCTCGCCGGACAGCTGGCGGAACTCGATGCCGGCATCAAAGCCGATCTCGTCGAAGCGCACCGTGCGGCGCAGCGTTTCGGTGGCGCGGGACTGGATGGCGGGCGCGTCTGCGGCGCTTTGCGCCAGGGCAGGCAGGGCACAGCCGATCTGTGCTGCGAGAAGCGCCGCGAACAGGCCGGGAACGTGCTTCAAAGGGCCGCCTCCCGCGCCCGCATGATGCCCGCCAGCGCCACGATCAGGGCGTTGCGTTCGGGATCCGTAAGGGTGCGGTTCTCGGCCTCGGCGGTCTCGAGCATCCTGAGCGCGTCCTTGAGAAGCCGGTGCAGATCGGTGAACCCGAGCATCCCGGCGTTGCCCGCCGCCTCGTGCAGGATGCGGTGCAGATCGTGGATCTCGGCGAGCTCGACATTCTCGCGCCCGAGCGTCTCCTTGACGGGGCGCAGCATCTCGGGAAGCCCGTCGATGAATCTGCCCTGCAGCAGCTTCAACGTTGCCGAATATGCATCACTCACGTTTGCTCACTCCTCAAAACAGGCAAAAAACCTTTTCGATCAAGGGTTAGAACAACCCCGGGCCGGTTTCCACACTCTTATTTCCGCCACAATCCCGGCTGACGCGACGCCACGCCGGATACGATGGGCAGGTCTTCGGAAATCTGCACTGGGTACGCCACTCGATATCGAATCCTAACCGCAGAGCCCGGCGCAGGTGAAGGGGCAATCCACGGCACGAGGAATCTTCCAAGCGGGCCCATAACCGCTTGACGCCCCCGCAGCGGGGCCCTAGAGAGTGCATCACTCTGGCGAGTTGGCGGAGTGGTGACGCAGCGGATTGCAAATCCGTGTACACCGGTTCGATTCCGGTACTCGCCTCCATCCCTTCATGATGGCTCTGAACCCCTTGCTTTGTATGCAAAGCGAGCGGGTTTTCGCCAGCCGTCTCACGCGCCACCCCCTCATATTCGTGACAAGCAAGGCGCTACAGAGCCGGCACTGGTGCGCGCTGTCACCACCTTACATTTCAGCGCAGAGCTAGGGCGCGCCCCGCTCCGCACCTGTTGCCGCCAGCCCTCAGCCGCGCTGCGGCAAGCCCGGCAGGGCGCAGAGCATCTCGTAGAGGTAGTTCGCCGCGATCACCGAGGTGTTGCCCGCCGGATCGTAGGGCGGCGAGACCTCGACCAGATCGCAGCCCACGAGGTTCAGCCCCGCGCAGCCGCGGATGATCTCGAGCCCCTGCATGGTGGTCAGCCCGCCGACCTCGACGGTGCCGGTGCCGGGCGCGAAGGCCGGGTCGAGACTGTCGATGTCGTAGGTCAGGTAGACCGGCGCATCGCCGATCTTGGCGCGGATCTCGGCCATCAGCGGCGCCAGCGACTTGTACCAGCACTCCTCGGCCTGAATGCAGGTCCAGCCCTGCTTGCGCCCCCAGTCGAAATCGTCGGCGGCGTAGCCAGTACCCCGCAGCCCGATCTGGAACACCTTGTCGTTGATCAGGCAGCCATCCTCCCAGGCCCTGCGGAACGGGCAGCCATGGGCGACGGTCTCGCCGAACATCTCCTCGTTGGTGTCGGAATGCGCGTCCACGTGGATCAGCGCCACCGGCCCGTGGCGCTCCTTGATGGCGCGCAGGATCGGCCAGGTCAGCGTGTGATCGCCGCCAAGCGTCAACGGGATCGCGCCGTGGGCGAGGATGCCGCGGTAATGCTCGGTGATGATGTCGACGGATTTCTTCAGGTCGAAGAGGTTGATCGGCACGTCGCCGATATCGGCCACCTGCAGGTGCTCGAAGGGGGCGGCGCCGGTGGCCATGTTGTAGGGCCGGATCATCCGGCTCTCGTCGCGGATCTGGCGCGGGCCAAGCCGGGTGCCGGGGCGGTTCGAGGTGCCGATATCCATCGGGATGCCGACGAAGCAGGCGTCGAGCCCCGCGGCGGTCTCGGCGGCGGGCAGCCGCATCATCGTGGCGGGGCCTCCGGTGCGGGGCATCTGGTTGCCCCCGAGGGGCTGGTTCAGGCTGCGCTCGGTCAACGCGTTCTCCTTGCTTCCGGGGCCGGCGCCTTGCCTGCCCATGGGTGTTCTTGTGGCGCCCTCAGAGGCCCTTCTCGCGCAGCCAGCCGGTGACGATCTCGCGCAGTCGCTCGCCCGAGAAGGACGGGAAATGGCCGCCATGCACCACCCGCGCCGGCAGGTCGGCCAGGCGCTTCATCGAGCGGATATAGGCCTCGGCATCGGCGTGATAGGTATCCTCGATCAGCGGCCCGTCATAGACGATATCGCCCGAGATCAGAACGCCCGAGGCAGCTTCCCAGAGCGCGATGCCGCCGGGGCTGTGGCCGGGGGTGTGGATGACCTCGAACTGCCGGTCGCCAAGGTCGATCACGTCGCCATCCTCGAGCAGCCGCGTCGCGGGCGCGCCCTTCACTGCGTAGCTCGTCGAGCTGTAGGGCACATCGGGCAGCGCGTCGAAGATGTCGTCGGTGACATAGGGGTCGGCCAGCGTGCTGGCACGGGTCGGGTTGGCGAGGATCTCGGCCTCGCCGGAGTGACAGAGCCGGCAGGAAAACTCGTGGTGGCAACCGACATGGTCGAAATGGGTGTGGCTCGCCACCGCGTCGAGCGGGCGCTCGGAGACCAGCGGCACCCATTCACGCAGGGAGACGACGCCCATGCCGCTGTCGACCATCAGGTCGCGGTCGCGTCCGCGCACGTGCCAGATGTTGCAGCGGTAGAATTCCTGGATATGGGGCTCGTCGATCCAGGTGATGCCGTCGTCGAGCTTGCGCTGGCGGTACCAGTCCTTGGGCGGGATCCGGGTCATGCGGCCTCCGAAGCGAGCACCACGGGGTTGCGGCCGAAGAGCTCGACCTCGTCGCCGAGGCCCGGATGGGCGCCCTGCGGCAGATGCGCGGTGAGAAGCATGTCGCGCGCGGCGAGCGGGCGGAAATGGCAGCGATGGTAGGAGCCGTAGAACGCCGCCTCGACCAGCGTGGCGCGGCCAAGACTGAAGCCCTCCGCAAGGCCGATATTCTCGGGACGCAGGCAGAGCATCCCTTCGGCGGGCGCGATGGCCAGCGGCCCGAGCGGGGAGCTGACGCCGCCGCCGGACGGCGTCACCGGCACGCGGTTGGTCTCGCCCATGAAATCCGCGGAGAACATCGTGCGGGGCCGCAGGTAGACCTCTTCGGGCGAGCCGCAATGCTCGACCCGGCCGTGGTTCATCACCACGATGCGGTCGGCGATGGCCATCGCCTCTTCCTGATCGTGGGTCACGTGCACGAAGGTGGTGCCGACGCGGCGCTGGATCGCCTTCAGCTCCTCCTGCATCTGCCGGCGCAGCTTCAGGTCGAGCGCGCCCAGCGGCTCATCGAGCAACAGCACATCCGGTTCGACCGCGAGCGCGCGGGCCAGCGCCACGCGTTGCCTCTGCCCGCCCGAAAGCTCGTGCGGACGGCGCCCGGCCTTGTCGGCCAGCCCCACCATCTCGAGCATCTCCAGCGCCTTGGCGTTGCGCGCGGCGCGCCCGACACCGCGCATCCGCAGGCCGAAGCCCACGTTGTCGCGCAGCGACATGTGCGGGAACAGCGCGTAATCCTGGAACATCGTGGTGGTCGGCCGATCCTTCGGCGCCACGTGGGTCATATCGCGCCCGCCGATCAGCACCTGCCCTTCAGAGGGCGTCAGGAAGCCGCCGATGATCGACAGAAGCGTGGTCTTGCCGCAGCCCGAGGGCCCCAGCAGCACGATGAACTCGCCCGCGGCGATCTGCAGGTCGACCCGGTGCAGCGCGGTGAAGGCGTTGAACCGGTGCTCGACGGCCTTGATGTGAACATCCGCGGTCATTTCGATCCCTTCCGGAAAAGCGTGAGTTCGAGCGCCACCACCACGATGACCGAGACGAGGAAGACCAGCGAGCCCACCGCGTTGGTGGCGGGCGAGAGGCCCGAGCGCAGCATCGACCAGATCTCGACCGGCAGGGTGACATCGAAGCGGGTCAGCAGGAAGGCGATGATGAACTCGTCCCAGCTGAAGGTGAAGGCGAGGAAGAAGGCGGCGGCCAGCGCCGGGGTCAGCATCGGAGCGGCGACGAACCAAAGAACCTGCCATTCCTTCGCACCGAGATCGCGCGCCGCCTTGAGCGCGCTCTTCTGGTGCTCGCCGATGGCGGCGTAGAGGATGGCGAAGCAGAGCGGCAGGTTGATCACCACGTGGCCGATGCCGGTGGCCAGAAGCGACGGCCGGATGCCCACCTTGTTGAACATCTGCAGGAGGCCCAGCGCGATGATCAGGTAGCTCACCGTCATCGGCGCGATCAGCAGGCCGCGCATCACCACCGAGCCCGGCAGCACCACGCGGGCAAGGCCGGAGGCGGCGAGAAAGCCCAGCGTCAGCGCCACCAGCGCCGACAGCAGCGCCACGATCAGCGAGTTGCCCAGCGCCTCCATCAGCGCCCGGTCCGTGAGGATCTCGCGATACCAGTCCAGCGTCGCGCCCTTGAAGGGCGGCACCGGCAGGCGGCCATCCTGGAAGGAGAAGATCACAAGCGTCACCACCGGCAGCAGAATGAAGGCGAAGAGCGCCAGCAGGTAGGCCCAGGAGAGATAGCGCATCACAGCCGCTCCATCTTGAGCCAGCGCGCGCAAGCGGCATAGGCCAGCGTCACGATGACCATGAGCACCACCGACAGTGCCGAGGCCATCGGGAAGTCGCCGCGCCGCCCGAGCTGCAGCATGATCAGCTGCGGCAGGCTCAGCTCGTTGTTGCCGCCAAGGATCTGCGGCGTGATGTAATCGCCGATGCAGAGCACGAAGGTCAGGAAAGCACCGGTCATCACCCCCGGCAGGGTCAGCGGCAGGATCACCAGCCGGATCACCTGCCAGCGCGAGGCGCCGAGATCTTCCGCCGCACGGGCGTAGTTCGGCGAGAGCTGGATCAGGTTGGAATAGATCGTCAGCGTCAGCAGCATGACGAAGAAATGCACGAAGCCGATCACGGTGGCAGCGCGGGTCGCCATGATCTGCACCGGCTCGGCCAGCAGTCCGAGGCCCACGAGCGCATTCATCACCACGCCCTTCTCGCCCAGCACCAGCGCCCAGGAGTATGAGCGCACCACGTAGGAGGTCCAGAACGGCAGCACCGCCAGCAGCAGTGCCATGCGCCGCCAGCGCGGTGGCACCCGCGTGGCGATGATCCAGGCCAGTGGCCAGGCCAGCAGCACCGAGATCAGGGTCACCACCACGGTGATCTCCAGCGACACGAAGATGCCCCGGCGCAGCGACGGATCGGTGAAGATCTTCAGGTAGTTGCCGAGGTCATGCCCCTGCACGATGTCGCGCCCTTCCATGTGGGCGAGGCTCATCATCACCATCGCCGCAAAGGGCACCACGAAGAACGCCAGCGTCCACAGCAGCGCAGGAGCGACCAAGGCCGCTCCCTGCTGTCTTTCCTGTCTCTCGATGCTCATCATCGGGCCTTAGTTCTGGAGCATGTCGGTCCAGAGGTCCTGCATCGCCGTATCGGTCTCGGCGTCGGGCACCGGGTAGAGCTGGGCGCGGGCGAGGTAGTCGGCCTGGTCGTCCCAGCGCAGGATCGCCTTCTGCTCGTCGCTCAGCACGTCGCCGGCGGCCTTGTTGGCGGGCATGCCCCAGTAGCAGGACGAGGTCGCGAGCCGCGCCTGCCCCTCGGGCGAGGTCACGTACTTGATGAACTCGAGCGCCAGCTCGGGCTTTTCGGTGCCTTCGACGATGGCCAGCGACTGCGCCCAGAGCAGGCCACCCTCCTCGGGGATGGTCCAGTCGAGATCCGGGTTCTCGGCGTTCAGCACCGCGGTCAGCCACTCGCCGCCGCCGATCAGCACGTCGACCTCGCCGGTGGCCAGAGCGGTCTGGCTGCCGACCACGTCCGAGACCTGCTTGGACGCCGCGCCGAGCTTCATCAGCGGCTCGCGCAGGGTCTCGAGCGCTTCGGCATCGAGATCGGCGGTGGCAACACCCGCCTCGAGGCCCACGAGCCCCAGCACCGGCAGGTAATAGTCATAGATTGCGATGCGGCCGTCATACTTGCCCGACCACAGCGCATCGAGGCTCTCCATATCCGCCGGATCCACCGCGGCCTTGTTGTAGGCGATGGTGTTGTAGCCGAACTTTTCGGTCACCGCGTAGGTGGTGCCATCGATGGTGGTGTGATCGGCGAGCACGGCTTCGGGGAAATAGCTGCCGGTGGCGAGGTCTTCGGTCGGCAGCGGCGCCAGCAGGCCACGCTCGACCGCACGGCCCACATCGACCGCGTCGATCACCATCACGTCCCAGTCGCCGGGGCGCGATTGCTCGAGCAGGGTCAGGCCCGCGGCGGTGCCCTCGTATTCCTTCACGTTGACGCGCACGTCATGCGCCTCTTCGAACGGCTGAAGCAGCTCGGGGTCGGCATGGTCGCACCAGATCAGCGCGTTGAGGTCCTCGGCCTGCGCCGCGGAGGCGAGGCCGGCCGTGACGGCCAGCGCCGAGCAGGTCAGTTTGATGAGCATTTGTCCTCTCCTGTGGTTTTTGGCGGCACTTAGCGGCCGCGTCACACAAAAAAGTTGAGGCCATTCATTTTTACAGTCAATACTAATTTTGAAGACCCAGAGGAGACCCCATGGCCGGACTTCGCGAAAGACAGAAAGCGAAACGCAATCGCGCCATTCTCGAAGCGGCGAGCACGCTTTTTAAGCAGAATGGGTACGAGGCGGCCCGGATCGAGGCCATCGCCGAGAGCGCCGAGGTCTCGGTGGGGACGCTCTACAACTACTATGCCCACAAGGCGGACCTGCTGCTCGCCATCGTCTCGATGGAGGTCGAGGAGGTTCTGCATCAGGGCGAGAGCGTGGTCGCAGCACCGCCCGGCACGGCACAGGACGCGATCTGCGCGCTGATCGCGACCTATTACGATCACTCGCTGGTCTACCTGACCAAGGAGATGTGGCGCACCGCGATGGCGTTCTCGATCCAGAGTGCCGACACCAAGTTCTCGCGCCGCTACCACGCGCTGGACGCGGCGCTGTCCGAGCAGGTGGTGGCGTTGATGGAACGGCTGCAGGGCGAGGGGCTGATCGACGCAGCGGCGGATGCGCGGGCGCTTGGCGAGGTGATCTTCCTCGCGCTGAACGGGCTCTTCACGATCTACACGGTGTCCGAGGACATGAGCCTCGACGCGTTGAAGGCCGCCATGTTCCACAAGGTCGCGGCGCTGACGGAGCTGGTGGCGGTGCCGGAGGAAAAGCTGCGGGAGCAGGCGGCGCGGTAAGAGCCCCTGCCCTGCGGTCGATAGGGACAAACCGCAAAGCCAGCGCCGCCGCGCATCGTTGGGCCGCGGACTGGCGAGCCTACCGAGGAATCCCTTGATTTATCCCGGCCACGTCCGAAGGACCTCCAAGCTCGGCGCTTGCGTCACCAATTCGCCGGTCCGGGGGGGCGGGTCATGCCGAAGGCATGCTATCAGCATGACCGATGCCCGGCGGCGCGTGCCGCGCCTTGATTCCGCGCGAGGGCACCGCTTGACCGTCTATAGGCGAAGCCCCCGCCTCTCGACGGGGGCCTCCCCAATGTCAGACCGTAGCCCGCC
>Ga0115012_10000254_pt1 | contig 31042 bp, 41 predicted proteins | sample TroAtlMetagenome_FD_88706 | JGI IMG/M metagenome (GOLD analysis project Ga0115012, IMG submission 88706) | Marine eukaryotic phytoplankton communities from Atlantic Ocean - Tropical Atlantic ANT10 Metagenome | ecosystem: Environmental > Aquatic > Marine > Oceanic | place: Tropical Atlantic...
ACACAAATTGTTAGTGGAGATTTGGCAGCGTTCTTTAATAACCTTCCTGATTTACATGTAACATGGAGTACATCTCCTAAGTTAAGTTTAAGTGGAGAAAAGATAGAAGAGGCTTTGAACCCCGAGGCACTATCTTCAATGAATGGGGTTTGGAACAGTCATTTATATAATAAATTTGTTGTTAGAGATATGAATGATTTTGAAGAAGTAGATATTTTTGTTGAGGCATATAAAGAGGCAGGTGTAAAACTAGATGCTGTTTACTGTATGCCTGAAGGAGCAACATTAGAACAACAAACATTAACTGCTAAAGGCGTAGCAGAAGCTTGTATGGAAACAGGATATAAGTTTAGCCCACGATTACATATTGATTTATTTGGCAACGCTTGGGGAACATAATGAAATGGAAAGACATTAAAGAAACTTTATGGGGACAGAATCCTCAGCAAGACATTGACACCTGGAAAGATCCAGATCCAGATGAGTTAAGTATAGACAATGCTTATAAGACTAGATGGATTTGGTATCATACAATACTAGCAGTAGAATTATTCTTGGTTATTGTAATACAGTTATTAATATTTTTATTATTGGCAATTAAATTATGAAGAGTGCAATAGATCCAAGAACAACAGAAGAAAAAATTTATGTTACATGGGACGAGAACAAAGCGTTAGTCTATGAACTTTACGAACAAATAAAAATAGCAAGGTGGTATTTTAATGAAACATTATCTGTTCATCATCAAAGACCTGTTAAAAGAATTGTAGGTGTAAGTCGAGGAGGACTTATTCCAGGTGTTATGTTAAGTCATATGTTTGATGCAGAGTTTGAACCATTAGTTTGGCAAACAAGAGATGGTGGAGAAACAGATACAATTAAAGCTGTTGAATTAAACAATAGTGATATACTAGAGGATACCATTTTTGTAGATGATATATGTGATAGTGGCACAACAATAAAACAAATAAGAGCTTTAATTCCAGATAGTCAATGGGCAGTACTTCACAACAAATTGGGTGAAATGGATGTTGACTTTGAAGGTAAAAGGCTGTATCATGATGGAATACCTGACAAAAGATGGGTAGTTTACCCTTGGGAAAAGAGTTAACGATGTATAAATATAAAGGTAACACAAAGGTTACAAACATAACAAATAATATCCGTGTAAGGAATAGGAGAAAAAATGGCTTTTAATAAGACAAAAACAGACCCTGAGTTGGGTCTTAAAATTCACGAACACTTAGTCAAGTGTGGAGTAGAAACCCCCGTAGTAGATAATGGATTAACTCGTACAGAGAAGATTGATCTAATAGAACAAAACTTTGTTGAAGTTATGAACACATTAGGACTTGATCTTCAAGATGATAGTCTGATGGACACACCTAAGCGTGTGGCAAAAATGTATGTGAACGAAATCTTTTGGGGACTAGACTATGAGGCATTTCCAAAATGCACAGCAGTTGAAAACAAAATGGAATATGAAAGCATGGTTATAGAAAGGAACATTAATGTTCAATCTAACTGTGAACACCACTTTGTTGTAATTGATGGTGTAGGAACTGTGGCATACATTCCTAATAAAAAAGTATTAGGATTGAGTAAACTTAATAGAGTAGTAGAATACTTTTCTAAAAGACCTCAGATACAAGAACGTCTAACAGAACAAGTATATTATGCACTACAATACATTCTCGATACAGACAATATTGCAGTAGTTATTGATGCTCAGCATTATTGCGTAAAGAGTAGAGGTGTAGAAGATGTAGGTTCGTCTACTATTACTAGCAAACTTGGTGGTGGTTTTAAAGATGACCAAGCACTAAGGCATGAATTTATGAATATGATTGCCTACAAATAACAAGAGATTTTATTATGAATATTGATGGAAAGCACATAGTCTTAGACTTAGAAACATTATCAACTAGAGCCAATGCAGCTATTGTTTCAATAGGAGCAGTAGCAATTGAAGGCCTTGAGATAGTTGACGAGTTTTATGTTAATGTAGATCCTAAAACATGTAAAGATGTAGGACTACACATAGATCCTTTGACTATTGAATGGTGGGCAGAACAGGATAGGGAAACAAGAGAAGCATTACAAATAAATCCTGTTCCATTACAAGAGGCATTGGACAAATTTATTAGTTGGTATGGAAGTGAGTCAATTCCTATTTGGGGATTTGGCGCTAACTTTGATGTAGTTATTATTGAGAGTGCTTTACATGCAGAAAACATTGCTACACCCTGGAAGTTCTGGGACATTAATTGTTTAAGAACATTAAGTAATGTATTGGATAAAAGACTACCCAAAAAGAATAATCACAATGCGTTAGATGACGCTAAAGCAGAGGGAAATCTTTTAATAGATATTTTGAGGTCATGAATAAATTAGAATATGTAATATCAGGAACATCGTATATGCGTTTAAGCAATCCAGGAATTGCTTTGGACGAAACGAATACTGCTATTGTAAACATGTTGATTGATAAGTTATGTAAAGACTTTTCACATAACATATCCTTATTATATAATGCTCATACCGAAAGTGCATTTGGAGAAAGGTTTAAACCTTATAAAGACCATGTTCATAGCATACATGCTGACTCTGGTGGTCTACAAATGATTACATTAGGTTTAGATATTACAGATGAATTAAAAGATAAAGTTTATGAGAACCAGGCAGAGTACGCAGATGTAGGTATGTGTTTTGATGAGATACCTGTTAAGGTTCGAGAAGGAAGGTCAGAAAGAAATGACACAAAAGGTAGATCGTTTGATAGAGAAAATTTTGAAGACTATGCTAGGAAGACAGGACAAAATGTTAAACGTCAACTAGAGGTTTTTGACAGTAAAGAGAGTAGCTGCAAACCATTTGTTATTATACAAGGGAACGATATTGATACATACCTGAGTTGGTATCAGTATATTATGGAAGAGATCCCTACTGAATGGCACAATCGTTTGGGTGGAGTAGCATTAGGTGCAGCTGCTCTCGGCACTGGTGCATTAGAAGATATTAAAAGAGGTTTTATAGCATCTGAGATTGAGAAGATGTGGCCACAAGATAAAATGCACTTACACGTCTTAGGTATTGGTTCTATTAGACGAATGTTGCCTTACTTGGTGTTCCAAAACAACGGTCTTTATAAGGATATTAATATATCATATGACTCTACAACTCATAGTAGGGCGGTTGAGACGGGTTTATATTACATGGGACAAGGCACAACTAAGTTTAGCAGAGAGATGTCCAATTTCTATACAGAAATGTATCAAAACTGCATGAAAACGGTTAATTTGGGTGTAGAAATAGACGAATTTCACACTCTTTTAAACACACCTAGTCTAAAGGCAAAGGAACAATATGGAGATTTGAATAAGTGGTTGTATGTTAGAACAGCATTTATCCTAATGTCTATTAGAAACTTTATGCAACACTTAGAACAGATGACTGAGAAGGAACCATTGTTAAAATTTGCAAGTAGAATGAAACTAGAGCCTGTATTCAATGCTTTATATAATGTTGAAGACAGAGATTCGTTTGAAACATGGTTACGAGAAACAAGAACAGTTAAAGAGTTAAAAAGTCAAGCAATTGGTACTGGAGATGAGGGAGAACTAGAAGTAGAACTTCCTGCAACAGATCAAGATGCTTTGAAAGAGTTTAAGAAAAGTAATTTTAAAAAGGAGACAGGCAGTTTAGATGAACTGTTTGGTTAGTAACATGGATGAAGGTTGGTTAGTAGGTTTAATGATGTTAGGCTTTGTAATAATGGAGATGTTTTTATATGTCAGTTTCTAATAGAATGATAAAGGTATCCTTCCAGAGAGAAGGTATCCACATGTTCCCTGGAGCAGATACAAATCCAGATTATGCAACAGGTGATTGGAGAGATGTTAGTTTTTTAGGTTATCCTCATAGACACATCTTCCATTTTTATGTAACACTAGGTGTTTCACATAATGACAGAGACGTGGAGTTTATACAGTTTAAGAGAGAATTGGAAAGACAGTTTGAACAAGGTGTACTACAACTAGACCACCAATCATGTGAAATGATAGCAGAATCTCTTATAAATTATATAGAGGAACAGTATCCTAACCGTTCAGTCCGAGTGGAAGTATATGAAGATAATGAAAACGGAGCAATCTTAGAAAATGATTTATTTAATTGATTTAGAGTATGTAGAAACACGATATACTGCCCAATGGAAATCAGCATTTCCTCAGATGATGGCAAATGCTATAAAAACAGATATAACATCAATTGAAGGTCCAAAAGAAATACCACCTTCTACATCTCCAGGTGCCTTTTTAAACTTTGGTGGTACCAATATTTACAAGTCAGCACAAGTTATAGAAATTGCTAGTAGGTTTACCAATGATGAGATACAAGATGGTGACCAATTTGTATTTGCAGATGCTTGGCATACAGGTATCTTACAATTAAAATATATGGCAGAACTTTTACAGAAAGATATAACAATACATGCTTTATGGCATGCTGGTAGTTATGATCAACATGATTTTTTAGGTAGACTTATAGGAGATAAACCTTGGGTTAGGCATACAGAAGAAGCTATATTCCATGCAGTAGATAAAAATTATTTTGCATCTACATTTCATATGGAACTATTTGCTAATTGTTTTTTCTCAGATCCTGATTGGCAAAAACCTAAAAAGGCAGAATATTTAGCAAGTAAAATGGTTAGATCAGGTTGGCCTATGGAGTATCTAGAAATGATGATAAACAACGACATTGAAGATGGTTGTAACAACAAAAAAGATAAAATTTTATTCCCACATAGAATTGCACCTGAGAAACAAGTAGATATATTTAAAGACTTAGAAAAAGAATTACCTCAATATGAATTTATTGTATGCCAAGAAAAAGAATTAACAAAACCTGAATATCACAAATTGTTAGGTGAGGCAAAGATGGTATTTAGTGCTAACTTACAAGAAACATTAGGTATATCTTGTTATGAAGCACTATGTACAAAAGGAATGCCATTAGTTCCTGAAAGACTAAGTTACAAAGAAATGTATGAAGATAGATTTATGTATCCTTCTAAATGGACACAGAATTGGAAAGAGTATCAGGAACATAAAGAAGAATTAAAAGAAAAGATTGTTACTTTGATGGAGAGTTATAATACTAATGAAGTCTTAGCTGACATTGAAACAAATAAAGAAAGGTTGCAACTACAATATTTTGGAGGTGGCAACTTATACACGGAGATATATAACAATGAACCAACCTGAACCTTATAGAGATTACAAGTACTACTCTACAAAAACTTATGGACATGAAGAAGGTCTTTCATGTATGTTTAGACAACCTTTGGCAACTCATAGTCATTGTAGTTTACTACATGGTTACGCTTTGTCTTTTAGTTTTAAATTTGGGTGTGACCATCTCGATGATAAAAATTGGGTGGTAGACTTTGGAGACTTAAAAGATTTAAAAGCATGGTTAAAAGATTCTTTTGATCACAAGCATGCAGTTTGTAAAGACGATCCTGAACTACAAGAGTTTCTATTAATAGAACAGAAAGGATTGTCAGAAGTAAGAGTTATGAATGGTGTTGGATGTGAGAAATTTGCAGAACACGCATTCCACTTTGCTAATGATCTAGTTAAAAAGAAAACGAATGGTAGATGTTATGCTGTGTCATGTGAAGTTCGAGAACATGGAGCTAATAGCGCTATCTACGAGGGCTAATAATGAAAGTAGCTCTTGTTACAGACACCCACTTTGGTGCCAGGTCAGATCATTTAGCTTTTGATGCTTACTTTGAAAAATTTTATACTGATTTTTTCTTTCCTTACTTAGAACAGGAAGGTATTAAAACAATATGTCATTTGGGTGATATATTTGATAGAAGAAAGTATATAAATTTTAATACATTGAAGTCTTGTAAAAGATACTTCTTTGGTAAAGCAGCAGAACTAGGTATTGAGATACATATGGTACCTGGCAATCATGATACATACTTTAAAAATACAAATGATGTAAACAGCCCTGACTTATTGTTAGGGGAATATAACAACATAACATTATATCAAGAACCAACAGAAATAATGTTAGACAGAGAGAAGGTACTTTACCTTCCATGGATATGCGGAGAAAATTATGACAGGACTATGGCCAAGATTTCAGAGACTGATGCAAAAACTTGCTTCGGACATTTCGAATTCGCAGGTTACGATCTTCTTCCAGGTATGCCTAATCTCCACGGCATGGACTCTACTATTTTTAGTGATTTTGAGCTTGTGGTTAGTGGCCATTTTCATCATAGGCATAGCAGAGGGAATATTACATATATGGGCAACCCTTACGAAATCACTTGGAGTGATTACGAAGATCCCAGAGGATTTGCGGTCTTCGATACAGTTCAAAGATCATTGGAATACCACAACAACCCTTATAGACTCTTCCATAAAATCTATTATGACGACTCCAATTTTGAAGGTGTTAACAACATCAGTCATTTTGATTTTGATTCTATTGTTGGTGGTAATGTAAAACTAATTGTAAGTAATAAGACAGACTTTACAAGGTTTGACCACTTTGTAGACAAGTTATATCAATGTAACTTAATTGATCTAAAAATTATAGAAGACTTTTCAGAGTTTGAAGATGAAGCATTAGGTGAAGATATAGATTTAGAAGATACAATGACGTTATTAAAAGATTATGTTAATTCAGTTGAAACAGATTTAGATAAACAAAGAATTAAAAATCTATTACAGAGTTTATATGTGGAAGCACAAGATATAGGATGATTAAATTTACAAATATTAGATGGAAAAACTTTCTGTCTACAGGCAATGCGTGGACCGAGATTGATTTCCAACATAGTCCCAGCACATTAATTGTAGGAGAGAATGGTAGTGGTAAATCTACATTGTTAGATGCTTTGACATTTGCATTGTTTAATAAACCATTTAGAAATGTATCTAAACCACAACTAATTAATTCTATTAACAACAAACATTGTTTGGTTGAAATTAACTTTAAGATAGGTAGTAAGAATTATCTTATAAGAAGAGGATTACAACCAAGAGTATTTGATATAGAAATTGATGGTGAGTTATTAGATAAGAATGCTAATATTAGAGACTTCCAAAAGTATTTAGAAGAGAATATTCTTAAACTTAATTACAAATCATTTACACAGATAGTGATGTTAGGTAGTGCTTCTTTTACTCCTTTTATGCAATTACATTTAGGTGCTAGACGAGAGATAATTGAAGACATATTAGACATTACAATCTTTACTGCCATGAACGGTGTGTTAAAGACAAAGGTAAATGACTTAGAAAACAAAGTAAGACTTATAACAGGAGAGGTAGATGTAGCAAAGCAGAAAGCAACTCTTCAAGAACAATATATAAAGACATTAGAGGACGATAAAACGTCTAAAGTAACCTCATTACAGGAATCAATTAATGAAGCAGAACACGCGATCAAGGTTTATGAAGAAGGTACATCAACAGCAACAGAGAAGAAGAGTTCTTTGGGCGACGTTACGCAAAAGAAGAGAGAACTCGAGCGATACAGAGACAAATTCACAGGACAAATTAACGACCACAGAAAACAAATAGAATTCTTCCATAACAATGAGGAGTGTCCTGTTTGTCAACAAGGTATTGAGCATGATCATAAAGAGATAATGACACAAAGAGACGAAGAGAAAGTCTCTGAACTGGAAGGTGCTCTAGAAGAACTGAATACGAAGTACGAAGAGGTAGAGAAACTTGTTGAGCAAGTAACTGAATTAGACAAACAGATAATGGATTCTAATAATGAAGTTATTACACAACAAAGAATAATACAAAGACTTACATTAGAGATAAGTGAGACTCAAAATAAAGTAGGAGATATAACAACAGAGAAAGACAAGTTAAAGAGACTTGCCAAAGATGTTATTAAAAAGTCCTCAGAAAAAACAGACTTAAATGAAACAAATCATTATTACGGTCTATGTACTTCCTTATTAAAAGATTCTGGTATTAAAACTAAGATAATCAGGCAATATGTTCCTATAATAAACAAATTAGTTAATAAATACCTTGCAGCAATGGACTTTTTTGTTCAGTTTGAAATGGATGAAACATTTAAAGAAACAATTAAGTCTAGGTTTAGAGATAAATTTAGTTATGCTTCTTTCAGTGAAGGAGAAAAACAAAGAATTGATTTAGCATTGGTGTTTACTTGGAGAACGATTGCCAAGATGAAGAACAGCGCTAGTACTAATATACTCTTACTAGATGAAGTGTTTGATAGTAGTTTAGACAATGATGGAACACAATATGTTATGCAACTATTAGACACAATAGGAGAAGATACGAATGTATTCGTAATATCTCACAAGGGTGATCAACTGTTTGATAAATTTAGATCAGTTATTAAATTTGAGAAGAGGCAGAATTATTCTGTAATATCAAAGTGAAATATACAGAACAAAGATGGTCAGGACCTGAATACTTAACAGATAAATGTTGGCCACATACATATGGGTCTGAAGTATATGATGAATTATTTGAACCTATACAAAATTCTGTTAGAAATTATTTAGAGATAGGCTCTGCATATGGAGGCTCTTTACTATTAGCTATGGATTATTTTCCTAGGGCTACTATTTGGGCAATAGATAAACTTCCACCTAATAAACGAATTAGAGATTGGGATAGAATAATTAATTTAACTGCTGATGCTTATCAACAAAAAATAGCAAATATGTTTTCAACAGAAATGGATATTATTATTGATGATGGTTCACATAATATAGAGGATCAATGCAAAGCTATTGATTTATATTTAGAGAAGTTACTACCAGGAGGCATTTTTATTATTGAAGATGTAGAGGTGCTGGAATGGGATGAAGAGAAAGGATGGCCAGAAAAATCATTTCAAAAATTCGAAGAGAGAGTAGATTTAATTCGTAATGGTAATCATACTGCAACTTATGAAACTAATACATATAAAGGCCCAGAATACTTTAGTAATATAAAGCCTGGAAGGGAACGGGAAGCAGAAGAAGAAATAGAAAAGCATGGCGAATTAAAAAGTATATCAAAGGATGATAATCTTTACATAATAAAAAGAGTATCGTAAAGTTAATTTTTAAAAGGAAGACAAATGAAGGTTACAATATATGGAAAGACACGATGTACATTTTGCACATCAGCAAAACAACTTTGTGAACAAAAAGGATTAGACTATGAGTACTTGTTACTAGATGCTGATTACAAAGCAGAAGAACTGTTTGAAAAAGTGCCTAATGCAAGAACATTTCCACAAATTTTTATTGATGACAACCCTGTTGGTGGGTTTCAAGAGTTCCAACAGGTATTGAACTTAGGAACAAAATGAGCGATTTAGAATTAATACCTTTTACATCTCCAGCATTAAAAGAAGCTCCACAGCAAGTGGACTTAGAAAAGGAAGATTTAAAAGCACTTAAATTTGAGTTATTACAAGCAATGCAAAAGTTTGGTGGTGTAGGTTTGTCTGCAAACCAAGTAGGTATAGACAAAGCATTTTTTGTTATTGGAGATGGCAAACCTGAAGGTATGCAAAAAGCATTTTTCAATCCACTATTAATAGCAGTTAGTGATGAAGAGGAAGTTATGAGAGAAGGTTGTTTATCATTCCCTGGTTTGTGGTTAATGGTAAATAGACCTAAACAATGTACTATAATGTATCATACTTCTGAGGGTGAAGAGAAGACTGAAACATATGAAGGGATAGGTGCTAGAGTTATACTACACGAATACGATCATATGGTAGGCCAAAACTTTACAGGAAGAGTTTCAAAGTTCAAATTAGAGCGTGCTTTCAAAGCTCTAGAAAAGAAAATAAAGAAGTACCAAAGACAATCCAAACACCTCAAGCAGGCATAAATAGTAGTAGGAGGAAAATAATATGGCAGAAGAATTTGATTTTGGTTTTACGGCAGTTGATGAACCGGACCAACCGGCAACTCAACAAGTAGCTCCGTCCGTTGATGAAGATAAGATAATGGATAAATTACAGCAGCTAGAAGCCAAGATACTGACAGCTGATAACTCCGGAATGATTAATGAGCATAGAGCTCTAATTGAATCTGATGTGGCAACTAAACTTCGTGATGTAGAAGATCTCATACTACCTTTACTGTTTAACTTGCAGAAAAATCCTGAGAAGGAATATATACATTGGCCCAATAGAACGGCAATAATTGATAAACAAGTTGAAAAAATAAAGGCGGTAACGAGATATTATGAGCGAATCTAGTCCAACAAAACCAATAAACATACAACCCACGGGCAACGCTTACGAAAGACCTGTTGCCCGTGTTTTTGATTTATATCTAACAGGTATCATAGGGGAGGCAAAAGAGTATCAAGACTGGAATCAGATACTACGAATGTCTAGTGAACATGATGCTGTTATAATCCATATTAATTCTAGTGGCGGAGATATGTTCTCGGCAATACAATTAATGAAAGCAATCTCAGAAAGTCCTGCAACAGTAATTGCCTCGGTAGAAGGTATGTGTATGTCAGCAGCAACTCTAATATTTTTAAGCGCAGAAGTATGTGAAATATCTGAACATAGTCATTTTATGTTCCATACATACAGCTCAGGTAATTGGGGTAAAGGTAACGAACAATTAGCAGGCGTACAAGCAGATGATAAGTGGGCTAGGAATTTATTCCAGTCCGTATATAGAGACTTCTTAACTACACAAGAGATGAAACAAATGATTGATGGCAAAGACTTTTGGATGTCTCCTAAAGAAGTAACTGATAGATTAGAAAAACGAAACAAAAAAATTAAAAGAAGTAGAGGACCAAAAACACAACAAAAGCCTTTACAAAAGGTATAAATTGTGCTTAAATACTTGTATATATATTAATGGAGGTCCAGATGAGAAAAAAATTAATAGTAATAGGAGTTATTTTAGCAGCAATCTTTATTGCAACTCCTGTAAAGGCAGCAGATACAAGTGATGTAATTGCTGGTATTATCTTTGGCGGAATCTTAGGTTCCGAAATCCAAAAAGACAAACAATATAGGGAAGACTATCCTTATTACACCGAACGCTATGATAGACACGGTGGGTATGAATCAAGACGTAGGCAAGGTAATTACAGGCATTATTATCAACCTAGTATTTTAATTCTACCTGACGGAACTATCATTGAACCAAGAGTAAGTTTACCTAGAGTTAGGGAAGACTTCTGTTGGTATGTAAATCCAGATAATACTCTACCTAGATGTAGGGATATTGATGTGGGTTACATGAAAGACTCTGGGTTTAATTACATGGAGATTGATCGTATGTTAAACTTAGGTACATACGCACAGTCTTATGTAAACAGAACTCATGGTAAAAGGAGAAGTATCGAACACCGAGACTTGGTGGAACGATATAAGTATCCATGTGGACATGCTGGTTATGTTCCAATGGGTATTAGGGGCTGCACGGAAGTAGCAGAATATTATAACAAATAAATTTTAAGTACATTATGAAAAATTTGGTAGTATTAGTCGTGGCCTTATTGGCCACGTCTGTCTATGCGCAACAAAGCGATGTAGAAGAACTTATAGTAGTTGGATCAACTATCTCAAACGGGTTTTCAGATCCTGAAACAGATAACCTGGCAATAGAAGCAATAGAACCCATTAAAGTATATGCACCTGGAGGCAGGGGTGGTTTTATTGGAGCAACATTAAAAGGAACTGACGTAAAGAATACAGCAGTTTTTAGAAATGGAATTCCTGTAAACGATCCTGGCTCTGGTTGGTATGACTTTGGTGTTGACATTCCAGCATATCAATCTTACAAAGTAATATCAGGACCTAACTCTGTATTATTTGGAAGTTCAAGTATGGCAGGAACAGTATTGATAGAAGATGAATATTGGCAAGACGTATTATATAGTAAAGGTGGTGAAGACCAAAGCTATGTGATGTTTGGTAATAAGCATTTACTTGTATCAAGATACCATGGTACTAGCGGCTCTGTAATGACAGACAATAGTGAAGACGATTGGTTTAAAAATACAACATTAAAATCTAATATGGAGTGGCAAGGATTTAAATTTGTTTCTACAGTTACAGATTATGAATATGATTATGATAATTGTTATGCAGTTGACTGGAGTAATACAGATGACTGTAAACAAAATGGCACAAAGTTAACAACATCAATAAGAAACGATTGGTTAACAATAGGTGCCACTAGAAATGATACTGAACATCTTAGTGCAGGAGATAAAACTTGGCAATCAGATAATAATAGATATTATATTGATGTTAAGGAAAGTGTTGGTGACTTTTTATTAGGTGCAACATATCAAAAAGAAGAGTACAATGATCTAGAAGAAGATAGACCAGCAGTATATGTTAATTGGGAAAATAAACATTTTGGAGTTGGTTATCGTCGTGAAGACTCAACAAACATATTTAAATTTGGATTAGACTTAAAAGGTGTTAAGTTTTCTTTAGGTAACAGTTTTAGATCTCCTAATTTATATGAACGATTTGGAGATGATTGGGTTGGTGCAAACCCTAACCTAAAACCTGAGGAAGGTAAAGGTGCTGAAATAAGTTATGCTAAGTTTACTGCATGGAGATATGAATTTGATGAAGGTATTGATTTTAACTTTATGCAATATAGATATGTAAACTCTGGAGAGTACACATCTACAGGTATTAAGTATGCTAATCATATCATAACTGAGAACGGAAGTTGGTATGTGTTGGCACAATACACAGACACTGATAAGATTAGAGTACCTAAATATCAAACAAAGATATCCTACTACAATGGTTGGAATGACTTTGATTACCTGATTGAATATGTAGGTGCTTACGATAAAGGATTAGAGTTTGATGGTAGACCTATAGACGACATGTCAACATTTAACCTTAATGTAGGTTATTATTTCGATAGAAAATATCGTTTAGGTTTCCAGATCAAAGATGTTATGAACAGACACTTTGAAATTTTACCAGGGTATAGTGCAGGTGGTAGAGAGTTAACAATTAGTCTCGACGTCAGTATATAAATACTGATGAGATGCCTGATATAATACTATTCACAGATATATGTAGTCCCGGTTTTGGAAGATATGCCGGGACATATCGTATAGCATCTGAGCTCAGAGCTAATGGATACAAAGTACAGGTTATAGAATACTTTACTAAGTGGTCAACAGAAGAACTTATAAGCATAATTAAAAAATTTGTTGGTAAAGATACCTTATGGGTTGGCCTTAGTACTACATTTTTAGAGTATGAACGCATGCTCCAAACAGGTAAAAACAGAACGAATGTTTTTACTGCACAAATGACTGTTACAGGAAGAGATGATTGGGAAGAATTAGTAGATGAAATAAGATCTATTAATCCTGATTGTAAAATTGTAGCAGGCGGACACAAAGCAAACCATATAAGACCTGATGATAAAACATTTGATATTATTATACATGGGCAAGGTGAGGAAAGTGTTCTACAAATCACAAAAGAAATAGAAGAGAAAAGACCATCTAAAAGAACATTAAGTTTAGGGTTTGAAAGATTTTCAACCTGTTCTATATTATGGGACGAAGATGATTTAATATTTCCTAACGAACACTTACCAATAGAAATTGCTAGGGGTTGCATATTTAAATGTAGCTATTGTAGTTATGATCTTAATGGTAAAAAGATATGGGAGTTCAATAGAGTTCCTGAATTAGTTAGAAAAGAAATAGAAGATGCCAATAATAGATTTGGCAGTACAGGGTTTATGTTTTGTGATGATACTTATAATGATAGTCCAGAGAAAGTAGAAAGGTTCCATGAGGAATTTATGAAAATGGATTTCAATATTGAGTTCAGTAGTTTTGCTAGATTAGATCTGATAGTATCACATTGGGAGACAGCAAAACAATTATATGAGAGTGGTCTTAGAAGTGTATTTTTTGGAGTTGAATCCTTTAATACAGCATCAGGTAAAGCAATAGGTAAGGGTATGCCAGGTGAGAAACTTAAAGAAGGACTTATGAGATTACGAGAGGAATGTCCTGAGATGATTATACTTACAGGTTTAATTGTTGGATTGCCACACGATACACCTGATACATTACGAGCCAATAACGAGTGGTTAATGCAGCCAGACTGCCCCGTAGACGTAGTTTCATATCATCCACTATACATACACCCACATGATGGCAGTCTAATGTCTAAGAATCCAGGACATTATGGATATGAATTAGATGGACAGGGTGGCTGGACACGAGATGACGGCATAACAAGACAAGATTGTGTAGGGTTGGCACAAGAGTTACAACTAGATTTTGCTAAAGGAGAACCCTTAAAACGCGGTGCTTGGACCTTCTTTAATAGGTTCCAGAACTTAGGGTTTAGTGCAGAACAATTCAAGAAAACCTCACTAGGGTATCCAAATGACGTTTTGGACTCAGAAATAGTGCGTAGAGAGCAAGAAAAATTCGACTTTTATAAGTCTAGACTCCTAAGTCTTTGATTCTCTGTAGAAAAAGATTTTAAAAAATGCTTGACTCTTGGTTCACCAGAGTGCATAATAACGGTATATTAAATAAAAATGTAAGGACTTTTATAAGATATGAACCAGATAGAAACCAAATCAATATTAGCAAAATGTTTAGCAACCGAGAACATTGAAATAGTTCACGACAAAGATATGCCTACAGCGGCATTTGATGTTAAGAACAGAGTTTTAATGCTTCCAGTATGGAAGGAAATGTCTACAGATTTATATGATCTGTTTATTGGACATGAAGTAGGACACGCACATGAAACTCCTGAAGAAGGATGGCATGATTTCGTAGTTGACGACATGAACAAAAAAGCATTCCTTAATGTTGTTGAAGATGTTCGTATTGAAAAGAAAATTAAAGCAAGGTATCCTGGTTTAGTTAAGTCCTTCCACAAAGGTTACAAAGAACTATTTGAAAAAGACTTCTTTGGTCTTGGTAATTTAGATGTTGACCAACTACCACTTATTGATAGAGTGAACTTACATTATAAAGTAGGCAATCTACTTGGTGTTACTTTTGCAGACCACGAAAAAGATTTAGTAGAAAGAATTGGTAAAGTCAAAACTTTCGAACAGGTTATGAAACTTGCTGAAGAACTTTATGGTAACCACAAACAGGAACAACAGGAAAGACAAGAAGACCTTTCACAATTTATTGAAAAAAACATGCCTCATCCTTTTACAGAAGAAGGACAAGAGGAAATGACACAAAGGTCAGAAGCTAGGGAAGAAGCTAGGGAAGAAATAGAAGAACAAAAATCCAAATCATTGGAAGAGTACGAAGAAGAATCCCAGCGTAGAAAAGAAATTATAGATGATGCCTACGATAACGGTAAAGAACATCCAGACTTTTCTGATGAAGAAGGCAACGACGAACATACTACTAGATCATACTATGACGGTATGACTTATGATGAAAGAAGAGCATTGGAAGAAAAACTAGAAGAGCTTGATGCAGAAGAAGTAGCAGACAAAAAAGCTATTGAAGAAGCACAGAAAGAAAAAGATCTTCTAGATGAAATTAGTGAGTACCTAGAAAATGATGGACACTCAATTACAGATTCACAGTTTAGAAAAAATGAGAAAGGTTTAGTTGATGAAGAATCAAAAGAACTTATTCATGTTAAACCATTCAACGGTGAAGTAGCTGACTTTGTTATTCCAATGGAAGAAGTATATGATTGGACCAACGATAATTGTGCTAGAGTAAGTGAATATAAGCGTGAAGATTCATGGTCAGAAATTGAGATAGAAGATATCAAAGGGTATGGTCAAAAACTTTGGAAAGAGTTTGAACCAAAACAAAGATCTATAATCAACTCAATGGCTCAACAGTTTGAACTTAGAAAAGCAGCTACTTCATTTAAGAAATCTAAAATTTCTAAAACAGGTAAGTTGAATGAGGACAAACTTTGGGCTTACAAAATTACTGAAGATCTTTTCCACCAAACTCAAATTGTACCACAAGGTAAGAATCATGGTATCCTAATGTTCGTAGACATGTCAGGTAGCATGCACAGACAAATGAAGGGTACATTAGAACAAATGGAAACGATGGCAATGTTCTGCAGAAGGGTTAACATTCCTTTTGATGTTTATGGATTTAGCGACAATGGTCCTTCAGGTGAGAGGGACATTACTGCTAAACAATTACAAGGTGAACTTACAGCAGAGGGTGGTAGAAGAGACTTTTGTTTTGCACACCTACTTAGCTCTAAGGTTAACAATGTTCAATGGAACGACACAATGGCATACCTACAGTTAATGAAGAAAGGTTATGAAAGACATAGATACTACAATGATTTAGCTGATGGCAGATCTGTACAGATTTACAACAGGTATTTTAGACTTGGTGGTACTCCATTAATGTCAGCATTGACATTGGCTCCTAAGTTAGCACAAAGGTTCCAAAAGAATTACAATGTAGAAAAATTGACTACAATCGTTTTAACAGACGGTGATCCAACTGATGACATGACATTCGTTACTGAAGAAGGTCAAAAACAGTATTACAGAGGCGAACAGAAGTTCGTATTAAAAGATGGAGCAGCTAGTTTTTCAATCCCAAGCGATAACGATGGCTGGTACAGAAGTAACAGACAAGAAAATGTGCTTTTACTTTTAGAGTATTATAAGAAAGTTACAGGGTCTACTCTAATCAACTTCCACTTACTAGATGACAACTCTAGGAGAGGCTTTGAATCAGAGTATGCTAGGAACAATTCTTTTAACAAGAAATCTAGAGGTTACATTGAAGAGGATACTTGGAAAGAAACATTGGCTAAGAAGTTCATGAGAGTTGAAGACGACTTTGGATACAGTGCTAGGTTCCTTATTAAAGGTAAGGGAGAACTAGAGATAAAAGACGAAGAATTAGAGGTAAAATCCAACAAAAAAGGAGATTTACTTCGAGGATTTAGGAAATTTCAGAAGGGTAAAACAACCCAAAGAGTTTTCCTTAATCAAATCATAGAGTTAGTAGCGTAAAAATGTGCAAATCTTTTGAAAAAATGCTTGACTCTTGGTTCATCAGAGTGCATAATAACGGTATATTAAATAATTAAATGTGAGGACATTAAATATGAAAGCAATAGATAGAGAAAACTTAATTAGTAACCTGGAGTCCAAAGACAATGGCACAGGTGTTTTTACAAGAAAGCAGATTATAGAGGCTGCTACTGAAATAGGACTTGGTTTCCCAGCTTGGTTGGTAAACAAACCAGACTATAAAGTAGACAGAGGCATCTACAATCTTACAACCATGTTCAGTGGACAGACAGTAGCAAAACCAGCAGCTCCAGTAGCAGCTCAAGAAGCTAGGGTTCCACTTGCAGTGGTTGAAACTCAACCAGTAGAGGTTGTTCAAGCCAAATTAAGAGTTGAAGTTCAAGACTTGATCCCAAGTAAGGACGATACTTTTGTTCCATTTGGTTTCTACAAAGACTTGAAATCCGTATTACAAGGTAATATGTTTTACCCAATCTTTATTAGTGGCTTATCAGGTAATGGTAAGACTACAATGGTTGAACAAGTATGTGCTAATCTTAAAAGAGAGGCAATAAGAGTGAATATTAGTATTGAAACCGACGAGGATGATTTGATCGGTGGCAATACTCTAGTTGACGGTAACGTCGTTTATAGGGAAGGCCCAGTCCTCACCGCGATGAAACGCGGGGCAGTCCTAGTTCTTGATGAGATAGATAGAGGCTCAAACAAGCTGATGTGCTTACAAGCAATATTAGAAGGCAAGCCCTACTTTAACAAGAAAACAGGCGAAACCGTAACTCCTGCTCCCGGCTTTAACATTGTTGCAACAGCCAACACTAAAGGCCGAGGTTCAGATGATGGCAAATTTATTTCTGCCAACATACTAGACGAGGCATTCCTAGAAAGGTTTGCTATAACCGTGGAGCAGGAGTACCCTACAATGGCTACCGAGAAAAAGATCGTTATCAATAAAATGGCTAAGGCTAATATTGAAGACGATGAGTTTGCAACTCACTTGGTAACTTGGAGTGATGTAATAAGAAGAACTTATTACGATGGAGCAATTGACGAGTTGATTTCAACTAGAAGGTTGGAACATATTGTTAATGCGTTTGCAGTATTTGGTGATAAGCAGAAGGCTGTTCAACTTTGTGTTAACAGGTTTGATGATGACACCAAACAGGCTTTTATAGATCTGTACACTAAGGTAGATCCTACAGTAGAACTTGCAGCAGATTTTGAAAGCCAAACAGAACAGGAGATACATGAAGATGCCGAAGAATAAAAAAGGCGATGTACCTTATAAGTTCAACGAGGGAGCTCTCATTAGGGAGCTCCAATCTTATATCGATGAAACTTATAATGGCCATTACAGTAAAAACAAATTCCAATCAACGGAATTTATCAGTGATTGTGGACACGGAATTGGATTTGCCATAGGTAATATTCTAAAGTATGCACAACGATATGGAAAAAAAGGCAACCATGAAGACCACAGACGTGATCTAATGAAGGTTTTACATTACGCTATTATTGCACTAAACGAACATGATATCCATGCAGTGAAGCACTACTTAGACGATTAGATGTATAAATATTGATATGAAAATCACTCAAATAACTACTCCTGATAGCTTTCAGGAGTTTCCATCTCAGAATGATTCAGACTTAGCAGAGTCTTTTTCTACACCTTTGGACTCTTATTATAATTGGGATTATAAAAATGAGGACACTCGTATTAGAAAAATATATGAGTTGGGTAAAGAGAGAGCCTGGAATCCTACTAAGGATATTGAATGGGATTTAGAACACCCAGGAGATATTAAAGTATTAGGACAATGGCCTGAGGGAGACGATCCTTTTTGGTTTAATTATAGGCCATATAGAGAGCTTTCTGATGATGATAAGAGAGAATTTCAGAAGCATAAAAACCTGTGGCAATTATCATCTATCTTACATGGAGAACAAATGGGAGCTATATGTTGTGGCCAACTTGTTTCATGTGCACCAACATACCAAGCAAAATTATTTGCAGCACAACAGGCTGCTGATGAAGCGAGGCATGCAGAAACTATGAGTAGGTATATTGCAGAAAGATATGGTTGTGTCTACCCTATCCAAGAGGGTGTAAAAAATATATTTGATATAGCACTAGCTTCTAAGGAGTGGGATTTAAAATTTATTATTGTACAGATAGTAGTGGAAGGATTAGCAGTAAGTACATTCCAAATATGTAGACAAAATACCAATGACCCTTTACTAAGACAAATAATGGATTTAATACTACAAGACGAAGCAAGGCATATTACATTTGGTATTAATTATTTAGGTGATTATCTAAAGACGTTATCCCAAGATGAGATAGAATATAGAGCAGGGTATGCTTTAGAATGTTGCACTACATTACTCAATAGAGTTGGTTTTGCACCAGGGTTTTATAAACAATTTGGATTTGATCCTGTAGGAGCACACAATTTTGCATGTGAATTTGAAACAACTGAACTAGGTAGAAACTTTAGGCTCACGAGAAAACATCTCTTAAGAAGAGTAATTCCTAATCTTAAACGAATAGGATTGTTAACCGATAAAGTTAGACCTGGGTATGAAGGATTAGGATTATTAGAGTTTGAAGACTTACCAGATGATATGGAAGCCTACCTTTTTTAAAAAATTAAAGACAAAACTCTTATAAATAAGAGTGTAAGACAATTATTGGGAGACTAAAATGGCATACGTCGTAAGGCAAATTTATACTAGACCAAATACAGGAGTTAATTGGCCTAAGATATCTGATTATGATGCAGACCTACATACAGAGAGATTAGCTGATTATGCTGATAAAAGTATTGAGGCAGGTTATTCTTTATCAGAAGATGAATTAACACTTACTGCAACACTAACAGCACCAGACAAGGCAACTTGGGATGCACATAAAGCGTTGATAGAGTCTGCTACAGGAAATGGTGGCGCATTAAAGAGTTCTAATTGGACAGCAGTTCAAACATCAATTAAAACTTATTGCACTGATAATAACATCTCATATAGCATTCAAGCTATTGATGATGGTACTGCTGGAACTTTAGTAGAACATAATACCTAAAACGGTACCCTACTATATTGACTTTTAGTATGAAAGAATCTATAATACACTTATAGATTTAAATTTGGAGTATATTATGAAAATTAGTAAACAAACTCTTGAAGTCCTCAAGAACTTTGCTACAATCAACACAAACATTCTGGTTCGAGAAGGCAACAAGCTTTCAACTATCAGTACAGGTAAAAACATATTTGCCAGAACTGAGGTTACAGAATCCTTCCCTAAAGAATTCGCAATCTATGATCTAAATAGTTTGCTTTCATTACTTACATTAATGGAAGACACAGACGTTGAGTTTGGAGACGAGTCTCTTATTGTTACAAAAGGCAATTCTAGATTTGAATATTTCTATGCAGATCCTAATATTATTGTTAGTGCACCTGACAAGAGTATTGATGTAGACAACTTCTTTCAGTTTGATTTAACAAAAGAAGATGTAGACATGATACTTAAGGCTGCTGCTATTACAGCAGGACCTATGTTAAGTGTCGTAGGCGATAATGGAGAGGTTGTAGTTAGTGTTGGTGACCCTAGTACACCTAAGTCTAATAGTTTTAGACAAGTAATAGGAACAACAGACAAAACCTTTGATGCTAAACTAGCAATGGAAAACTTTAAGGTTATCCCTGGTAGTTATAGTGTAACTCTTTCTCAGAAGAAATTTATGTTCTTAGAGAGTAGTAAGGGTGAATTAAAATACTGGTTGGCGCTTGAGCGTTCATCAGATATATAAGGAGTCGCAATGGACGAAGAGAAATTAGAAGTCTCTCTAAGAGAGGCAACAAATGGTTGGATAGTAGAATTCAACAAATTTGGTGAGACAGTTGAGTATATATTTACTCGCCCCAACCCAGCTATCTCACTCGTGAGAAAAGTAATGAAGGGTGAGTTAGATGTATTTACATCGGAGGAAACAGATGAGTGAGTTAAACCCACAAATACCTCCAGCAGTTTTCAAGAAGCATGTTAAAACAATCGACGGCGTAAGCAAGTGGATTGATCTTAATTCTATAGATTTATTCGAAGGAAAAAGGATCGTGGTATTTGGATTGCCTGGAGCGTTTACACCTACATGTTCTGGTCAACAGTTACCAGGTTTCGAAGCTCTATACCATGAGTTTAGACTAGCAGGAATAGATGATATTTATTGCGTTAGTGTTAATGATACATTCGTTATGAACGAGTGGGCAATAGATCAGAACCTTGTTAATGTTAAATTGCTACCAGATGGTAGTGCAGACTTTACTATTAAATTAGGTATGGATGTTAGAAAAGACAACCTAGGATTTGGTGTAAGGTCATGGAGATATGCAGGCATATATGACGACAAAGAACTTGTCTGGTCAGGTGTTGAAGAAGGATTTGGAGATGATATTGAAGGCGATCCTTATGAAAAGAGTAAACCAGAAAATGTTTTAGATAATGTTAAAGCATTTGGATGGCCTGCTGTTACTACTAGCTTAAATGATGAGCCTGTTAGTAATGAGTTAGAAACCTTTGGTGATTTAGATGATGCTATTGCTGAGGCAGAAGGTAAGCATATAGATTTGTCTCTCTCAGATTCGACTGAGGTTAAGGAGAAAATCAGATAATCCAAAAATGTCGAGGAAAAAAAGGCCAGAATTTTGGAGCAAAAATAGTTCGCTAGTTTGGAGTAAGTAGAATATGGAACCAGGACAATTTTTATGGGTCGAGAAATATAGACCCTCACGCATAGAGGACTGTATTATACCTGATGAGGTAAAAGAACAGTTCACACAATTTATAGCAAAGGGAGAGGTTCCTAATCTATTATTAAGTGGTAGTGCCGGAACAGGCAAAACAACTATTGCACGCGCATTATGTAATGAGTTGGGTTGTGATTATATTATAATTAATGGTAGTGATGAAGGTAGGCAAATAGATACCCTCAGAACTAAGATACGAAACTTTGCTAGTGCTGTTTCATTTGAGGGTAAGACTAAGGTTGTTATCCTAGATGAGGCAGACTACATGAATAGGGATAGTGTACAACCAGCACTCAGAGGGTTCATAGAGACGTTCTCTGAGAACTGTAGATTTATATTTACATGTAACTATGCCAATAGACTTATAGACCCTCTACATAGCAGGACTACTGTTATAGACTTTAAATTAGCACCCTCAGATAAGCCTGTATTAGCCTCTAAGTTCCTAAAAAGGATGGAGTACATACTAGATACCGAGGGTGTAGAGTACAATCAGAGGGTACTAGCGGAGCTCTTAAACAAGTATTTTCCCGATTATAGAAGGGTTATAAATGAACTGCAGCGTTACAGCGCAGGGAATAAAGTTGATGAGGGTATATTAAGTAACTTCCAGGAAATCAATGCTAAGGCCCTTATAGAGAGTCTAAGGGAAAAGGATTGGAAGAAGATGAGACAATGGGTAGTAAATAGTGTAGATACAGACCCTCAGGGTATATTTAGACAGATATACGATACTCTACTTCCTGAGATTAAGAGCATTCCTCAATTAGTCTTGTTAATTGCTGATTATCAGTATAAAGCAGCATTTGTTGCAGATCAGGAGATTAACTTGACAGCTTGTTTGACAGAAATTATGGCGAATGTGGAATTCAAGTAAATGGCACAAAAAGAGTCTAAAGACACAAATATCATAATTCGTGTCCCTTCATCGTTGAAGGAAGAAATCAAGGAAGAAGCTAAAATAAGGGAAACCACTGTAACTGAGCTATTGTTAAAAGGTTACAGTATTTTAAAAGAAGGGCAATACATTGACTTTAAGTAGATTATGGAAATTGTGGTGTATGTCATTAGGAGAGAAAGCAAGCGATGATTCCAGGGAAGCAGATATGGTGGCTATCCTTAGGACAATAGTCGTAGGTGTAAACTTCATAACCTGCTTTTTTATTATAGCAGGAGTTTTAAGGCATTTCTAATGGATAATGATACAGACATAAAAATATTGACGATATATTTTATAATTATAATGTTAATAATCAGTTACAGTTTTGGTTAATATGACTATAGAACAGATATTAGTATTAATAGTTATATTGGTAACTATATGGGGTTTATCATGAGTAATTGGTGGTATAACTTTTTCATATGGTTCTTTGTAGGTTCTATAACATACATATTAGCAACAAGGATTTGGAGATGGTTGAAAAAGCAATTCTAGAAGGTTTTGGAGAACCTATAGAAGAAATAGACGAGGAGGAGTTTCAGCAGAAACTTAAAAAGATATCTCCCTTCGATTTTGCTAATAGCATCAACTATACTAAAGACAACTTAATTGTAGATGAAAGAACAGAAAATGAATACAATGCTTTCATCGTTAATCGTGCAATGGGATTTGGAAAAGACACGGTTATTGCAGGAAATGAAATGAATGCAAGACCTCACTTGGATAAAAAGTTACAATATGACTTTCTTAAGAGTGTGGTAAGAAAATCCAAACGATACAATAAATGGTTAAAGTCTGAAGAAGAGAATATAGAAACTATACAAGAATTCTTCGGATATAGCTTTTTTAAGGCAAAAGAAGCATTAAACCTGCTTTCTCAGACGGATATAGACTTAATTAAGCTACATTTGAGTACGTCTAAAGGTGGCAAACTATAAATAAGGTATTATAACTTAAATTTATAGAATTAAAACAACGAGACGTATTGAAATGAGTGATCAAGAGAATTACTTTAATATTGACTATCCAGGGTACACACCCTTAGAAGTTTCACTGAAAGATCCAGAGGATTTCCTTAAGGTTCGTGAAACATTGTCAAGAATTGGAGTAGCTTCAAAAAAGGACAAAGTATTATATCAGTCCTGCCATATCTTGCATAAGAAAGGTAGATACTTTATAACACACTTTAAAGAACTTTTTGCTTTAGACGGCAAGGAAGCTGACTTCCAAGACAATGATTTAGAACGAAGGAACACTATAGGCAAACTATTATCCGATTGGGGTCTACTAGACATAGTTACAGAACAAGAACTAGACTATGCACCTTTAAGCCAAATAAAAATTATTTCGTTTAAAGAGAAAGGTGAATGGGAGCTGATACCAAAGTATAACATAGGCAAAAAAACAAAATAACTGAACATAGAGCCACCAAGTGATTCTATTCCAAGGATGATTGGGTGTATCTTTATATGTGTTTTATGCTATTATCTAACGAGGTTAATTGATTGGAAATTTCCGAAGCAAGATATTTGAAGTCAACAATTGATGGAGAATCTTTATACTTGCTTGGTGGAGTTTTTGACGATGAAACTATAAAAGTTTTTAATAAAATTAAAAAGGAAACTCCATCTTCAGGAGTTTATAATCAAACAGAAAGACTCTCTTGGCCTCTTCTAATAGACAATCCTAGTGAAATACTATCACAGATAAAAGAACTATCTGGAAAAAAGTTTACCAATGTAAAAGCATCGTTATGGGAAGACGCACCTGGATATAAGATAAATGCACATAGAGATAATGAAGGTGTTGAAGGTGCAATGCAAATATATTTACCAGATGATGAAGGCTTAAAAGAAACAGGAACAGAATTTTATAAGAGTAATATAAATGGCTACCCTGAATATGAACCTTATATAAAAGTTCCTTTTGTATCTAATACAGGATATTTTATAACAAATGCACAAAAGATGTGGCATGGAAGCGGAGAAGTCGTTCCACCTGGTTTAGTTAGGTCAAGTGTATATTATATTTTCAATTAGGGTAAATTAATACCAAAAGAACTTGTAATTTTGAATAAAAGTATTATATATATTATAGCAGATGCCAATTATGGGTCTGCAGTTTAATAACTCGCTTAATAAAGGAGAAAAAAATGGTTAGAGTAAAAACTACAAATTGGGACAATTTTGTCTCAACATTTCCACAAATAGAGAGAGAATTTATTGGATTCAACAAAGTGTTTGATGCTATCACAGCATCTAATCCTGGTGTCCAAAGTTCTTATCCTCCATACAATGTTAAAAAGGTGGACGAAGAAAACTATCTTATTGAAATTGCCGTATCAGGTTTTAAGAAAGATGAGATAACAATACGAAAAGAAGCAGACAATAAAAATTCACTTCTAATCGTAGAAGGTTCACAAGCTGAAAAGGAAGATGCTGACTATATACATAAAGGTATAGGTGGCAGAAACTTTAAAAGAGCCTGGAACCTTGCAGATACTATTGAAATTAGTTCTGCAGAATATGTTGATGGTATTTTATCAATTGCATTATTAAATGTTATTCCAGAATCCCAGAAACCACAAGTGATAGAAATTAAATAATTATAGGAGATAAGGAGCATGTCAAACGTTCAGATAGTAAAATTAACCACAGGCGAAGAATTAATAGCAGATGTTAACGAGGCTGAAATCGAGGATAAACAATTTTTGATATTAACCAAACCTGCAATTATATTCATGCAACCGAAGGGAGATTCTGAAACAGAATTTGGCGTGGGACTTGCTCCTTATGCCCCCTTTGCAAAGGAACATAAAGTTCCTATTTTCCCAACCCATGTTGTTTCGTTATACGAGCCAGAAGTTGAAATGAAGAATGAGTATAATAAAAGATATGGTTCAGGTATCATACAGCCTGAGCTTATAAATAAAAAAGTCTTAAACGAAACAATTAAAAGGTAAATAAATGTATGAATACAGAATTAGTGTTGTTAAAATAGTAGACGGAGATACAGTAGATGTGGATATCGACCTGGGCTTCGGTGTATGGCTTAAGAAACAAAGAATTAGGTTATACGGTATTGACACCCCAGAAAGTAGAACCCGTGACCTCGAAGAAAAAAGGTATGGACTTATGGCAAAGGCGTTCATTACAGAACAACTTAAAGACGGAGCTATACTCAAAACGAGGCTTGATAAAAAAGGCAAGTACGGAAGAATCCTCGGTGAATTTCTTAGTCTAGATGACAGAACAAACATAAATGAGCTTATGATACAAAAACATCATGCAGTCTCATATCATGGTGCAAGTAAAGCAGAAATAGCAGAAGGCCACTTGCGCAACAGGACCAGAGTTAAAGATTTATAATTGACTCTTGGTTCGTAAGAGCCTATAATACAGTATGAATAAATGGTGTTGTGATTAATGAATTTCTATACTTATGCAAGACATTATGGTGATAAAATTTTGGTTCGTGGAGTTGATAAGCACGGAGGTCGTTTTACCACAAAGCGTGATTTCCGCCCAACCCTGTTTGTAAAATCAGAAAAACCATCAGAATACAAATCAATTTATGGTGACCCTGTGTCACCTATCCAATTCGAGACAAACAAAGAGGCAACTGCCTTTTTTGATAGATATAAAGATGTATCTAATTTTCCAATATATGGCCAAAACTATTATGGCTATCAATACATAACAGAAAACTATCCCGGCGATATACAATGGGATGCTAAGAAAATACAGGTTTACTCTATTGATATAGAGACGACTTCGGAACATGGTTTTCCGAATGTAGACTCTCCAAGCGAGAAGATGTTAGTTATCACACTTCAAAATAACAACACCAAAGAGATAACAACTTTCGGACTTGGGGAGTTTACTCCAGGAGAGGATACAAAACATTTAGATATAGAATATGTTGCATGTGAAGATGAGAAAGAATTACTTACAAATTTCCTAGGATGGTGGAGAGACAATACACCAGATATTATTACAGGTTGGAACAGTCAATTATTTGATATACCTTATTTGTTAGCAAGAACAGAAGCAGTTTTAGGAAAAGACGAACACAAAAAGTTTTCTCCTTTTGGCATTGTTCAAAGACGTAACATTAGATTCCAAGCAAGGGAAATGACTGCTTATGAAATTGTAGGTGTTGCACAATTAGATTATTTAGACTTATATAAGAAGTTTACTTATGTAACTCGAGAGTCTTACAAACTAGACTTTATTGCACAGACAGAACTAGGACACAAAAAACTAGAATCTGGTTTTGACACATTTAAAGAGTTTTATGAAGGTGATTGGAATAGATTTGTAGAATATAATATTGTAGATACAGTTCTTGTTGATGAGTTAGAAGATAAGATGAAACTTATTGAACTTGCTATTACAATGGCATATGACGCTAAGTGTAATTATAATGATGTGTTCTCAGCAGTTAGAACCTGGGATAGTTTACTCTACAATCACTTGTGGGAGAAGAAAATTGTTATACACCAAGGCGGTGGTAGAAAAGATAGACAAATTGAAGGTGCTTATGTACAGGAACCTGTTCCTGGAGGTTACGATTGGGTTGCTAGTTTTGACGCTACTTCCCTATATCCTTCTATTCTTATGCAGTACAATATGAGTCCTGAAACTATCGTAAGTGATTACACCTATGATGTTAAGGTTGACGACTTGTTGGAAAGGTATAAGTTAGATAAGTTAAAAGAAAAGAACTATGCCATGGCAGCTAATGGTACTTGCTACAAGAGAGATAAACAAGGTTTGTTTCCTGAGATAGTACAGAAGTTTTTTGATGATAGATTGAAGTATAAAAAACTAATGCAGGAAGCACAAAGGAAGTTCCAAGAAACAGGTGCTAAAGTTTATCAGAATGAAGTTAGTAAATATAACAACTTCCAAATGGCAAGAAAGATTCAATTAAACAGTTTATATGGTGCCCTCGCTAACCAATACTTTAGATTCTATGATGATAGGATTGCAGAAGGTATTACAATGACAGGGCAATTAGTTATTAGAGATACTGCAAAGGCATTAGATAATTATGTTAACAAAGTCTGTGGCACGGAAGATAAAACTTATTCTTTTTATTCTGATACTGATTCTTGTTATGTTACATTAAAGGATATGGTTGAAAACTTTTTCCCTGATAAAGGTAAAGATAAAACAATTGATCTAATTGACAAGATTGCAACAGAAAAAATAGAACCAGCAATTGAACAGGCAATGACAAAACTTGCCAACTATACTAATGCGTTTGCTAATAAGTTAGACTTTAAGAGAGAGATTATAGCAGATAAAGGTGTCTTTGTTGCTAAAAAACGATATGCCTTAAATGTATATGATGACGAAGGACTAAGACTTACAAAACCTAAACTAAAGGTTATGGGTTTAGAAATTGTAAGAAGTAGTACACCTGGACCTATTAGAGACTCTCTAAGGGAGGCGGTTAGGTTAATATTAACAAGTGATGAGGATAACTTACATTCGTTTATAGAGAACACTAAGAAAGAATTTAATGGCAAGTCAGTAGAAGAAATAGCATTTCCTCGAGGGTGTAATAATATGGCAAAGTATAAGAGTGTTGCTGATATTTACAGTAAAGGAACACCTATACATGTTCGAGGTGGTTTGTTATATAACTATTATTTAGATAAACTAGATCTTAAATTGAAGTATGAGAAAATACAAGAAGGTGATAAGATTAAATTTGTTTATCTTAAAGAACCAAATGTAATAGGAGAAAACACCATTGCATTTGTAGGAAAGTTACCAACGGAATTTGAATTAGAAAAGTATGTTGACTATGATACAATATGGCAGAAGGCATTTGTAGATCCGTTGGACAACATTTTGAAACCTATTGGTTGGCATACAGAACCACAAGCAACATTGGAGGATTTATTCGCATGAAGATAGACGGACATTTTAAAGTTAGCATGTATAAAAGTGTTCTTAGAATTGGTGCAGGAATGACATTAATTTTAGGACAGATATATTGGGCAGGAATTTTACTTATATTAGCAGAGTTCCTTGGTATAATCGAAGAAGTAGTTTAGGACATATGGCGTGGGATATGGACACATATAGACCATTACCAGATGGGCTTACAATAAAATCTAGTAAAATAGATGGATTAGGATTACATGCAGCACAGGCGTTTGATGCTGGAACAGTATTTGGAGAAACACATGTCTTGGTACATAGTAGAGATAGACATGAATGGATAAGGACACCCTTAGGAGGATTCATTAATCACAGTAATGATCCTAATTGTTTTATTACTACAGAAGCAGGTGATAGAACATTATATGCAGTTAAACCTATAAAAGCAGGAGAAGAGATTACTGTTTATTATAGATTCAAAGGTTATGATGGCATTATAGGAGAAAAGTAATGAGCATAATGGCAGGTTGGGTATTATTTGGAGTTTGTATTTTAGTAAATGTGGCCATATATATAGGTATTGATATGGCTTATGAAAATAATTTTTGGAGAGATGATGCACGGAAAAAATAGAACATATTCCGCTACTGGTGGAAGAAAGGCGAGACGGGAACGAGCTTTAGAACGTCTTATTAAAAGTAAATTCACAACTAAAGTCCTAAACGGCAAGGAGCGCAGTGAAAAGAACTGGAATGAGAAGAAAGAAAAGGCAATTGAAACACTTACAGGAAGAATTGGAACATCAGAAACAAAAGGGTATGTTTCAAGAGAAACAAATTAAGGATCAACAGAAAGAAATAAAAACACAATGGGACGAGATAAACAAATTGCTATCATCGGATACGGATTCGTAGGTAAGGCTACTGAGCTTTTATTAGATACTTACTACGCAGGAACTGATGTACAAATCCATGATCCTGCAAAAGGATATGAGATAGAAAATTGGTCAGGTATTGAATATGCTTTTATTTGTGTTCCTACAGATTTAGGTGGGTGGACAACTTTAGATATTAGTATTGTAGAAAAAGTTCTGAACGATTTATCCACAAGATCATGTGCTAATACTGTTATCCCTGTTATACGAAGTACTGTTGGACCTGATCAGGCATTGATGCTAACTAAAAAATATGGCGCAATTATTATGCCAGAGTTTTTAAGAGAAAAACATTGGGATTTAGATGTATTGAATTTAAACATTCCTATTGTTGTTGGTGCCACTCTAGGTAATCATGATGATTTTATCTTTTGGTTAAAGGATAACGACAGAATCTATAATGAAAAAAAAGTCTGGGTTGTTAATCCAGGAGAAGCATCAGCAATTAAAATGTTTAGAAATGCTGCACTAGCAGTTAATGTTGGTTTGGCAAACGAGTTTAAAGAAATTTGTGAAGTATTTGATTTAGATTATATTGACATTAAAGATTTCTTTATGCAAGATAAAACATTAGGCACACATTGGCAAGTTCCAGGACCTGATGGAGAATTAGGTTTTGGTGGAACTTGTTTACCAAAAGACTTGACACATAGTTCAGGTTTGTGCTATAGTAGCGATAGTATTATGAGAACTGCAATAGCAGCTAATAAAATTAGGAGAAAAGATGGCAAATCTAATAGACAGGATTAAGAAAAATTCCACGATTAGAGAAACAGATATTATAACTGACTCTAAGTTTTTTAATTCTAAAGATCTAATACAAACCTCAGTTCCAGCAGTTAATGTTGCATTGAGCGGTAAATTAGATGGTGGACTAACACCTGGACTTACTGTTTTTGCAGGACCTAGTAAACACTTTAAAACAGCGTTTGCTATGTTGTTGGCAAAAGCATATTTAGACAAGTATGAAGATGGTGTTATTTTATTCTATGATAGTGAGTTTGGAGCACCTCAGTCTTATTTTGAAACATTTGAAATAGATACTGACAGAGTAGTACATACACCTATTACAGATGTAGAACAATTAAAACATGATTCCATGCAACAGTTGAATGGTATTGAAAGAGGTGATCATGTTATGATTATTGTTGATAGTGTAGGTAACTTGGCAAGTAAAAAAGAAGTTGAAGATGCTCTTGACGGTAAAAGTGTAGCAGACATGACAAGAGCTAAACAAATGAAATCCTTGTTTAGAATGATTACTCCTCACTTAACAATTAAAGATATTCCTGCTATTGTAGTGAACCACACATATAAAGAGATAGGATTGTTTCCTAAAGATGTTGTTAGTGGTGGCACAGGCATTTATTATTCAGCAGACAATATCTACATTA
>Ga0115012_10000256_pt1 | contig 30939 bp, 30 predicted proteins | sample TroAtlMetagenome_FD_88706 | JGI IMG/M metagenome (GOLD analysis project Ga0115012, IMG submission 88706) | Marine eukaryotic phytoplankton communities from Atlantic Ocean - Tropical Atlantic ANT10 Metagenome | ecosystem: Environmental > Aquatic > Marine > Oceanic | place: Tropical Atlantic...
CCAAGGCGGCGGCGGCAACCAAGGCGGCGACGGTGGCGGTGAGATGCCTTACCGGGACGATGAGATCCCCTTCTAGGGTAAGCTGGGTGCCATGAGTCAAGTGCGCATCCACGAGATGCTGAACTTTGCGGTTCAGCACAAAGCCTCCGACATTCACCTCGCGGCCGGTGAGGTGCCCAGCGTTCGCATCGATGGTGATGTGCGCAGGCTCGACCTCGACGTGCTCTCACCTGACGATGCACGCCGTATGGCCTACTCGATCATGAATGAGAAGCAGAAGTCTCGCTTTGAAGAAGACTTCGAGGTGGACTTCTCGATTGGCCTGCAGGGTCTGGCCCGGTTTCGGGTCAATGTCTTCACTCAGGCCCGAGGCGTGGGCATGGTCCTGCGCCAGATTCCGAGCCGGGTGTTGAGTCTTGAAGAGCTCGGCGCGCCGCCGGTGTTCCATCAGATCGCGGGGTACCGCAAGGGCCTTGTGCTGGTCACCGGACCCACAGGATCGGGAAAGAGCACGAGTCTCGCAGCAATCATCGACCACATCAATAAGACCCGAGCAGAGCACATCCTCACGATCGAGGATCCGATTGAGTTTGTGCACACGGCCCACAAGTGCCTGATCAACCAACGCGAAATCGGCAGCCACACCAAGTCATTCTCGGTGGCGCTGCGTTCGGCCCTCAGAGAAGACCCCGACGTCATCCTGGTGGGTGAAATGCGCGATCTGGAGACTGTCAGTCTCGCCCTGACGGCAGCAGAGACGGGTCACCTGGTGTTCGGGACGCTGCACACCAACTCTGCGCCAGAGACGATCGATCGGATCATTGATGCCTATCCCCACGAGCAGCAGGCTCAGGTGCGGACGATGTTGTCTGCTTCGCTTGCAGCGGTGGTCACCCAGACCCTCGTTCGAAAAGAACGGGGCCCGGGACGAGTGGCGGCCCACGAGGTGATGATTGCCACCAGCGCCATCCGCAACCTCATTCGAGAGAACAAGCTTCATCAAATTCCGAGCATCATGCAGGCCTCAAAGGCCGACGGCATGCTCCTCATGAGCAGTTCCCTCAAGAAGCTTGCAGATCAGGGCGTCATCAGCCGGCAGCGGGCGATCAACATCTCGAACAATCCGCGACTGTTCGACGAGTAAATGCAGGTCAAGGTCAACGGTAATCTGCGGCAGTTCGAGGATGGAGTGGCGCTCTCCGAGTTGTTGGCCTCCGCTGTTCGGCGAAAAGAGGGGCTGGCTGTTGCGGTGAACCGGTCGGTCGTGCCGAAGTCTCGATGGGAGAAGCATGTGCTCCAAGATGGCGATCAGGTCGAGATCATCCAAGCTGTGGGTGGCGGATGATCCTCATCCCAGCCCGCAATGAAGGTCCCCGAATCGGGGATGTTGTACGGGATGTGCGACGCCTGGTGCCTGGTGTGCCGGTGATCGTTGTGGTGAATGGGACGACGGATGACACCGCCGAGGTCGCCAAGGCCGCGGGCGCAGAGGTCATCTACGCTGAGCCAGGGTACGGTCTCGCCCTCATGGCCGGATACCGCCATGCGTTGTCCAGCGCTGAGACAGATTGGGTCGTTCAGATGGACGCAGACGGTCAGCACCCAGCCTCCGCAATTCCAAGCTTGTGTGAAGGACTGCGGATCCATGACGTGGTCGTTGGAAGTCGCTTTGCTCCAGGGGGAGGTGCGGAGTCATGGCCGAAGCGTCGACGCTGGACCATAGCCGCGCTGGGCGCTGCAACTCGCGCGCTCACTGGATGTCCAGTAATGGATGTCTCAAGTGGCTATCAGGCCCTTTCACGCAGGGCGTTGGAGTGCTTGCTGACCACCTTCTCTGTAGAACTGACCGACGCGAATGTGCTCGCTCGCCTGCACAAAGCGGGGATGTCCATCGGAGAGGTGGGCGTTCAGATGTCCGCGCGCGCCGGTGGAGAGAGCATGCATGGAGGTGTTGATAGTGCGATATACGCGGGCAAAACACTGCTTGCCGTGATTGCGGAAGCGCGCGCCTGATTTCCGCTCCCGATTGAGAGCCAGTGGGTTAGTAGGGTGGCTTGGAGATCGCAGGCTGTGCCCATCCTTGATGCTGTTCGAAGTGCAACACGTGATGACATTTGGTCCCGGGGAGTACAACTCGCCCGCGAGGACCGGGTGCTCCTCGTCAGTGAAGACGAAGACGAAATAATTCTCAGTGTGGTTCCGCAAGGACGTGCCCGTCCGGCGACGGTTCATTTGTGGCCATCTGATCCCGACTGGTCGTGCGACTGCTCGGCGACGCTACGGCCGTGCATCCACATCGCAGCGGCATCGATTGCGCTTCGCCGATCACGAGAGAGCGGCGAGGGGCTACCGACCGGCGACGGTCAAGGTGGAGTGGCCCGCGTTGGGTATCGCTTCACTCGGACGGCCAGGGGTCTTGTTTTGCAGCGTGTGGTTGTGGGCGGTGCTGAGGAGGTACCACTCAAAGGTCCCGTGGCCGGAAAACACGACGGTCCTGCACGACTGAGCTTTGTCGACGCGGATACCGACGCTGAGGTCGCTGTTGCCCGTCGGTTCGGTGGTGTCGTCCCCAAGGAACGATTGCCTCGACTGTTTCGGGCACTCTCGGACGTCTCGGATGTACAGCTCGACGGCGAGCCGGTCACCGTCGGTGAGGCGCCGGTTGTTCCCCACGGCTGGGTTGAAGACCATGGTGGGGGCTTTCGGCTGAGGATCGTTCGTGATCCGGCGGTCAAGGAAGTCTTCGGCAATGGGTTGGTGCGGTGCGGAACCCAACTCCGATTCATCGGCGATGGAGAGCTCAGTCGCGAGCAGCGGCGAATCCTCACACGGGGAATTGTCTTCTCAGTAGATGAGGTGGGTCAGCTCGTGGGCGACATGATCCCGCGCCTGGAGCAGAAGATCCCCGTCCATGTGCGCACAAAGCGATTGCCGAATGTCGACGCGAGTCCCCCACGGTTGGTGCTCGAGACCAAGAAGCAGGGCGACACCCTCATCACCCGTCCCGTCATTGTTTACGGAGATCCCCCGTCCGCCCGCATCACCCGTGGCGAACTCGAGATCATGGGTGACACGGTTCCCATTCGTTCGGAGCGCTCCGAACAGCGCTTGATTCGGCAGCTTGGTGAGGAACTCCGCATGGCGCTTGGTGTTGAATCCAGGCTGCAGGGCATGGCCGCAGTTCGCTTTGTGGACAGACTCGATCGCTTCAGCGGTGAGATCTCTGGAGCGGGCATCAAGCACTTCCGTCGTGTCGGTCCGATCGAGCCGGAGATCCAGATCGATGGTGACCGCGTCCACGCGGACATGGGCGGGGCCAACCCCGATGATGTGATCGCTGCCTGGGTCGCGGGAGATGAACTGGTCAGCCTGCCCACGGGTGGCTGGGCTCCGCTACCGCTGGACTGGCTCGAGCGCTACGGCGACCGGCTCGCAGACTTGCTCGCTGCCCGGGATGCCACAGGTCGAGTCGCCCGCCACGCGCTGTTCGATCTCGCACGCCTGTGTGAAGAATTGGACCACCCGCCGCCGCCCCAGCTTGCTGGTGTTCGTGCGCTCGTGGATGACTTCTCGGGGATCCCAGACGCGCCACTTCCGGATGACTTCTTGGGCGAGCTCCGAAGCTACCAGCAGACGGGCATCAACTGGCTCACGTTCTTGCGCAGTGCGGAAATGGGCGGCGTTCTCGCCGACGATATGGGTCTTGGAAAGACGATTCAGGCTTTGTGCATGATCAGAGAGAAGACCCTCGTCGTTGCCCCTCGAAGTGTGCTCCGGAACTGGGAGAACGAGGCGTCAAAGTTCCGTCCAGGTCTGAAGGTCTCGGTCTACCACGGCCCCGATCGCAAGCTCGATAAGGACGCGGATCTGATCATCACGACCTTCGCGCTGCTTCGAGGGGATCAGGAGAAGCTCACCAAGATTGAGTGGGACATGGTCATCCTCGATGAGGCGCAGGCCATCAAGAATCCGCAGAGTCAGGTGGCTCAGGCCGCCTTCAAGATTGATGCGCGCTTCCGGCTCACGCTCACGGGTACCCCTGTAGAGAACAGGCTTGAAGAGTTGTGGAGCCAGATGCACTTCGTGAATCCTGGTCTCCTTGCTGGACGCAAGGACTTCGATGAGCGCTATGCCCAGCCGATCTCGCGAGCCGACACCGGAGTGGCAAAGCACCTGCGCGAGAGAATCCGTCCGTTCATTCTTCGCCGGCTGAAGCGGGAGGTGGCACCGGAACTGCCACCCAGAACCGAGCAAATTCTGCGGTGTCAGTTGTCAGGCGCGGAGCGCGAGGTCTACAACACCGTACGGGTGGCGACTCAGGCCAAGCTCATGGAGCGTGCCGGCGCACCGAATGTCATGGCCGCCCTCGAGGCGCTGCTCCGCCTTCGACAAGCCTCCTGTCACGCAGGACTTGTCCCGGGCCAGACTGCCGAGAGTTCATCCAAGATCGATCTGCTCGTCGAGACGCTCAGCTCGGTCGTCGCCCAAGGGCACAAGGCGCTGGTCTTCTCTCAGTGGACCGGGCTCCTGAACCGCATCGAGCCTCACATGCAGACTGCTGAGCTGGACTTTGTGCGATTGGATGGACAGACTCGAGATCGGCAGGGCGTCGTCGACACGTTCCAGGCCGATGACGGACCGCCCGTGATGCTGATCAGTCTCAAGGCTGGTGGTACAGGACTCAACCTGACGGCCGCAGATCATGTGTTCTTGGTCGACCCTTGGTGGAACCCAGCCGTCGAGGACCAAGCGGCAGACCGTGCTCACCGGATCGGTCAGGACAAGCCCGTCATGGTCTATCGACTGGTCGCAGAGGACACCGTTGAGGAGCGAATCATCGCGCTTCAGCAGCGCAAGCGCGCACTGGCTGAGGCCGCCCTCGGATCAGCAGATCAAGCGGCGAGCATCACGCGAGATGATCTCATGGCCCTGCTGGCGTGATGCGCTCCACTTGAGCCCCCAGGCCAGACATCAGCGCGGTGTACCACTCGGCGGTGGATTCACTTCGTCCGGGCAGCGCCCGAGTACCCCAGATGACGCTGAGTGTGAGGGTGGTGCCGTCGTGAGTCTTGGTTCGCTGGCTGTCCTTTACTGGGCCGCCGCACGGCCCATCGGCGTCAAAGAGGCTGATCAATCCGCTGATGTTGATCTCCTGGCCCGACGGATTGAAGACGTAGATTGTATCGGGCTCAGCCAGACCGATCTTCCATGGGCCCGTGCCTTTGTTCACGTCGACTACAGAGATGGGTAGACCGGACCACAGGCTCGCCACATTACAGCAATCCACGGCTGGATTGATGCTGCCCATGACGCCACGCTCCGCTGCCTTGACCAGGTACTCAGATGCAGGCTTCGAGCGTCCCGATGGCTTGAAGCCGCCGTGCCGAAGCAAATCCCGAACCACCGTCTTGACCTCCTCTGGGCGGTCGAGTGGCGGTGTGGCATCCTCAGAGAACCATGCATCCAACTCTGGGAGTGTGTCCATTCCACCCATAGTTGCTGGCCAGCGGACCAGTAGGAGCACGGGATCGAGGAGCGGGTGTTCGTCGACTGTAATGTTCATGAATGATGTCCTCAGGAGCAGTGTTCCACGTGGAACGATGTGGGCTGAGCTGAGCAGGATAGGCTGAACCGGTGACTGTGTACCGCATCCCGGAAGAAGATGTCATCTTTCCCGACCCCGCCGAGGCGGAGGATGGGGGGCTGCTTGGCGTGGGTGGTGATCTCAGGCCTGAGCGTCTACTCCTGGCCTACGCGAACGGCATCTTCCCCTGGTACAACGAGGACCAGCCCATTCTGTGGTTCTCACCCGATCCGCGCTGTGTGCTCGAGCCCGCAGCGCTTCATGTGGGTCGAAGCCTGCGAAAGACGATCAGGAAGGGCGCATTTCGGGTGACCCTGGACACCGCATTTGAGTCGGTGATTCACGCGTGCAAGGACACGCCACGGCCTGGGCAGGATGGGACCTGGATCACCCGCGACATGCAGGAGGCCTACAGTCTCCTGCACCGACTTGGCCACGCGCACTCGGTCGAAGTCTGGTCTGGTGACGAGCTCGTGGGTGGTCTGTACGGGGTGGCGCTGGGCAATTTGTTCGCGGGGGAGAGCATGTTCTCGCGCACCTCAGATGCGTCGAAGACGGGCCTGGTCTGGCTGGTCAAGCAGCTCCAGCAGTGGAACTTTGGCTTGGTCGATGCTCAGGTTCGCACAGAGACGCTCGCCAAGATGGGGGCCATAGAGATCAGTCGGGCGGCTTACCTGTCGCGTATCTCGTCACTCGTCGCGCACCCCGGAAGGGTGGGTGCGTGGTCATTCGACGAGGACTTCTCCCCCCTCGATGTTTAGTCGCTGGTGGCGTTGTTCAGCTGTCGCTCGCTCATCACGCCCACGTGAATGTCCTTGACCTGACCATCTGGGCCGACCACCACCGTGGTGGGCAGGGTTGAGATGTCGTATGTCGCCTGAAGGCTGCTGGATGCCATGGCGATCGGGTAGTTGATGCCCCAGGTCTGACTGATTCGTCGAACCTTTGCCGGGGCGACAGTGTCCACTGAGAGTCCGAGCACTGGGATGTCAGGGTTTGCTTGGGCGAAGCGCGCAAATGCGGGCACCTCTTGCTTGCAGGGTCCGCACCAGGTGGCCCAGAAATTGAGAACCACAGTTCGGCCCTGGAACTGGCTCAGACGAACGGTCTCTCCATCCAAGGTCTTGACCTGAAAGTCAGGTGCCTCGTCGGGAATCTCTGGTTTGGGCTGGAGCCATTGGATGGCGAAGAACACCAGAACGCCAAAAGCGAGCGCCATCAGCCAATCTTTCATCATCCGTTTCATGGTCGAGCCTTAAACTTCCGTATACCGATTGACGAGAAAACTCGTGATACATTTGCGGTGCTATGAATCGATTCCTTATCTTTGCCTCGTGTCTGTGGGTCGCCCTTGCGTCCACACCTGCTTTTGCTCTCACTCCGCCAGTGGGTTGGACCATGGCCGATAACGGCCGTGCTGTCCTCGATCCGGCTGCCCCCGAGAAGGGTGAGGTGTGGGAGTTCACACTCGAGGGGGCCAAGGGCCTCCCCGAAGAACTCGTGGCTGCGCTCATGAAGAAGGGCGTGGCAATCGAGCGTTTTGGCATCGAGCCAAACGGACACATCAACCTCGTGGGTCCTGAACGCTTGGGTCGGGCGAGGCTTTATTGGGAGGCACCTGGTGTCGCGCGCTGGTGGGCCGTGCTCGCGAGTCAAGAGCACGTCGTGAGTCTGGATCCAGACGCGCTTCTTCAGGCTCTGGTGCCGACGCCAGCTGGGGTGAAGTGGGGAGCCAAGGAGGTTCTCGGCGCTGGTGAGGACGGCACCCCTTGGGGTGAGGTCGACTCGCTGAACAACCCCAACACAGGCGGCTGGGGGACCAAGACGACGCAAAGCCCTTGGAACCAAGACGACGGCGTCGTGGGTCAGTGGGAGTGCACCGCCAAGCTTCGCGGTGTGAACACCCGGCTCCGTTTCTTCTTTGAGAACAACGGAGAGGTTCGTGTTCAGGCGGTGGCTGAGGGCAAGGAAACGGTCACTCAGGGCAAGTGGGCGACTCGAGACGGCCTCATGAAAATGGACATTGCAGATGGTGGCGCAAACCTGCCCTATATGCTGACCAAGCAGACGCTCTCTGTGCCGTACGCAGGCGCTCGCCTGACCCTCTACAAGCAGTAGCGTGACCGGTATCACCAAGGCGCGTGAGGCACGCGTTCGTCAGATGCTTGCCGACAGGCTCAGCTCAGTGGTTGTGATTCTGGAGGCTGTTCACCGGCGTCACAATGCGAGCGCGATCCTGCGCAGTTGCGAGTGCTTTGGGGTACACGAGGTTCACCTGGTGACCAAGGGCTTCAAGCCGTCGAAGGGTGCTGCCCGCGGTTCAGAGCGCTGGCTCGAGGTCAATCGTTGGGACACCACCGACGCCGCTGTGTCCGCACTTCGTGACCGTGGGTTCAAGATTTACGTTGCAGATCTGATGGACGAGGTTCATAGCCCAGACACCCTGCCCATCGCTGGAAACGTCGCCATATTGATGGGGGCTGAGTTGACCGGTGTGAGTGATCGCGCGAGGGAGCTTGCAGATGGAGCGATCTGTGTCCCCATGCATGGGCTGACAGAGTCTCTCAACGTCTCTGTTGCTGCTGCATGCATCCTGCAGCGCCTCACCGAGCGAAAGCGCGCCCAGCTAGACGGCGGAGACCTCTCGCTTGATCGCCAAGACACATTCTTCGAGGAGTGGCGAGTACGCGAGATTCAGGCCAAGCAGGGGATGCTGGCTCGAATGCGTGAGGGCTAAGCGGAGGCTGTCACCTGGGCGGGGAAGGCCTCGAGCAACAGGTTCATTCGTGGATCGCCTGACTTGAGCGTGCGGGCGAGTTGCTGTACCTGGCCACCAAGGGTGGGCAGTCCTTCATTCCGGGCCTTGAGTGCAGCGATGTACCCGTCATGCCAGACAGGCTGCCGTCGGTGCTTCTCCAGATCTCGCATCAGCTCATCAACCCGCTTCGGCTCGATGCGGTCTTCGAGGTAGAGCACAATCAACATCCGAACCGCCTCGAGGTCGAGGGGTTGGGAGCCGCACTTGCCGGGTGCAGAGCAGCAGCGGTTGAGTCCATCCTCGAGCACAGCCATCGCGCTGACACGCAGGCCTCGGCGCTTCCGAATGCGGCTGAGGAGCTTGACCAGGCTCATGTCCCGGCTGGCATCTCTGAGCAGCGCGGTGGCTTTGGTGTCGGCTTCTTCGTCTCGTCCCAGAACAAACAAGAGTTGAGCCTCGGCGCTGCGGAGCATGACTTGCTCGGCCTGAGGCTTGGTGTCACTCAAGCCGTCGAGCACGTGGCCAAGCGCTTCTTCGGCGCGACCAAGGCTGGTGAGCACCTGAACCATCATGATGACGGTGTGGTTCGAGCCGATGGCTTGATGGCCAAACGCCTCTCCAAATCGGAGAAGCTCAGAGGCTGCCGCGGGGAGTTCACCCGCTGCAATGGCCGCCCGAGCCCGCTCGTAGCGAGCAACATCATCTTTGTTGACGTGATCAGAGAGGGCCTTCATCGCTCGCTCGGGCTGCCCATTATCGGTCAGCAGAGCGGCCTCTGCGAAGCTGGCTCCGAGGCCCATCAGGCGCTCTCGAAGATGGGCTGGGTAGGTCTCCACCATGAGGGCATATCGGAGCCGCGGGTCGTCTGGCGGGAGTGACCAGATTGGATCGTCTCCGACTGGACCCTCGGCTGCAGGTGTTCGCTTGGGCTTGGGCTTGGGCATGGATTCTCGGCCCATACGGCGAGCACTTCGCAACTGCTCTGCGGTGGCGCCGAACGTGCGTGCGAGCGCAAGGTGTTCCTCGGCGCCCTCACGGTCCCCGCTGCTGTAGCGTGCTCGACCTTCCTCAAGATTGGCCCCCACGAGTCCGGACTTGGCCTCGACCATGAGGGTGTGAGCATCGGGATGATCCAAGCCCTCGAGGACCCAGCGCGCTTCGTGGAACTCGCCAGTGTCGAGGAACTTGCGTGCCCGGTTCAGCTTGGATTCGGGATCGACCCCGAAGAGTTTGGCGAGGAAACCCATTATGCGCCGTCCTCGTCGTGCTCAGCGGTGGAGTAGCGGCGAAATTCATTCAGGAAGGCCAGGGTCTTGGTGTCGGCCTTGTCGACGTACAGCATGCCGTCGAGGTGGTCGCACTCGTGCTGCGCAACCACGGCCTCGAAACCATCGAGGTGTCTCACGAAGTGCTGTCCCTGGTGATCATAGGCTTCCACCCTCACGCCGGTGGGTCGAGAGACGTCCCCGCGCAGGTCCGGAACACTGAGACACCCCTCAGTGGTGATCACTTCCTCGTCTGTAGTGGGTGTAAGAACAGGGTTGATCCAGGCCTCGAAGCCTTCTTCAGGATCGAGCGCCAGCAGTACCAGTCTCACGCTGTGATGGACTTGTGGAGCCGCCAATCCGACCCCGTCATATTCGACGACGGTGTCGAGCATGTCGCGGATTAGCCCCTGTACCTCCGGTGAGGTGATGTGCTCAACAGGAATCGGGTCCGCGACCCGTCTGAGGATGGGGTGGCCCATGCGGGCGACTTTTAAGATGGCCATACGAGTGTCATATCCTGTTGCATGGCGGATGAGGGTTGGGTAAAAACAAAGCCCGGGTATAGAACGGCGGAATACGAAGGAGCCTCAGATGGCGGACGTAACAGAGAAGTGGGAAGACAACGTTTCAGGCCAAGTCACGATCGGTGGTCAGACCGTGTCGTTTTACGTGGACAAAGAGTGCATCCTCTGTTCGGTGTGCTCTGATGCGGCGCCCAACAACTTCCGCATGAGCGACGACGAAGATCACGACATCTGCTACAAGCAGCCTGCCGACGAAGAAGAGCTTGCTCAGTGCTACGAAGCGCTCGAGAACTGTCCGGTCGAAGCCATTGGCGACGACGCCTGATGCGGTCCAGCCCTCTGGGTTGGTCATTGACGGTTCGTTCGTAACGCTGGTAGCGTGCCCCATCGGGAGGACGCGATGCGCATCCTTGTAATGTTGACGGGACTGCTGTTTGGTGGCGTGGCGTTGGGCCTCAATCCCCACGAGATGCCCGAGAGTGCGCACACAGTGGGCAAGGGCAACGCACAGGTCCACATGGGCTTGGGGCAGTCATCCTATGGACTGTCCGACAACGTGGATCTTCGGAGTCGCCTGCTCGCGACGTATTTTGGCTTCAACGCCCAGGTCAAGTGGGCGCCCGTACAAGATGAAGACAAGGCGCTGTCTATCGAGCCCATGGTCTGGGCGGAGGCGCCGTGGGCCACCATGGGCTTTGGGTCCTACTCGGCGGGTGGTCACATTCGCTACTCCACCCGTGTCGGTGAGAAGGGGCGACTGAATCTGGGCGCAGGTGCCATCTACGATCGGCTCAAGGTGGCGCTCCAATTCTCTGATGGCTGGGGTGGTCCGGATAAGGGCTTTGGCGGTGACTGGTGGTACTCGCTCACGCTGTATCGCTCGCCGCTCATGTACGGGCACGAGGCCAAGGACATCTCAGAGGGCGACCTGTACAAGGCCTGGATCTTCTCAGGTGTTCGGGTGCCGGTCATTCTTGGCTATGAGCACATGCTCTCTGAGCGCTCGTCCTTCAATACAGTCGTTCGCTTCCACCCGATGAACCTCATCAACGAGGGAGGCTGGTGGCTCGAGGTTCATCCCACCTACGTCACTCGGATCGGGGAGCGCGCTCGACTCGTTCTGGGCGTCAATCTGATCGTGCCCGGTAATCCGATGCCCATTCGGGACGAGGGGGTCTCGGACTATGTGGACAATGCTCAGTCGAACCTGCACCCCCGCTTCTGGGAGGCCCTCTTTCCAGAGACGCCCATCCTGCCGCTGCCTTATATCGGCGCCTACTGGGTGTTTTAGGGCGCGAACAGTGCGCGGTCGAGCGCCTTGAGTTCCGCCTCTGCTTCCTTAGCGATGTGTCCGAGCGTGGCGTCATCAGGCATGCTCACGTCGAGGTCAATCTTCCGGTCTGTCACCGCCACCAGCTGTCCATCTGCTGTGGTCAGTCTCAGCTCTCCGAGCCGCTGACCTTGGTCATGAGAGCGCACCCAGACCGCGGACCCTTGCCTGAAGGGTACCTCAAATGCGCGGTACTTGGCCGTCTCGATGACCACATCGATGTGGCCAGATCGGATGAGCTTCTTGCTTGCGTTTGTGGCTCCATCGTTCAACAACACCAGGAGGTCCGTCTGTTCGGCAAGGTCCTCGACCACGGAGCCAGCGTCGGCCGGGTCGGTTCGGGTGTAGCCCGGGGTTGAGATGGCGATGTGCCCAGGGGCTGCGATCCCCGTGAAGCCGATGCGCAGGCCGCCGTGCTCGATGATGGTGTAGGGAGAGACCCCGGGGCCCGCGATGTTGGCGCTGACCATGGGGAGGTGCGGTGCTTCGGCCATCCTCGAGAGTGCGATGGCGTCAGTCAGGCCCACATGCGCGACATCCACTCGCAGGGCATCGAGGCCAGAGATCATGTGGGTGTTCTTCACAGCGGCATCTGCCATGGGTTGACCATCGAGGGTTGTTCCATCGTCGAGCCATGAGGCTCCGAATACCCTGATGCTGTCACCGACTGCATTCATGTATGCAGCGGTTCGAGGCAGCCCACCTCGGGGGGTGTCTGCACAGCCACAGGGAGCCATGTCGCCGCGCTGCTCGCCGCTGTACAGAATCACCACGCTGGCGTCGTCAGGAGGCGCAAGCCGCTCTCCGAGCTCCCCCCGACTCACCAAGTCCGCTGACAGACCATCTTCACCGCTCACGCGGTGTGCTTGTGGCAGTGGCATTGGCTTTGAGCAGGCAATCAGGAGCAAGGTCAGCACCACACCATCCTAACCCCAAGCGATCTTTTTTTTCGACTCATCCTCATGCTCCAGGCCGGGTGTTCCGTATGACATGTGTAGAGCAGCATGGAGAGGACATGAGCTACGCCACTGTGCCCCACATCGTGCGACCCCGGATGGTCGCTCGGCACTTGAAGACGGCTTCGGTAGCCGAGTCCGCGGCGTGCATGACATCCAGCTACCTCCGCGTTCCAGGCACGTTTGACTGGAGCGAAGAAGGACGGACGCTCACTTTCGTCGGACGCGACATCACCCTCAGCCGCGTGGCGCGCATCGAGCTCGGGCAGAGTGTGCGCATCGACTACCGATTCGAGACCGACAGTCTCGTCTTCTTTTCTCGCATCACAGAGAGCCCTGAACCTGGGTGTTGGCAGCTGAGCCGGCCCCGGACGGTACAGAGACTCTCTCGGCGAGACAACGATCGCCAGGTCTTGCCGGAAACAGCCGGTGTCCGCCTGGCCATGATGACCAACCAAGGTCTTCAGTCCTATCCAGTGGTTGATCTGTCTAGCGGGGGCGCGGCAGTTCGATACAACGCAAGCGAGATTGGCCTTTGGGTCGGTCGGCGCGTCACGGTGTGGCTGGAGACGGGTTCCGTCAAAGGTATGCCTGTCACCGTTGAGGTGCGGCATGTCTCTCGTCGAGGATGCAGACCAGGACACAAACTCGCAGGGGTGCGCTTTGTGGATCCGGGTCTGGATGTCCGACGAACCGTCGATCAGATGTTGTTCGGCGACTGATTTGACCGCTGGTCTGGCCTCGCTCGGGGGCGTTTGAGGCCGGATCAGTGTGTCAAAGTCAGTGTGGCGGCGAGTCTAAGGATTGGACGTGTACAGGCCATGACGTGCGCGGCCTCGTAGCGTCCTGGATCGTGGACCGAGAGGACTTCCATTCGGCCCCGAGGTCGGGAGTTGAGCTCGATGAGCCATGGCTCATGAGCAGAGTCCAGAACAAAGTCGGCTCCAGCCTCCAGCGCCAAGCCGTGCGGATCGATCACATCGAGGGCATCGCAGAGGGCATGTGTGGCTGAATCCAGCCTGTTTAGCGTCCGCTCATTGAGTGCTTGGTCTCCGGGAACGACCTCTGCCCCGCGAGCGGCATTTGCCACATGATCTGAGCGACTCTGCCGAACCACAGGTGTGCCCGACCACCACCCACCGTCAGGTTCTCGCTGGACCAGGACTCGGACTGTCCGAGACCGCCAACCATGAGGGGGATTGATCGCCGCCTGCAGAATGCTCGGATCGGGTCGATCCGGCACGACACCAGGCAGAAGCGGTGGCATGGGGTCTCCCGGCAGGACCCGTGTGACTCCAATGCCGAGTGCGCCGTAGCGAGGCTTCAGAAATCCTGAGCCCCACTCTTCGATTCGTTCAGCAAACGACTCTGCGTCACCACACACAGGGGGCATCTGTACCCCGTGTGCCTGGAGCACATCCTGCGTCTGCAGCTTGTCTCTGCACAGCATGGTGAAGGCCGTCGGATTCCCGAGCGTGAGGTCGCCCAGACCTTTCATGATCTCTGCATACCGCTGAGCACGCAGCTGACTTGGGAAGCGGTCGTGGGCCGCATCCAGCGGGACCGACTCCGCCGCTTCCCAGCCCCCAGCCACTGCGCGGTAGCCGCTGATACACCCTGCATGGACCTGATCACCGAAGATTACATCGATTCCAGAGCCACTCAGAGAGAGGGCGGCCCGACCGATTGGGCGACCTTCTGGAGGATCGGTCGGGGCCTCGCCGTGACTCGGGACCAGAACGCCGATGGTGATGCGTCGGTTCATGCGCGGCCTGTATCATCGCCAGGTGAGCTTGGAACATTGGATCATTGTCGGCCTACTCCTCCTCCTGGCGACGGCCTGGATTCGGCTGCGCGTGTGGGCCAACCGAGGCACTCGACGGGCAGTGAGCCGGGCGCGACGTGCGGGTGAGGGCGAGGAGTCTGCGGAGCTACTGCTCGCCGACGAAGGCTACACGGTGCTCGATCGGCAGGTGCGCTGTGTCTGGTGGATCGAGGTGGATGGTGAGGAAGAGGCTGTCGAGTTGCGCGCCGATCTGCTCGTCGAGCGAGATGGTGAGCGATTCGTGGCCGAGGTCAAGACCGGAGTCAATGCGCCAGATCCTGCATTTCCACCGACGAGACGGCAGTTGCTCGAATACAGCCTGGCTTTTGCGCCGTATCGGGTTCTTTTGGTCGACATGGAGTCAGAAGAAATCATGGAAGTCCATTTCCCTCGCGCCCAGGCTCGATAGAGGGGGGAATGGGTCGTCCAAAGCTGTGGCTAATCATTGTTTGTCTCCTCGCTTACGCTGGGGTGAGCGTGGTTCCGGCGTGGATGAAGGTCTCGAAGGCGAGTCACGGGCGGGACTACGCCACCTACCACTACGCAGCAGCAGAGGTGCTCGATGGTGGAGACCCCTATGACACCCGCGCGCTAAGCCGTCGGGCGAGGGCTGAGGAGACCCGGAAGCGGGTTCACCCATACTTCTACCCGCCGCCATTTGTTCTCTCAGTCTTGTGGTCGCCCAGCTTCGAGTTGATCACCGGCTACCACATCTGGTTCTGGCTCAACCAAGGTCTCATACTCCTCGTCATGGCGATGTTTCGGTGGTGGTTCAGGGCACCGTGGTGGGTGCTGGGTGGACTCTTGCTGACGTTTACGCCGATCACGGACAACGCCAAGATGGGGCAGGCCAATGTCGTCGTCCTCGCCTTGTCGGTGGCGGGCCTGTGGTGGCGAAATGGTGTGCTGGTGGGTGCTGCTGCCATGGCCAAGATGTCCCCTGCGCTCTACCTCGTCCCGTGGATGGTTCGGCGTGCCAAGTGGCCGGTCCTGGGGGCGGTTGCCACGGCGGTACTCAGCTCAGTCCTGGCGCTCGTTTGGATAGATTTTGAGACTCAGCGTCGCTTCTATACAGAGGTCCTGCCGACCTTCTCGACCGGCAACTACCATGGGCTCACGGTCCGCATCGGGCTTCCTGCGAATCACTCGATCCCAGATCTGCTCAACCAAGTCTGGCCGGGTCCAGACAAGAACACCCTGGCTCCTGTCGCCGCCAGTCTGGGCAAGGGCATCAGTGTGGCACTCTTGGCTGGCTGTGCCTGGCTTGCCCGTCGGCCGATGGATCGTCTCGGAGATGCGGGGCTCTTTGGGGCCGTCACCGTGCTGATGCTTGTCACGCCGGTCTACACCTACGAGCACCACCTGGTGATGGCTCTGTTTCCCGCGGCGGTGGTGGGTGCAGCCCTTGCTGACGGCCGGTTGGGGCGTGTGGGGTGGGCTGTGGCCTTACCGGCTTACTTCTTCACTGCTTGGCCGCTGTTCTGGCTTCGCCCAGTCCAGAAAGTGCTGCCGGAGCTGCATTGGTGGCTTCAGGAATCAAAGTTCTTCGGCCTCGTGATCTTGGGTCTACTCTGTGCCCTGACCGCCTGGACGGGGCGCAGAGGACGTTAGATGGGTCGGTTTGAACTCAAGACACCTTTCGAGCCGGCTGGAGACCAGCCTCAGGCCATTGCGAGCCTATGCGAGGGTCTGGACCAAGGGCTGCCGCATCAAGTGCTCCTGGGGGCCACAGGCACTGGCAAGACATTCACCATGGCCAACCTCATTGCCCATGCCGACAAGCCCACGCTGGTATTGAGTCACAACAAGACCTTGGCAGCCCAGCTGTATGGTGAGCTCAAGGGACTGTTTCCTGACAACGCTGTCGAGTACTTCGTCAGCTACTACGACTACTACCAGCCTGAGGCCTACGTTCCGTCCACGGACACCTACATCCAGAAGGACTTGCTCATCAACGAGCACATCGACAAGCTCCGACACCGTGCGACTAAGTCGCTGCTGGAGCGTAAGGATGTGATCATCGTGAGCTCGGTGAGCTGCATCTATGGACTGGGCTCAAAGGAAGCCTACGATGGCATGCTGGTTCGCTTGGAGGTGGGAGACAGCTGGCCCAGGAAGAAGCTCCTGCGGGCCCTTGTCGAGATCCTCTACACCCGCAACGACCACGACTTTCACCGGGGAACTTTTCGGGTCCGTGGTGATGTGGTCGAGATCTTCCCTGCATCAGAGGACGAGGTCGCAATCCGCATCGAGCTCTTCGGTGATGAGGTTGAGGCCATCAGCATTGTCGATCCGCTCCGAGGTCAACGACTGCAGAAGCTCGAGACCGTCGCCATCTATCCGGCCAGCCACTACGTCACGCCCAAGGAGCAGATGGACAAGGCGCTCTTCGCCATCGAAGAAGAACTCAAGGACTGCCTGTACGAGCTCAACAGCTTCGGCAAGCTGCTGGAGGCACAGCGGCTGGAGGAGCGCACAGGCTTTGACCTTGAGATCATTCGAGAGACGGGTCGCTGCAAGGGCATTGAGAACTACAGCCGACACCTCTCGGGGAGGGACCGTGGTGAGCCTCCGCCGACACTGATTGAGTTCTTCCCCAAGGACTGGTTGCTGATCATCGATGAGAGCCATGTCACGGTTCCACAGGTGGGCGGCATGTTCAAGGGCGATCGCAGTCGCAAGGAGACCCTCGTCGACCACGGCTTTCGACTGCCGTCGGCGCTCGACAACCGTCCGCTGAAGTTTGAGGAGTTTGAGGCCTTGCTGGACCAAGTGGTCTACGTCTCGGCTACCCCTAAGGATCACGAGCTTGAGAAGGCCGAGGGTGTCGTGGTCGAGCAGATCATTCGGCCCACGGGGCTGCTTGACCCTGTGATCGAGGTGCGTCCTGTAGCCCACCAAGTGGACGATTTGCTTGATGAGCTGCGTCAGGTCTCGGCGGCAGGGGAGCGAGCCCTGGTGACGGTGCTCACCAAGCGCATGGCTCAGGAGCTGACGGACTACTACCGAGAGCTTGGTGTCCGCGTCCGCTATCTGCACTCAGACATCGACACCCTCGAACGTATGGAGATCATCCGCGACCTTCGACAGGGCGAATTTGATGTCCTGGTTGGAATCAACCTCCTGCGAGAGGGATTGGACATCCCTGAGGTCTCGCTGGTGGCGATCCTCGATGCGGACAAAGAAGGGTTCTTGAGGAATCGAACCAGTCTGATCCAGACGGTTGGTCGTGCAGCGCGAAACGTGAACGGTCGCGCCATCCTCTACGGCGAAAAGACAACGAAATCGATGGCCCTGGCGATTGACGAAACCGCCCGCCGGCGGACCAAGCAGGAGGCTTACAACGCGGAGCATGGCATCACTCCTGAGACGATCAAGAAGGCGGTTGAGTCGCCCCTCGATGAGCTGTTGCGTGCAGGCAGCCTGAATGTCGACAAGTCCAAATCCGTTGCTGAGCAGGCTGCAGCTCGGCAAGCGACCGATCCCGAGCAGGAGATCAAGCGCCTGAAGAAGCAGATGAAGGCGGCCGCAGCCAAGCTCGAGTTTGAGCGCGCGGCCGAGCTTCGGGACCTCATACGAGAGCTTCAGGCCCTCGTCGTGGGCGCTTAGTCGGCCAGCGCTGCCTTCAGCACGCGGTTGATGCGATCGTTACCCCAGAACAGCTGACCACCGACCACCATCGTGGGGGCACCGCAGGCCCCGATCGCGACGGCCTGCTCTGTGTTCGCGCGCAGCTGTGCCTTCACAGCTGGGTCCTGGGTGGCTGCGACCAGGGCGTCGCCGTCGTGACCCGAAGCTGAGAGGGCGGCGGCAAGTGCATCGTCGTCGTTGAGGTCCACCCCATCCACCCACGCCATTCGGTAGATGTCAGCGGTCGTCTCAGGTTTGATGATGGCGACCCGTCCGGCCGTCACAGTGCGCATCGGGAAGTGGGGCGCGAATTTGAAGGGGACGTCCCAGTAGGAGGCCCAGTCGTTCAGGTCACGCATGGCGTAAGCCCGTCGAGCCTCTCCGAATGTGAAGATCGGCACGTTTGGCGTACCGATGGCATTGAAGAGCGCCCCCAAGAGCATGGGCTTGAAGGCGACCGCTGCGCCGATGCGTTCCGCAGCCCGCTCAATCTGAGTTGCTGCAAGGTAGGAATAAGGACTGGAGAAGTCGTGGTAGAAGTCGATCACTGATCCAGGCTTTGCCTGTCCCTCTGGTAGGTATCGGGGACTGCCGCCGAGGGCCTCCTCGACCAGGTGCATTCGATCCTGTCCCCACCAGATCTTGCCGTCCACTTCGAAGGTCGGTACCCCGAAGACGCCGCGGTCCGAGGCGTCCTTTGTCTGCACCCTGAGCGCATCCTTGATGGCGTGTTCCTGCGCGCGATCGAGTGCGATGCCGTGAGCCTCCGCGAGTGGGCCAATGACCGATGGATCGTTGATGTCCAGGTTGTCGACCCAGTAGGCCGTGTACAGCGCGTGTGTGAGGGCCACCCGCTCGGCACCCTCTGCAGCGGTGAGCAGACGCATCACGGTCACGCTTCGCTGGGGGTGGCGAGGGTTGGACACAAAGGGCGCGTCCACACACTTGGCTTCGTGGATGAGGTCTGCGGCACCGACCATGGCCTTTGCTTGTGCATAGGATGCGGCAGGCACGTCTGCAGTGCTGTGATTTCGGAAGAGCCCACCCAGGAGGACCGGGCACCACTCGATTTCTGCGCCGGTTCGCGCAGCCAGCGCCTCCACGCGTCGGCTCGCGAGGTAAGCGTAGGGGCAGACGATGTCGTAGTAGAAGCGCAGGTGCATGGGTTTGGCTACCCCGCTCAGGCCTGGCATGATGGGCGTGAATGGAAAAAGTTCGAATCGACAAATGGCTGTGGGCCGCCCGGATGTTCAAGACCCGCTCGATGGCCTCGGAGGCGTGTACTGGTGGACACGTCCGAATCAACGATGAGACCGCCAAAGCCAGCAAGAACGTCATGGTGGGCGACACCGTGGATGTGCTCACCCTGGGTGGGCCCAGGATGCTCGAGGTCGCGGGTCTTGCCGATAAGCGAGGTCCAGCCAAGGTGGCGGTCACCTTGTACGTGGATCACACGCCGCCGCCGCCGCCGACAGGCCCGCTGGCTGGTGACCCAACCTTTGATCGCGGGAGTCGGCGTGGACGCAAGGGGGCCCGGCCAACCAAGCGAGATCGCCGTCGGTTTACCCCAGACAAAGACTGGTGAGTCGAGCGATCTCATGCGGATCGCACACCGCGCCTGACGCCAGCTCTCGTGCTTCTGTAGGGGTGAGTCGGCCGCCAACCAGTCCTGCGACCACCTCACCCATCAGGGCACCAAACTTGAAACCGTGTCCTGAAAAGCCGGTCATCATGATGGCCTTGTCGCTTGCATCGACGATGAATGCCTCATCCTTCTGCACCGTGTAGAAGCACGTCTTGAGGTGGTCGAGTGTGTAGTCATTAAGCCCGATCAGTCGGTCGCGACAGGCCTCGATGAGGGCACGTCCTTCGGCGTCGGATGCTGTCCGGTTCTTGGCAGGATGTCCCTTCAAGCTGAAGCTGTGATCGCCCACCTTGAGTCCAGCTCCTCCCACCGGTGGCACCACGTAGATCCCGCCAGAACCGTGGATATCGAGCACCATCGGTGCAGCTTCCCAGTCGGCCCGCAGTCGCTCAGGCGGGTTCAGATAGGCCACCACTTGGCGACTGGGCTTCACGCGTCCGATCGCGCTCGGCATCAGATCGCGGATCCAGGGACCTGCTGCCACCACCACCCTGTCCGCCCGCTGACTTGCGCCATCTTCGAGGGTCACAGCCCCCCGGGTAGGGTTGATGTCGACAACGGGCGTGTGGGTGTTCATGGTCACCCCGCACATCAGCAGATGACGCGCCAGACGAGCGACGATCTCCTCTGCCATCAACACGCCACCAGAGTCCACCAGCGCGGCCAGCTCCACGCCGGTCGGGTCCAGCCACGGGTAGCGTGTCTCGAGCACATCGTGTCCGAGCACATCGGTCTGGACACCCTGGAGCCTCATCTCTTCGACGGCGGCCTGTGCCCAAGAGAGGTCGTCGCGAGCCAGGACAAGGGTTCCTGTTGGCCGAAGGAAGGAGACTCCGAGCGCATCCCACATGCGACCCCATGCGGCCAACGCGCCGTCAATCAGGCGCGAGTAGCCGGTCATGGGACCGTATGGGTGCCGGATGAGGCGATGCTGGTCGACACTCGATCCCATGGGGTTGGGGATCGCGCCCTGATCGAACACCGTGACGCGATGGCCGTCCCGGACCAGGGCCAGGGCTGTGCTCAGTCCCATGATGCCGCCGCCGACGATGATGACCCGCATCCGTCTATCCTCCGCTCCCCATGTTAGTCAGTTCGCTCAGGAGTGCGTTGTGTTGAAGGTTCGATGGGGTGTTCTGGGTGTTGGTCGTGCAGGTCGTGCACGTGTCGCCGCCCTGCGCGCGGATCCTCGAGCCGAGGTGGTCGGGGGGTGGCGCGGAGACCTGGAGTCGGCAGATCTTGAGGGGTTCAATTCCTTCGAGGAGATGCTCCAACACGTCGATGCTGTGGCGGTGTGTTCACCCGACAGCTTCCACGCCAGCCAAGTCCACGCCGCTCTGAGCGCGTATCGACACGTCGTCTGTGAGTACCCAGTCGCATCCAGTGCCGGGGAGGCGTCGAGCCTCTTTGCGCTCGCAGTGGCCCGAGATCGGTTGCTGCATGTTGAACACATTGAGTTGCTCACACCGGCCGCATCCTGGGTTCGAAATTTTGCAGTGGGCAAGACGCTACTGGGGGGGGCGGTGCGATTCTTTGGCGGACCTCGTCCCCGTTCGACGTCTCCAGCCCATGCGAACATCGCCCGACTCCAGCGGATCATTGATGCCGTCGGTGTCCCTGAAGACGTATCTGTCGAGCGCTGCACACCGTTCAATCTTGGGGTCCAAATGATCTATCCAGGCGATGTGCGCATCAGCCTTGATTGCCGCATGGAGGAAGATCTGGCGCGGCAGCTAGAGATCGTTCTCGAGTTTGAGCAGGGCATCGTGCGCCAAGAAGCTGGCGAAATTTTTCTGGATGGCTCAAAGGTGGAGCTCGAGCCCTCATCGGGTCTTTTTAAGACTGATCAGTTGGCTGTAACCGCAGCGATCTTGGACGGTGAAGAGCCCTACATCTCGATGGAGCGAGTTCTCGATGGCCTGAGCCTGGCGGATCTGGTGATGGGCGCCGCCTAATGAACGGCAAGCGCGCGCTGGCGCTGGCGACCTCGGCTTGTGTCCTGACTGGTGTGCACTGCGCGATGACGCCCATGGCCTGGCTCGACTCGGCCCATGTGGCGATGCGCTACGCAAGACGCATCTCAGACGAGGGCACGATCCGTTTGCTCGGACAGTCCAGTCCAGTGGAGGCATTTAGCGATCCCCTCTGGACAGTGTTGCTGTCAGTTCTTGGGTCATTGGGTGTACACGAGTTGAAGGTACAGCCCTTTTTGGGACCCGGTCTGTGTGCCCTCGTTGTTGGCTTGTCTGTGTGCTGGGTCGCCCGAGACCGGCCCAGCCTCACCGGTGGCTTGTTCACAGCCCTGCTGGCGACGTCACCAGTCTTGACCATGGCAGCCCGCTCCGGATCGGATGATCTCTTTGTCTCGCTCCTCATGCTCACCTCAGCGTGGGGGTGTATGCGACATGCCCGCTGGGTAATGGTCCCCCTTGTTGGGCTCGCCTTGGCAGGAGTCCTGCCCCTCATCATGGCCATTGGTCTGGCCGCATGGCACTCTCGGCGTGCCCTGATCTGGGTGGTTGGGGCTGTGGTGGCACTGACGGTGATCCGCTTGGCCACTTTCGGCACCCTTCTGCCGCATGCAGGTCTGCGCATGCTCCTTGGTGGTGAGCTGTCGTCGCTTGCCAGTGCGGTTCAACTCGTTCCCGTGAGCCTTGGGATCGCGCTCATTGGTTTCGCAGGCTTGTGGCGCTCGAATGAGGCCGTCTGGCCCCTCGCTTGGCCTGTGGGGGTGGGGGTCATCGGTGCAGGGCTGCTCACACCAGATTCCCATGATTTTGCCGCTTCACTGGTGCCCATTCTCCCGCTTCTGTTTGTCTCAGCAGCCCTCGGCATCTCTCGCATGCCTCGTCCAGTCGTCATGCTGTCTCTTGCCGGCCTGGCTGTTGTGGCCGGAGACCATCGACTGGCCTTTGATGCTCGGCCTGAAGTGGTGGCTGCGCGCCAATCTGATCGTCAGCAGGCGCAGACCATGGCCAAGTTTCTCCGTTGGCGCTTCGCACAAGGGGCGACGGTGGTGGTCCAGACACCAGGCATGTTGCCCTACTTTCTGCGCATGCCGACAGTTGACCTCCAGGGCCTGGCTCACGGGGGTCCGACAGACCAGGAATCCATGCAGGCGCTCGATCCTGAGGTGATGATCCCGATGGGTCAAATGGTGTCTAAACAGCCCACACGTCTATCGATGTCGGATGACTGGGACTGGAAGAGTCTCGCAGACACGCACGTCCAGCATGCGATCATGCAATCCAGGGACTGGGAGGTTGTGCCAATCCATCCCATTTGGTTCAACTTCTACATGAGAGATTCGCTCCCCAAGTACCCGCCAAAGTGGGTCGAGATCTATGCCCGAGAAGAGGCTGCGCGCGCTGAAGCAAAAAAAAGAGCAGAGGATGAGGCCTCAGCCAGATAGGATCTGAAATCCGGGGAGGTGACCGTGCGGGTCCTGCTGATCAATCCGAGCATGAACTTGAAGAAGCTGGGGCGCTTTGCTGGCTTGCTCGAGCCCATGCCGTGCATCGGCCTTGCCTACATCGCCGCAGCCCTCGAACAGCATGGATGTCAGGTGCGGGTCATCGACATGTTTGCGGAGGGTCTTGGCGTAGAGGATGTGGTGAATCGCGCCGCGAACTTCCGCCCCGAGCTCATCGGCATGACCGTGCTGACCCCATCTGCCCCCGTCTGCTCGGCGATCTCACAGCGTCTTCGCCGTCAGGTCCCGGGGTCCAAGATTGTCTGGGGTGGTGTCCACGCTGATGTCTTCGGACCAGAGATTGTACGGAGTCGCGATGCGGACTTCGCAGTGCACGGCGATGGAGAGATCACGATTTGCGAGCTCGTCGATGCCGTGGCCGAAGAAGATGGAGACTTTGCTGCCATCGATGGTCTGACGTGGATGGCTGATGGTGAGCCAGTCACCAACAAGGCACGTGCCATCAATCAAGACCTCGACAGCTTGCCGTATCCGGCCTGGCATCTGTTCCCTTACGACCGCTACGGTCTGCTGCCGTTTGCGGACTTCGCCAAGCCTGTGCTCACGATCTCAGGCTCTCGAGGATGTCCCTATCGGTGCGACTACTGCTCGCTGATTCACACCGGCGGCAAGGTCTATCGGCGTCGAGACCCCATCAAGATCGTCGATGAGTACGAGTTCCTCGTTGATCGATATGGGGTGAAGCAGATTGGATTCATCGATCCAATCTTTCCTCTGGTCAAGAAGGACCTCGAGCCGTTCTGCAACGAGCTGGTGGCCCGCGGCCTCGACAAGAAGTGCCAGTGGCTCAGTGAGACTCGCGCCGATCGCCTGGACGCTGAGACGTGTCAGATGATGTACGACGGGGGCTGCCGTCGGGTCCTGATGGGCATTGAGTCAGGCGTCGACATGTTGCTGGGCAATGTGAACAAGAAGATCACCACAGCCAAGGTGCGAACCGGTGTCGAGAACGCTCGGAATGCGGGCATTCAGACGGTCGGACTGTTCATGATTGGCATGCCTGGTGAGACCCCCGAGATGACCAAGGAGACGGTTGAGTTCGCTGTCGAGCTCGACCTGGACTTCGCCAAGTTCGCGATCACGGTGCCGTTCCCAGGCTCAAAGCTCTTTGAGGATCGCTGGCAGAAAGACCTCTTCCGGGACGACTGGGAGAACTACACCACCTTCAATCCTGACCCTGACCGTCTGATCTACCACCCACACGGATACGACCCAGCGACCCTGGTGAAGATGCAGTCGTGGGCGCTGCGTCGCTTCTACATGCGACCAAGGCAGCTGAAGAAGCAATTCCTTGAGTTGCGTACGATCAGCCCCAAGATGCTTCTGTACGGCATCTACGGCATGGCAGTCTGAGCGCGATCACTTGTGGAAAAAGGCCCCTCGATCGCTTGACGGGGCAAGCACAACGGGCCATAAGCGCAGGTCAACGCTTCGAGCGGCAAGCATCGGTACGCCATCCGATGCCCACCTGCTGAGGCGAGAAGAAGGAGACATCAAAATGGCAATGACTGCAGATCGCAAGACGGAACTCATGAAGACCTACGCCACCCACGAGGGTGACACCGGTTCTCCAGAGGTTCAGGTCGCAATCCTGACCGAACGCATCACTTATCTGACGGATCACTTCAAGACCCACAAGAAGGACCACCACAGCCGTCGTGGTCTTCTCAAGTTGGTCGGTCGCCGTCGTCGTCTGCTCAAGTACCTGCGGACGAATGATGAGGATCGCTACAAGACGCTCATCAAGAGTCTTGGTCTTCGGCGTTAGTTTTGAACGGGCGACACATGTCGCCCGTTTTTCTTTGTTCTTTTTAAACCCAACCACAATCGGCCTCGACGCCCAGTCGAAAGCACCGCAGGTCTACGTACGCTGAATGCCACTGAGTCATTCAGCGCTCGCAGGTCTACGGGAAGCTCGACCATGAGCGCCCTAGGCCCGTCCTTGATTGTGGGGCCGCGCAGTTGTGCGCAACAACCCCAACACAAAACCCCGCGCGGGTGCTCGACCAAATGGACGGTCGTTAACGCCACCCGTGTATTTGGAGATTCCAATGGAACTTAAATCTGTATCTGTCGAGATCGGCGGACGTAATATGACTTTTGAGACTGGCGTGATGGCCAAGCAGGCCGACGGCTCCGTCGTGGTCCGCATGGACGACTCAGCTGTTCTCGTGACTGCCGTGACCGGTGGCCCTGCACGCTTCGACTTCTTGCCGCTCACTGTTGAGTATCAAGACCGAAACGGCGCCTACGGCACCATCCCCGGAAACTACTTCAAGCGTGAAGGTCGCTCCAACGAGCGCGAGACCCTTGTGTCTCGGATGATCGATCGCCCGATTCGCCCTCAGTTCCCGAAGCACTACCGGAACGAGACTCAGGTGATCGGTACGGTCTTGTCTTACGACGAAGGCTGCGACACTGACACGCTGGCCATGTGCGGCGCATCAGCGTCCCTGCACATCTCTAACGCTCCTCTCCAGCGACCCATCGCGGGTGTTCGCGTCAGCCAGATTGATGGCTCGCTCGTGACCAACCCAAGCCGGGCGCAGATGGAAGAGGCCGAACTCAACCTGGTTGTGGCCGGAACTGTTGATGCGGTCTGCATGGTTGAAGGTGGCGCGAACGAAATGTCCGAGGACGCCATGATGGACGCCATGGACTTCGCACACGCTGAGATCAAGAAGATCATCGGTGCCATCGAAGAGCTTCGAAGCATCGCTGGCGTTGAGAAGGCAGAGGTTCCCCCTGCTCCTGAGCTCGATGCCGATGTCGTAGAGTTCGTGACGGCCAACGGTACCGCAAGCCTCACCGAGGCCATGGGCATCACAGGCAAGCACGAGCGCAAGGTGGCCATCAAGGCTGCTCGCAACGCTGTCATCGAGAAGTTGCTTGAAGGTGAGACTGACGCAGACGTGATCGACGCCAAGACAGGCGAGGCCAAGGGAGCTTGGGACAAGCTGATCGGTAAGGTCATGCGTAAGCAGGTGCTCTCGACCCGTACTCGGATCGATGGTCGCTCCACAGACGAGATTCGCTTCATCGATTGTCGCGTCTCCCAATCTGCCAACGCTCACGGCTCAGCGCTCTTCACCCGTGGAGAGACGCAGACCTTCGTGACTGCCGCACTCGGCATGGAGATGGACTCTCAGCGCATCGACTACGCTGGCACGCAAGAGCAGTTCCGTCGCTGGATGCTGACCTACAACTTCCCACCATTCTGCACCGGTGAGGCTCGCATGCTTCGCGGTCCTAAGCGTCGGGAGATTGGTCACGGTGTCCTCGCACACCGGAGCATCATCCCGGTTCTTCCGAGCCAAGAAGACTTCCCATATGTGTTGCGTTGCTGCTCAGATGTTCTTGAGTCCAACGGCTCAAGCTCCATGGCGAGTGTCTGCGGCTCAACCTTGGCGCTGATGGACGCTGGTGTGCCCCTCAAGGCACCCGTGGCTGGAATCGCAATGGGTCTCATCAAGGAAGGCGAGGACTTCGCTGTTCTCTCCGACATCTTGGGCGACGAGGATCACCTCGGCGACATGGACTTCAAGGTCACAGGAACCAAGAACGGCATCACCGCGTTCCAGATGGACACCAAGATCGATTCGGTCAGCCGGGAGATCATGGCCAAGGCGCTTGGACAAGCTCGAGAGGGTCGCATTCACATCCTCGACGAGATGGCCAAGGCGATCTCTGAGCCTCGCGATGACATTGCTGCCAACGCACCACGCATCACCAAGCTCAAGGTCAAGCAAGACAAGATCCGGGACATCATCGGCCCTGGTGGTCGGACCATCCGCGGCATGCAAGAAGAGTGTGGTGTGCGCATCACCGTCGAGGACGACGGTACTGTGCTCGTCGCCAGCTCTGACATGAACGCCACAAACAAGGCGCTTGGCATGCTTCGCGAGCTCACCCAAGAGGCTGAGATTGGCAAGCTGTACCTCGGTGTGGTCAAGCGCACAGTGGACTTCGGTGCTTTCATCGAGATCTTCCCTGGTACGGAAGGTCTGGTACACATCAGTCACTTGGCCAACGAGCGTGTTGACCAGACGACCGACGTGGTGAACGAGGGCGACGAAGTCCTGGTTCGCGTCATCGACATCGACAAGCGCAGCGGCAAGATTCGTCTCAGCCGCAAGGAAGCGCTGGAAGCAGCGGCGCTCTAAGCGACATGCTGCGGCCACCGCCACTGAGGGTCCAGGTTCTTCCCCACGGGGAAGGCCTGGACCTTCCTGCTTATGCGACCCCTGGCTCCGCAGGTTTGGACCTACGTGCGGCCGTGGACCACACCCTTGAGCCCATGGAACGGTTTGCCATTCCGACTGGGCTCAAGGTCGCCATCCCAGAGGGATGGGAGGGTCAGATTCGACCACGCTCCGGACTGGCGTTGCGCCAGGGCCTGGGTATGCCGAATGCCCCTGGGACCATCGATGCTGACTACCGTGGCGAGCTCAAGGTCTTGCTCATCAACCTGGGGCCTGATCCCATCGAGATCACACGTGGCATGCGTGTGGCCCAGATGCTGGTCACACCCGCACCTCAGGTGGAGGTCGTTCTCGTCGACGATCTCGAAGACACACAGCGCGGAGAGGCTGGTTTTGGGTCGACTGGAACTCAGTAGGTGGCTTGTCCGTCGTTGAGACGGTGGCCCCACGCCAATCTCAGATGTCTGACGACTCGAATCGAGCACGAAGGATCTCGACGGCCCCAGGGTTGCCGATGATGGTCAGACGGTCGCCATCCATGATGACCTCATCGCTGGTGGGCACGAACGAGCTGTCTCCGCGGTGAACCAGTGCAACAAGTGCTCCGGCAGGGAATTGAGGGTCCCGCAGGCGCTTGCCCACCAACTCATGGCCGACACCACCCTCGCGGATGGTGAGCTGCAAGAAGCGCTCATCCCGTAGGAGAAGTGCCCGCATTTGCTCGTCCGTCTCGCACTGCATCCATCGCTCGAGGAAGTCTGGCCCATCTACGGTGGTGGCGATTTGAGCCACGCTTCTCAGGTGGGGACCGAGCTGTCGCTCTGGGCTGACGAGGAACACGAAGGCCCTCACTGGCTCATCCAGTTCGAGGTGTCCAAACGACTCGGAGAGGTCGATCTCGATACCAATCTTTGATCGGACCAGCACCATCCGCGGGTGTGCCACATCATGATGGCGCATGTTGGGTGCGGCGATGCCATGATCGAGGGGCATGAGTCCAGCCCGAGATTCCAAGACGAAGCCCTCGTACAACTCTTCGCCGTCAATGCCTTCGGCTTTTGCAATCTGAGAGCATACGTCTCGGACGATGTTCTCGAAGGTCATGTGCTTGGTGTAGTCGAGGACGGGCGCTTCAGCGATGACCTCCTCATACAGATCCTCTTCGAGCAGGCCCTTTTCTCCCAAGATGGTGCGGAGTTCCTTGTCTACGGACACACTGCGAACCCGTCCGAGTCTCTCGAAGACGTGGTGCACGGCGCCGTAGCGCTCGACGCGACCGCGAGCGAAGAAGTGGTACCAGGCGACGCACAGCACAACGAGAATGGTGCTCATCAGAGAAGGCAGCCAGCCCATCTCAGAGATGAGCCATACCGGGATGATCATTCCTGCGATCTGTACCCATGGGTACAGGGGTGAACGGAATCCAGGGTGGTAGTACTTCAGATGACTCTCTCGCATCACGATGACGCAGAGATTGATCAGACCGAAGATGACCAACTGGAAGGCACTGCCCAGCTTCGCGACGGTGGACACCTCAGCGAACACAATGGTGAGGATCATCAGGACGCCAGTCACCAGGATTCCCATGGTCGGCGTGGAGTACTTTCCGATGTGAGTGAACACGCTCGGTACGAGACGGTCACGCCCCATGGCCAGCGGGTAGCGAGAGGCGGACATGATGCCGGCGTTCCCTGTCGATGCGAAGGCGGCCACCGCAGCGGTGACAGCAAGAACGACACCCAGGCCCTTGGGCATCCAGTCGAAATCGAAGAGCACGCTCGCTGCGCTTGCCACAGGCGTGAGGTCGCTTTGGAAGGCCTGGGGATCCAGCACCCACATCATCACGGCGACGCCGATGCAGTAGACGGTTGTCGCGACGGCGATGGACAAGAGCATCCCCAGAGGAATCACTCGGTCTGGATCCTCGACTTCTTCTGAGACGCTCGAGACCTTCGTGAGGCCTGCATATGAAACAAACACCAGACCAACGGTGCCCATGAACCCTTCGAGCCCATCGCTGAAGAATGGTCCCATCTCGCCCAGCGTTTGCGTCGCTTCAGGTCGTCCCGCCACGAAATACAGACCCTGTGCGATGAAGAAGCCGAGCACGACGAGTAGCACCGTGACCAGGATGCGCTGGAGCTTGCTGGATTCCTTCGCTCCGACCACGTTGAGCGCCATGAAGGCGATGGTCAGGCCGATGGCCAGTGGCTTGACTGGCAGCTCCACGAAGATGGCCAGATAGGCACCCATTCCGATCAAGGCGAATGCTGTCTTGAAGACCAGCGACAGCCAAGTCCCGAGGCCGCCAATCGTACCCATCAGCGGACCCATTGCACGCTCGATGAAGTAGTAGCTACCACCCGCCTTCGGCATGGCTGAGGTCAGCTCAGCCTTACTCAGCATGGCGGGGATGATCATGATGCCTGCGACAAAGTACGCGAGGATGACTGAGGGGCCGGTCTGTGATGCGGCAATTCCAGGCAGCAAAAAGAAGCCGGAGCTGAACATGGCACCCGTACTGATCGCGAACACATCGTAGAGGGTCAGCGATTTCTTCAGAGAGTTGGCCACTCAGGCTCCTTGGGCAAAAGCCCCTTAAAAACGGACACCAATGATGAGAGTGTAGGTGGGACGCATGGTCTCAGATCATCTGCATGGCTGCAACCCCGTACGCGGGCACAGTGACCGAGGTGGTGGTGGCTTGAGAGGCTGATGGTTGTACGGCAGGAGGTCCGACCTGCACGGAAACACCGGTATGACCAAGACGAACCCCGGAGATGCATCAATCATTCCTGTACGGTCGTCTCGCTCGAGACCGTGCCATCTTGTGGTCGCGACGGGAGGGGAATGGCTCTCCAGCCTGCGGTGCTTGAGTGGGGCGACCATCAGTCTCGACAAACCGCTTCTGTCTGTGTGTATGGCGGTGCTACTCTGCCCATGAGGAGTCCGAAGACATGAATGCCACCACACGAGCGTGGGCTCAAGTACCGTTCAGTCAACCCGCCCTGGTTGGCGACCCCGATCGCCACCTGAGCAGTGAACAGCTGGATGCTGCGTTCTCGAACATCGAGGATACGTTTGTCGTGGATGGAGGGTCCCTCGAGGCCATCGTGGTTCGGTGTATCGATGGAGGACGTGCCCAGCCAAGCACGGCCGAGGTGACCACTGAGGACGGGCTTGAGGGGGACCGCTGGGGTGCGGGTAAGGCCAATCCTGGTGATCAGCTCTCGATGATGAATGTAGAGGTGGCTGCTCGTATCGCCAACGGGCAGTCGGTTGCGCTATTTGGCGACAACTTGTTCACCGATCTCGACATCCGAGAGGAGGCCTTGCCTGTGGGATCCAGGCTGCAGATTGGTGGGGTCGTCGTCCGAGTCAGCGCCGAGCCTCATGTGCCCTGCGACCGGTTTAGGTCTCGGTTTGGACACGCTGCCTTCCTGCGGGCTGCTGCATCGATTCGGATTCGCGGCGTCTATCTCACTGTGGAACAAGGCGGTCCCATCTCAGTCGGTGACCGAGTTCGGCGCGTTTAGCGTTTCCGGCGTGCATCGAGTGTGCGTTTTTGGTCCTCGTCCATCACAAACTCGATGTCTTTCTCCATCGACTCCAGGTCGGCGAGATCGGTGTCCCAGCCGCCAAGCTTGACCGCGAGCGTGCGGAGGTTGTCGTCCGCGCTCGCCGTCGAGGGGGTGCTGGTTGGCTGTGTTGGTCGCGGGTTGGG
>Ga0115012_10000258_pt1 | contig 30720 bp, 21 predicted proteins | sample TroAtlMetagenome_FD_88706 | JGI IMG/M metagenome (GOLD analysis project Ga0115012, IMG submission 88706) | Marine eukaryotic phytoplankton communities from Atlantic Ocean - Tropical Atlantic ANT10 Metagenome | ecosystem: Environmental > Aquatic > Marine > Oceanic | place: Tropical Atlantic...
AGAGATAGAAACATGTTAGATGCTAAAGTTACGCCTTATATAAAGCCGCTGTTAAGGCCTATGATAGTGGCGCTTAGCAAAGCCTGCGTTACTCCGAATCAAGTTACCTTGGCGGGTTTTGTTATTGGTATGTTGGCGGTTCCTGCCATTATCAATGGGTGGTGGGTATTGGCTTTTATATGCATTGTTGCAAATAGGGTATTCGACGGTATAGATGGCGAACTTGCTCGCTTTCAGCAAAGTAGCAGTAGTGCAGGTGGCTTTTTAGATATTTGTTTAGACTTTTTATTTTACGCAGCAGTGCCGTTAGCTTTTGGTGTTGCAAATCCTATTGAATGGGGCGTACCTGCGTTAGTGCTAATGGCCGCGTTTGTAGGAACCGGCAGTAGTTTTTTGGCTTTCGCCGTAGCAGCTGAAAAATTTAATATTGAAAAACCGCAGTTTAAGAATAAGAGCTTCTATTACATGCAGGGGCTTACCGAAGGCACCGAAACCATACTCTTGTTTTTAGCATTTTGTATATGGCCGGCGTATTTTCCGGTGTTGGCTTATGTTTTCGCGTCCGCGTGTGGCATTACCATCATCACCCGAGTTTACAGTGGTTTCACTACGCTTAAAGCCGTAGAAGGTATTGATGACTACTGTAGTAACAAAGATAAAGAGAAGTCATAGTGGATAACACTGTATTTGTTCGAGTTAGTCTATTTTTAGGCATATTCGCGATAATGGCGGTGCTAGAAGCATGGTTGCCAGCGAGGCAATCGGTATTGGGGCGCGCCAGCCGGTGGAAAGGTAACTTGAGTATGGTGGTATTAGGTGCGCTGTGTTCAAAAGTGGTACTGCCTGCCAGTTTAGTGGGGGTAGCACTATGGGGAGATAACGCGGGCATAGGTGTGTTCAACAACGTGAATATGAACCATTGGGTTGCTATCGCCCTTTGTGTATTACTATTAGACATGGTGATTTATTGGCAGCATAGGCTGTTTCATAAAATTCCACTGTTATGGCGTATTCATAAAATGCACCACGCGGACAGTCACGTCGATACCACCACAGGGCTTCGCTTCCATCCTATCGAAATCGTGTTGAGCTTATTCATTAAAGCGGCGGTGGTTACCACCTTTGGAATACCTGCTATTGCAATTGTTATTTTCGAAGTGGGTTTGAACGGGTTTGCCTTATTTAACCATGCAAATATTCGACTGCCTCAGAAGTGGGATGACAGAATAGGCAAGGTTATCATTACCCAGCGGCTGCATCGCATTCACCATAGCCAGCTAAAAGCAGAGTCTAATTCCAATTTTGGCTTCAGCGTATCGTGGTGGGACAAACTATTTGGCAGTTTTAAAAGCCGTGCAACCAAGCCTGATGAAGATATTGCCATAGGCCAAAAAGACTACCCTGCAACAAACGATAATGCAGGCATAATAGCATTACTAAAAATGCCGTTTAATCGTTAAAATTTGACGTTGCTACCTTTACAATAAGCCAGAAATCTTGAGGGTTATATAAACGGTGCCCAACTGAATTATCATCCCTAAGCCAATAAATACCCCGTCTCGGTTGGTCATGCCGATAGCGGTCAATGTTAGCGCGAAAGCTGGTAGTGCAACGGCGAAAGGGACAACTTCAAGGGGGATCATACACAGTGATGCTACAGCACAATAACCCGCAACCATATTTTTCCATGGCGATTCTGATAGTAGTGTTAAGCGTGGTTTTAACAGCTTTTCGGTTTTTTTAACGTAAGGATTGGCTCTATCTACAGCATTTTCAAGCTTGTCTTGTTTTATTTCTTGCTGGGTAATTTTGTTTGGTAACCACGGGGTACTTCTTCCTAATGCAACTTGTATACAGATTAAAAAAAGGGTGATACCGCATAAAGAAGGTACGCCAGGGATAGCGCCGGTTGGCAGCAGTGCAATTAACGACGGTATGAGCAATAGTGGGCCAAACCCTCTATCCTCAAAGCGAGCAATAATATCTCCTGCGCTTTGTTTTTCGCCACCATCTCCATCAACTAATTGATCTAACAGCCCACTTATTGATTCATTCATATTGACCCGTCCATAAGTTACCTAACATCCAAAGGAAAGCAACTATCGTGGAACATAGCTGCTGTCATTTACTACGAGTGTTATTTGTATTGGTTTACTGCAAAAATTCTTATACGCACGCGCATTCACTAAAAGCGTGTTTTGCCAATTTGTACTAAAGTAATAGCTAATTACTAAACTTTCCATAAGGGTTATACGTGAAGCCAGTTGAGGGCATAGCCTTATTACGTCAACTCCCTACATGTTTACTGTTCAAACGCCTTGGAGAAACAGAGTTTGACGTAAGCATTGCATTTGCGCGTCAGTTCGGTGAGTCATGTGTATCTGATGCGTTCTTAGACAGCTTACGTTTTTTCGATCCTATTACTAAAGATGAGCTGTCAGGCAGTTATCACCCCTTTGCCATGGCAGAGGAAACACTGCACCTTTGTCAGTGGGTTCGCATACAGTCTTATGAAAGAGGGATCCAATTTTTTATAGAAAGTGCCGTTATTAGTGTTGATAACGTTAGCTTAGTGGTTATTAACGCGAAGGCGGTTCAAAACAATTTATTCATCGCGCCAGAAGAGTCTTCACCTGTGGGTAAACACATCACGTTTAATGGGCTACTTTCAACTCTTTCTTCGCAACTGATTAACACTACCAGTGACAAAATCGATAGTCTTATCGAGAATATTTTGGGTGCATTCGGTGAATTCTGCGACCTTGACCGTTGCTATTTATTTGAATTTTATGATGACACAAAATTTGCCTGTAATACCCACGAATGGGTAGCCGCTGGAGTAACACCCTATAAAAACGATCTGCAAGCCTTACCCATGGAATCCATGCCTTATTTTAATAGAAAGATTAAGCAAGAAGGTCTTTTCAAAGTAAATAATGTGGCCTATTTACCAGATGACGCTGCAGGAGAAAAAGAGGAGTTTGAACGAGAGCGCATTTGCTCAATTCTTTGTGCCAAGATTGAATTAGATGATGGGATTTTTGGCTTTATTGGTTGTGATATCACTGGCAGCCCATACACGTGGCGTGATTATGATGTTAAGTATTTGCAGCGTATTGCCCAGATGTTGGCTAACACATTACAAAACGCGCATAACGAACGGGCACTGCAAGAAGCAAAGCAACAGCTTATTGAGGCCAACCTTAAGTTAGCAAAACTCGCTAATATAGATGGTTTAACCGGTATAGCGAACAGAAGACTGTTTGACGATACCTTACAAAGCGATATACAAAGAAACATTCGGCGTAAAACGCCGCTAAGCTTGTTGTTGATTGATGTCGATCACTTCAAAATTTACAACGACTGCTATGGGCATGTAGCAGGCGATAACGTTCTCATACAAGTTGCAGAAATATTAAAGAAAACCTGCATTGGCAGCGATGATGTGGTGGCAAGGTATGGTGGGGAAGAATTTGCTGTCATTATGCCTTTTACTGACATGAGTTCAGCGTTAAAAGTGGCCGAGCGTATTCGCAATAATATCGAACACGCGGCTATTGTGTTTAAGCAATCAATGTACAATAGTAAACTCACAATAAGCTTAGGGGTTTCTACAATGTCATTTAATCACCCCATAAGCCCTACCGAATTGATACAACGAGCCGATGCTGCTCTTTATTTGGCCAAATCGTTAGGACGTAATCGCGTCGAAGTTTGGGACGCCCAGGAAACAACGCTGCGCTAAAACGCAAGCACCAGTTTAGCAGCATCGCCTGCTTCAAAAATCACAATAGAGCCCAGTAATTCTTAATCTTTTAGTTACGAAGTTTGTACAACTAATGACACTGTGTACGCTTGAATAGTGCTTCGGGCCTCTGCAGCCTATACCCTTTCGCCAGTTTGTTACCGTTTATAGTAACTTTGAGTGATGTGATTAATTATGGTAACTTTGGGTGATGTGATTGTTTATGGTAACTGGATGGCGAATGAAACTACTGTAGGGGTAATGTTGCATCTGTATAAAAATACAGGCAATCTAAAGTGTAACTATAATGCGAGTTAGGTAAAAACGGGGCGAGTTGGTCGATTATTCAACCAGGCCGCTGTTATTCGAAGGGTAAGTATGGATAATAAAAACAAGCGGCAAGCGGTAATAACTGGTGATATCGCAAACTCCCAGCAGTTAAGTAATACCGATTTAGCTCATGTGTTAGAGGTGCTAACCAATGAACTCAAAGAACAATCGGCAATTTACAACGGGCAATACGACGTCTTTCGTGGAGATGCTTTCCAGGTTGTTATTCCAGAGTCTGAAAGTGCCATGCTGGTGGCCATTTGCATCCGATTAGCATTAAAAGCCTGTACGCCCGCCACCGATGTACGTATTAGCGTAGGTGTTGGTAAAGTGAGTTTTACTGATGGGAAAGTGAAAACCGGAAATGGTGATGCCTTCGTTCGTTCGGGTAGGACGCTTGATAGTTTGAAGTCACAATACCTTGCCTTTTCTAGCGACAACGAAGCTTTCAATAAACACGCAAGCTTGTTGACGGCGTTTGTTGATAGCCATATTACTTCCTTAACGCAAACACAGTCAGAAACGTTACTAGCCTATATTAAAGCAGAAGATAAAGGCCATGAGAATATAGCGAATACGCTGGGGAAAAACCGCAGTAACATCACTCGTATTTTAAATGCCAGTCAATATCACCTCGTTAATAATTATTTAGATTACATGGCAACAGAAGTGGAAACGGAGCAGTAAGCATGGAGCAACTTAGCATAGTAATAGGGCTATTGGTTGCCCATTTACTCGGAGACTTCTATTTTCAGCCAACTCACTGGGTGGAAAGCCGAAACACTAAACATCTTCAATCCACTGCATTATACCTTCACGCTTTATTGCATGGGGTCTTGGCTCTTGTCGCCTTGCTCGCGATGTCGGCCATAACGGTACTTACAACAAAAGAGTCGGGTATGGTAGATATCAACTTTACCGCACTTTTGATGGTGGCTGGCGGGGTATTAATAAGCCATTTTGTTATAGATGCAGTAAAGTCTTACGCGGGAACCACAACCTTAGCGTTTGCAATCGATCAAGCCGCACACATTGGCGTTATCGTTATTTTATGGGCAATACTTACTGCTCAGGTAGAAATATTATTTAAGCAAATATTACTGATTAGTCATCAGCATCTGGCCATACTCTTGGCGTACTTAATTATTTTAAAACCCACGTCTATTTTTATAAAACAACTCCTGTCGCCATGGAGTAAAGAGCTTGATGAGCATGCTAAACCAAAAACAACCAGCACATTAGTACAGCTTCCCATACAAAATACGCTTGCTATGGCCGGACAGCGAATTGGTTATTTAGAGCGTTTGCTTATTCTTACTTTTGTACTGATAAATCAATTTGCAGCAATAGGCTTTCTCCTTGCCGCTAAATCAATTTTTCGGTTTGGTGATTTGACGAAAAGCGAAGACAAAAAGCTAACGGAATATGTATTGCTGGGTACATTAACGAGTGTGGTAATTACGCTAGCGGTAGGGCTTACCGTTAGATGGTTTATTGGAAAACTTTAGCTTTCGATAGTTTCCAACATCAATGTGGCTGCCGCATCAACCTGTAGAGGAGGGTGGCAATAATAGCCTTGTATCACGTCGCAGCCCATTTCACGCAGTCGCACAAGTTGGTCTTCTGTTTCCACACACTCGCCCACCGTGGCTAGGTTAAGCCCTTTGGCCAACATGACAATTGCGCTCACAATGCCATCGTTAGATTTAGACTTCCCGAGTTTTTGCACAAAACTGCCATCAATTTTCAACTTATCAATAGGTAAGGTGGAAATGTAACTTAGGCAAGAATAGCCTGTACCAAAGTCATCAATAGAGACTTTAAAGCCTAATTTTTTTAACTTTTTAAGTGACGTTAAGGCAAATTCCGTAGAACTTATAAACGTATTTTCAGTGAGCTCAACTTCAATAAGCTCAGGGGGGATTTGATTAAACGCCATAATATCCGCAATTTGCTCGGCGCAATCTAATTGAGTAATAAAACAAGCCGGTAAGTTGACCGCAACGGGCACTAAAGGAACACCTTGTGCGCGCCATTGATTCATCTGAGTGCTTACTCGGTTTAATATCCATGTACTGAGAGAATTGATAATGCCAGCTTCCTCAGCGATAGGAATAAAGTCTGAAGGAGGAATATAGTTACCATCGCTATTTTGCCAACGTATTAACGCTTCCATACCTTGAACGCGGCCTGTGTAGGCACAAATTTGAGGCTGATAAACCATATGAAAAGCATCTTCAAGTTTTAACGCTTGTCGTAATTGCCCTTCCACGGACAGTCGGTTCAGTGAATTTTCTAACATGCCGTTGTTAAAAAAGCAGAACTGACCAGGCCCATTTTCTTTAGCGTGGTACATGCTGGTATCGGCATGCTTTAACAGCGATATGCCGTTTTCACTCTTGGTTTCATATATCGCAATACCAATGCTGGTAGAAATGTGAAGTTGATGCCCCTCTAATTGCATGGGTTCACTCAAGCTGGTGATGATTTCATTAGCAAGGTACGCTAAATCATCTTTAGAATGAGTTTCTTCAACCATAACCACAAATTCATCGCCACCCCATCTAGACACACTGTCTTGTTGCGTCACGATTTCGGTTAGTTTTTTTGAAACTTCAATAAGCACTTTATCGCCAATATCATGACCCAAACTGTCGTTAATAAGTTTAAAGCGGTCTAAATCTAGGAACATGACGGCCAGTGGGCTGCCATACTTATTGGCTTTGCTTACCGCAAGCTCCAACTGATCTAAAAAAAGGTGGCGATTGGGTAAGTGTGTTAACGCATCATAATTAGCGCGTTGGTAGAGCTGGCGAGTCCGAAGTTCTACCAAGCTCTCAAGCTCAGTATTATGTGCCTTTAGCTGCTCTTGGTGATTTTCAACGGTTGCCAGAATATCGTTGACGCCGGAAAATAACTCGCCTAATTCGTCGTTACGTACTTCTGGCAGGCGAGTATGATATTCACGGGATGTTGCTACTTTTCTAATCAGTGAAATCAGTTTATCGATGGGGCTGGTAAATAGTTTCTGTAAACGAAAATTAAGTAAGTATGAAAGCAGCATACTTAACAACAATACACCTATTACCGCCATCATTGCCTGATGCTGTTGTGTATCTAGCGAGTACGTACTGGCAGATAGCAAAAGGTAGCCAATAATTTCTTTATCAAAAACGATAGGCTCTAGAAAATAAAGCGCATCGTCCTTAAATGTTTCCCCTAGAGGAAGCTGCCTAGGGGAGGTGAGGTCTAAGACACCGTCTCTGGCATACTCGGCAAATAAATTAAACTCGGCATCGTATATCTTTGCGGTCAATGTCGCTTGTAACTGCGATGCTGCAAACAGTAAATCTTGGGTAGACTGAGCATCATTGAAAAGTACCGAAGAGCGGCTGGCCGACGCCAATAATGTAGACTGGCTGCTAAGCACATTCACCAAGTTAGTTTTGTGATCATCAACGAAATTTGAATAAAGCAAACCCGCAACCAGACACAGAGATAAGAAGTTAACCGAGAGGACGGCAAACAATTGTTTGGTAAAAAACGACGTAGAACGAAATATCATTTTATTTTCGCTACCTTCAACAATTCCGAGCTAATCGTTAACTCAAGACGTTCAGCCTCTGCTAAATCAATTTCAAACCTTAGCCGATTGTTTTCTTCATAAAACGTAAATACCGCTGGGCGATCAATAAGATTGGGTAAATCACTAATAATGATGGTTGAAGTGGCAAGGTTTACCAGGCTGTCATCATTTTCGATGAGATAGGCAAAGGTGCAGCTTTGTTTTCCGTCTAACATAACGATGCGAATGGATGCACCGCTGCTTGTGGGTCGGCTTTCAACTAGCTGGGTTAAAAACTGCTGAAATGCTTCATCATTCTGCACACAAAAATTGACCGGGTCAGAATTAATACTGCTCCATGTCATAAACTTTGTGAAGTTAAACATGTAAGCCGCTTTAACTTTGTCGAGTTTTTTTAAGTCGGCATAAGCCGAGTGACTGACGGCTAAAGTCAGAGCGACAGCAATGAATAATGAACGCATGTACAACGTTTAATACAACATGGAGAACTGAAGGCCTGCGCGCCACAATTCTTGGGGTTGAGGGCCATTTAGGTTTTGATATACAGGCTTACTGATATCAGCGACCACTTTTAACCAGTGAATGGGAATAAATGAAATTCCCCCGATTATATTGACTCTTTTTCCGCCGTATAAATTAGGGTTAGTAATGCTGGCAGGATACGAGTAATTGCCACCTATGGTAATTTCATCGTCCTGTCCGTGAATAGATTCTGAATAGCCAAATGCTGCACCAGTGAACAATGCCGTACTTTGAGAAAGTGGGAAGTTGTATTTACCACTGAGTTTATAGTTGTTTCCTAAGCGATAGTTTCTATCGTTAGTACCTGTACGAAGCATGGCTGATAGGGTAACGGTAAACGCGTGTTCCCCTTTATTTTGATAACTTACTTCAATAGGAAAATCGTAGGTTCCTGAGCCTAATTGCATGGTGTAGGGGAGTTGTTGATCACCCGCATCTCTAGGCGTATCGCCTTGCTCATCAATTGAGCCGGTTGGCAGGCTAAGCCCTGCAGTAACCCACCAACTGAACTCACTATTGTCTTCAAGTGCATAACTTGCTGAAAGCGCGATATCGCCCAAACCTGAAGACGAAATAACAAAATGCTCGTAACCTGGTACCACACTAATATGATCAGTTTGTTGGTGAATAAAAGGAGCTTGAATACCGAGCTTTAGGCGTTCATTTACTTGGTAACCTAGTTGCACAATTTTAGCGTGTTGCTTGATAACCGTCGGCACAACAGGGAAGTTACTTGAAGTGCGCGCTTCTTGTCCAAAAGAGAACAACACATCATCAAGGCTCACGTCGCTATCATTGACTTTATAACCATCAAACTCTGCGGCTTTTAGTTGTACAGCGAAACTCCACTTATTAGGCGAAGATTGTTCACTGTCACTTTCGTTTATATCAATATCAAGCAAGGCTTGGAAACTTAACTCGGCAAACTCTGAAGGCGTACTTTGGGCTAGGGCTGCGGGTGTAAAAGAAACTAAGCTAACGCTGGCTATTCTCAGAAACTTTCTCATTAGTGTGCTCCGAGATTGGCCAAGAGGAAAGTAAAAATAAAGTATAAAGTATTGTTATACTATTACAAATTTACAATGTACTCGTCAACCACTAATGAAGATATTCAACTTGTTGACTAATAAGGAATATATTGAAAAAAACCAATGAAAATGTTTTCATTTAACAATCCTGTTTCAACTTGATGATGAGTTTTTTTTGTACATAAACAAACCAGCAGTAAACAAGTTGCTGCACTTTACAACACTTATTAACCATAATTAAGCAACCCAAAAATTGAGCGAGTGAATTACTCCCTTAAAGCCAAAGGTCTAACCCACTCATAGTGGTTACTCGAAAACCCGATATGCACTATTGGTACGAATATAAATAATCGTCTCTTGCTGACTTTTATTCACGAGCTGATGGTTAAAAATACCAGTAGATTCTACATAGCTTCCCGCATTTAACGATACCGGTGATGTTACCTCCACAGATTGATAATCTACTTCCCCAGCTATAACCACAGCGCGAAATTCGCTGGCTTGCGTGCCAATAGTGCCTTTAAAGCCAGCAGGTAACTTTACCATTGAGCCGTTCATATCGGCGGTGTTGCCCCACAAGTACGTTGACGAAACGCCTGTTGCATTTATGTCGTGCAGCTCGCCATCGTTAAGCCATACCAAGTTGTTTTTGTGAAGATTTAGCGGACGTTCACCATTATCGAAATGTTTACTCGAAGGTTGTACTAGGTAAGGGCCCGAATCTATTTCTAAATAAATTAAGTTTGTGCTGCCGTTAGCTGCGGTGGTGTGATTTTCGCCAGCAGGTTGAGTCCAAAAAGAAACAGCTGGCATCCACATTTTTTCAGCGCTTGGGTCATCATTGTGCATAGCACCTTCAATCACAATACCGCGATAGGTAATATTGTGAATATGCGGTGGAGACTCAAAGCCTTTATTAAAACGTACTAGCATACCGGTTGCCGTATTTTTAGTACGATCGCCCCAAAGATCTGCTGCACCTGGGCTTTTATTGCCGCGAAGTGGGTTTAGGTAACCCCATTCAATATCGTCTGCTGCAACGACTTTAGATGCTGTCTGGGCTGCAAACGCTGCTGTGCTCACAAACGATGTAGAAAGTACCATGGCGCTTGAAAAAGCAAGTGCGAGTGTTGTTGCTTTAACCATGAATTTCATTTTTTAACCCTTTAACTTGATTGCTTGGGTGTATTTTATGAGCTTACAGACAGTGGATAAATGGGCAAATGGCGAATACACTTTCGCTAAAACGTGGATAATAAATAGGTTAATTAAATTTATTGTCTCTATTTTAGCTGTAATTAAGTGAACCTGATTAAAGTTTATGTCCTCGAACTGACACAGCGATAGTCACATTAAACTAAGCGCTAGCAAATGAAAAAGAAGATGTTATGAAGATAGAAGACCTGCAAGTCTTGCTCAAGGTAGCAGAACTGCATTCAATTACTGCTGCGGCCAATCAACTAGACATCAGTTCTTCTGCCGCAAGCGTTGCACTAAAGCGCATAGAGCAACAGCTTGGCACTCAGCTATTTGTGCGAACCACCCGCAAAATTCGGTTATCCCCAGAAGGGGAGCGTTTTCTGCCCTTATGTCAGCAAGCGGTAGATTTGTTGCAGCAAGGTGTTATGCGTATCAGCGAAAAGCAGCAAGACATTAATGGTGAAGTGAAAATGGCCATGTCTTCGGAGATGGGCCGCAACCTTATGCGGGTATTGCTAAACGATATTATGAATGGGCATGAAGACTTGTCGCTGAGGTTGCAGGTAAGTGACAGCCGAGTCGACTTCTATCGCGACGGGGTAGATGTTGCTTTAAGAGCCATGACGAAAAGCGCAGTGCAAGAACTTAATATGTATGGGTTCAAAATTTGTAATATTCCACACTTTATCTGTGCATCGCCTACCTACATAGAAAGGCATGGAGAACCTACCACTCCCGAAGAATTAGCCAATCACAATGCATTGCTTTACAAATTATACGAGCTAACCCACGACGGTTGGGATCTCTTTAAAGAAAAAGAGAAATTCAAAGTGAAAGTTAAAAGTAACCGCGCAGTGAATGACGGCGATATTGTGCGCCGATGGTGTGTGGACGGCGTGGGAGTAGCGAAAAAGTCTGTTATCGATATTGCAGAAGATTTACTTGCTGGGCGACTTCAGCGGATCATGCCGGCTTATCACATACCCCTAACTGAAATGTGGCTGGTATTGCCTAGCAGGCAGCTTATTACCCCAGCTGTACGGCACATTCGCGATGAATTAAAAGTGAAAATTAATCAACTAAGAAATGCGCTTCTTGATAACAACATGATAAGTGAAGAAGAGTGGCCGATTGATGAACAAATCATCAAATAAGGATTTTATGTAAATTAAGTTGAACTAAATACTGTGTTTAATTACCATGCGCGCATGATAATGAAAGTGATTATCATTTGCACTTAATAACATGGATACATAATGCACATAAACCTCACACACACATCGAAAATTAGCGCTGCTACTGCACTTTTCTCTCTCTTCTATACTACTGCTATATCGGCGCAGACTGCGGAGCCAGCGAAAAAGGACTCGTTAGAAAACGGCGAAGACACTGTAGTTCAAGAGCAAAAAGCGACTGATGAGAACCTTGATATTATTACCGTTTACGGTCGTCATAACCGATTAATACTAGAATCGGGCACAGCGACCAAGTCGAACATGAGTCTTATGGAAACCCCTGCTGCTGTCGTTCTGGTAGATGGAACCTTGTTGAAAGAGCAGGGCGTTGACACACTACAGGAAAGTATTCGTAATATTAGCGGATTAACGCAAGACGGTAATAACTACGGGGTAGGTGATAACCTTGCTATTCGTGGACTAGGCGTTAATTACACCTACGATGGCATTTATGCCGGTGCTGATTTAGGTAATAGCTACAACCCAACACGTTCAATGACTAATGTTGAAAGCATTGAAGTATTGAAGGGCCCTGCAACAGGTCTTTACGGTATGGGTGAAGCTGGCGGTATTATCAATCTTATTGAGAAAAAGCCCCAATTTGAAGAACGATACGAAATACAGGCATCGGTAGGCAGCTGGGATAGTTACTCATTAATGTTTGATGCAACAAATGCTATTAATGACTCTTTGGCCTACCGAGTGGTAGCTAATCACGAACAATCTGACGGTTATCGTGGTCTTAGCGATGAACGTAGTGAGTTATATACTTCGTTACGCTATGACTACTCTCCAGACAACAAGTTCTTAATCTCCGCAGCCTATATTGACGATGCTATTCAGATTGATTCTATTGGCCATCCTGTTCGCTTGCTCGATTTAACATTACTAGAAGCCGATGCTGGCAGCGTGACTGCAGCAGATCTTGTAAATGGCGACGCAGATAGTGGAGGCTTGCAACTAACCGATGAACAAATCGCCGAACTTGCGGCTTCGTTAACGTCTACCGATGGTGTTCAGCCTTATGACTTAGGCGATACCAGCCTTATTTCACCTATTTCTGAGCCAAACCAAGGCAAAGAGTTTCGCGTAAAACTACGCCAAGATGTGAACTTAGCAGAAAATTGGACACTGACTCAGCAACTTCAATATCGTACGTATGAAACGGATTATATTCGTCAAACCAGTGCATATAACTATGTGTATACAGAACGTACCGACATCATTAATTTAGCGCCTCGAGCGCCATTGGTGATTGATGATGTGTTGTACCCCTTTGCAGCCCGTAGACAGGAATATCGTAACATTGTCGCCGATGAGAAAGTGTGGCAGTACTTCATTGATGTGACGAATACGTGGTCGGCTGGCGGTGTTGAAGGTGAGCACTTATTTAGTGCGAACTATGAAGATCACGAAATGTCGTACGCACAGTGGTCTATATGGGACGCTGATGATACTCGAAGTGACGCCGTGCCTTACATCTTGGATATTCGCAATCCAAACTGGCCTACGGGTACGTTTGACGATTACAACCCTTCATTACGAAGTAAATATGAAAAGGATGTATCTAGCTGGGGCGTAAGTTTCCAAGAAGTGCTTTATTTCAATGAGTACTTCACTGGACGTTTCGGTGGTGCTTATGGTGCCGTTAAACAAACTTACTTGAACCAATTCAGCGATGGTAACCCAGAGTATGATGCCGACGATGATGGTTTTACCTATAACTTAGGCCTTACTTATAAAGTGACACCTAATATTTCTACGTTTATTAACCACTCTAAAGGCAGAACCGCATACAGTGTCTTAGGTTCACTAAGTGAGGAAAATAACCGCCCAGATTCAGAATCAATCTCATGGGATTTAGGGCTACGTTTTACCGCTTTGTCTGAACAGTTGCTTGGTTCAATTGTTGTTTTTGATACCGCGAGAACTAACCTGCAGTACACCAACCCATTATACGAAGATAACATTGACGATCCCGCTTACAACATTGATGTACCAGAGTTTTATTACGATGAACAAGAACGTACAACGGGTGTTGAAGTTGATATTAACTTCGATATAAATGAGCAATGGGCATTAAATACCAATGCTACATACCAAGATCCTGTTACCGAACCTGGTGATTTTGCAAGCAGTACCGATGAAGAGCAAACCAAGGGTATTGCTGAAAAAACGGCGAGTGCATGGTTAACCTATAGTCATGTATTTAGTGCCTTGCCTGCGCCAGTGAAATTCAGTGTAGGTGTGTCTTATGAAGATGAGCGTACTATTTCTGCATCGGCATTCGGTATCGACTATGCCTTCGTGGATTCATACACAGTGTGGGATGCAGCCATTAGCTACGTATCAAATGATTGGGACATCCAGTTAAACATCAAAAACCTTGATAATACCGACTATTACAGCAATGCCATGTACCTTGGTGGTCTTCCTGGTGAGGAAAGAAACGCCAAATTATCTGTGGCTTACCGCTTTTAATTTTACGCATTGCAGTTATACAGGTTTTAAAAAGTTTGAATAAAAACGTAGACATCATACTGCGTAGCATAGCCGCCGTTATTGGCGGCTATGTGCTATCCGCACTCTCATCAATTTACTTAACCTACGGGTTAGTAAACTTACTATATATAAATGACGGCGTAGCAGTGTTATCCGCTAGCATGCTGAGCTATATCGTATTTTTTGCTCTTTTCATTGCCAGCTTCGCGGTTTCCAATATTGCAAAATGGTTAATTTTCTTAATCTTATTGATTGCAGTGGCAGTGTTATTTTTACCCTTGGTTGACGTACTGTGAAAACAACATTTAGAAAATCTATGATATGGCTTCACACATACTTAGGCTTAATAACCGGGTGGTTGTTGTTTGCTATTTTTGTGATGGGAACCCTTAGCTATTTCACGCCAGAAATAACCTACTGGATGATGCCAGAGCGACAGGTTATCGCGGGAGATAAGCCACAACAAGACCAAGTGCATGCACACGGCCAGCGCTACCAAGTAGAGAAGTCGATAGGTTACTTAGAAGCGAACGCAACAAATGCCACTTCATGGCGTGTTTATTTACCCACACAGCGAGATCATCATTGGTATGTTCAGTGGAGTGAAGGCAAAACGCGCCATTTAGTAAGCTTTAATAAAGATGCAATACCCATAGAGACATCCACAGATACCAAAGGCGGTCTATTTTTTAGAAATTTCCATTATACCTTACAACTAAGAGGGTACGGTGGGCGTTATATTGCTGGGGTTGCTGCTATGGCCATGCTGCTTGCGCTTTTCACCGGAATATATACCCACAGACGTTTTTTCAAAGACTTCTTCACTTTAAGAAAGGGTAAGGTAACAAAGTGGACTACTGATTTTCACGCGTTGATTGGCATTGTAACGCTGCCTTTCTGCCTAATGATTTGTATCAGCGCTATTATGATTTACGCCATTATGTATATGCCCTTTTCAGCAAACATGCATTTTGAAAACGGTGAGCGGGGTGTTAATAAAGCCATTATTCCATCGTTGCCAGCACTTGGTGAAAGTACACAGGCAATAGATAAACGTGGGATGAAAAAAGACATTCTTTATTCTACCATTTTGGCCGACTTAAAAATCAAGTGGCAAGAACCCAACGCGATTAAGCGCATAACCATAGAATCTCCATTTAGGGAAAATAGCCGATTCATTATAGAGCGAACCAAAAGCCTAACTGTTTCGAATCGCGCAGAGCGTTTGGTCTATTCAAGTTATACCGGCACTCCACTTGAGGGCTATGCCGATGAAAGTGCACCCGCCACTTTTAGGCGAATAATGTATGGGTTACATCAAGCTAACTTTGCCACTATCGGTTTACGTTGGTTACTGTTTGTTTTAGGTGCATTGGGTAGCGCGTTAATTTCAACAGGGCTAATAATTTGGGTTAACCAGCGTAAAACTGCTTATCTGAATGCTAACTCTCATCAATTGGGCTTGCCTTTATCCTTACGTATTATGGAAAAGGGCAATATCGCCACAATAATGGGGCTCGCGATTGCCACATCCGTTTTCTTGTTGGTGAATCGGCTATTACCTGCTGATATGGCTAACCGTGCAGATATGGAAGTGAATGCTTTTTTCGTTGTATGGCTATGTAGTATAGGGCATGCCATTATTCGGCCAAGTAAAAATGCTTGGTATGAACAAACATGTATTGCCGCCTTGTGTTATCTAGCGTTGGCAGTCGTCTCGTTTAGTATACCTTTTGAACGTACCCTTGATGCCCTTGCTACTTTAGATATAACTTACCTAAGCTTTACGGTTGTATTTGCACTGTGTGGCGTGGGCTTTATTACTCTGGCTCGCTGGTTAAAGGTTCGCCTGGTACAAACTTCAGATAGATATGATCTAAATGCAAAGTCTGTAGACGTACCGAACATAAAAGCGAGAAAACGGTAATGGTGTCAGTATCTATATTAGTAATATTGGGCATTGCATTACTTGCGATAGCAAGCGATAAACACGTTAAGCGAGTAGCAAGCAAATTCAATCGCAAGCGAAGGGCAGTAGTTCAAACTACAACACGGGTTAGTGGATGGCTATTATTGGGCGGTTCGTTGTTAGCGGCAGTTTATGCGCCACTTCCTTTATCGATATCACTGGTTTGGTGGTTTACCTTAGTAGGCTGCGCTATTTTATTAGTGGCACTCGTTATTAATAAGGGTAATTAATAGCAGTAACTCTTCGCATCAGTGACTAAAAATAGCCAGCTAAAGTTTCTTCTCTAAAAATGTTGTCACACTTTTTCCACTCGGCGTGACTATACATAAAAGAGGAGTTAAACCATGAAAATTTTAAATGTAACCACGCTATTTTGTGCTGCCTTGTTGGCAGTTAATTCGCTTAAAATATATGCAGATGAGCAAGCGGTAGCCACTCAACCTGTTATGGTCTACGAACAAACTACGCCTTTAACATCTGCTACCACTAATAACATTCTCAATGCCGAACACTCGAACAAAGCTAAAGAACTAAATGTGTTATTTATACCAGGTTTAATGTCTAACGCTTCAGTTTGGTCAGATTTATCTAAGGGGCTTAGTAATCATTATGAACATGAATATCGAAGCCACTTTGCTCAAGTAGCAGGGTTTGCAAATAACAAAGTTTATCCTAATAATCGATTATCCAAAATTACCGCTGGGCTAGTATCTTATATTGAAGATAACAACCTGAATAATGTGATAGCTATTGGGCATAGTATGGGCGGTCATTTAGCTTATCAATTGGCGCTTGCGCTGCCAGATAGAGTAAGTAAAGTGGTATCAGTTGATGGCTTACCATTTATTACGCCTATCTTTACCCGAAGCAATCAGGTAACTGCAGCGCAGGCAAATCCTTATGCGAATAAATTGAAATCGCAGTACGCCAATATGGATAGTGCCCAATTAACTGCCTACACGCGAAAAGGCGTAAGCATTCAGGCCGCCAGCGAACTACATCAAACGAAAGTACTGTCTATGGCATCAGGTTCGCACCCCGAAACAGTAGGGCAACTAATGGCTGACTTGATGACATCGGATTTGCGTTCGGCTATCGCTACTAGTAACACTCCTATATTATTTCTCGGCGCCAGTGGCGGGTTTAATAGCGACGATAACAAAGAGATGGTTGCGCGCTTATACAAAGAACAATTTGCTGAAGCACGCCAAGCAAATGTAATAATGAATACCCAATCTCGGCATTTTATTATGTTCGACGATTTGCCCTGGTTACTGCAACAGACAACACAGTTTATCGGAAAGGAGTAAACGCATGGACGTGTATTCTTCAGATGTCATTGCCGCACAAAGCGGAGATCTTAAAGCCTTCGAACGCTTAATAAATGCGAGCAAAAATACCGTAACTGCAATTGCCCTTGGCATTGTAAGAGATATAGATGCTAGCGAAGACGTAGCGCAAAAAGTATTTATTAATTGTTGGCAGAACCTAGCGAGTTTAACTAATCCTAAAAGTTTTATGCCTTGGGTACGCCAAGTGGCCCGTTACATGGCCATTAATTACCTGCGAGACAACAAAGTTTCACAATCGATAAAAGGTGATGAGGGCGAAAGTATTCTGGCAAGTTTCTGCAAAAGTGACGATACGCTAGAAACTAGGGTGTCAGACGAGCAAACCAAGAAAATAGTAGCAGCACTTATTGATGAATTGCCATCAGATAGCAGAGAAGTGGTGCTGTTATATTATCGAGAGCAGTGCTCTACAAAGCATGTTGCGCAGTTACTTAATATTTCAGATGCTGCGGTAAGACAAAAGCTTTCACGGGCACGAGCCATGCTTAAAACCCTAACATTGGATAAATTCAGCCGCGTTATTATTGCCACAACGCCGGCAGTTACATTTACGTCAATGACACTATCATTGCTAGCTAGCACTAAACCCGCCGCAGCGGCGGTAACCGCTGGGGCTACGGGAAGCGCATCAAAAAGCGGCGTACTTACCAGTATCTGGAGCAAAGTAATATGGGTGTTAAGTGGCGCTATGTTTGGTGCGCTTGTTGCCATGATGGCGGTAATTGCTTCACATAAATTGGCTGAACGCTATATGCAGCATGAATCTGACAAGAAAAAGCTTAAACAAGTGCGCAACTACACTTTAGTGTGGATTTTCGTTTGGGGTGTTTTATTTGCCGCCTCTTACGAGTTTTCTACTGGGTTTATAGCACCATTATTAACCTACTGCGGGTTTGGTGCAGGTATCGCTATTTTAACAAAGCGTGCTCATCAGATTATTTACTCGCCATCGCAGAAACTAAATTCGCCACCTTCTGATACAGAATTCAGTCTATATGAACAGCACGAGCAGCATGCTCAGCTCGGCGAGGAAAAAAGTACAGATGTTCAGGTTAAACAACCCGTTAAAGTTGCTAACGTGCTAGGGCTGTACGGTGGCCTAATTCTTGGTTTTGTAGGGTTGATCGCAGGGCTAATCAATAGTGGTCGATTGGTTATAGGTTAATCTGCTTCTCTTACTTCTAGTGCTTCAATATTAATAATAGTAGAGCGGTTTAACGTTATTTTAAATCGCTGAACTTGCTGCTGCTTTTGTTTGTTGGTATGCATTAATACCACGTTTATTTGATAGCGACGCTCAACAGCTTGTTTGGTGATTTTGTTATTTTCTAGCGAATACAGCTTACCTTCGCCTTTTTTTAAGAAGCGAATAAAAGGGGTAAGATTAAAGTAAATACGCTGTTGTATATCGTCGTAACCTGGCAAAAAGCTTTTCGCATTCACGCGAGTGTCGCTACGAAAATGAAGCAACTGGGCTGCCTGTTTGTTTTGCTGCCTACGGGTTTGATACAACTTATCTACCTGCTTGGGTAAATCTCTATTGCGAATGTATTCAAGCCAAATAGTTTGGGTGGCAATTCTGCTTTTATTTACACTGTGGCTATAAATAATCTTCCACTTCGGCAGACCTTTTTGAATACGCCGCCAAATTACCCGAGTAATGTCTTCTTTAAAGATTTCCCTAAGCCCGTAAATAACACCAAGAATTCGCACGAAGGCCACAGTCACTTCGGTAAAGTTGGTGCGAGCGTTTAGTACCAACACCATCACTGCCGCCATAATTACTGCGGTTACTGTACCCTTAACTAACCGGTTCAAATAGGTATTCAGGCTTTTCGTTTTCTTTTGAAATACCACGCCGTATTCAATTAAACGCTGTAGTAGTCGCATTTTGTTAGTAATACGATTTGGATCGTCTAACGTAATCTGCGAGTTATATTGATTATCTGCACGGTACTGATTTTCTCGTCTACAAAAATCGAAAAGAAATTTCCGTTCACTGGAATAATCGCTACTTTTCGGGGCAGAGGACAGCAGCTTTAAAAACGACTGTTCAACCTGCCAACTTAAATAATTATCCGCATTTTCAAAATACGCTCGTAATTTTTCATCAGAAGGGGTGTAGCGCCTAAGCTTTTTTAGCAGATCTGAGGTTTGCTCAGCCAGCACGATGGCTTGTGGGTAAAATTCTTTGCTGTCTTTAATCTTTAGCGTTTGCTTAACGTCTGTGTCGAGTGCAGTACGAATTTGATACGAATACAAATTTAGATTTAACCGGTAGTCACTTTGCTCGCCTTTTTTCTGACTAATGAAGCGACTACGAACCAAAGGGACATGTAACTGATCTGAATAATAAGCACTATGGTTTTGAATACTGTGATGAAAATACTGTTCTTCGGTAAGGGTTTTCGAGCTTATACCCATTTCATCAGGCAGTGAGAAATACAAGTCAAGACGCTGATGATCGCTCGGCAATAGCTGATAATCGACTCTTAAAGACAGGTTTTCATCTTGCGTGAGTTTAATCTTGTGCACTTAGGTAATTTTCGCCTTATTCATCACAGTGTTACCGCTTCTTACGAAAGTATGCACTAGTTTGGTTTTGTCACGAGCAATACTACGGATTATATCGCCCTCATAGGGCGCTATTATACTTTGAAACCATTCGAAGGAAATAATTCTGTCTATCTAATTAAGCAATTAACGCTGATTTCCACAAATTTATTTGGTTGTTTTATAATCTGACCATAAATTAGTGCTTAGTGTAAAAAATTGTTCGTGTTCTATCTAATCGGTAATTCTAAAAAGTGAGTGTTCTTATTGGCTAGTACAACCACCCTTCAAAATCGTACACAAATAAAACTAAACTGAAAGAAATTAGTCAATAAAACAGCTAATTGTATTTATTTTAACCATTCCTTTTGGGCGAAAACAAAGCTCCTTAGATTTAGTTCAAATCATTTTTATGCAAATTCAGCCTTTGTCAACGTTGAATTATTAGTGTTATTACCTTAGTATTTATTTTTATTGAACGATCAATTAATAAAAAATACACATTACTCAGATAGAGTTGAATATCTTCTTTAGTCTTCAATACTGAATAGAACCGCTTCTTGAATTGAAGTTTCGATTGGCAGTTATATAAGGGGTTCAACGTATTTGTAGACTGCGGTGAAAACGCTATCTGTGAACGTTTTAAGCATAAATAACGGATTCAAGACGTTAATCAAACGGTATGTGTGTTATTCGAGCGCTCAGGTCTGCGTAAGGCAGTAAGCACGCCTGACGAAGTAAATTGGACAATGTTAGCGAGTTCTAATCTGCTGACAGTTATCAAAATAGGTTTTAATGTGACGACCCCGGTTTATCAAAATTTTATTCATGGCCAATTCATTGCCAATAAAAGCGGCGAAACATTTGCGGTTAAAAACCCCGCTACCGACGAAGTTATTTATCACGTTGAAGTGGCAGATGATGCTGTTCAACAGGCGGCAATAGCAAGCGCAAAAGAAGGCTTTGCTACTTGGTCTGCTATGACACCGGTAGAGCGCAGCCGTATTCTATTAAAAGCAGTAGCGTTACTTCGCGAACGTAATGATGAGTTGGCTAAAATTGAAGTGCTAGATACCGGTAAGCCTTGGCAAGAAGCCGAATGTGTTGATGTTGTTACCGGTGCTGATGTCATTGAGTACTTTGCTGGCCTGGCTCCTACACAAGTAGGGCAACAGCAGATGGTAGGCGAAGATTTCTACTACACACGCAAAGAGCCTCTTGGCATTTGTGCAGGTATTGGCGCGTGGAACTATCCATTACAAATTGCGTGCTGGAAATCTGGCCCTGCATTAGCGGCAGGCAACGCATTAATATTTAAACCTTCAGAAGAAACACCATTAGGAGCCATTAAACTGGCTGAAATTTTCTTTGAAGCGGGCGTACCAGCGGGCGTGTTTAATGTTGCACAAGGTGCAGCAGAGGTAGGCCAATGGTTAACTCAAAGCCCTGATATTGAAAAAGTGTCTTTTACTGGTGAAGTCGGTACAGGCAAAAAGGTAGTGGCTAGCGCAGCAGGCTCGTTAAAAGACGTAACCATGGAACTTGGCGGTAAATCGCCATTGTTGGTGTTTGAAGACGCCGACGTATCGCAAGCGGTTAGCGCAGCCATGTTGGGTAACTTCTATACCCAAGGTGAAGTTTGCACAAACTGCACACGAGTGTACGTACATAAATCGGTATACCAAGCGTTTATAGACGAACTTAAAACCCGTACTGAAGAAAACATAATTGCAGGCGATCCGCTCGATCCTAACGTAAATTTAGGCGCGCTTATTTCTAAAAATCATCAAGACCTAGTGATGAGCTACATCAACAAAGGTGTAGAAGAAGGCGCTACTGTGCTAACAGGCGGCACAACACTAAGCCCAGAATCTGCGCCAAACGGCTACTTTGTAGCGCCTACTGTATTCACCGATTGCACAGACGATATGACTATTGTTAAAGAAGAAATCTTTGGCCCAGTCATGAGTGTATTGGTGTTTGAAGATGAAGCCGATGTTATTCAGCGTGCTAACAATACTCATTTAGGCTTGGCTGCGGGTGTGTTTACCAAAGATATTAAACGAGCACACCGTGTTATCCATAAGCTTCAAGCGGGTATTTGCTGGATAAACAGCTATGGTAATTCGCCGGCTGAAATGCCTGTGGGCGGCTATAAGCAATCGGGCATTGGCCGTGAAAATGGTATTGAAACGCTAGATCACTACACACAGACCAAATCAGTATACGTGGGCATGACTGACATAGAGAGCCCGTTTTAATGAGTATACAGTCATATGATTTCATCATAGTAGGTGCTGGCTCTGCGGGGTGTGTGTTAGCTAACCGACTATCAGAAGACGCAAACAATAGCGTACTTTTGCTAGAAACCGGCGGCAGTGATAAAAGCATTTTCATTAAAATGCCCACGGCATTGTCTATCCCCATGAATAGCGACAAATATGCATGGCAGTTTCACACTGAAGAAGAGCCGTTTCTAGATAACCGTAAAATGCATTGCCCTCGAGGTAAGGTATTAGGTGGGTCTTCATCTATTAACGGTATGGTGTACGTTCGCGGCCATGCAAAAGATTTCGATGAATGGGAAGAACACGGTGCACAAGGCTGGAATTACCAAGCTTGTTTACCTTATTTTCAAAAAGCCGAGTCTTTTTATTTAGGTAAAGATGATTATCGTGGTGGAATGGGCCCATTAGGGGTTAACAATGGCAACGAAATGGCCAACCCTTTATACACCGCCTTTATAGAAGCGGGTCAAGAAGCGGGTTATGCCGCAACGGCTGACTATAACGCCGCTCAGCAAGAAGGCTTCGGCCCCATGCACATGACCGTGAAAGACGGCGTGCGTAGCTCGGCAAGTCGCGAATATTTAGATCCAGTTAAATCCCGTAAAAATCTTACGCTTGTTACTGGTGCTCTGGCTGAAAAAGTATTGCTTGAGGGCAAAAAAGCAGTAGGTGTGCAGTACAGCGTAAATGGTAAGAGCGTTACAGTAACAGCCATTAAAGAAGTGGTGCTAAGCGCTGGCTCTATTGGCTCGCCGCATCTATTACAGCTTTCTGGTATTGGCGACAGCGACACTCTAAAAGCAGCAGGCGTTGACGTTAAGCACCATTTGCCAGGGGTAGGGCAGAACCTACAAGATCACTTAGAATTCTACTTCCAATACAAGTGCAAACAGCCCATTACGCTTAATGGTAAATTAGGGCTGATTTCAAAAGGTCTTATTGGTGCACGTTGGATGTTTACCCGCAAAGGGTTAGGGGCTACCAATCACTTTGAGTCTTGTGCGTTTATTCGCTCCAAGCCGGGTGTTGAATGGCCTGATATTCAATATCACTTCTTACCAGCGGCTATGCGTTACGACGGGCGCAGTGCCTTTGATGGCCATGGTTTTCAGGTGCATGTTGGTCACAACAAGCCTAAAAGCCGCGGTGCCGTTACCATTAAAACGGCTAACCCAACCGACGCACCCAAAATTCAGTTTAATTACTTGCAGCATCAAGACGACATTGAAGGCTTTCGTGCCTGCGTGCGCTTAACCCGTGAAATTATTGAACAAAGTGCGTTTGACGATTACCGAGAAGATGAAATTCAACCTGGTAAGCATGTTCAAACCGATGAAGAAATCGACGCTTTTGTGCGCCAAGCGGTAGAAAGCGCTTATCACCCGTCTTGCTCGTGCAAAATGGGTGAAGATGCCATGGCGGTAGTGAATTCCAAGACGCAAGTTCATGGTGTTGAGCGCTTACGTGTGGTGGATTCTTCAATTTTTCCCACAGTACCTAACGGCAACTTAAACGCGCCTACCATTATGGTGGCCGAAAAAGCGGCAGATTTAATTCTTGGCAAGCCAGCGTTAGCCCATTCACCGGTTAGCGTTACTACATCTGCTAATTGGGAAACGGTTCAGCGCAATTCAACCATTTAACCTGAACGGCTTACACGTACCAAAAATGCATTTTTGGTACGTATGAAAAATATAACAACAGGAAGAAAGATGGAGCATTATCGTTTGTTTTGGGGAGGTAGTAATGACCTTATGGCTTAATGCTGGGATCATTTTCACCCTATTGGCCATTGTGGTTATTCTCGCGAAATGGGGAAATGTGAAGTGTATTGGTGTAACACCGGTAAGACTTTTCACCTTCATTGCTATCCTATTTACCTCAGGCCTAGACGTTGGCCTAATCATGTTTCCGCTTACCGAGTTCGGTGGTTATGAGAACATAACAGCGAACCCTGAATACGCTTTTACTAACCCAATTGCCATTGAGTTTGGTTACTGGGGCTTTCTAATATGGGGCTTTTACTTTCTTACCTGTTTTTATTTTTGCGTGGTAGAGCCCAAGGTTAAGTTTTTTGAAATACCTTTGGTTAAATTCATTAATAACGTAGTGATTATAGGCACTTGTGCATTTACGGCGTTTTTACTGTTATCGAATTTGCCATGGTACTTACCGGCTATCGGCGATGGCGAGTCCATCATACCTACTTTTTATTTTATCGTGTTTGCGGCTATCTGCTTTGCGGTTTATTCCAGTACCGACATTAAATATGTGCGGTTATTGAGCATCTCTACCACATGGTTGTTTATCGCGTTGATTGGCTTTATGTGGGCTGGAGCGTTCTTGGGGAGCGACAGTCAAATTGCTGCTTTTACGCATAATTTAGAGCTGATAGGCAGTTACTTTGGAAATATAGAACACTTTGTATTGCCGCTAAACGACTACCACGAGTTTTATTTATTTTGGTGGTTCGCATGGAGCATCATGATTGGGCAGTTTACCTCGCGTTTTGTGGGTGGCTTACGCACCTATCAAGTGCTAGGCGCCATGCTGATATTTCCATCAATACCTATTGCTGTGTGGTTCAGTGTTATTTATCAATATCACGAGGCAGGTATACCCACTACAGGTTTGAAAAATTTTGCGATGGCCTTCGTAGGAATTGTATTTGTTATTAACTCCCTAGATTCGCTTATTCGCCTGTATACAGACAACCTCAATTTAACGGTAAAGCGCTTTGGTAAATTGAAATATATTGCCATGAATGTCGCCATGCTTTCCTTGCTGACATTGCTTTTCAAGTTAGAGTTTTTACAAATTCAGTGGGTAGGTGCATTAGTCATCGGCCTGTTTTTCAGCTGCGCGTTTTTCATGCTGTACCGTAAGCCGAAAACGGTAAGAAATATCGATAGTTCTCCTAAAGACAACGAAATCGATTTTACAAAAATAGATTCAGGGCCGTAAGAGCCTCAAATAAAAACATCACTATCTATCTAATAACAGAAAATAAAACACAATACTCAACGGGAGTTTTATGAACACTTATGTGCCAAAAAAACGAAGTTTTATAACTTTGTCTGTACTTGCTGCGATGTCACTAACATCAATGCATGCGCTTGCTCAAGAAGCTGATGCTAAAGCCGCTGAAGAAGACAAAGATGTTGAATCAATATTAGTGACTGGGCGTAATGTTTCATACGCTAATAGTGCAACGTCAACAGAAATGAAAAAGCAACAGACCCCGATGACTAGCGCATTGGCGCTTATCGACAATTTGCCAGGTGTATTGGTCACTGAAGGCGACCCATTTGGTTCTGATGAATGGTCTACTACGATTTCAATTCGTGGTTTTCAGGTTAACCTAGACTCTCAGCAAATCGGGATGACCGTAGATGGCATTGCCAACGGTAACTCGAATTATGGTGGTGGTACTAAAGCCAGCCGCTATATTGATACCGAAAACTTACGTGGCACTGTCGTTTCTCAAGGTACCGCTGATATTAGTTCGCGCTCAAATGAAGCCCTTGGCGGAACAATGGATTTCACTACCATTAGACCTGCGCTGGACGAGCAATTAACAGTAAGTACAACGTTTGCAGAATACAACGCCAGTAAAATTTACGTTCGTTATGACACGGGTGAGATTGCACCAGATACGTTTGCATGGCTTTCATTATCTACTCAGCAAAATGATGATTATATGGATGGGTCAGTGACTAATACCCGTGATCATTTAGAAGGTAAAATCATTAGCACAGTAGGTGAAGTAGACCTTACCGGCTACGTGAGTTATGACGATGCACAAGAATTCACTTATCAGCGTGTTTATGGATTGGCACAGTATGCTCAAAACCCTGATTGGGACGGATTAACCGAAAGTTGGTCTGGCATTCCATATCAAGATCAGGTTTATCGTGGAGGATGGGTTACCGAGCGCGAGAACTTCTTCACCTATCTAAAAGCCGATTTCTCAGTGGGAAGTGTCGATTTTAGTACTAACGTTTATTATCACGAAAACGAAGGTACGGGTAAGTGGAACCCATACTACATTGCTGATGTAACCGATGACGGCGCAGGTAATGCAAACTCTGAATTAGATTCGTCTACTACTGCTTTTGGCGGTGCGTCACAAGGTTTAATCTACTTTGTGAACAGCGCTGGTGAAGCGTTATCGCCAATTGATGGCTGTGTTAGTTCAATCAGTTCACCTTATGGTGGCGGCGGCGCTGAAGTTGATCCAAATTGTTATGAGCAAGGCGCTATTGCAGTAAGCTCTAATCGCCATACACATTATAATAAGAAGCGCATTGGTATTAACGGTGACTTCGTATGGAACACAACTATTGCCGACATGGACAACGTAGTGCGAGGTGGTTTTTGGTATGAAGATTATCAGCGTGACGAATACCGCGATTGGCACAAGACTATCGATGCTTCAACGAGCGCTCGTTATGAGAACACCCCTTATTGGGTTCAGTACGACCGAGAGTTTCCGGTTGAAACATTGATGTACTATGTTGAAAACGAACTTGATGCAGGATTCGCTAAAATTCGTTTAGGTGCAAAACAGTTCAATGTTGATGTGTCTAAAGAAGACCAATTCACACCTGAAAACAACTTAGACATATCGTCTGATTCTGATGTACTTATTTCAGCTGGTTTCGTTGCACCACTACCGGTTAACGGTTTAGAGCTTTTCGGTGGTTATGCAGAGAACTTTGCAGCGGTTAAAGATGCTGTATTAGAGCGTGACGATACTGATATCAGTACTGTAGAGCCCGAAACTGCAGACAATATCGATTTCGGTTTACGCTACTCAACACCTGGTTTTAATGCAAGCTTAACGTATTACACGATTGAATTTGAAAACCGCATCACCTTTGTTAGCAACGAAGATGTAAATGGCATCGACTTCTTAGAATCTGCTGCAGGCGGCTATATCAATGACGGTGGTATTGAATCTGACGGTATTGAAGCCTCAATTGATTACAGCATTACCGATTCATTAGGTATATATGTTTCTTATACTAAAAACGACTCTACTTACACCGACGAAGGCGTTAGCGGTAACACCGTAATAGGCTCGCCAGAAGACATGGCTGTGGTTAGTTTTGACTATACTAAAGGTGATTTCTACGCTGGCTTTAGCACAAAATATGTAGGCGAGCGTTTCTTAGACCAAGCTAATACACAAGAAACTGACTCTTACATTGTTAGTGACCTGTATCTAGGTAAAACGGCTTACGATATTGGCGGCGGCATTGATAGCGTAGAGCTAAGCTTTACGGTAAACAATGTGTTTGACGAAGACTATCTTGGTTCTATTGCCGCAAACGCTGGATGGATTGGTGCCCCTCGCATCGCTTCTTTCAATGTTCGTGTTGCTATGTAATTAGCACTGCGTAATTAGAGCTATGTAATACAATAGACAAAGCCGCAATCAGACATTCTGGTTGCGGCTTTTTTTCAATTGCTACCACATGTTTTCGCTCTTCAGATCTATTATTTTTCTACTTACTCAATTTACAAAAGCGACTTGTTATTACCATATAAGGTGTTTCTATGAAGTTTTCGACGCTTAACCCTGCATTATTGGGCATCACATTACTGGTATCGGGGAGTCTTTTATCTCATGCAGGTCATGCCTCGGTTAGTATCACAAAAGGCAAAACGGCAATTCCGCATGGAAATGCTACTTCTAATCAAGATTTAACCATTCAAAACGATAAATTGGCATTTGCTATTGCAGTAGATTCAGCGCCGCCTTGGGGCGTAGCAAGAGGGTGTATAGTTGATATTGCTAATGTGAAAGCTGATGGCACTTTAAGTAACGACCGCGTTGCTTTTGCCGATTTCATTCCAAATAACTGGTCTAGCTGGCCCAATACTTACACCAAAATTGATATTCTCAAAGACACGGCTGAAGAAGCTGCGGTTAACATTAAAAGAGACTTTGGCGAAACTGAAATAAGTACTACCTACCGCCTTTTTGAGGGCTCAGACCTTATTCGTGTTGAAACCACCATGACCAATAAGGGCGATAGCGATTTAGCATTGCTTTCAGGCTATACCTTATGGCCAGATTCCGGATATAAATTCGCTGTTCCTCGTAATCACACCATCGATAAACCATTGGAAAATAGGTGGTTATCAGACCGTTTCGTAGGTTACGACGAAGAATGGGCGATTGCATTGCACGCACCTTATATGCGTGAAACTAAAAACCAGTCACGTGATTTATACGCGGCAGATATACTGAGCCCGTCACAAAGTATGACGTTCTCGGGTGATTACCAGGTATTGCCTCGCGGTAACTTAGCGGCCGTTGTTAGCGCCGAAATAAAACGTAAAGGGTTAAAAAGCGGAACAATTCAAGCACACATAAGTACTCAGGAAGGGCAAGCCGTAGAACAAGCCGCTATTGTCGTGTCGCAAAATGGCGTGCCTTATATGTGGGCGATGGGTGATGGCAAGAATGTGGCATTCACGCTGCCGGTAGGAGATTACGAAGTTTACGCTACAGGCAAACAACATTCAGACAGTAAAACGCGCCTGATTACAGTTGAAGAAAACGTGACCCAAACACTTTCATTCGATGCGCTTCGCGCGCCCGGCAAAATAAGCCTTGATATTACCGATGAGAAAAGTCAGCAGCCCATAGATGCAAAAATTACGATAGAGCAGGGCAACCAACCACTCATCGAATATTTAGGGGCGCGAACCTTTTTCACTGACCTTGATAATATCGGCAATGCCGTATTTGGTTTGGCGCCGGGGGAATACGAATTAGGCGTTTCACATGGAGCGGGCTTTAATGCCAAAAGTACGATAATAGCGGCAAGTGTTGATGCAAATAAAACAACAACCGTAGCAAGTGCTATTGATGTTAAAACCTATCCAACGAAGCACGGTTGGTACGCAGGCGACCTGCATCATCATGCCGATGTGTTAGAAGGGTCAACTAACCCGAAAAATTTGGTACGTTCTCAATTAGCGGCTGGTTTAAACGTGCTGTTTGTTAGCGATCATGATTCCACTAAAAACAACGACACCATTCAAACACTGGCCGATACGCGCAATGTACCCTTTATACCGTCTATTGAAGTGTCGCCTTCTTGGGGCCACTTTAACGCTTTTCCCATAGATAGTGGGGCGCAATTAACGGTTGATCCAGGCGTAGATGATATACACAGTATTATTGAAGATGTTCGCCGTATGGGGGCTACTGTAATTGCTTCAAATCACCCCTACATACCTTATGGCTATTTAAGCAGTTTGGATAAAGGCTCAGCGCCAGGGGGATTTAACCCTAGCATTGATTTATTCGAACTAAATGCGGTAGTAAATAATGAGCCAACCGTTAACAAAGCGCATCAGTTTTGGAATGAAGGATTACCGTACTACTTTACTGCAGGTTCAGATACTCATGATGTATTAAATCAAACCAGTGGATTAAACAGGCTATTTGTATATACCGGCAGTAAGCCTGATGCGAATGCCTTCGCGCAAGCCGCGAAAGATGGTCATTCTTATGTATCTTTTGGCCCTGTGATTTACCCAAAAAACGTCATGTTTGGCGATACATTGAAGCTTGCAAAGGCACAAGCACAGACGATCAGTTTCGATTTGGTGGCGGTAAATGGGCTTAAGTCTGTGCAGTTGATTGGTAGTGATAGCACAGCCACAACTACCGCTACCAATAAGCAAAGTGCCGTGAACAGCGTAGTGCTTGAAGATAAAAAACTAACTGGAGATCACGATTACGTTAGCTTTAAAGTACCACAAGCTTCTGGCTGGGTAGCGCTAATCGTAGAAGATAACGAAGGCCGCAAAGCCTACACCAACCCCATTTGGCTTAAGTTGGTTGATGAGAGCCAGTTTTAGTTAAAATAAAGGGGGCAGACTCTGACCCCCTTTATTCTAACTCATTGGCAGCTGTTAAACTTTACCTCATTATTATTGTAAAAATTTAAATCTCTGATTTTGGCCGTTATAGCAGCTCCACTGAACTATGTTTGCACCGTTAGTAGTTGCTTTTCCGGCCACGTCAATGCACTTACCTGTGACTTTACTTCGGATCTCGAAGTGTTGATCTCCTTTATCGTGTAGCGTCCACTTTTGATTGTCATTTGCACTGTTACATACCCATTGATGAATATTTGCGCCATTTGCCGAGTTGTTATCTTTCAGTTCAACACACAAATTACTTTGCGTTGATTGAATTAAATACTCATTGTTGCCAGCGGAAATAAATTTGAAGCTCTGGTTTGTGTTTGTGGTATCACAGGTCCATTGCTGATACTGACTGCCATTAATCATAGCGCCTTGGGCAACGTCGATACAGCGACCAGAATGTTTAGCTTGCAAGTTTGTGTTGCCAGTCACCACTCCGTCAACCGGTTTATAAACG
>Ga0115012_10000260_pt1 | contig 30652 bp, 26 predicted proteins | sample TroAtlMetagenome_FD_88706 | JGI IMG/M metagenome (GOLD analysis project Ga0115012, IMG submission 88706) | Marine eukaryotic phytoplankton communities from Atlantic Ocean - Tropical Atlantic ANT10 Metagenome | ecosystem: Environmental > Aquatic > Marine > Oceanic | place: Tropical Atlantic...
GAACGACAAGTAGTGGGCTGAATAGTGCAGCGGCGCGAGTCGCCGTGGCTGCCGCGCTAGCGTGGGCTGGCGCAAAGAGTGGCCATGCTCACACGGTTCACGTGGTCGATGCGGGCCGAGGCCCGGTTCCGGTAATCGTGCCAGAGGGCTACTCACCGGAGCGTCCTGTTCCGCTCGTGCTGTCTCTCCATGGTTTTGGGGGGACGGGTCAGTCGTACGTCCAGTACTGGACCCGAAACGACCAGCCCGACCAAAAGTCGTTCATTGTGGTGGCGCCGACTGGCTCCGTGGACTCGAAGGGCCGGACATTCTGGAATGCCACAGATGCATGCTGCGACAAAGACAGGCGAGGTGTCGACGATGCAGCGTATCTACGGAAGCTCATCGAGACGGTTGAGTCCTCCTACTCCATTGATGCGCAGAGCATCCATGTCACCGGGTATTCAAATGGGGGCTTTATGGCCTACCGGATGGCCTGTGAGCACGCGGACAAGGTGGCCTCGATAGTCAGCGTCGCCGGAGCGGGATTGGGTGACCCAGCAGCCTGTGTGCCTTCTGCTCCCGTCAGTGTGCTTCAGGTTCACGGCCTCCAGGATCCGGTCATTCGCTACGAAGGTGGCACCTTGAAGGACTACAGCGGAACACATCGGATTGCATATCCAAGTGCCGTCGATGGAGTGATGTTCTGGGCGCGACACAACAGGGCTTCTCTTGAGGGCAAGAAAGGGGCGATACGGGATTTTAGCGATCGGGCCGCGGGCGACGACACGCGGACCGTCCGGTTTGATGGCGAGTCCGCCACGGCCGAGCTGTGGTCCATTGCCGGCGAGGGTCATGTTCCACGGCTGTCTGATGAGTTCCACGATGCTGCCGCAGGGTGGATGTTGGGTCACCGGAAGGCGGCAAACTGACGGCACGGATTGAGCCGTTCGGGCGGTTCGATCCGATGGCGCCAGTCCAATCTCTTCGCTGTGCTGGTTGAGCGCTCAGCCAAACGTTAGTGGTCAAGGCTTTTCGAGGACCACATGGCGCTGATTGACAACCTCTCCAAGACTTTTGATCCCAAGGCTGCCGCCGACAAGTACTACCCGGAGTGGGAGGCCGCAGGGATCTTCACACCAGATCCGGATGCGCCCGGCGAGCCTTATGTCATTGTCATTCCGCCACCGAATGTGACCGGTTCCCTGCACATGGGTCACGCGCTCGACAACACGCTGCAAGACGTGCTGATTCGCTACAAGCGCATGGATGGCTTCAATACCCTCTGGGTGCCGGGCACCGACCACGCTGGCATCGCTACGCAGTGGGTAGTCGAGCGCCAACTTCGCGAGGAGGGGCTCGATCGCCGGGATCTCGGACGAGAAAAGTTCCTTGAGCGTGTCTGGAAGTGGAAGGAAGAGTCAGGCGGAACCATTACGCACCAACTGCGAAAGCTCGGGGTGTCATGTGACTGGAGCCGAGAGCGCTTCACCATGGACGAAGGGCTCAGCCGGGCTGTTCGTGAGGTCTTTGTTCGCTACTACGAGCAGGGGCTCATTTACCGCGCTGAGCGGATGATCAACTGGGATCCCATCGGCATGACTGCGCTCTCGAATCTCGAGGTTGAGAACGAGGAGAATCATCAGACTGAGATCTGGAGCTTCGCGTATCCGCTGGTCAATCCGGCAACCGCCGAGGACGGCTCAACGATCACTGAGATTGTTGTGGCAACAACCCGGCCTGAGACCATGCTTGGCGACACCGCGGTCGCTGTGCATCCTGAGGACCCTCGCTACAGGGCGCTCATCGGCCAGCATGTGAAACACCCCTTCACGGATCGGCAGATTCCAATCGTGGGCGATGCCATTCTCGTCGATCCAGAGTTCGGTTCGGGTGCGGTCAAGATCACGCCCGCACACGACTTCAACGACTTCGACGTCGGGAAGCGCCACGGGCTGGCCAACATCACCATCCTCAACCTCGACGGCACCATTAATGGAGAGGGCGGTCCGTTCGAAGGCATGGACAGGTTCGAAGCCAGAAAGGCTGTGAAGGCCAAGATTACCGAACTCGGTTTAGACCGTGGCGCTGAGCCGCACACCATGGCCTTGCCACGTTCGCAGCGTTCAGGCGCTCCTGTAGAGCCGATGATCTCAACCCAGTGGTTTGTGAAGATGGCCCCGCTCGCTGAGCCGTCCATCGCTGCAGTCGAGAATGGTGAGACCCGGTTCGTACCCAAGCAATGGGAGAACACCTACTACGCATGGATGAGAGACATCCGCGACTGGTGCATCAGTCGGCAGTTGTGGTGGGGGCATCAAATTCCGGCCTGGTACTGCGGCGATTGTGGTCACGTGACGGTCTCCAGAGAGGATGCAGTTGCTTGTGGGTCTTGCGGATCCACCAACATCACTCAGGACGAGGACGTCCTCGATACCTGGTTTTCTTCGGCGCTGTGGCCCTTCTCGACACTCGGCTGGCCTGATGAGACCAAGGACCTCGCACGCTACTACCCAACCAGCGTCCTGGTCACCGGTTTCGATATCATCTTCTTCTGGGTGGCTCGGATGATGTTTTCCGGTCTTCATCTGATGGGTAAGGTGCCCTTCTCAGACATCTACATCCACGCGCTTGTTCGTGATGAGAACGGCCAGAAGATGTCGAAGACCAAGGGCAATGTGGTCGATCCGCTCGAGCGGATCAACGAGATCGGCGCCGACGCGCTTCGGATGACCCTTGTGGCCATGGAGAGCCAGGGTCGGGACATCCTCTGGAACAATGCCCGCGCCCAAGGGTATGTGAAGTTCCAGAACAAGATCTGGCAAGCCTTCCGCTTCTCGATGATGCACCTCGAGGACTATGATCCGTCGGCAGAGCGGACACTGAGTGCGTATGACCACTGGATTTTGGCTCGGACTGGTGAGGCGGTCCGCCGGGTGCGTGGTGCCCTTGATTCTTACAAGTTCAATGAAGCAGCAATGGAGCTGTATGCATTCACTTGGGATGAGCTCTGCGATTGGTATCTTGAGTTCTCCAAGGGGACCCTGTACAGCGAGGATGCACCCGAGGCAGCGAAGCAGGGGGCCCGCCACACGCTGTGGACCGTGTTTCAGTCACTGGCGCGCCTGTTCCATCCGGTGATGCCATTCCTCTCCGAAGAGATCTGGCAACAGATGCCCAACACAGAGGGGACCATCACCACAGCGGCGTACCCGAGGGTCACCGACTTCCCAACTGACCCTGAGAGCCTGTCCCAGGTCGCCACCATCCAAGGCATCATCACCGCGATTCGGCGCATTCGAGCAGACATGGAGATCTCGCCCAAGACGCCGATTCGGCTGCGCACTGAAGGCACTGCCGTCCTTGAGCGTCATGCGGACGCACTTCGGGATCTGGCAGGCGTCGCTGGCTTCGAGGCCGGCGGCCGTTCGGGCCCAGCGTCAACCTTTGTTGTCGAGGGCAAGAGCTACTTTGTGCCACTTGACGGTGTCGTCGACCTTGACGCCGAGCGGCAGCGCCTCGACAAGGTCATCGCCAAGGTCACCAAGGACCTGGGCTTCTTGGCAAACAAGCTCGGAAATAAGAACTTTACTGATCGCGCACCGGCTCACGTGGTGGACGAGATCAAGGCCAAGCGCGACACCGCGAGCGAGCGTCTCGAGCGACTGCAAGAAGCGCGCACAGGCCTAAACTGAGGACAATGACATGAGACCCTTCCTCGCATCGGTTTTGCTTATGGGCTGCACCTCCAAGGCCCCGGGTCTGGATTCTGGCGATGGCGACAGCGCATCTGTGGAGGCCCCATGGCCGTCCTGGGTCATGGAACCCTGGGTATGGGAGGATGAGTCCACCCAAGAAAGTGCCATTGCGCTGGTCGACGGCTACATCGAGCGTGACATACCAGTTGGGGCAATCATCATCGATAGCCCGTGGGCCACTGGGTACTCGACCTACGAGTGGGACCTCGACCTCTACCCAGACCCGCAGGGCATGATCGATGACCTCCACTCCAAGGGTGTGAAGGTCTTCATGTGGACTGTCCCTGGCATCAATGTCGAAGAAACAGAGCTGTACAACTATGCGGCTGAGCGTGACTGGTTCATGAAGACCAGGGCCGATGCAAATGGTCCCGCAGTCATCGACTGGTGGAAGGGTGAGGGGAGTCTCATCGACTATTTCAACCCAGACGCGGTCGAGTGGTGGCACGGCTTGGTCGACAAGACCCTCGAGTATGGCATCGACGGCTGGAAATGTGACGGGCTCGATTTCTCCGCCATCCAGGCAAAGTACAGCCCCGGGGCTGGCCGCGACGTCGAGCGTATTGAGTACTCTCACGCCTACTACCAAGACTTTCACGACTACACCCGCGAGGTCCTCGGTGAGGACCGGGTGAATACAACCAGGCCGGTTGATAACTACGGGGCTGATATCGGTGGTGAGGCTGTTCAGTTCACACCACAGGACATCACCTGGGCTGGCTGGGTCGGCGACCAGGATGCCACCTTCGAGGGGCTCCAGGCAGCGCTTCGGAACATGTATTGGTCAGACAACGATGGCTACACGGTCTTTGGATCCGACATCGGCGGCTACCGAACGGAATCGGACCAACCAAATGGTCGCTCCAAGGAGGTGCTCATTCGCTGGGCTCAGCTCGGTGCGCTGAGCGGCATCATGGAGAATGGCGGTGCGGGTGACCACCGGCCTTGGGCCTTCGATGACGAGACCACCGATATTTATCGGGTCTATGCCAAGCTGCGACAGAATCTTGTGCCTTACCTCATGCAGGAGGGCGGTAAGGCCTTCGCAGAGAAGCGCGGCCTGATGGACTTTGTGAACATCAGGACCAAGGCGTACATGCTCGGAGAGGACCTGTTTGTTGTTCCGATCCAGGATGACACGGGGGCCGTTAGCATGGAGTTCCCCGAGGGCGACTGGGTGTATGCGTTCGACACGGACCAAGTATTCGAGGGAAGCTCGTCCGGCACAATGACCGTTCCCATGGCGGCCTACCCGTTGTTCTTCCGTGAGGGGAGCGATGTTGGTGAGGTGGTTGTGGATTCGCTTCGAGACCTGCGATGAATCTCGCCGACCTCGTTCGTGCGTCCCTTCATGAGGACGTTGGGACCGGAGATGTGACCACGGAAGCCTGTGTTGGAGCAGACCTGACCGGGACGGCAGTGATTCGGGCAAAGTCGGACCTTGTGGTGGCCGGCCATGCGCCCGCGCAGGAGACGTTTGCCCAGGTTCGAGCCGACTACAGAGCCGAAGTCCCTGATGGCACGGGGGTTAGCGCTGGGGACATCGTTGCGCGTGTCACTGGGCCCATGCGGAGCCTCCTCACGGGTGAGCGGGTCGCGCTCAATTTCTTGATGAGGTTGTCGGGTATCGCCACCCACACACGTCACTGTGTGTCAGCAGCAGGAGGACTGAAGGTCGTTGATACCCGGAAGACCACGCCACTTCATCGGATGCTCGAGAAGCATGCAGTCCGAATGGGGGGTGCCGCTAATCATCGGTTCGCGCTCTACGATGCTGTCCTCATTAAAGAGAACCACATCATGGCAGCAGGCGGCGTCGAGGCTGCCGTGGCCCGGTGCAAGGCCGCAGTCGATGGCCGCTTCGGGGTTCAGGTTGAGGTCGAGGACCTCGACGAGCTGCAGCAGGCCATCGATGCCGGCGCTGACGCTGTGTTGCTGGACAATATGGACGACACCACACTGGCCCGCGCTGTCGCACTCGCCAGCGGCCGTGTACTCTTGGAGGCCAGCGGGGGCATGACCCGGGAACGCCTGCCTCGTCTCGATGGCATCGGTCTCGACCGGGTCAGCATGGGCGGGCTCATTCACCAGGCTCGATGGGCGGATCTCTCGATGCGCGTCGAGGGCGGGCTCACTCCGACTCAGGCGTAGAGAAGACGCGGTCTTCCCACCCCTTTGACAGCTTCGAGGGCTGGTAGACCGTCATCGGTGGATATGCGGGATGGGTTCTGACCATGATGAGCCATGCAATGACAAAGAGCCCATAGAGTCCGGCAGTCAAACGCCGTCCCCAGCCGGCGCGGCCCGCCTGTACGGCGGCGATACCCAAGAGGAGCAGCCAGGTCATGTGAAAAAAGACCTCGGGTTTCGCGATCCGCCAGAAGCCAGGAATCACCGCTCGGGCGGCCATGTAGAGGGGGTTCTCGATGCCGAGGGCCACCGGTCCGAGGCTGAGGAAAAAGAAGACCAAGGCTGACACGGATGAGAGCCGAACGATCCCCACCCACCGGCTACGCTTTAGGCCCCATAGCGCGGTTCCAAGCGCGACGACGTTGAGGCTTCGGTGTACTTCCAGACGGTTCCACCGAAGCGGGTCGAGCGTGAATGAGTCGAGCGCAGCCCGGGACCAAAGAAACTCCTCTGGGGTGGCGAGCTGGGGACCATTGTGCATCAGCAGCCACTGCCAAATGGCCAGCGGGGCGATGCACAAGGCGGCGATCACTGCGGTCTTGAGGAACCGTATACGGTGGCGGTCATTACTCATCCAGAGTGCGAGGACTGTCAAACCAAGCATCATGGCGTTCAACATCCCGAGGTAGACGTTCATCCAGGTGGTGAGCGCCAGGATGAGTCCGGTCACAAGACGCCAACGACCTCCATCTCGCCAGGCTCGATAGCAGGCCCACAAGAAGAGCGGGATCCAGAAGATGGCGGCCTTTTCGATGGTGTACCAATTGAGGTCTCTGAAGACATGCAGGCCCATTCCAAACGGAAACGCCATCAGGAGGCTGGCTCGTGGCTGCTCAGTGACTTCGTGGAACAGGAGGAACGCGCAGTACCACCCCAAGGCCGGGTACAGAAGGGCCTGGGCATTGAACGCGCCCATGGGGCTGAGGATGAGGTCGAAGGCTGCCGTGACCCACAGGTGTCCGATGTGGACGCCGATCAGGCGCGCGGCCGGGTCCTGTAGCGATAAGATTGGGTCCGCCAGCATTCGGGTGTGGACCCCGTCTAGGTAGAAGACGAGGCTCCCTGCCTTATCGATGGTCGGGTACGAGCCATACATCCAGGTGTCGAGGAAGGTCGCCAGGGGTGCCGTGAGGAGGATGGACTGACCAAGCACAAAGAGTGCAGCACGGAGTCGCACGTCTGGTCCTCTCCAGAGGGCCGCCAGTGAGACCAATAGACCGATGGCCCCACACAACAGGTATGCCTCCGGCACATCGAAAATCTCGACTGGGGCTATGCGCTGGCGTGGATCGGCGGGCGGGCCGTACATGGGGATGGTCCTCTTCTTCACATCACCATAGGCTTGGAGGGCGGCACTAGCCAGGAGGTGAGCCATCGATTCTGTCGCTCAAGACCTCCTGGAGTGGTACGACGCCGATGCCCGGGTACTGCCATGGCGCAGTCACCCCTCGCCGTATCGGACCTGGGTGTCAGAGGTGATGCTCCAGCAGACACAGGTGGACACCGTTCTGCCATATTTCGAGCGGTTCATGGAGCGATTCCCCACGGTTGAAGCGCTGGCAAACGCACCACAAGATGAGGTCCTCAGCCTGTGGTCGGGCCTGGGCTATTATTCTCGGGCAAGGAACATGCATAAGGCGGCCAAGATGGTGGCTGATGATGGAGTATTTCCTTTAAATATTAAAGGCCTACGAGAACTTCCGGGGGTCGGCGAGTACATGGCTGCTGCCATCGCAAGCATTGCTCTTGGGCAGGATGAGGCCACCGTCGACGGGAACATTGCGAGGGTGATGTCTCGACTCCATGCCGACCCTGGGCCCCGGCGTGACATGTGGGCCCACGCGCGGGCGCATCTGCCCCCAGGCCGGGCTGGGGACTACAACCAGGCCCTCATGGACCTTGGGGCGCGCATCTGCCGACCAAAGCGCGCTGCTTGCGATGCCTGCCCGGTAGGTGAGCACTGCGCAGCGCATGATCAGGGCGAAGTCCATTTGTATCCGCCCCCCAAGGTCAAGAAGAAGGCGCCCATTCGACGTCTGGATCCGCTCTGGTATGAGCGGGACGGGTCTGTACTGCTCTTTCGTCGTCCCGCAGAGGGCCTGTGGGGTGGCCTGTGGGAACTTCCAGGTGTCATCTCGTCGGCAGAAGAATGGGCGGACGGTGAGGCGGACCAGCGTTTTGAGGCGACCTACGGGGTGCCGATGGCTGCAGGAGCTGTTCTCACGGCTCGTCGTCATGTCCTCACGCACAAGGTGTTCGAATTCCGCTTACTGCAAGGCTTGGGCGAGGGCCCACAAGGGTCCACTGAGCACACCACCTCCAGCTGGGTCAGTCGGTCCGAGCTCGATTCAGTTGGCCTGAGCGCCCTCACGGCTAAGGCGATCAAGTCTGCTTGGTCTTGAGGTTGCCGGCCAGCCAGTTGGTGCAGGCCTCGATCAGCGGTTCACTGCGACCGTCGACGGTGATGATGACGGTGTGTGGGGTGGTCTCAAAGCGTGGATAGGACCCGATCGATACCTCAGGCCACTGCTCGGCGGCTTGCCTCAGGGTCGCCGCGATCTCCGACTCGTTTTGTTCCGTGATCAGTCGGCGCATGCTCTTGGGCTCGCCACCAAGACGCTCGGCGATGTCATTGAATTTCGCCTGCAGGTACTTGGGGACGCCAGGAAAGACGAGGACATTCTTGCAGACCAAAACCGGGAAGCGTTTTGGCTCGGTGTACCAAAGCTCTGAGCCCTCTGGAACCATGGCCATACGGAGTGCATCGCTATTCGCGGCGGCCCCCATTCGGGCCCGAATCATGCCCGATAATTCGGGGTGTTCGTAGAGATCGACCTCGAAGGCCTGTGCAATTCCCGCCAAAGTCAGATCGTCGTGGGTCGGCCCAATGCCCCCGGTGGTGAAGACGTAGTCGAAGCTCGAGGAAGAGCGTCGAACCTCATCCGAGATGGTCTCAACGTCATCAGAGATGATGGAAATCCGCTGCAGGTCAATCCCGAGCGCCCGACAGCGATGGATAAGCCACGGCCCATTCTCGTCGTCGAACTTCCCGGACAGGATCTCATCGCCGATGATGATGGCTGCGGCAGTGGGCATCAGGCTGTCAACCTCAAGGTTTTTCCTCAGATTCCGTTAGCCAAGGTACACTAATTGTATTCCCGCGCGAGGGAACTGCACCTCGTTTGGCGTGTTTTTACATCGGAGGGTCCATGCCCAACCAGCGAACCGGCTTGCGAACGACGGTGTGTCTGTACGACACCGTTGTCCAGCAGCAGGTCGACTGGTGTCCGGTCGTGCTCGGTCGACGCCGCTGGCGAGCCGCAGGTGAAATGGTTCCAGACGGCAACTCAGACCGTCTTGCGCGATACCGTTGGGGGGAATCCGGGGAACTCGAATTTGAAGCCGAGGCAGACGGGCTCATCCACCGGGATGGAGTGGGTTGGAGCTGGACAGGGGACGGTGGGGTGTCCGTCACTTTTGACGTCATCCCGATGAAGCGGGCAATGAGGCGCTCACAGGAGCAAGTGGGAGACCTCGCACTGCTGGTCATGATGTTGACCCTGATGGTGGGGGTTGCGCAGCTCAACTTCCTGTTTCGCGCAGTGGTCGGTGAGCGGGTTGCATCAACCGATGCCATGACGCCATCACCCGAGTTGATTGCCCGCCTGCTCCAGCGGGAGCTCAATGGAGAGGATGTGGGTGCGGTCGCCCACGTTCAGCGGCCCCGCCACGTGCGGCCCTCAAAGTCCTTCTACCTCCCTGCAGGCTCCAAGGGGCCGATGGACCGGGCTGGAGGAGGGGAGACCATTGCTGAAGAGGCCGACCGTGCTCCGCCTTCTGAGGAAGAGGGAACAGCACCCGTCCTTGGCCAGGAAACGCCACGGCCAAACACCGACCCGCTGCTGGCGCTGGCCCCCGAGGGGACGCCCCTGGATGATGCCGAGACCGAGCCCGAGGCTGAAGCCGGCGGGGAGCGCGGTCTGCCACCTTCTGTAGAGCAGTTCATCGGATGGGGCTTCCATGACTGGATGGACGCGTCAAACCCAGAAGCCGCCGAGATCGTCGAGCAACTGTCGCTGGCGCGCGAGCTGATGCGACTCGATCCGGATGAGCCGTATGCCATCCTTACCGTCGCCTATTTTGCTTACCTCTCTGAGAACTACACGCTCTGCCAAGACCTCTATCGCCGATACACGAATCTCTATCCGGAGGACCCTGCCGGATGGAACAACCTCGCCCTCACGCACAAGCGTGCAGGTGAGTATCAGCAGGAAGAGCGGCTGTACCGTGTGGCCCTCGGTCTCGAACCAGGAAACGCAAACACCCAAAACAACCTGGCGGTAAACCTCGCTCACCAAGGGCGCTTTAAAGAGGCTGAGGGGCTGATGTCAGACCTCCGGGCTTCTCCAGCCGAGCGACCCTACGCCAACCTCCATCGCGCCAAGATTGCGGCGGCCCAAGGCAAGGACTGGCAGGCCATTCGGTTCTTGAAGCGGGCGCTCGAGGACGTCGATGAGATGGATACGCTGCACCACATCGAGTTCCGACAGGACATTCGCCTCGACCCAGCTCTTGCGCGACTGCGCAAGAAACCCCGCGTGAAGCGGTTGCTCGAAGAGGTCTATGGTGGCGACTCCCCGATTAGGCTCGGGCAATCCCCGCTGCGGCCGCGACGGAGCGCAGATGGGTAAGCTCGGCGTCCAGATGCGGATGAATGGAGTCGTCGTCGATGACCGCATCGTGTCAGTCGGCCGACTCACGATGGTTGGCGACCTGCCTGGCGCAAAGGTGGTGTTTCCAGGGCCACCGGTGGCGGTGCGACGGGTTGGCCGCAGGCTCGAAGTCAACGGGACACTGCTCGCGGAGGGTGAGTCTGTCGATATACGGATGGGTGCTGTAGAGGTGACACTCAGCCACCCGCCACGGCGTTGGACGGACATTCCCGCGAGCAGTTTTGACCGCCGCTTCTTGGCCGCGGTTGTGGTTCTGGTGGTCTGTGGTCACTGGATTGATGCGGCGACTCACTGGCTGGCATCACAGGCGTGGTCTGATGGAGCCCAAGAGGTTCTCCGAACGGTCGGCGTTGAGGGTTCTCCGGCTGACGGTTCGCCCACGTCTGCAGTCATGCGGGTTCAGCGTGGCGAGCGCCGCACGCCAGACTGGCATGCGGCTTCGGATGGGCCGCTTCACCTCAACGATGACTCGGTGACCGGCGTTGGCTACCATCGCTGGTTCAAGCGCATCGTGCCCACAGATCCCAACGCCGTTCAAGCGAATGAACGACTCGACGCGAACCCTGATGACACTGGAGCTCGCCGAATCATCGGCCGTGCGGCCTACAACGCGGGCCGTCATCGACTCGCGGCATGGCACTACAGGGAGGTTCTCCTTCGGTATCCCGAGGACAATCATGCGAGGCTTCGTTTGGCCTGGGCAAAGCGGCGGGCGGGGCACCACTCGTCTGAGATGGACCTCTACAAGGAGATTCTCACCGACCAGCCTGGACACCCGCTCGCGCTCGGGGGGCTGAGCATGTGCTCGGCAAGACTCGGACGCATGGATGCAGCCCAAGATCTTCTGGACACGCTCCACGTGCTGGCGCCCAGTCACCCATACACGGACCTCACGTCGGCCGTCGTCGAGGCGCTGCGCGGTGATGAACGGGATGCCATTCGATCCCTGCGGAGGGTCATGCAGAACCGTGATCTGTTCGATGAGGAGCTTCAGGTTGAGCTGAGGAGAGACATCGCGACAGATCCTGCCTTCTCAGGGCTGAGGACCCAGTGGCGTTTGAGGGCGATGTTGCGGCGGCACCTTGGCGCCGCATCTCCGCAGGGCATACGGTAGGTCGGAGCGAGGACAACTTCATGAAGCGGGTAGCCGTCTATGCTGGGTCGTTTGACCCGATCACATCCGGACATCTCGATCTTGTACGCAGGGCGACGGGGTTGTTTGATGAGGTCGTGCTGGCCATCGGGAACAATCCGGCCAAGCGTTACCTGCTCTCTACTGAGACTCGGCTTGCCACCCTTCAGGCCTGCACGGCCGACCTCGAGAACGTATCTGTTGACGTGTTCGAGGGGCTTCTCATTGACTACTGCAAGACGAGGGGGGCGGGCTTCATTCTCAGGGGGCTTCGTGCGGTCACGGACTTTGAGTTCGAGTTTCAGATTGGTCTCGCCAACATGGACATGTCGCCAGACATTGAGACCGTATTCCTGCTCACCGAGCCCAGGAACATCTTCGTCTCGTCTTCCCTAGTAAAGGAGATCGCAAGCAACGGTGGCGATGTTTCGAAGTATCTGCCGCCTGCAGCTTATGACGCCTTGATGCTTGCGCTCGGCTGATCTCTACAGGCGCGCCGAGAGTGTCGTCACAATCCGGGTGGAGAGTTGCTGTTGGTCCAGGGTGAACGTATCGGAACCGAACGGGTTCAACAGCTCCACCACACCCACGACTGCGCCAGCCTTCTTGATTGGGAGTGCGAGTAGGGTCCGGGTGAAGTGGTTGACCTCGGCATCCACACTGTGGTCGTGCTGGGCGTGGTCCCGAGCGCTCCGGACAAGCAGCGCCGTCCCAGAGGTGACGACCGCGCCCGCTATTCCGAGATCTCGTGAGATGGTCTTGCCAGTGAGGGCATCTGATTTTGGGCCGCGCACGGTGACGAAGCGCAATTCGCTGCTCTCGACCAGGAGGATTGACCCGCTCTCAGCTGGGATCAGCTTCATGAGGAGGTTGAGCGCCGCGTCACAGGCCTCCACTTCCGTCTTCGCGGTCTCGATGTCGACCATGCCGATGTCTGCCCGAGCCGCATCTGGCTCTGAAGCAGCCTGATTCTGTCGCGCACCTGAACCTGGAGGCGGGGCGTCCCATAGCTCTGTGGTCGGATCGTCCAAGACTTCAAACCCTGTGTCGGGATCGAGTTCGAGTGTGAGATGCGCGTCCTCATGGTCAGCCCATACTTCGGCCTGCCCGGTTGAGTTGACACGCATGTTTACAGGGCGGCCCTCACCCTTAAATCGGCCGAGCACCTTGGACAGTGCCCCAGACCAGCTCTTCGCCTCGATGGCCTTGATATCAATCTTGGGATCGGTGGATTCAACGTTGAATTTTGCCATAACAGACACTCCGTAACCGATTCGTGTGCCCACGCTGGACTGCGGCGGGCGAGCCGCAGGTTAAGGTGCCGTAACTGGAGAAACCATGTGCGGAATCGTTGGATATGTCGGTGATAGAAAGGCCTCGCCGATCCTCTTGGAGGGACTGCGGAGGCTTGAATACCGGGGATATGATTCGGCCGGGATCGCTGTAGGCCACACCCCGATCGGGATCCATCGGGCAGTCGGCCGTGTCGCGGATCTGGGCGCAGTGGTCCCGGATGGACTCGAGGCCACAACTGGGATCGCCCACACACGCTGGGCTACTCATGGTGGCGTAACGGTCGAAAATGCGCACCCGCACGTCGACGGCTCGGGTAAAATTGCGGTCGTCCACAACGGCATCATCGAGAATGCTTCCGTCCTTCGTGAGCGCTTGGAGTCGGAGGGCGTTGTCTTCAACTCCGAGACAGACACGGAGGTGCTCGTTCACCTCATCGCAAAGTGTCTCGATGAGGAAGGAGACCCCCTCTCCGCCGTGACCACAGCCCTCCAGCTCGTTCGGGGAACCTGGGGCATTGCAGTGTTGTTCAGCGCGCTACCAGACACCATCATTGCGGCCCGAAACGGATCACCGCTCGTGGTGGGCTTGGGTGATGGGGAGACGTTCATTGCGAGTGACCCCCATGCGCTCGTCCCGTACACCCGCCGGGTCATCTACCTTGAGGACGGGGACGTTGCTCGAATCGATGCATCAGGCGTCGACACAATCCATCTGGATGGAGCTGCCCGGAATCGCGTGGTCGAGACGCTCGAGGCTGAGTGGGCGGAGGCCGAGAAGGGGGACTACCCAAACTTCATGCTCAAAGAGATGTTTGAGCAGCCCGAAGCACTTCGCCGCTGTTTGTCCGGCCGGGTCGTGGTCGAGGACGGCCGGGCCAAGTTGAGTGGACTCGAGCTGACCTCTCGGCAGCTGAATGAGTTCGAGCGGATCGGTCTCATCGGGTGTGGCACGGCGCACTACGCATGTCGCGTCGGTGCGATGGCCATCGAGCAGCTCGCACGCGTTCCAGCCACGGCTGAGGTGGCCAGTGAGTTCCGCCACCGAAATCCAGTGATTGACCCGCGCTCGCTCTATTTTGCCGTGAGTCAATCGGGAGAGACCGCTGACACCCTGGGGGCCCTCAGAGAGGTACAGATCAAGGGCGGCGAAGCGATGGGCGTGGTCAATGTTGTCGGCTCATCAATCGCCCGGCAGTGCGGGCATGGTGTCTACATCCACTCCGGCCCGGAGATGGCTGTGGCGTCGACAAAGGCGTTCAGCAATATGGTCGCTGCGCTCTACTTGTTCACACTGCAGCTCGCCCGGGCGCGAACACTTGCACCGCACGAGGGACGCGCATTTGCTGAAGAACTCATGGGTGTGCCCGACCTGGTCGAGTCTTATCTCGCGACAGACATCAATGTTGACCCGATTGTTGAGTGGGTGCGCGAGTGCCGGTCGGTGCTCTTTATGGGGAGGGGGCTCTCTGAGGCCGTCGCCGCAGAAGGAGCCTTGAAGCTCATGGAGCTCGCCTATGTGCCCTGCCTGTCCTACCCATCCGGAGAGATGAAGCATGGGCCAATCGCACTGCTGGAGGAGGGTAGCCCGGTCATCGTGGTAGCTCCCGAGGACGAGGTGCGGGACAAGACGGTCTCGAACCTTCAAGAATGCCGTGCCCGAGGCGCTCGAGTTGCGCTCATTCACACAGAGGGCGACCCGGTTGCAAAAGAAGCCGATGTATCGATCGCCATCCCGAAGACCTCACGCTGGTTTACGCCCTTTCTGACGGTGTTGCCGCTGCAGATTCTTGCCTACAGGACGGCGCTTGCGATGGGACGAGACATCGACCGACCCAGGAATCTCGCAAAGTCTGTGACGGTGGAGTAGCGACTGATCGCGACGGTCGACTCTGATTTTTCTCAAGACCAAACATGCCGGGAGGCAGCGTGTTCGAAACCAATCAAAACAAGCCTGAGCGCATTCTCCGACTCTTGATTGCCATCCTTTTGCTGCCCGCGCCGGTTGTGGTCGGCCCGACGCCCTATGCGCTTGTGGTCGCAGGCGTGGGTGCGGTTCTTCTGTTCAATGCCATTTCCGGGGCATGCATGACGTACAAGGCCTTTGGTGTAAATACCTGTCGTATGGCGAATGACGACGGCTGATTTCGGGTGCGGCGTGCTCCTCATTCATGGCGCGCGTTGCCGAAGAGCGTGGGTGAACTTGCCCCGCTAGGCCGACCTGATGAGGCAGAGAAGTCCGGCTTCAGACCAGGCGAGCACCGCACCATCACCATTCGAGATCGCGCCGTCAAATATGATGGGCAGTGGTCCATCGTCGTTGGCGAGCACGCCGGAGTCGTCATCAAATGTCCACGGTGTGGTCAGGGTGGGGACCTCGGTATTCATGAGTGGCGGGGGATTGGAGCCGACACGACGCCCCTCAAAGTCGATCTGTATCCATCCATCTTCGACTTCGAAGTACATCATCCCGTCGACCCAGTGGGTGCTGTAGATTGGACCATCGATGTCGGGATCTATCGAGAGCGGTAGATTGAAGGCGATTGAGCCGTCGAGGTCGAGCCCAACAATTCGTTCGTCGACTTGGATGACTCCGCCCTCGGTGGCCATCAGGTGGGCACCCGCAAGCGGGCTGTCTTGCCAGAGCCTGGAGGCCGTCTCGATTGACCATGCAGTACCGCCCGGTCCGTAGAGCCTCCCCTTATGCACGCTTGCGGCACACGGAATGAATCCAGTGGCAAGGACCTCGCCGGACCAAGTTCGAAGGGTTCCAACGTCTTCGTCGAGAAGGACGGGACCATCGGTGTACCCCGCTGGGTAGAGCCGCCCCTCGATTCGGCCCAGCGCGCGGTGTTCTGTGAGGCTCCAGCGCACCACGCCTTCCGCTGTGACGGCGACCACTTCCCGTCCATCCGGAGAGAACCGAACGGTGTCCACATCGATATCGGGGAGAAGGTGGAGCCCATCGCGCCCGGACAGGCCGAAGATGCCCTCAGGTGTGAGGAATATGGCTGCACCATGTGGTCCAGAGGCCCACTGCTCAACGGGAGCAGAGAGCTTCCCATGGAGCCGCGTTCGGTCTCCGTCCTCAAATTGGTAAACGTGACCACCATCGAGCCACGTGATGCCGCGGCCAGCGCTCCACGCCTTCGGTCGAGCATCTTGGGCTCCAACTGGGATGCGCGGCCTGTCGCTGCCGTCTACGGACAGGATTCGACGCTCGATGCCGAGGTCGACGACAACCCAGTCCACGCCAAGGTGGATCCCTCTGGCTCCAGGGATATCCACGGCTTTGGCCGACGCGCTGCTGCTGATCCTTAAGCCTCCCGATGACTGCCAACCGATGACCGCCCGGCCTTGGACGGCCGCGATGCCCACGAGGGTTGAGCCATCGACCACCTCGATCTCATCCTCCAATTGGTCCCAGAGTGATGAGTCGTTGGTCCATATCCGCCGTTTACCCGAGACGATCAGGTGGTCTGGTAGCCCAGCTGCGAGGAGCCGGTTGCCAGGTCCAGGGCCCGCTTTCAGTCGAAGCGACTTCATTTGGCCTCCAAGGCAAGAAGTCGACCATCCGCTGTGCCCAGAAAGATGAGTCCTGAGGTGTGACACATGGCGCCGGTGAGTGCGCCGCCTAAGTCGAGACTCCAGACCGTACCTCCGTCGGCCATGTCGATGCGGTCGAGTTGACCGTCATGGCGTCCGACATAGATGGCATCGGCTTGTACGGCTGGCTGGCTTGAGAACGAGGAAGGCGCCGGAGAACGCCATCTGATACCGCCGTGGTCGAGGTCAAGCGCGACCAACTCAGACTGCGTATCGGGAACAATGAGGTGAGTTCCGATGGCGGGTGGCGCGCTCGGTTGGGCTCGCATTCGGGACACCCAGATTGTGGTTCCCGTGTTGAGGTCGAGGGCGGTGATGCCGCCGTGTGTACCATCGCTTGCAGCGAAGGGAATATAGGCGCGGTCGCCGCCGAGCACGGGGTGTCCAACGACCGGGCCGGGCATTTCGGCTCGCCAGCGCACGGACATCGTTGTGGTCGCGACGACATCTCCGGCCCCATTTCCGGCAATGAGTAGGTCTCCTTGTGTGGCGGCGTCTGAGGCGGGGCCCTCGATGATGGTGTCGAATGGGCCGGAGGTTGTGGTCAGTGTCCCTTCACTGGTGAGCCATACGGTGGCGTGTCCGATCGGGAGTGGGGCCGTCACGATAGGATGAGAGCCGCCATGGGACTCTCGCAGACTCCCATTGGTCGGGTCGAGGACCTGCATCACTCCGCTCTTGGTGGGCACAAAGAGACCAGCATCTCCGAAGCCGACCGGCCCATCGGCGGCAATGTTTACAGTCCAGAGGATTTCACCGCTCAAGGTGACGGCGGTGACCGCTCCGCCAGCAACCACAAAGACACTCGACCCATCTGTTCGAACGGGGTGAACGACGGGCCCACTGGTTGGGACACTCCACTTGATGATGGGCGCGCTCGAGAGCGCGGGACCATCCCAGCGCGCTTGCCGATGATGCCAGGGCGCGATGACGTCAGGCTTCTGTTGGGCGTTGTTGGGCTGGACGTCTTGCTGAACGACAGTCAATCGCTTGGAGACCGGTCGCCGGTTTCCGGCACAACCGAGTGCAGTCAGACAAAACAAGGTGAGCACACGCATTTGTGTCAATATCCCTTTGCTGGACAGCAGAACACTGCAGTGGCATTGTGGGCCACATGTTGAGTCTATTGCTGTTTTTGTCCGTCGCTGTATCCGCACCAAAGCCGATGCCTGCCAAGCGTCTCGCCATCGATGATGCGGGCGTCCTCACCAAGGAGACCATCACCATCGGTCTTCTTGGAAACACGCGAGCAACCACGCCGATGCTGGACAAAGGGCGCGCCGTCAGTGGCGGAGGCCATGACCTCGTGATCGGGGACATTACGGCCCAGAACATGATCGATCCGCTGGATCTGATTGTCTTGCTTGGTGACATGGTTCCCAGCAGCAGTAAGTCCAACTGGCGTGAGTTTGGCGATCAGTTCGCTGGGATCATCGATGGAAGTGTCGCGCCACCGAGCGCACTCCGACGAATCCCAGTGGTTCCGGTCGTTGGCGATCGTGACTGTGTCAAACAGGCGAGCTGTGAAGATCTGGCCGCCGTATTTCCTGGGTTCGGGCAGGACATCGGTTTCGGGCGTGTCGCGACGTGGCAGAGTTTCGACTTTGTTGTTGGTGATCAAAAATCGTGGCGTTTCGTTGTTGTTGACTCCAACAAGAAGGGTCTCGGAAGTCGGTGGCGGGAACAGGTGGTTTGGCTCAAAGAGGCGGTTCGAACGCCCGGGCAAGGACTCATTGTGTTGATGCATGAGTCGCCCGTGAGTCGCGACAAAGCGGGACCCAGCTCGGGCGTGACGGAGTTGATGGACCTCGTCGGCGAGCACGCGCCCCTGATGTCCCTCAGGGCCGTCATCAGTGCGGGTTCCTCCAACACGCAAGTGTTCTTGCCTGACGGCACTCTCGGGCCCATTCATGTGGTTGCGGGTGGAGGCGGTACGCCGGCTGAGAGTCTGCAGAGGGGAGTGAAAGGGCTGGGGTCTGAACCGGCTCTGGCGCCACACTTCGAGGGTGCACTTGATGGACTGGTTGAGACATACGCTGCCGCGGAGGAGCCGCCATCACAAAAGGTGATCGATGAGGCCCTGGGCGCCGGTAGTTTTGATGGGTATGCGCGCGTTGTCGCTGGCGGAGACATCCCAACTCACGGGTGGTGGAAGATGCGCCTCACAGGCGCGGGCCTGGAGTTGCTCTGGCGTGCACGGCTACCGTCAGGGTCGCTCTCCGACCGCGCCCGGTGGTCATGGACACCGGATGGTGGGTGGCAGCCCAAGTAGGGGTCAGGCCGCCCGGTACTCGATCGAGCGGGCCATCTTCTTTCGCGCTCGGAAAATCCGATTCATGACAGTTCCAATGGGGACGTCGAGGGCTTCGGCAATCTCACGATATTTCAGATCTTGGTAGTGGTGAAGCTCCAAGACTTCGCGGTATAGCGGGGGAAGTTCCTCTAGCGCATCCCTGACCATCTGCCGCATCTGTGACGAGGCCATGCTGTCGTCGGGTAGGGGCATCTGACATCGGATCGGCCCGGGTTCATAGGACGACAGGCGTTTTCGTCGCCTCATCCAGTCAATACAGGTGTTGCGTGTGACGGATGATACCCACGTCTTGAAGCTCCACTTACTGTCATATTTGTCGAGTCGAAGCAGCACCTTGATGAGCGCGTCGTGTGTGAGGTCTTTTGCTTCATCCGCGTCGACGTAGCGCAGGGCCACCCGGTATGCGACGGGACCGAACTGGCTGACTATCCAGGCCCGACTGGGCTCGTCGCCTGAGCGAGCGCGCTCGACGTGTTGGTGGATGGTGTGTGCGGTGATGTCGAGAGAAGAGCGGGTCTTCAGCGGGGGCCTCCATGCGTGAATGTTCAGTCCATAGACGTGCCGACTTGACAGTCATTCGAAATAATCCTGAATACTTTCGATGGGGACGGCTCGGTCATGGTGATAAAGTTGATGGAGCACGCGGGGGAGTGTTGGATAAGTCGCACAAAATCCGGCGCTACAAGCGAAAGGACTACACGGCGTTGGTGGAGTTCCCCGTTGAGATCATTGGGCGGGACGGTGTCGTGCGGCGGTACTCGTTCGAGGAATCGATACGGCTGTATCAGCGACGAATTGCGAGCGCCGACCTGCGGTACGGCGATCCTGATCTGATCAAAGCCGAGAAGCAACACTGCCTGAGTCGTATACAGCAGCTCCGCCGGTCTTTCTTTGCTCACCACGGGTGGCCCGCAGTCCGAGCCGTAGACGCCGACGCGGACGGACCTGGGCTGCTTGCAGCTGAGGTTGCGGCCTTTCTTCGGAGATGCCTGTCACCGATAGATCCTCGCCCCGACCGGTTTAGTTTCACCAAGCTTGACCAGGCTGAGCACTATGCCGTCTATTTTATTCAGCCGCCTGCGGATGATCGTGTGACTGATGTGCTCGTTGACGGTCACTTTTTGCTCTATGTCTTTCGATTCGATGCATTCTCCACATCACCGCCTCGAGAAGCCTTTTTCGATCTGGTCAAGGTCCTCGATGGCGTCCAAGTCGTTCAGCGCGAGTCGGTGGAGTCGTTGATTGCATTCTTTCACACCCACGACTGTGGGCTCATACTGACCGGCAGCGGGTCAGTGGTCGAGCGCTGTAAACACCAAGGGTTGGAGGAAGAGGACGCACACTCGTGGGCGCCAGAGTCGGCGACACCCGATGCGGTGGAGTTGGGCATGAGGTTGCTCAGTCGTGGTCAATTCAAGAAGGCCCTCGATGCCTTTGAGCAGGCCTACATCGAGCGGCATTTCCGACGCGTGGCGTATCTGGGAGCAGCGGTGGTCGCTGACCAGTTGGGCGAGGATGAGGCCGCGGAGACCGCCACTGTCATGGGGTGTCGCTACTTTCCTGGCGACCCGGCCATGGTCTACCACAGGGCTGTGAACAGAATTCGCTCAGGGCAGTTCTCGAACGCGCTTGTCCACCTCAGCGAAATCCGAGAGTGGCCACAAGGTGAGGAGGCGGCACTGCTTCTTCGCGGCTTGTGTGAGATGGCAGGAGGTGACCGCGCGACTGGAGAGCGGCTCGTGAGGAGCGTAAAACACGCCACCTTCAGGTTTGACCCGCACCTCGCGAAGGGGGCTCGCTGGGTGCTCGCCCAGGTGTGGGCGCGAAACATCATGATGGCCTTTGCCGGTGTCTTGGCCATCATCGGCTTGGCGGCTGGTTCCACGCTTGCGGCTGGATACCTGCTGCTCGTTCCCGTGGGATTGGTGGGGGCTCGACTGGTTTGGGCAAGCTGGAAACGGCAGCTAATGGTTCAGCTTGTTGGGCCCACCCACAGGCGGATGCGGCTATCAAGCAGTGCCGTGCTCATATCGGGAGCGAGGCAAGAGCCGTTACAGTGAGCTGACCCCGATGGTGGTCCTGACGTAATCAGCGGACGGTAAGTCGAGACGCTGAGGGATGAACTCGTGCCCCTGGCTGGCGAAGATCTCGCCCTCGGATCGCCAGAAGTGAACAGTATGGGCTTGGTTCTGGCCGGCGAGGTGGACGGTTAACGTCGCTGTGGCCTCGGGCATCGAAACGGACGGGTCAGCTTTACCCGTGATGGAGAGCAGTTCGTCGGTGACCGCGTCATCCTTTTGGCCAATTACCTGGTCGTGGCCTTCCACCTGCATGGTGTACTGTTCGACCAGCTCTGACTCGAAGTCAAACACTGTATTTCGCCCAAGCGTGGGTCGCTGCCATGGCTCAAGACCTGGTGTGATGCTGGCCCAGCGCGTCCCGTGCACCTTTCCAACCCAGCCTCCAGTCCGCCCGACATCTCTCGTGGCAATCTCGTCACCGTGAGCGTTCTTGACCCTTATGGACGTCAGGGGCGTCGCGGGTGAAGCAGGCGAGAACGATTCAAATCTGAGATCAAGAAGAGCATCGATGAGCTTCTCAACCTGAGACTGGTCGGCCATCTGCCAGCGAATGCCTGAGCGCAGCCTCCATCCAGCACGGGTGTGTTGAAGCTCGGTAGACCCGAAGGTGATGTACTTGGCCTGGTGTCGCTTGAATGCAAGAACACGCTTGTCCAGTGCGATGTCATCGGTGAGGGCTCCCGGGATTTCAGTGGCGCTGACCCAGGTCGTCTGCCCTACACGAACGTAGTGCCCGCTGGAGCCCGGTGCTCGACGGCCGATCCTCAGTTCGTGACTGGTACCATCGAGTTCCTCGAGCGTGATGTGCCGGTGGAACTCGAGATCGATCACGTCAACAGTCCTGAGTGCTTCCAGCCCCGCCAGTGCGCTGACATGGCTGCGTATGCGCTGGTCGTCAGCGGGTGCCCTCCACGGATGTGTCTGCATCCAGCCGAGCGCGTTGAGCTGCAAGTGTCGCTGAGTACTCGAATCGATGTCACCGAGCGCAACAATGTCTTCTGGATCGACATCAAGCAGGAGGGGCCGGGACGTGTCTTCAGGGGAGCCCGTCGGCAGAAGAATGGCGAGAAGGCCAATGATGCATATGGCCATCACGAGCAGCTGGATACTACGGGTCTGTGAGGCGCTTGCGTGCATAGAACCCCTTAGGGTGAGCAACTGGGTGCGGCAATTCCGTGCAGTGGTTAGCTCTGGGCAGTGATTCTGGAGGACAAATGTCAGACGACACCGGCAAAGCTGAAGGCACAGAAGAGTCTGTAGAGACCGACGAGGGGGTTCAGCTTGTTGATCCCAACCCAGAGCTGACCGAAGCGAAGGCCCAGGTCTCTGAGCTGCAGGCACGTTTGCGTGCAGTCAGTGCAGCCTACAAGCAGCTTCAGGAGGACGTCGAGGCGACCAAGGTGCGGCTCGAGCGTCAGGCGGAGTTCCAGAGGACCATGCAGCGTGGTGAGTCTGTGGCCAAGATGTTTGACCCACTGGACAACCTGAATCGGTCAATGGATGCCATCGATGACGGTGATGCCAAGGATGGCCTGAAGATGGTGGTGTCGCAGTTCATGAGCGCACTCGAAGAGCTGGGTCTTGAACTGTTGAACCCAGCAGGTCAGCCCTTTGATCCCAACCTCCATGAGGCCCTCAGCGTGGTGCCGGTTGCTGATGCCGCGCAAGACGGCATGATCATTGAGGTCTTCAGTACCGGGTACCGCGTGGGCTCGCGACTGCTGAAGCCAGCAAGGGTTATCATCGGACGCCACGAGGGCGCGGAGGCTTGACGTCCGAACCAGTCCTTCACATCGCGCTCATGAACCCAGAGATTGGGCCGAACGCGGGGAACATCGGGCGGCTGGCCTTGGGTATCGGCGCGCGCCTGCACCTTATTCATCCGCTGGGTTTTCAGACCGATGACAAAGCCGTCAGGCGGGCTGGACTCGACTACTGGAAGCACGTCGACGTGGTCGAGCATCAGTCCGCGGATGCTTTTTGGTCGTGGGCTGCCGGCCGTCAGGTCTACCCATTCACCACAAAGTCGACCGCAAGCTATGCGCAGATAGGATGGACGCGTGGAGATGTCGTGCTGTTCGGGCCCGAGTCCCGAGGGCTGGAGGCCAGTGTCCTGGAAGAGCACGGCGGTTGGACCATTCCGATGACGGGCCCCATCCGAAGCCTGAACCTATCGAATGCAGTGGCTGTGGTGGCGTATGCTGCGCTACAACACCTGCAGGGTGACTTGTTTTGAGTGACAATCTTTATGCTCTGGTTCTTGCTGGTGGGCGAGGTGCGCGATTCTGGCCCCTCTCGCGCCGCGCGCGACCAAAGCAGTGCGTCGCGCTCGGCACTGGCCCGGCGGCGATTGTAAGTACGATTGAGCGCCTCAAGCCGCTCATTCCTGTCGCACGCATTCTGGTGGCTACGGGTCGGGACATGGAGTCCGCCGTGAGGTCCCTCTTGCCTGACATCCCACCTGAGAACTTCATTGTGGAGCCCTGGGGCCGAAACACTGCACCGTGCATCGGGTTGGGGGCCGTGGAGATCGGCAGGCGCTCACCGGATGCGGTCATGGCGGTCTTCCCGTCTGACCATCAAGTTGATGACGGCGAGGCGCTTCGGTCAGTTGTTCGCGGGGCAGCGGCAGCCGCAAGAGCCACAAACGCCTTCGTGACCATCGGTGTCGAGCCGGTGCGGCCGGAGACCGGATTTGGGTACGTTGAGGTCGGTCCACAGATGGGTGAATGGGGCGGACATGCATTCCTGAACGTCAATCGATTCAGAGAGAAGCCGAACATCGACCTCGCCCGTGAGTTTGTATCCAGTGGACAGCACCTCTGGAATGCCGGGATGTTTGTCTTCACCGTTGGGGCGCTCAAGGATGCTCTGCGGCGATTTCTTCCCCGGACCTCTGAGGCCCTTGAGCGGGTCACACAGAACCCGGATTCACTCGAGGAAGAGTGGGGGAATATGGACGCAACCAGCATCGACTACGGTGTGATGGAGCGGTCCAATGCCATCCTCACTGTTCGGTGTGACTTTGGTTGGCGGGACCTCGGTACATGGTCTTCAGCAGGCGAGACCATGCCTCGCAATTCGGCTGGGAGGGGTGTAGCGGGTCAGGTCATCTCGAAGGATGCGTCTGGCTGTGTCATTTACGCACCCGGAAAGGCGGTCGCGCTCATTGGCGTTGAGGGGCTCGTTGTGGTCGATACTGAAGATGCCCTGCTCGTCATGCAAGGAGACCGCTCGGCCAGTGTTGGAGAGATCGTGCGTGATCTTGAGGCACAGGGCCAAGACGGACTGACCTGATGCCGACCGCATTCATCACGGGAATCACCGGGCAGGACGGCAGCTTCTTGGCTGAGCAGTTGCTGGAACAGGGCTGGCGTGTCGTCGGCCTCGTGCGACGCTCTGCGTCTCGTAACCTCTGGCGTTTGAAGGGCATTTTGGGTCGGGTCGAGCTTGTGGACGGGGATCTGTTGGACCTCGGATCCATGATCGATGCCATCCGTGAGTGCCGGCCGGACCATGTCTACAATTTGGCAGCGCAGAGCTTTGTCGCCACGTCGTGGAAGCAGCCTCTGCTCACTGGAGACGTGACGGGGCTCGGTGCTGCACGCCTGCTTGAGGCTGTTCGGATAGCATGGCCAGAGGCGCGGGTGTATCAGGCCGGAAGTTCGGAGATGTTCGGCACTGCAACCGATGGGCTTCAGAGCGAAGACACCAGCTTTCACCCTCGTTCGCCGTACGGTGTAGCGAAGGTGTATGCACACCATCTCGCGGTCAACTACCGAGAGTCTCACGGAATGTTTGTCGTGGCTGGCATCCTGTTCAATCACGAGAGTGAGCGGCGCGGCCCCGAGTTCGTGACGCGCAAAATTGCCCAGGCGGTTGCCGCCATTCGGGCCGGGGCGCAGGAGTACCTTCACTTGGGGGACATCAGCGTCCGCCGGGACTGGGGCTTTGCGGGGGACTACACGCGGGCGATGTTCGCCATGCTGAACCAAGATTCTCCGAGAGATTTTGTCATCGCAACCGGCCAGAGTTGGTCCGTTGAAGACTTCGCGGCCCGTGCCTTCGCTGTGGCAGATCTGGACATGCAGTCCCACCTTCGCCACGATCCGACACTCCTGCGCCCAGCGGACATCCCAGTCCTTTGTGGAGACGCATCGAGGGCGCGGTCGACCCTGAACTGGGCCCCGAGCCTCTCGTTCGACCAACTTGTCGAGCGCATGGTGGATGCTGAACTGAGGCGTCTGCGCGAATGACTGCGCTCGTGACGGGTGCTGATGGGTTTGCGGGACGGTGGCTCTGCCGGCACCTCCTGGCTCACGGGGCACCGGTGGTCGGATGGGTCCGCAGGCGACCGCGACAGCCGATTGCAGGGGTAAGGTATCGGATCCAGGACATCTGCGACCCGACGGCCACGGCGATGGCCATGAAGGCTGACTCTCCGGCACAGGTGTTCCATCTGGCTGCAATCACACATGTCGCAAGGTGCGAATCCGATCCTGAAGCCGCTCATGCGACCAACGTCACAGGGACCGTGAATGTGTTTGGGTCTATGCCCTCATCGGCCCGCGGCGTGTTCGCCAGCACCTGCCACGTCTATGGCGACCCGCGACAAACGCCCATCACGGAAGACCACCCGCTGGGTGGCCAGGGGATCTACAGCCAGACGAAAATTGCCGCTGAAGATGCGATTCGGAACCTCGGCAAGGATGTGGTTATCGCGAGGGCTTTTCACCACACGGGGCCTGGCCAGTCAACCGACTACGTGCTTGCCGACTGGGCATCACAGGTTCGACATGGCGCCGATCAGATCCGGGTAGGGGACATCAATGTCGAGCGGGACTTCTCAGACGTTCGAGATGTCGTCGCTGGATACGAGGTGCTCGCGCGCAGGGGTGACGCGTTGGCTTCGTACAACCTATGCTCTGGAGTGGCGCGGCCCTTGGCGTATTTCCTGGAGTGTATGACCACCGGGCGTAACGTCACCGTAGACGTCGAATCGGGCCGGCTCCGGGCTACCGATGTTCACCGGTTTTGTGGCGATCCCGGGCGCGCAGTTGCGCTGGGGTGGCGCCCATTGCGATCCATCGAAGAGACGCTGGCGGAGCTGGCTCAGGCCGGATGATTACTCGTCCCGAATATCCATTACGCCGTCACCATCGACGTCCCGACCAGTCCTCAAAACAGTGCCGTCAGTATCGAGGTACTCCCAAAAGTCTATTCGGCCGTCACCCTTTGAGTCTCGTTCCTTGCGACGCAGGCTTCCGTTCTCGTAGTACTTGAACAGGTCCATTGCGCCGTTGTAGTCGGTGTCGATCTCACTCATGACCCGGCGCCCACCCTTGTAGTGGTCGATCCAGTCGACGCGGCTGTCGAAGTCGCCGTCCATCTCCTCTTTCTCGATCTCGCCGGCGTCGTTGAACCAGGTACGAACATCAATCTTGCCGTCCCAGTTCAGGTCCACTTCCTTCCGTACCAGGAGTCGAGTCGTTTCCTTGCGGTCGCGGTAGAAGTTGAAAACGTCGGCTTTCTCGTCCCGATTGAGATCGATCTGTTGTTCGATGAGTCCATTCGAGGTGGGGCGCTCAGTAAGCAGAGATGCCTCGGACGCGCCGGCCCTATTGGCCCCAGTTCCTGACGCACACCCCACAAGCGTAGCCAGAGTGACGGACGAGAGGATGTGGAGAAAAGGATGTTTCACGTGCTCTCCAAGCGCCTATGCGCAGTAACGGTCGCAGGTGTGAGGAAGTTTAGTGCGTGCGCCCGGGGTGTCAATCAGGTCATGAGTGAACATTGGTGTGTGTGGTGTGCTAAATTCGGGTTGCAGAGGGGGTCTCATGGTGGAGGGTCAACCGCACCGGAAGCACTTGTTGATTGTAGATGACGAGCCCGTCATCCTACAGATCCTCAAGGCGGTTTTCGAAGATGAGCCAGTACGCCTGACTTGCGTCGGGAATGGGACCGACGCGCTCAGGGTGCTTGACGAACAGCCTGTAGACCTGGTCATTACCGACAAAAATCTTCCAGACGTCAATGGGATCGAGCTGCTCAAGGCTGCAAAGTCGATCAACGCCTTCACTGAGGTCATCGTGATCACTGGCTATGCGTCGCTCGATTCTGCGCTCACAGCCATGGAGCATGACGCATTCGACTACGTGGTCAAACCGCTGAACAACGTGTTTGATATTCGAAAGAAGGTTCGACGAGCGCTTGAGAAACAGGCCATGGCCTTGGAAAACAAGGCGCTTCTTGAGAGTCTTAGGGCTAAAAATGAGGCTCTCCAGTCAGCCCTCGAGGATGCCAAGGCGCTGAAGTCTGAGCTGATTCAATCCGAGAAGCTGGCTGGTATCGGCACCCTGGCGGCAGGGGTGGCTCATGAGGTGTCGAGCCCACTGTTTGGTATCCTCGGCTTAGCGGAAGCCATTCCGGACGAGCAGTGCCGCGAGAAAATCGACGAGTATGCGTCGGAGATAGCCCTGTATTCGCAGAGCATTCGAGAGATCGTCGTTGATCTGTCCAGTTACTCCCGGGCCACCGCTGGCCAAGATGCCGAACTGGTCGACCTGGGGACAGCGGTGAACGAGGCGATCACGATGGTCCAGCGCGGAGCCGATCTGGACGGTATTGAGGTGATCTGCGAGGCAGCGGAAGGGGTGCATGTACGCGCTCAGAGTACTGAGATTCGGCAGGTGTTCGTCAATCTGTTCAAGAATGCAGTGGAGTCGGTCAGGGACGAGTCGCCAGCAGACGGTGGACGGGTTCGTATTGCCGTAGGCCAAGGGCTTGATGAGGTCTGGGCGGTCGTCGAGGACAATGGTGTTGGGATCCCAGACGAGCTTCGGCATCAGGTGTTTGACCCTTTCTACACGACCAAGCCGCCTGGAAAAGGAACCGGCCTCGGCCTCAACGTCGTGTACCGGATTGTCACCAAGCACCGAGGCCACATTACGCTGAATGCTGGAGACGAGGGAGGAACCGTGTTTCGTGTGACCTTCCCGCGGGGTGACTGAGTCATGCGTCTGAGAACACGGCTCATCATCCTCATCGGAGCCGCGGCCATCATTCCGCTGGGGGTCTTAGGCTTCGGTGCCATCAACGTTAGCGTCGAGCGTCTCACCCAGAAGGCGGCTGATAGTCAGGCGCGGTCTGCCGACCAGATGGCCAGTGAAATCGACCTCTGGCTTCAGTTTCAGGTCGTTCAAATCGCGGAGCAGGTTGATGCATTTCGCCTAGGCAAGCTCAATGATCGAAAGCTCCAGGGCTTCCAGCAACTGGTGTTCCAGCAGCTCTCGGATGTCCATATTGTTGCCCTCGTTAACGCCGAGGGTGTTGAACTGAACCCGACCGTCTTCGTTGCAGAAGACGCCCAGGCTGAGTGGCCCACCAAGGAACCGATCTCTCAGGCGCGTTTTGCCGAGTTTAAGAAGTCGCTTCCGACTCAAAAGATGAGGACTGAGCTGGACGAATGGATTCTGAATGACGGTCGTGGTGAGCGACCCGTCATCGTCGGTCGCCCGTACCGCGTCGATGGCCGAAGCGGACCTGTTCTTCCCGTTGCGGTGCCGGCATCTATAGACAAGCCCATGTTCTTGGCCGTCGAGCTTGCACTGGACAGGGCTGAAGCTCGCTTCCAGCGCGCGAAGGAGGATGGCCTTGATGTCGCGCTTCTCGATGCGTCTGGCGGCCTTGTATTGACTGCAGGCCGTGGACTAATCGAGCCCAGCCATTTTCAGATTTTTCAGCCTGATTCTTCCTGTGCTGAGGTTCGATATGGCCTGGATGACGACGCCCAAGTGTTGGCGGCCTGCGCCCCGGTTGGGGGAACGGGTTGGATGGTGGTCGTGGCCGAACCCATGGAGAACATCACCAAGGCAGGCGACGAAATTCGAGACCGTACTGGTTTCATTAGTCTGTTTGCGGGTGTGCTCTCGGTGCTCTTTGGGATGCTGTTTAGCCTCGGGGTGGCCACCCGGGTCTCGCGTATTCGAGATGCGGCGCTCGCGGTAGCTGAGGGCGATCTGGGCCGGACGGTTGATTTGAGCGGGTCCCGGGAGGTCCGGGATCTGTCGCGAGCCTTCAACTTTATGAGCCGGCGTCTCTCGACCAATCAAGAACGACTCCAGGAGCAGCAGGGCGAAATCGAGGCATTCACGGACGAACTCAAGCGACAGCTGGCCGACCAAAAGGCCGATCTGACACAGGCCCATAGGCTCATTCTCCAGTCATCACGACTTGTGGCTGTTGGTGAGATGGGGGCGGGCCTGGCCCACGAGCTCAACAATCCGCTTGCCGGTATTCTCGGCCTCGTCCAGGTGCTCAAGATGAAGGGCGAAGGCAACCAGGCCAATCTTGAGGAAATTGAGGCGCAGGCTCAACGATGTACGGCAATCGTGGAACAGTTGACACGATTCGGTGGGCAGGCTGTTGGGCGAGGACCGCTGGAGAAGACCGACTGGGACTGGGTGGACCTGGGTGAGTTGGTCGAAGAGGTGGCGCAGCTTGTGGAAGGGCCGTTGAGCGCTGTGGGCGTAGTCATAGAGTGTGCACCCCCTGCGGGAATCCGTATCCGTGGAGACCGCGATGCCCTCGCCAGCGCCTTTCTTCAGATCTGCAACAGCATTCGCGGCGGGTGTGAAGGCGGCGGGGTGCTCTCGCTGTACGGAGGCAGCGGTGAGGCCGGCGCTGAAGTTGTTTTTGAATTGACCCAAGGGAGAATTGATTCAACCTCCGACGACTGGATGGCGGCCGGGATGGGGTTCTGGTTGGCCCGGCAGGTGCTCGCGACCCACGGCGGTAGATTGGTTGAACCGCAAGAAGCGGCAGGGAGCGGGCTCAAGTGGGTGGCGAGAATCGGAATTGAGGGCAAATGAGACAACAGCTCATGCTTTTGGTGTTGATTGGCTTGGTCATGGTGATGGCTGTGCTGGGCTACCGAGCCTTCTTTGGCGAGTCACCAGCACACGAATTGATGGTGGTATCTGCCCGATCAGCATCTGTTAAACACGCAGGTCAAGGGGCGGGGGCTGGATTGAGCCCGGGGGACATCGTGGGCGTTTCCGATGTGGTCAGAACGGACAACGATGGTGCGGCGGCGCTCCAATATGGGAACGGTGCCCAGTTGATGCTTGGTGAGGCCACGACGATGCGAGTCCTTGACGCGGATGGTTCGGGTGTCCGAATCGAGGTGGATGAGGGGACGTTGACCGCGCGGGTCCGCGCGGGAGCTCCGCCCTTGGATGTGCTCAGCAATGGACGGTCTGTGCGGGCGTCTGATGCCGACTTTACGATGATGGTTTCCCGGACTGGTGGTTTTTCAACCATGGCTCGGCGAGGTCTCCTCGACGTCGGTGGCGTTAATGGGACAGCCCGATTGGCAGCCGGACAGGTGCTCCACACGGATTCCAATGGCGCAGGTTTTGTTGGTCCCGTATCGGACAGCTTGCTGTTGGATGTGGAATGGCCTGAGGACGAGGTGACACGTCTACCGACTGTTGCGGTTGCTGGTGTCACTGACCCGTTTGCAACGGTCACTGTCGGAGAGGGAGAGGGTGCCGTGAAGGTGCGGGC
>Ga0115012_10000261_pt1 | contig 30578 bp, 26 predicted proteins | sample TroAtlMetagenome_FD_88706 | JGI IMG/M metagenome (GOLD analysis project Ga0115012, IMG submission 88706) | Marine eukaryotic phytoplankton communities from Atlantic Ocean - Tropical Atlantic ANT10 Metagenome | ecosystem: Environmental > Aquatic > Marine > Oceanic | place: Tropical Atlantic...
CAGGCTCGGGCTCAGGCTCGGGTTCAGGCTCGGGCTCAGGTTCGGGTTCTGGCTCTGGCTCTGGCTCTGGCTCGGGCTCGGGCTCGGGCTCTGGCTCCGATACCAGTCCTGGTGCTGGCAGACCTGGATCGAGATCTTGCTCATCGGTGTCGTCATCTTCGAAAGGGACCCGTTTCCTGAAGGCATCGACTTGCGCCAGGACCTCATCTGCAGGTGTTTGATACTTGGGAACCTTGGGACGGAATGCGCGACGGGCCAGCCCCAGCATCAGAATCAAGAGGGCGCCACCGAGCAGGTTCACTGCGCGGATTACAGTAGACTGTTGGTCGCTCAGGACCTCCAGCGGGGCAGGGGCTGGGTTCTTCGATCGGATACGAATCAGGCTCGCATCTTGGAGCATCCAGTCGGCCAAGTTGAGCATGAAGGGCACGTTGTTGGCCACGAAGTCAGCCGATCCGCTCACGATGAGGCGCGCGGGATCCCCTTCTCGGCGGTGACTCGCTGGATCGTCCTCCGAAGTGTCCACACCTGGGCGGTCTGGTGCCGGGATGCCTTGCTCAGCAAAGAAACTGTCCCATGTCCCGACCAGACTCACCAGGACAGGCCATGTTCCGCCTGCTTCTTCACCCTCGAATTCCTTTGAGAACGCCCTCGGGGCGACCGTGGGTATACCGACCATCCGCGTGGCGGACGAAGAGGCTCGACCCAGCACGGTGGCCTCGACGGCATCGCTGGTTCCGATCTCCAGGGAACTCGCGTATGGAAAGAGCAGAGAGTGTATTGGTCCGATGGCTGGATGGGTGTCTTCGAGCTCGCTCACCCGAGGAATGAGGGCAAAGTTCACGGGCATTTGTAGGACGTATCGCCCTTGCCGAACGGGCATGCGCACTACACCATTTCTCTTACGGTCAATGATGGTGTCTCTGTTCACGGTCACACCCAGATGCGACAGCCACTCATCCATGCCGTGCTTGACCGCACGTGGGCGACCGGTCTTCATGTCGCCGCGGACATTCGTGACAAAGAGCCCGAGGGCGCCACCGCGCATCAAGAATTGATCGAGGTGGTACAGCGCACGGGTAGACAGTTGCTTTTGAGGACCCACGACCCACAGGGCATCGACTTCGTCCGGAACACCGCTGCGTCCACCGATTGTCACGGGCACAAACTTGAAGCGCTCGGAGACGCCCGCCCGCAGGGTCTCGAGGGGTCCGCTGGAGACGCCGAGGTTCGGTTCTCCGTGACCTGTTGTGTAGCCAATCACCTTCTGAGGTGTGTCCCGAACCAATGCACCGATTGTCTTGGCGACGTCATACTCGAGCGTACTCAGTTGCGAGATCGCGGGGAGACTGGCTTGCCGCTCGCCGTAGATGAATGCCACGCCCATCATGACCTTGCGCAGCTCACTGAGGCCATCTGTTCGGTAGCGGTAGTCGATGGGCTGAAGACCAAATTGTCTGGCCGCCCCTGTCGCTTCGGCGTCACCACTCGGATCAATGACCTCGACCCGCATCTTGCCTTGGCTGTAGGCCGCGAGCTCCGTCAGCGTGTCGACAACAACCTGCTCGTGGTTGTTGTAGGGCGCCTGCAGGCCACCGGTGAAGTACACCTTGGCGACCAGGGGTTTCTCCAACGCTCCCACCATCGCGCGTGTGGCCGGATCGAGGGAGTGAATGTTGTTTGTGGTGAGATCGAGTCTGAAGAACCGCTGGCCGGACCATAGGTTCAGCGCCGCGATGATGACCACCACCAAGACCATCTGAAGCCTGGCGTTAAACAGCAGGTGTGAGCGGGAGTTACTCATTTGAGCCTCCTGCGCTCCAGCCCGAAGACGGCGATGTGAAGGAACAGGGCCACAATCGAGCCGTAGAAGATGAGGTCCCGGCTATCGATCACGCCACGGGCGAGGTTGTTGAAATGGGTCTCAAAAGACAAGAACTGAACGAGTGGCAGGATTGCGGCTGGCACCTGGCCGAGCGCAAAACCGCTGGCGAAGGGCAGGGTGCAGATGCCGAGCGCCAGCAGGAAGGCCACGATCTGATTGCGCGTGCCGACTGATGTGGCAGTACCGACGGCGGTGAAGGCTGCCCCCAGGCCCAGCAGTCCGATGTATCCGCCGACGACAGGACCGAGGTCCAGATCGGAGAGGAACATGAGCGTGATCGGGTAGGTCAGGGTCATCGCGATGGCGACCGCGACCAGCGCGAAGGCGGCGAGAAACTTACCGAACACGATGGCTGGTTCACCGATCGGGAGCGTGACCAAGAGCTCGATACTGCCCAGTCGGTGCTCTTCACTGAACAAGCGCATGGTGACTGCAGGGATCAGCAGCAGCATGAACACACTGGCCCAGAAGAAGACCGGTCGCATGGTGGCGAGGCCACCGCCCAGGAGGTCCTGGAAGTACAGCGAGAAGCCTCCGACCAGGATCAAGAACACTGGAATGACGATGTAAGCCAGCGGCGAGTCAAAGTAGCTGGAAAGCTCTCGTCTGAAGATGGCAGCCACGTGGGTCAGCACAGCATCGTCCTTGCAACGTCAAGTGTAAGGGAGCGTAGCCGCTCCCTCGCACGCGCGCACGCGGAGCGTCAGGCTGAGACGCTATCAGGAACGATGGGGGCGTCTTCTCTACGGGCCCAGGCCATCGCTTGGTCATGACTGGCGACCGGGCCGCGGCGGGGCTTCAAGGTCAGTTTTGCTGTCTCCATAAAGCCCTGGAGCGTGCGGAACATGTGGCTGGTATCGATCCAGCATGCCCGCATGCACCCTTCGCAGCTTCCAGCCTCGAGCATTCGGGCACGCTCGTAGACCGCGGAGTGGAAGTAGTCCTCAAAGTCCGGGTCCAAGAAGTGGATGTGCTGCTGGACCGTTCTGTGGCAGATGGTGAACTGACCGTTTGGCGCGATCGAGAAATAGAGTCGGCCGGCATCGCAGCCCTCGGCTGGGAACTGACCAGTCTTCAGATAGGTTCGGCTGGACTCAAGGTAGGGCGTTGAGTTGAGGATGGGCCATCCCTCTGCCTTCATCTGGATGATCTTGTCGTACGCCGAGTCGACCCTCGAGAGCATGCTCGCTGGACTGTCTTCTGTGTGAAGTCCCATCTCGGGTCGGTAGCGAATGAAGCGGGCTTCCCAGTTGCGGACTCCAGCCTTGGCGTCGGGCAGCAACTCGATGGGCAAGAAGCTGATCGCGAAGCCGACATCCTTGGCGAAGCGGACCAGGTCTGGCAGCTCCTCAAGGTTGAGGTTGCTCACCACGCAGTTGATGGTCGGCATCGCGCCGGGCACGCCTGCGAGGCGACGGCCGATGTGAGAGATGGTGCTGACGGCCTCGTCCCACGCACCCTCATGCTCGCAGATGTAGTCAAAGCGGTTGGGGTACAGAGAATCGAGCGAGATGGAGAAGTTCTTCACCCCGTAGTCCATCGCGCGGTCGATGCGATCTCGACTGATGCCGATGCCGTTGGTCAAGAGGCGGAGGTTGATGCCCTCATCCACAAAAAACTTGGCGATTTCTTCGACATGCTGGTGTGCGAAGGGCTCGCCACCGCCGATGCTGCATTGCACCACACCGAGGCGACGCATCCGCGCAGCAATCTCACGGCACTCGTCGAGACTCACCTCTTCCTTCTCGTTTCCGTAGCGCCAGATGCCGCACATCTTGCAGGTGAGGTTGCACCGATGCGTGATGCCGAAGTGGGCGTACACGGGCACACGCCGAGTGAGCGCACCGAGTGCGATTCGCTTGTAGTTTTCGGCGGTAAGAGAGAGGTTCATCTGGGCGTCCCGTTCCTAAGATACCCCGGTTTTGGCTGTTGTCTCTAGTGTAGCTGCACGAACGGACTCAATCAGGTGCTCAACATCACGCTGTGTGAGGTTCGGATGCACGGGGATGTGAAGCAGTTCTGACATCGCCTTGGCAGCATTTGGACAGGGTCGTCGATGGGCTTGAAACAGCTCATGATCGCTCAGGTCGTTCATGTAGCCGGTGGTCGTGTCGACCCCCCGGGCGCGCAGAGCAGTCATCAGACCGTCGCGATTTTCATGATGGACGACGAAGCTCATGTAGATGGGCTCGCTGCCCTCAGGGTATGCGGGCACTCCCAGTCCAGGAACGTGAGCCAGGCCGGCATCGAGTGCCTGACCGTTGCGAACCCGGGCCCCGTTGAGTGCATCCATTCTCTCAAGCTGCTTCATCCCGACGGCGGCCTGCACAGAGCGTGCTCTGGCTTGTTCGAGGTAGCTCTGGGGGACCTCACTGTAGGTCCGCTCGGCCTCGCCGAAGCGCTCGTGGATGGGGTCCTTGCCAAGTGCATTTCCCATCACGATCGCAGGGTGGACCGTGGCCCAGTACACCAAAGGGTGCGTGGCCAGGAACATGGCGACCCCAGTAACGGCTTCCTTGATGGACTTCTTGGCCGGACTCATGCCGCTCTGCTCGATGGTGGCGCGAATGTGTGCCGCGACCGCATCATCGTTGGTGGTCACCATGGCGCCCGACAACGTCGTGATGTTCTTTGTCAGGCCGAAGGTGTAGTAGGCATGGTCGCCGATCGAGCCGACCTTTCTCCCTTTGTAGCGGGCTCCGGTTGACTGGGCACAGTCCTCAATGACCGCGATGTCGTGCTTGGCCGCGATCGCGTTGATGGCGTCCATGTCACAGGGGGTGCCGAACAGGTGTGTCGGAATGACAGCCTTGGTGTTCGGGGTGACGGCTGCCTCGAAGGCAGCCGGGTCGAGCACATGCGTGTTCAGACCGATGTCGGCAAAGACAGGCTTGGCACCCAGCAGCTCCACCATTGCAGGGATCGCGAAGTAGGTCAGCCCTGGGATCACGACCTCGTCGCCGTCCTTGAGCCCGAGCCCCTGCAGTAGCAGGTACAGGCCGTAACGAGCGGACGGCACCATGACGCCGTGTTTGGCGCCGATCGTTTGGGCGAATGTGGCTTCGAACTCACCCACGAGTTCTGGGCCATCGCCCACACCGACAAGATGCTTGGTACATATCCAAGCTTCAGCTGGGCTAAAGCTTGGCGAGAAACGGGGGATCTTTCCAAATGCCATGATGGTTCTCCATGTGTGTCATACCCCGGGATGGGGTATGTCTTCCCTTCATTGAGGTGACTCGTGGCGATTTTGCCGATCCTGGAAGCCCCGCACCCCGTCTTGGCCGCTGCGGCAAGGCCAGTGACTGACGATGAATTCGGGCCGGATCTTGCGCGATTCATAGAGGACATGGCGCAGACCATGTACGCCGCACCTGGTGTTGGTCTGGCCGCTCCGCAGGTCGGCGATTCACGCCGAATTCTTGTTGCAAATCTCAATGGCGATGTGGATGAGGACAGTCGAGATCAGTTGGTCGTCATGATCAACCCAGTCATCAAGGAGCGCAGTAAGGATGTGATCCGCTGGGAAGAATCGTGTCTCAGTGTTCCCGAGTACGACTTGGATGTGGATCGTGCCTTGCGAATCCATGTCGAGTGGCGAGATGTGGCCGGTGATCCGCAGACCGGGTGGTTCGAGGAATTTCCAGCCGTGGTTCTGCAACATGAAATGGATCACCTCGATGGTGTGACCCTCCTCGATCGATCAAGTCGACTCAAGCGCGGTCGGTACTTGAAGCGCCGCAAAAAGGCTGCGCGCGGACGGGGATAGTCGTGCGAGTCATTTTCATGGGCACACCGGACTTCGCGGTGCCAACGCTCGATGCGCTCGTGACAGCAGGTCACGAGATTCTGGCGGTGGTGGCCCAGCCCGATCGGCCAAAGGGGCGCGGTCAGAAGATGGTGAGTCCACCCACGGTTCAGCGTGCTCGGGAGCTTGGCCTCCCGGTGAAACAGCCGCGGGCTGTCCGTCGTGGCCCGTTTGTGGATTGGATGATGAGTGCTGAAGCCGATGTGGCGGTGGTCGTGGCGTATGGTCGCATCCTCATTCCGGCGTTGCTGAATGCCCCCAAGCATGGCTGCATCAATGTTCATGCGAGCTTGCTGCCGAAGTACAGGGGTGCTGCACCCATCAACTGGGCTGTCGTTCGAGGTGAGACGGAGTCCGGCGTCATGACCATGCAGATGGCCGAGGGGCTGGACACCGGTGACATGCTCCTCGAAGCCCGGACTCCGATCGGACCGAACGAGACCGCCGGAGAGCTCTATGGGCGACTCTCGCCCTTGGGGGCGGAGCTTGCGGTCCAGACCTTGGCCAATATCGATGACATCACCCCTCGCCCTCAAGACCACGCGGCGCACACTCTGGCGCCCCTGATCTCGAGAGACATGGCGGAGATTGACTGGTCACAGCCAGCAGGTGTGATTCATGATCTCGTTCGGGGCTTCAATCCCTGGCCCACAGCGTGGACCACGCTGGAGGGAGAGCGGATGAAGGTCCATCGAACCCGCGTGATCGAGGGTCAGGGGCAACCCGGGCACATCCTCTCAGCGGGCAAGGCCATTGTGGTTGGGACGGGTGCGGGTGCACTCGAACTCACAGAAGTACAGCTGCCTGGGCGTCGCGCTCAGCCCGGGCGAGACGTGATCAACAGTGGGCGTGTGGCCGAGGGCATGGTGCTCGGCGAGGAGATGTGATGGCGATTGTTGCCCCATCGATATTGTCAGCGGACTTCTCTCGACTGGGTGAGGAGATCGCCAGCATCTCAGATGCACCTTGGATTCATGTGGATGTGATGGATGGTCGCTTTGTACCCAACATCACGATTGGTCCAATGGTGGTCAAGGCCATCCGTCCGCTGACTGAGCGGTTCATCGACTGTCATTTAATGATTGTTGAGCCAGATAAGTACTTGGCAGACTTTCGGGAGGCAGGCGCGGATCTGATCAGCGTGCACGCTGAGGCCGTCGATCACCTCGATCGAACCGTGGCCGCGATCAAAGAGACGGGTGCCAAGGCGGGGGTGGCATTGAATCCGCACACGTCGGAGTCGGTGTTGGACTATGTCCTCGAAGAGCTGGACCTTGTGCTCATCATGAGCGTGAATCCAGGCTTTGGCGGCCAGTCGTTGATCGAGCGAGTCTTCCCCAAGATCGAGCGTGTTCGGCAGCGCATTGATGCCCTCGGATTGGACACGCTGATCCAGGTCGATGGCGGCGTAAAGACTCACAACGCCAAGCGCTTTACAGATGCGGGCGCCCACGTGCTTGTGAGCGGATCTGGTGTGTTCAAGGCAGCCGATCGGGCCGCTGCGATTCGGGAACTGACGGCATCTTGAGGATCTCAGGAGGATGCCCGGCTTGGGCGACCCTCCGTTCTGCGTTACCCTCAAGCCACGGGTAACAGCCGCCCCTCTCGACCCTCGGGTCGCGAGGGGTTTTCTTTTGTGGGATCATGGGGCCATGTTGTTTACGCGCCTTCTCGTCCCCATAGACTTCTCAGAGCCGTCCATTGAGGCCTTGAGGCTCGCCGTTTCGATTGCGATGCGTGTAGGGGCTCGGTTGAGCTTGCTCTATGTGGATGCAGACACCCTCCCCGGAGATGGGCCAGAGGCTGTAGGTGCCCTCCATCGGCTGGCTGCGCGTGAGGTGCCGAGTTCCGTTCATGTCGACATGCTGACGGACGAGGGTCGGCCTGCTGAGCGAATCAACCACCATGCCCAGGATGGGGAGCATGACCTGGTGGTGATGGGTACCCACGGAAAGACCGGTCTGGAGCGCGTTATGCTCGGAAGCGTGGCCGAGGTGGTGGTCCGCACTTGTCCGGTCCCCGTTCTCGTCACACACGATCGCTCGGGACCTGACACCCCTTGAGGAGGCGCCCCCATGAGTGACGCTCATCGCATCCAGTCGTTCGCAGAATTCTGGCCTTATTACGTCGGTGAGCACCGGCATCCCGCCTGTCGTGCCATGCACTTTGTGGGCACAGGCGGCTTCATTGTGGTGCTCGCCGGTTGCGTCGCGCTCGCCCCCGTTCGGATGGGTGGGTTCCTGCTCGCGGGGCTGGTGGTGGCCTTTTTGGCCCGAAAGATAGAGGCGCGTCGGATAGCAGTGTTTGAGGCCTGGGCCATCAGCGTGCTGTGGATCGTCGGCAACCCATGGGTCCTTCTGGGCATCTTCTGGGCGTACCTGTTTGCGTGGATTGGACACTTCAAGATTGAAGGCAACCGACCCGCCACCTTCAAGTACCCGCTGTGGTCCTTGTTTGGTGACTTCAAGATGGTCGGTCAGATGATGATGGGACGACTGTGGCGAGGAGATCCGGTAGCTCCCGCTGGCTGATTTCTGCGACGAATCGACCACAGTTGCGGTAGCATGGCCTCCATTGGAGACCGTGCCTCATGCGATTGAGTTGGATGTTTATGGCCATCCTGGTTGGCTGTGGCGAGTCCGACAAGGACTCTGCTGGCTCAGGGGTCACTCTGGACCGCTCCGTGCCGGAAGTTTCACTTCCTGAGCCCACACTGCGTCGATTGACCCGGGTGCAATACGACAACGCCATCTCTGCACTCTTGGGCGGGGGGCTGGTCTTGCCCTCCAGTCTTGACCCAGATCAGGTCACAGATGGTTTGCGGGCCATCGGTGCATCGCTGACCACGATCTCTCCTCGAGGAGTTGAGCTGTACGAGGACGCGGCCTTTGACTTGGTCCAGCAGGCACTCGCCAGTCCGGAGAATCGCGCAGTCCTCGTGCCCTGCGATGAGACTGATGACGGATGTGGTGAGTCGGTGATCGCTGAATTTGCGACGAAGGCTTGGCGACGACCATTGGAAGATGAGGAACTCTCCACGCTGGTGGCCATCGCTGAACAGGCAGAAGACGTCCTCGACGACTTCGATGCAGGCCTCAACTATGCGCTCTCTGCGGTCCTTCAGTCACCACACTTCTTGTTCCGAGTGGAGCTTGGTGAGCCCGATCCTTCTGGGGATGGCCGTCGGTTCACGAACCACGAGATGGCGAGCCGTATGAGCTTCCTGTTGTGGAACACGATCCCAGATGATGAGTTGATGCGCGCGGCTGCAGCCGGAGAGCTGACGGAGGATGAAACCCTCAGAACACAGCTGGAGCGGATGGTCGCAGATCCGCGCTTTGAAGATGGTGTTCGGGCCTTCTTTACAGACATGTGGACGCTTTACCAGCTCGACGACATGACCAAGGATCCCACGGTGTTTACGCACATGAGCCCAGAGGTTGGTGCCTCGGCTCGCGAGGAGACCCTGCTCGGAGTGGTCGAGAATGTGGTCTATGAGGACGGTGACTACCGCGACCTCTTCACCACCACGCGGACCTTTCTGGATCGAAAGCTGGCGAGCATCTACAACGTTCGAGCACCCGTGAGAGAGGGGTTCGGAGAGGCCATCCTCTCGGACGAAGGTGTTCGACGTGGTGTCCTCGGCCAGGTGAGCTTCTTGGCTCTTCAGTCTCATGCAGTCAATTCCAGCGCCACGCTGCGTGGAAAGTTTGTGCGAGAGGTGCTGCTGTGCCAGTACATCCCACCTCCACCATCCGATGTTGACACCTCGATTCCTGAAGCGAGTGCAGATGCTGTGACGCTTCGTGAGCGGGTTGCGGTCCATCTGGAGGATGAGTTCTGTGCCAGCTGTCACCAGTTGGTTGATCCCATCGGACTGGGCCTCGAGCAGTTTGACGGCCTGGGTCACTACAGGACCACCGAGTCCGGCGGCGTCATCGATCCGACGGGCGAGCTCGACGGGGTGGCCTTCTCTGATGCATGGGGGCTCGCTGGTGCGGTGTCTGAGCACGACAGGCTGCCACGCTGTCTCACCCAGACTGCCATGGCCTATGCCTCAGGCCACTCCGTCACAGACGGAGAGCAGGATGCTGTGGAATACCTCGATGCAGGCTTCCGCCACCACAACCACAGCGTGTCCTTCCTGATGACTGACCTCGTGATGAGCGTCGCGTTCCGACAAGCCGGGGAGATAGAATGAAACCCTTGAGCAGAAGAGATGTGTTGCGCGGCATGCTGGCAGGGACCGCAGTGTCGGTGGGCTTGCCGCCGCTCGAGGCGATGTTCAATGTGAACGGAACAGCCTACGCCGCAGGTGGCGGCCTACCCCTTCGCTTTGGGCTCTTTTTCTGGGGGAATGGCAACCTCCCAGAACGATGGACCCCCACTGGAGAGGGTACAGACTGGACTCTGAGTGAGCAGCTCGAGCCCCTGGCCGGGGTCAAGGACCTCATCACGGTCGTGAGCGGCATGAGCTTGCATACTGACAATGTCTACCCGCACACATCGGGGTCTTCCGGCATCCTGACGGGTGCGAATCTCCTGGCCTACGAAGACGGCCGCCAAGACGGGACATTTGAGATCCCGAGCATCGACCAACTCATCGCAGGACACATTGGCGGAGACACGATCTATCGGTCCCTCGAGACAGGAGCATTCCCGGGGACCAAAGGCAATTCCTTCAACGGACCCAACAACAAGAACCCGCCTGAGTTGTCCCCCATCGCGTTCTATGAGCGGATCTTTGGCAGCACCTTCAGGGAGCCTGGAGAGGAGGGCGTGGTCGATCCGTCGTTGGCACTGCGGCGCAGCGTCCTCGATGCGGTCATGGCTGACGTGGAGAAGGTCAACGCCCGTGTCGGTGCCGCGGACCGTATTCGTCTCGAGCAGCACCTGACTGGTATTCGAGAGCTTGAGCTTCGCCTCGCTCGGCTTGCGGAGGACCCGCCGAGTCTCGAGTCATGCATGCGTGCTTCAGAGCCTGCCGCTGAGTACCCACAGGTTGAGGGGCGTCACCCCGTCTCAGACATCCACCGGGCCATGACCGACCTCCTGGTCATGGCTGTGGCCTGCGACCAGACGCGTGTATTCAGCCACTGGTTCTCAGATCCCCTCACGAACAAGCTCTACCCGGGCGCCACCATGGGGCATCACAGCTTGACCCATGACGAGCCAGGAGAGCAGCCAGAGGTGAACATGATCACCAAGTTCATCATGGGAGAGTTCGCCTACATGGTCGAGGCGCTGGCCGCCGTTCCAGAGGGAGATGAGTCGGTGCTTGACCACATGGTGCTCTTGGCCACATCTGAGACCAGCAGAGGCCAGACCCACTCCTTCGAAGAGATGCCGATCGTGCTTGCAGGAGGCGCCTGTGGTGGTCTCAATCAGGGCATCCACTATCGGTCTCACACCGGCGAGAACGCGAGCAAGGTCATGCTGTCCTTGGTGCGGGCCATGGGCATCAATGCGCCGACCTTCGGCTTGGGTGCGGGGGAGGTCAGCGATGGGCTGTCTGCGATCCAGGCTTAGCGGTCTCATCTTATTGGCGCTGGCCGGCTGTGGTGGTGTCAGCGACACCGGTATGGACACGGCCGTCGTCGAAGACCAAGTCTGCGACGAACCCGAAAAGACCCAGGTCGCGGTCATCACTGAGATGTGGTTTGCCCGAGTGAATGAAGGGGTCACCAACAGCGTGAACCTGGACGGTGATGAGCCGGGGTGCGGACAAGAAGACTATGTCAGCCCCAACGGAGATGCCGGAGTCGACAACAGCTTTGGCTCACTGATTCCCATCCTCGAGCTCACCGAAGGCGCCGCCATCGAGGTCTACATCCAGAACCTCATCAACAACGGTGAGGTGCTGATCATGCTGGAGATGGAGGATGTAGACGACATCTACGATGATGAGTGCGTGAATTTCAACCTCCTCAGGGGTCTGGGTGAGCCCACGGTGGGCACAGACAAGATCATCGAGTCGGGCCAAACGTTCGATCGCAACCTTGATCTGCCTCAGAGTCGGGCCGAGGCGCAGCGCATCTCTGGTGGCGTGCTCGAGGCCTCACCCCTTGAATTTCGTCTCCCCTTTCAGATCTTCGACATTCAGCTTGAGTTTGTGCTGCATGGTTCCACGCTGCGCTTCGAGCAGGGCGTCGATGGGCACCACACAGGACTTGTTGCAGGCGGCCTCTACATCAACGAGATCATCGACTTTGTGTCGGGACGAGATGACATCGACATCGGCGACCTGATCACGGACTTTGTCACGAGCAAGGCAGACCTCTGGCCTGATGAAAACGGCCAGTGTCAGGGCATCTCTGTTGTCTTTGAATTCAAGGCCAAGCCGGCCTTCTTCTACATCGACTGATGCGTTTAGCGTTGATCCTTGCGGGAGCGTTGGGCTGCACGGGCTCGGCCAAAGACGGCGTCATCGATGGTCGAGACACCGGCGAGCACGTTGATCCGATGTCTTGGGCGGTGGATGAACGCGGACCATTTGGCGTGGGCTACCAGTCGATCATGAAGACCTATGCGCCTGGGGCAGGCGTTGACGCGCGCACGATTCGTCTCGATGTCTGGTACCCGACCGAGGATGAATCGGGCATCACAGCCACCTACGCGGTCGGGACGGACACCGAAGTCATGGAGAACGCGACAGTTGCTGAGCCAGTTCACAACGCCGGCTTCCCCGTGCATGTTCATTCTCACGGCTATCGGGGCTTTGGCGCCACGTCGGCCTTCCTCTCCCGCTACCTCGCCTCCCATGGATGGGTGACGGTTGCACCGAGCCACACCCAGAACACCATCATTGACCACGTGGATCCGCTCCCGTTTGCGCACTTCTTCCATCGCCCGATGGACGTGACCACTGCACTCGATGCCCTCCCGGACATCCTCCCTGAGGTCGATACCTCGGCCGTCGTCTTGTCCGGGCACAGCTTTGGCTCGTACACGACCTGGGCATCCGGGGGAGCGACCTATGATCTGGACAGCGTCGCCCAGATGTGTGCGACTGGAGATGGCATCGAGGGGGATGGGTGTACCGCAGAAGAAGAGGCCATGTTCAGCGGGGATCTCTCAGATCCTCGCGTGGTTGCCACCATTCCGATGGCGGGAACGATGCGGCGAAGCTGGTTTGGAAGCGACGGCGAGCTGAGTGTCGGAGGTCCGGTGTTGTTCTTCAGCGGGACTGAGGACAGCGTTGGCCAGGACAACCAGTTTGATCAGATGGGGGCCATCGACTTCACCTGGGTGGAGCTGGAGGGCGGCTGCCACCAGACCTTCGCCCTCGGTGCGTGCGATACCCTCGACACAGAGCTCGGTTTCCAAGTGGTTCAGAGCCTCGCGCTTGCGTTTGCCCGGATCACTGTCCTGGGTGATACATCACCGCGAAGTGCGGAACTGTTGAGCGGTGAAGAGACGATTTCTGAGATCGCATCCACGAGGCGTCGGCTGGGACGTTAGAGGCGCCGCATGTGTGGATTTGTTGGCCTGATTGCCCCTGATACCGTTGCTCCAAGTCTGGTGATGGGGCTGCAGTCTATACAGCACCGCGGCCAAGACGCTGCGGGTGCTGCAACCTTTGATGGGCAGCGCTGGCACCTGACCAAAGACCTGGGCATGGTCTCGAGCGTGTTGAGCGCGGACCGCATTCAAGGCATGACAGGAAACGTCGGCATCGCCCATGTTCGTTATCCCACCGCAGGGACGACCTCGACGCAGCAGGATGCTCAGCCCTTCCAGACTCGGCATCCTGGCATATTGCTGGCCCACAACGGCAACCTCACCAACATTCCTGAGCTCACAGCCCAGCTGAATGAGCAGGGCTGTCATGTCCTCAGTGGCTGTGACGCTGAGCCTTTGCTCTTGGTCTTAGCGCAGGAACTCCAGGCCATTCGTCCGGCCAACCACACCGCTGATGATGTCGCGACGGCTGTGGCTGCGGTCTACCGTCGTGTTCGTGGGGCCTACTCGGTTGTTGCGGTCCTTGCAGTCGACGGTGTCCCGACGCTTGTGGCCTTTCGAGATCCCCATGGCATCCGGCCTGGTTGCTACGGCAAGCGCGCCGACGGTGCATGGATGGTGGCGAGCGAGTCGGTTGCACTCGATGTGCTCGACTTTGAGAAGCGTGGTGATCTGCCAGCAGGCGAGGTTCTGTTCTTCAGGGCCGGTGCTGAGCCGGAGCAGCGCTGCGTCGCTCCCGACACACCCAGACCCTGTGTCTTCGAGCGAATCTACTTTGCACGCCCGGACTCCCGGATGGAGGAGGGTCGGGTGAACCGCTCTCGCTGGCGCATGGGCCGCACACTCGCCAGAGAATGGGCCGCGAAGGGTGCGGAGGCCGATGTGGTCGTTGCGGTCCCAGATACCTCGCGTCCTGCGGCCATGGCCATGGCCGAGGAGCTGGGCGTCCCCCATCGCGAAGGCTTCATCAAGAATCGCTACTCTGGTCGTACATTCATCATGCCGGACGCGGCGTCTCGCAAGGCTGCGCTCAGGCTCAAGCTGAATCCCATTCGTGAGATGTTTGAGGGCAAGCGAGTGCTGCTCGTGGACGACTCGATCGTGCGCGGCACGACCATGGGTCGCATCGTGGAGATGCTGCGAGGTCTCAATCCAGCTGCCCTCCATGTGGCCATCTTCTCTCCGCCTGTTCGGAATCCATGCTTCTATGGCATCGACATGCCCTCGCCCTCCGAGTTGGTGGCGACTCGGTATGCACCCAAAGAGGTCGAGACGGCCCTGGCCGATCGAATCGGCGCAGACTCGCTCACCTTTCTGTCCATCGATGGCCTGAAGTCAGTCATGGGCGACAATGTGTGCGCGGCCTGCTTCGATGGGAACTACACCGTGCCCATATCAGACGACGAAAAGTCCTTCATCATGGGCGAGAGACGCTGACTATCGGCCGAACTTGAAGGTCACGCCCAGCGTTGTGGTGTTGGTCTCGAAGTCGTGAGTCACCACGAGTGGCACGCCATGAATCTGTGCGCCCAGTTGTGGGGCGAGGTTGTGCTGACCGCTTGAGTTCCCCGTGTACTGGGCACCGCCAATGAGTGCGACGTTGTCGTTTAAGAAGTAGGCGCCCTGGGCCGTCGTCTGCCAGTTGTTGCCCTGCATCCCGGCGTTGAGCTGGTGCTGCACTCGGGTGTAGATTGGGCCCAGCTTCTCCTCGACCATCAGATCCCATCGATGGGTGGTCTCGCCGGTGTCTGTGTAGCGATACTTCGCCATGTAGGTCTTGAACTCTTTGGGGTCGCGATAGCCAAAGTAGGCTCCCACCTCGAGCGACTCGGTGGTGCCCCATGAGGACTTGGCGTCGCCCCCGGCTTGGAAGCCTCCACCAAACTGGGTGTCCAAGGATCCGGATGCGCTGTGCTGACCGGCAGAGCTGGTGCTGAGTTTCAGGGAGGCGTCGAGGTCCTTGGAGTCGAAGTTCACACCAAGGGAGGCCTTTTGCTCCTTGGTCAACTGGTAGGAGTCCGATGCACCCAGCTGCTTGGCCACCTCGCTCAGCGTGAGGCTTGCACTGAGCTGGTCGTTCACAGTTTGGTTGAGCGACAGGCTCTGGGTTGAATTGCCGTCGCTGCTCGTCGAAGACTGGTAGCGTGCAGAGCCGCCATCCAGGCTGGTATCCAGTGTGTTCTTCAGGGTGAGTATGCCGAGGGTCGTGTTGTAGTCCACGCCGGTGACTTGGGATGTGTTGCCATCCCGCTCGGTTACCTCGACTTTGAGCTTCTCTGTGCCGTTGTCTTGGCTGTAGCCACCGCTCACGGTGTTGTTGCCCTGCTGCATCAGACCCTGAACATTCAATAGAGTCAGGTCTGAGCCCTCGACGACACCGTCAACTGTCAGCTTGCGCTGCGCGTCGCCATAGCTTCCTGAGAACTCGGTCTTGGTCGTGTCCCCGGGCTGAACCTTCATCGCTGCCACCAGCGGAGCTGAAGACAGCGACAGTTCGGCGGAGACCTGCTCGATGGCGATGTTCTGCAGCGTTCCAAGTTTCGCACCCAGCTTGACCTTGAGATCGTCTCCGATCCCAAGTGTCGTGCTCAGCTCAGGAATGGAGGCGTTCGCCAGGTACGCTCCAGCGGCAGCCAGGAGCGCTGTCATGACGATCAGTTCGGGATTGGCGTCGACCCACTCTCCCAGACCATTGACCAGTCCGCCCCCGTTCTCTTTCACCCACTCCCCGGCCGTCTTGCCGAATTCTTTCTTGAGTGCGGCCTCGAACTTGGCCAGGTCGGCTTCGTTGTTCGCGGGATCGAGCTTCTCCAGTTCCCCCAAGAGGGCGGAGAACGTACCCATCAGCGCCGAATCCGCGTAGCCAGCGACGGCTTCGAGCGTCACATGGGGTGCGACGGCTTTGTAGAGCTCCGGTCCGAGCCACTGCCCGAGTGCGGCACGATAGTTTGCGAGTCCCTCAGCCGTTCCCTTAGCGTTTCGGGCTGCCTCAGCCTGCTGTGCATTCGAGTGACCAGACGCACCATTTCCGGTCGAGACGCTGGTGGACTCTGACTGGGTTTGGGTCGGGGTCTGGTGGGACTTGGCGGACATGGGAACAAGTGTAGACACGAAACCGCCCGAAGTCACGGGCTCAACCGTCATTTTTTCGCTGTCACGCGAAAGATACGTCAGGCGGTTAGGCTCATCCCATGGAGGCCAAGATGAAGGCAAGCAGTGTAGTGATCGTATCCTTGATGCTGGGATGCAACAGTTCCAAGCAGGACATTGATGAGTCACGGTGCGGTTACGAGATGACGCTGTGCACCATCGCAGGCACGGGCACGAGCGGCTACAACGACATCAATATTCGGTCCACTGAAACGCAATTGAGGGATCCCACAGCGATCGTCGAGGACGCGTCCGGACGCCTGCTCGTGAGCGATGCGGGTAATCACCAGATTCGACGCTTCGAAGGCGACAAATTGATGACGGTGGTCGGCCGCAACAAGAACAGCGAAGCTGTGTCAGGCCCCGCCTCAAACACGCCTCTGAACTACGTGGTCGACATGGACTTTGCAGCGGACGGAGACTTGTTGCTCTTGGAGGGGGTCGGACTGCAGCTGTCATGGGTTGATCTGGCCGCGGATGCCATCGAGGTTTTTGCCTCATCGGTTGGAAATCCAGACTGGAACAGCCGGGATGTGACGGACATTTCAGAAATCGGCCTCATCAAGCCCACGAGCACCGCCATCGACGATGAGGGGAACATCTATCTCTCCGAGGCTGGAGACGGCTTCAATATGGTGCTGAAAATCTCGACCGATGGCGAGGTCACCAAGATCGCAGGTGTCGACGATGACGGCTTCCCGCTTGCTTCCACCACCACGGACTCCGACGATAGCCAGAACTACCTGCTCAACCCTCAGGGCTTGGTGTGGCACGACGGGGCACTCTACCTTGCAGACGCAGGACGTCACCGCATTGTTCGCATCGATGTGGCGACAGGTGATGTGGTCAATGTAGCGGGTGTCACGGATGCCCCTGGCTACGGAGACGGTGGCGTGCTCACGGAGACACAGTTCAACCGACCATCCCGGTTTACATTCAGTCCGGATGGCCGCCTGGTGATCGCCGACTCTGGCAACGGTGTTATCCGAGCGGAGCTCGCAGACGGGACGGTCGAGACGGTCTGTGGACGCGGCGCTGGGGGATATGATCCTGAGCCGCAAGAGCCGGAACTGGCCAGCCTCGGCGAGCCCTTCGATCTGCTCTACGATGTGAACGGCGACTTTGTCTTCACCGATCGGGATCACGCCGTGGTGCGCCGCATCGCTCAGCCTGACTGGTAAGCCTCACTCGCTCGGTCCATCGGATTCATCGGATTCATCGGATTCATCCGGCCCTTCAGTTGCTTCGGAGTGGATGGAGATGTCCACACCGTCAACCCAGCTCCCCACCGCCAAGCCGAGGAAGTCGGAGAGGTCCTCGGGCGCGACACCTGTCGGTGCAGTTGAGATCTCGTCGACCGAGTCGGTGACATGCGCGGTCACCCGAAAGTCTGCCTCTTCGCTGGTCAGTCCAGTGAGCAAGATGCTGTAGGGGACGTCGATGGCGTTCTCAACTGGTGACACGGTGGTTGTGTTGAACGGGACAGCACCATCGATCGGTAAGCCAGTCTCTGAATCCACGTCGGACACGGACCAGGTGATCACGAAGATGTTGGTTCCCCCGGGCATCTCGGCGCCGCTCGCCAGGCTGAGTCGGCCCTCGAATCCAGACTCTGCGACCGGACCACCGTCCAGATCAACATCAGCATCCACATCGGCATCGCCGTCCGCATCGGCATCAGCGTCTGAATCTGCATCGCTGTCGGCATCTGAGTCTGTGTCGGAGTCTCCCTCGACGGTGACCAGCACAGCGACGCACTCTCCATCATCGGTGCGTGCTTGCCCCTCGCCACACGGGTCTTCACCGAGTGGGTAGCAGAGATCATCAGATGCTCGGCCGTAACCATCCTTGCAGGGCTCCTTGCAGCCCATCATTGCCAGCAGCAGTGAAAATGCGATCGTCATGACGTCTCCTGTTGGTTCATCGTTTCGCAGGGCGTTGGTCGCGTCAAGTGCTACGCTGCGTGAGATGTCCCAGGAATCAGAGAGCAGGCTCGAGTGGCGGGATCTTTCCGCGTCCTCCGGAGAGGTGTTTCGAGTCGGTCGTGACATTGTCTATCGGGAGGGAAACAAGAGGCTCCGGGTGATGGCGATGTCGACCCCTGATCGGGCGTACAGACAGGCCTTTCTTGATGCGGTATCCGTCATCGTGGAGGCATGGGACACGCCCGTGGAGATCGTCCTCGATTTCTCGATCTCTGGACCCCCGGTCCCCGGGCAGGCCGTTGGGTTGTGTCGAGACCTCCATGCATCGGGTCATGTGGAGCGGATCGTGATTCTGAGGCACCCGAACATGCCTGGATGGCTGTTGGTCGGTGTCAGTAAGATTCTTCAATCGGCCGGTCTGCCCGTCGAGATCGAGGAGGTCCCTTGAAGACCACGAAGAGGTTGCTTTGGCGTGTGAGCGGATCCGTTGTGGTCGGCATCGTGCTCCTTCTTGCCATCGGTGTTGGCGCCATACGAATGGTGACCGAGGTTGATCCGTGGCCAGTGATTCAAGCGATGAACCTGGCTTGGTTGCTTGCAGCGGTCTTGGGCTTTGTGTTCGGCAACATTCTGGTGGGTCACCGCTTCCTGGCCATGCTCTCGGACGATACGCCGGCACACCGTGAGCCATGGCGGGTCGGATCATTATTCTTCGGTGCGAGTGTGTTCTCTTTGGTTCTACCAGGGCCGGTTGGAGAGCTTGCGGCCTGCGCCGCCATGAAGAAGCGCTACGGCATCACATTCTCAAGAGGTCTGGCCACGGCGGTTCATGCACGCCTGGTGGGCCTGGCTTCTGCCGCGTTGATGGCCATCTCTGTGCTGCCCTTCGTTGAGGTCAGCAGCAACCTCGGTGAAGTGCTTCGTGTCGGCGCAGCGATGGTCTGTGTGGCTGGTCTCGGCATTGGTCTGCTGACGGCGATGCCCAGCTGGATGCAGTGGGTCTCCAACACGGTAGAGCGCAGTCCGCTTGCACGCGTCTTGGGGTCAGCGATGATTCTGGTGCGTGCCTTGTCCGAGACGGGCCGCGCGCCGCTTCGAGTCTGGCTCAAGGTGCTGGCGTGGAGCATCCTCATCCAGGGCGTTCAGCTGCTCACCATACTCATGGTGGGCATGGCCCTGGGCCTCGTGCCTGAACTCCCTGGCCTGCTGTTGGCTCAGGGAACTGGCAGCCTGGGCATCCTCGTGGGCGTCATTCTTCCTGGCGGACTCGGTACGTATGAGGTCGCCGTCATCTCGAGCTTCGCTGGTCCGGGTGGACTCACCCTTGCGAGTGCGGGTGTCCTGGCTGTTGGAATCCGGATCGTTCACCTCTTGGGGCTGGGCAGCGCAGGCATCATGTTTGGGTTCTGGGCCAAGGTGCTGACGGCAGGAGAGGTCATGGCCGATGTCGAGCAGGCTCAGGTGACCCGTTGAGTCGGCTGGTCCTGGTGGCTCTGATGGCTGCAGCATGTGGCTCAGGTGAACCCAAGGAGCGAGGACACACCGATCTGATACTGGTCGACGACACCGGCGACACCAGCACTGGGGACGACACCGGAGCGGCCCCAGAACCGGAGGTGTGTGCTCCTCCAAGCCTCACCCAGGTGGCCCAATTCGAGCACCTGGACATCGCGGATGTTGAGTTCTTTGACCCGCCCATCGCGCTTGCATCCTGTGGCTGGGGAATGGCTGCAGTCGACCTCAATGGTGACGGTGCTGTCGACCTTCTTCCGCTCGGTCACACAGACCCAACGCGGGCCCTCATCAATCAAGAGGGCTCGCTGGTGCCCACAGATGAGGTTCGCTTTGATGGGGGTCCGTTGCCTGCAGGCAACGGCATCGGTGTCGGTGACGTCAATGCTGATGGTCTCCCCGATCTGGTCCTCCTGCGCTCGACAGGCCATGCCGATCTGCTCTTCACCAACTTGGGTCACGGACAGTTTGCATCAGCTGAGCTTCCTGATTCGTCGACCGAAAGTCAGGATGGTGCATTCTTTGATGCTGACCTCGACGGCGATCTCGATCTCTACGTGTCGCGGCACATCGACATCTGGGAGACAATCGCCCCCGAGATTGCAGCAGGAACCATCCGAGGTGAGGCCAACAGGTTGTACATCAATCACGACGGTGAGCTCTCACCCGTGGATACTGCAGGTGTCGTTGATGCAGCAAGCTTTCAGGCCGTGCCGATCGATGTGGACACAGACGGCGATCTTGATCTGTACATCGTGAATGACTTTGGCATGTTCATCGCCCCCAATTCGCTCCTCATCAACGATGGCTCAGGGACCTTCAGTGAAGCCTCGGACTGCGGCTGCGCGCTCGAGATGTTCGGTATGGGTGCGAGCGCGTCAGACTTCAACAATGACGGTCTCATCGACCTCACGATCACAGACTTCGGATCACCGCGGACGCTGATGGGGATGGGAGACGGCACTTTTGTCGACGCCACCGCAGCCTCTGGAGCATTGATCACGCCGTCTGCCGAGCGGGTCACCAGCTGGGGTACGGCCTTTGTGGATCTCGACCAGGACGGCTGGGATGACACGGTGACTGCATTTGGCCCTGTGGTCACGGGAATAGACGGTGATTGGGCGGACACAGTCGACCATCCAGCGGTGAACGATCTGGATGACTCGGCCGAACAGGTGAATGCGTTCTTCCACAATCAGGAAGGACAATTTGAGGATCGGTCAGTGGCAGCGGGTTTCGATCTGCTCGGGGCCAGCCGGGCGTTGGTCACTGCTGACTTCAATGGGGATGGGATGCCTGATGTGGCGATCAGCGGTCTCGACAGCACGATGCGGCAGGTGGTGAGGATCTATCAGAGCGAGGGCGGGTGCGGTCCAGGGGTCACCGTTGGCTTTCCCGATCGCGGCGCGCGAGACGTGGGCACAAAGGTGGAGTGGTCGGTGGGGGGCGAGCACTTCACGCGCTGGTATCAGCCTGGGACCACGTACTCGGTCTCAGGGCCGACCCTCCACCTCGGCTTGGGTGGATACCCAGCGGCCGACTGGGTTCGGGTGACTCCGCTTGGCGGCAGCGCTGAGGAGCACGTGAGCGTGCCTGCAGGGGCCCGCTTAGATCAGAGGTCGTACCAGTAAGGCTTGACCATGTCCTTGATCACATTCAGGTGTGAGAAGGATGTCTTTCCGCGAGCCGCGTCGTACGCATGCTGCACCATCGTCTTGGCGCCCACGCCCACCATGAACTGGTAGTAGCCGCGTCGAGCGCGTGAACTTGAGAACAGAGAACGCACCGTGTCCCAGCGGACGTAGCTGGAGAAGACGTTGCGGTTCATGGTGTTGGCCACCTCCAGCATCTCCTGCATGGAGAGATGGTTGGTTCGCATGACCGGCTGCCACCAGTAGAACTCCTTGAGCTCATCCATTCCCTTGTCTTCGAGCCATCCCTCACCGATGGCCTGGTTCCACAGCGGTGTACCCGGCTCAGGGCTGATGGTCTGGAAGGCAATGAAGTCGGGGCGCAGGCTGACCGCGTAGTCGAAGAGCTTGTCGAGCTTCTCTCGTGTGTCCTCGGGCAGGCCAATGATGAACGTCGCGTGTCGAACCACCTCAGGGTAGTCGACCCGCAGAGACTCGAACATGGCACGCATGAGGTTGGTGTCGTAGTTGTGCTTGCTCAAGAAGGCGTAGTCATCCGCCGTTTCCCGCTCGACGCCGACCAGGTACCAGTGCAGTCCGGTCTCGACCAGCTTCTTGAAGACGCCCATCTTGCGCTCGCGCTCGTAGGTGTCTGCCCTGAAGAAGCCGTACCACGCGATATCATCCCAGTTTTTGGCGATGACTTGGTCGGCCCACTCGTTGTTCCAGTTTGGATCGATGTTGAATGTGCCGTCCACGAACATGAAGTTGTCGTAGCCGTACTGTCTGTGGAGGACTTCCATCTCTCGCACCACCCGCTCAGGCGACTTCACGCGATACCGGGGTCGAGGCTTGCCATCCTTCCAGCTCCCCATCTGTGTCCAGATGGCGCAGAAGCTGCATGTGTCGATGCAGCCACGACCCTTCTCGATGTTGAAGCTGTTCTGGAACAGGCTGGCGCCCTTGCGGTGGCTGATGCGTGGCATCAGATCGTAGGCGGGCATTGGCAGGTCATCGAGGTTGTGGATCAGCGGTCGGAAGCCAGTGTCGATGACCTCGCCGCCCTTACCGAGAAAGCGAAGTCCCTTGACCTCATTGAGGTCACCGCCGTAGCGAAGCGTCTTGACCAGCTCCGCGAAGGTGAGCTCACCCTCTCCGAAGACCAGGAAATCGCTGGCTCCAGGACCCAGGGCCCACTCCGGCACGTGGGGCAGCGTGAAGCCACCGCCCACAGTGATGCATTCAGGATTGGCACGCTTTGCTGTCCGGAAGAGCTTGGCGGTCTCGTGGACGTAGATGGCCTCGTCTCCAGCACAGACCATGTCTGGCTGCCACTCCCTCATCAGCGCCTCGAGTGATCCCCAGCCCATCTTCTGGACAGGGCAGTCGACGAGCTTGATCTCGACGTCTGGCATCGACTCCCGAAGTGCGGCGGCAAGGCAGAGGTAGCCCAAGGGAATCAGGAAGTTGTCGGCCTCTGACAGAATGGGCCACATGTAGCGCGGAGTTCTACAGAACAGGATGCGGGGTGGCCGGTCTGGCGGGAGACCGTATTCTCGAGCGACGGAGGGCATACCTCACACTATACCGAGCAACCCCCGTCTGCGTGGACGGAACGCAGTATTTTACAGGTCATGTGGCCCAGCCGTGGGGACGGGGGCAGTGGACACATCTGCTTGCAGGTGGCTTCCCTGATGGTTTCAGCGAGCTCTGAAGATGCACCCTCGACGCGATATCCAAGGTCAGCATTCGACCCTGGTGCATGCGCATCGAGGTAGTCGCTGAAGGTCCGGCGGCTCAACTCGATGCCGTAGGCTTTGGGCTTCAGCGCCCAGGGACTCCCCGGCTCCATCTCGATGGCAAAGGAGCGACACTGCAGACGGATTCCCCGCGCCACACACTTACACCGAGCGACGAGTGCTGAGGTCTCTTTAGGCGTGTTTAGTGTCTCGCCGGGCAGCCCTTGTCCAAAGCAGAGCATCACATCTGCGCCCTTGTCTGCACAGACTTTGACCGACTCCACCAGCTCGTCGTTGGTGAAGTACAGGGGACGAAAGCGGCGCCTGACGGCTTCGTCGGGGCTCTCTGGTGACATCGAGATGAGGACCGAGTCAAAGGCATCGACCAGTGCGGCAACGAGGTCGGGATGAGGCACAGCATAGGACTCAAAGAACATGTTTGTGCGAACGCCAGAGGCCTTCACCTTCTCCGCCACCTCGATCCAGTGGCGGGGGTCCTTGGGTGTTGGATCGAAGCAGGCCTGCACGCCACCGAAGCCCATCTCGACAGATCGCGCGATCAGTGCTGCGGTGCGGCCAGAGGTCATCTGAAACCAGTCCGCGCGACCGTGAAACTTCTTGTGGCTGAGCTTTCCGCCGCCGCACCACCCACAAGTGACCGAGCAGCCTCGGCCTGCAGGGAGGATCATCGTGTTCTTCTTTGCGCCTCCGAAGATGCGCTGTCCCACGGCCATGAGGGTGGCTTGTGGTCGCCGGTGTGGGATGAAGAAGGGACCGCAGAAGTCTTGGATGTAGCGGTCGCTGTTCCGCAGCAGATCAAATCGCTCGTAGTCGAGACTCGAGATGTCTGAAGCCGTCGATACTGCTGTGATGGGATTGGCAACGATCTGGCCACTGCCCCGATGGCTGAGATTGGGTACGGTGTCGAGGTCAGCACCAGACTCGAGGGCAGCGATCAAGGCCAGGAGGGCTTTCTCTCCGTCTCCTCTGATGACGCCATCGACCTCGGGTACGGTCTGGAGAATGTCCTCGTGCATCGCGCTGGCCGTGAAGCCACCCAGCACGATGAACGCCTTGGGTGCGCCCCGCCTCACGGCGCGAACCGCTTGAATGGTGTCCCACGACTGGGGGTGCCAGTGCAGACTGAAACCCACCACATCTGGCTGTGTCTGCCCAATGTGGGTCTCAAGATCCCAGTCTGGCTCGGCCTTGTGCTGGACACCCAGGTGAAGCAGCTCCACCTGGTGGCCTGCCCCCTCGAGTGCGGCACCGAGCGCGGGAAGACCAACGGCCATGTAGTTCATGGACATCGATGCACCGAGTGGCCCGAACTTGTCGTTGATCTTGGCCGCATGAATCAGGACCGCGCGACTCACAGTGCGGCCTCGATGGTCCGAAGGTCCGGATGCTGGCCTCCGAGGAGCTTCACGGCCCACAGGGCAGCAATCTCGTCGGTCGCAGACGGACCATCTGTGGCCACTGCGAGTATGGCGGGCAAGGCAGATGTATTCATCCGTGCACCCAGCTCCAGCGCACCCATGCCGGCCAGCCCGGGCGTCGCCCATTCATCCGCGGTCGGTACACCCCCTTCTCGGATGCGTCGGACCATCGCCGTCATCGGAGAGGGTGCGCCCATTGGTGGCATGACTGAGCGCCGATAGCGCTCGACTGCGATCGACACCCCTGTGGCGGCACGCGGGTCGAACCCGTGTGAGGACGCCTGCATGGGTGCACCAGGAGTCGGGAACGGAGCGGGCGGAGGTGCGCAGTCACCGCACCGGGTTGCGAGCTCTGTGCGCCACGGGTCCAGGCCGCTCAAGATGTGCTCACTCATGATGCGAAAAGGCTCCGGGTCGTCGGGCAACTGGACACCGAGGAAGGTGGCTGTTGACACAGCGATGAGCGGCATGGCCTGATTGGGCACGCGCGCTCGGCTCTGCTGCGCGGCTGAATTGATGGCCCAGACTTCTTGCCCGGCGCCGACTCCAAGGAACGTCGCAGGCGGGGTGGTTCCAATTTCTTTGAGGAGGTCGGTGTTGCCTGGGGCTCGCCACCGCCAGTAGAGCGGTGAGTTGGGACTCGGTCGCGCCGACTGTTGTTGATGGGCGGCTGACCAGGTGTGCATGCCTTGCTCGGCGCTCGCTGTGTCCGCGAGGTCCAGCCAGATGCTCGCAGCGCTCGCAGCAGTGATGAGGACTGTTGCAAGGATGGGAGTACGCCAAGTCATTGACACCACTTTACCTGTGGCATGCTGAGTCGTCGATGGAAGGATTCGTGTTCAGAGAACTTGATGAAGCTGAGGAGCGCTGGTGGTGGACCACCGCGAGCATTGTTCTGATGCTCCTCCTCGTCGGTCCGTCAGTCCGAAGTCCGGATGGAATGGAGATGCTTCGCATCACTGCGTCGTGGTTTGGCGCCGATGTTCAGGTCGGTGACCCCCACTTCTGGCCGCCGCTGTGGTCGCTATTGAATGCGCCAGGTGTGCTGCTCGGGGAGCCTGTAGTGGGTGCTCGCTGGCTCAATATTGTGCTCTGGGGCGCGATCGTCTGGCCGCTGCACTCGGCAGTCTCGACGATCGGGGGGCGTGTGCCGGCCCGCTGGGCTGTGGTGCTCTACTGGTGCCTGCCGATGCTCACCCTGTTTGCATCGGTACTGGATGCTCGCGCCCTCGGTGCATTCATCACGACAGCCTTCGTTGCATCGCTCATCAAGACGGCCAGCAGGGGTGGAGGGCTGGGTTGGCCTGTCTTCTGGGCAGCGCTCGCCCCGTTCGCCCGACCTGAAGGCATCCTGCACTGCGCTTTGGCGGTGTTTGTCTTCTGGCTCATGGGCCGCAGCTGGCGAGAGATCCTCGGATCAGCCGCGGCGATATTTGTACCGACTGTGGCCTTTCGAGGCTCTGTTCGGGGGATGACCGGGCACGAGCAGCTGTTCGCGCCCTGGTACGGCACATGGTCGACCTGGGACATGCTCACGCTCTTCGGCCCAGCATCTGTTCCGACGGACTTTCGTCGTTTCGCGCTCGCCGCTATGGAGACCGAGGTCGTGACCGCTCGGCCCACTGCGGACGACTTTCTGGGCGTACTGGCCGCGGTCCCGGGCGGTGTCGTCGGGGGACTCATGGCGCTGGGCGGTGCGGTCGGTATCCTGGGCCTGCTCTTCGCCGCGACGGGTTTGCTGCGCCATCTCCCCAGCCGGAATCGACTGCTCATCGCGGGTGTCGTGGCGGGTCCCTTCCTTGTCATCGCGGCGGCACCGATGGCCAAGGACCAAGCTGGACCCCTCAGCAACTACCTCTTTCTCATGCCGATGCTGATCGGATTGATTGCACTCGGGCTGGGCACGCTACGACGGTGGAGGTGGGCGCCATGGGCGGCGATCTTGGTGATTGTCGCGGAGACCAATTTTACGCCGCTGATGACCCCTGCTCCCTATTTCTTGGAAGGCTCTGAGTCTGCAGCCTTGGCAACGGTCATGCTGAAGAGAGACCCGCCAGCATCAGGTCGCGTGGCGACAGATTTCTCTGGGCGAGATGTGGTGATGGGTGCGGGGCTCCGCGTGAGACCCCTCGGACCAATCTGGGCTGGAGCGGTGCCATCCGATGTGGACGCGGTGCTGATTAACAGCGTTGGTGCCTCGGGTGAGGACGGTGGGCGCACCCTCGCGCTGCTCGAGAGCGGTGACTGGCGTGTCGTTTGGGTTGTCGGAGATGGTGATCTCGAGATGAGCGCAGGGTTCGTTCCCGAGGCGCCACGATGGGACCGAGGCTGGTACGCCTTGCTTCGACCTGTACGTCGCTGATCGATGAGGTTGACGGATCGAGGTCCGCTCACCTTCGGGCGTGGATCACCAGGGCTCCGGTCTCCCGGTATTGACGGTACAGTGCATAGGATGGCCAGTACTTACTCGTCGTGAACTCGGCCTCTGACTTGATCGGTCTCGGGTCGAGAACTTGCTCCGCTCGGACATCGGTCCAGCCTGCAGCCTCTGCCATGGCGATGAGCTGGGGTGCACTGAGGAGATGGACGGCGATATCGAGTGCGTCGATCCAGACGTGTGTCGCTGGATTTTCCTCGTAGAGATCCACCAGGACGGTCAGCCTCGCGCCCGGCTTGGCCACGCGCGCCCACTCGGCCAGAGCGACAGCAGGATCCGGGTAGTAATAGATGCTCTCGATGTTCAAGATGTGTGTGACGGAGGCATCGGGCCACGGCAACCCATCGGCAGACGCAGTGTGAAAGTCAAAGCGCTCGTCGCCAGTCGTTGCCTGTTGCGCAAGCTCGATCATCTTGGGGGCGATGTCTACGCCCAGGCCCCTTCCGGCGCCCCGGGACACAAGCTCACGGACAGCCCAGCCGTTACCGCAGCCGACATCCAAGGCGACGTCGCCTTCGCCGAGGCTCCAGTCGCGAATGGCTGCGAAGGTCACCCCTTGGTGACCGTCGGCCATGGACTCTGCTCGACCAGCATCTGCCCACTGGTCAAACTCGGACGCAGCCAGTTGAGCGTCGGGGACCTCAGACACTGAGCGCTGGGGTTGGTGTCATCGTGAGGGCGTATTGGGACATCATCTGTTCCCATTCACTCAGCGATGCTTTGATGCTGCGCTGAGCCTTCCTCATGGTTCGGCGGAGTGCACGGATCTGTGCAGGCGTGTGGTTCTGCTGGCAGGCCTCCATCCACGCCTGACGCTTGGCGCGCAGATCGGCCAGCGCGTCCTCAATGCGACCTTCAGCGCGGACCATGTGAGACTTGAACGCCACTTGGGTCTCGGTCGCGCGGCCGCTGACCTCACTCTTCCAGACCTCCCAGGCCTCACCCCATTGCTCGAGCTGGTCGCTGAATCGTGAGCGGTCCTCTTCGAAGCGCCGACGGAGCACCATGTCGTCCGGGATTCGTCGAAGGTCTGAGGCCCAGCCCACGCCAGCCATGGTGGCAATGAGCCACTTACCGGGATCCCAGTGATACCAGGCACGTCCGTTGCGGTAGTCCGTCTCGAAGGCGTGGTGGTAGTTGTGATAGCCCTCGCCGTGGGTCAGGATCGCGAGCCAAGCGGAATCACGCGCCGTGTTTTGGTCTGAGTAGGGCTGCGTCCCGAACATGTGGGCCCAGCTGTTGATCAGGAAGGTCGTGTGATGCACGAAGACCACACGGACGAGCCCAGCCCAGAGCATCATGGACAAGACATCACCGACCAGCAGGCCGAGCATCAGGGGCACGAGCAGGTTGAAGCCAACGCTGATGGCCAGGTAGTTGCGATGCTGCCAGCTCGTGATCGGATCACGAAGGAGGTCGCGGACGTTGCTGAAGTCACCGTCGAACTTCCCGCGCTTGCAGATCCAGAGGATGTGCGAGTAGAGAAAGCCCCGATGGGCGTTGTAGGGATCGTCGTCGGTGTCCACCATCCGGTGATGGCGGCGGTGATCCGAGCACCACTCGACGGCGCTGTTCTGGAAGGTCGCAGCGCCTAGGATGGACAGCACGACCTTGACGGCGTTGTTTGCCTTGTAGCTCCGGTGACTGAAGAGCCGATGGTAGCCCGCTGTAATCCCCAGACCGGTTGCGAAGTGGAGCACCACGTAGGCGATGATCGGCGCCCATGAGAACTCGACGGAGGTGAACCACCAGATGAGGCCGAGGACGGCCAGGATCGGTGTAATCGACAAAAAGACGACGTTTCCCCACAAGATGTCGGGGCGCTTGTTCTCTGTGGACTGCATGGGGATTCCGCTGGGTTGGGTTGGGGATGGCGAGAATCTAAGCTGAAAAGAAGCGGGTGACAGCCATTAATTTCGTAACAAGGGTGGTAGTCTGTGATTGCGTGACTACGATCGCGCGAGAGTCTGTTCTTATGTCTGATTACGCACGCCGCCGCCGCCGCACCGAAACCTCGGGTTCAAGCTCGGGTTCCTCCGGCAGTGAGGAGTCGGTCAGCAACGCCGAAGCGATTGAGGAGATGCCGAAGGAGCAGGTGATGATCTACCTGACTCAGAACAGCGTCACCCACCACAACGACGAGATTCCGGAGACTCTGGCTGCCCTCAAGAAAGCGGATGATCTCGGGCTCGGAAAGAAGAGCATGATCCCCATCTCTGATCCGTTCAAGGATGGACACAAGACCGACGGGTATGCCTTTGGTGAGACCACCGCTGCCAGCATGACGTGGTGGCACGACGACTCGAGTCTCCAGGCTGGTCAGGTGCGAATCAACGGGAAGGTGCTCACCTTGGGTGCCAATGAGTCCCAGGTTGTGGATACGGGCCAGTGGGGCGAGACAAAGGAGCTGAAGGGTGGAGTCGCTGAGGCGATCCAGACCGCATGGTTGCCTGCGCTGAAACATGTGGGTCTACCCACGAGCAGAGCTCAAGCTGTGATTCGCGCCCTGATGACGGATGCAAACGGAGCCGCTCGGGTGATGTACTCCGGCGGCGGGGCAGCGAATGAGATGTTGCAACTCATCAGCGTGCTGAATCGAGCGGAGATGGGAGAGTTTGAGATCTCCTCCTTCGTGCTCTCTGGGCACCACTACACAGGCGATCCCTATATTTTCGGGGAGAAAGACAACGGCGACTACGACAACGCCAAGTTCACGGGCGACACCATGGACGTTCGCGACATTGAGCTCCTGTCGAAGGTCTTCCCGAAGGCATTCGCCCAGGTGGACAGCATGATGTTCAGCGCGTGCAACACCCATGATCTTGGACTCAGAGATGCCGAAGGCGACTCACGCAGCAGCCAAGACTGGGTGGCCAGCACGTTCCCTGAGGCCACGAGAATGTCGAACTGGCAGAAAATCGCGCCTGGCTCAGACTATGCGGCCTTCTTCTCGGGTGAGTTTGCCCTGGACGTCGCCAAGGAAGAGGCTGGGCAGGATGCTGCCTTCAATGACTGGCAGTTCACCCACACCAAGAAGGGTGACATGTACCGGTCCGAGAAGGGTCCTGACGGACAGTTCGATGAGTTGACGCGGAACCGCAGTACAAGTTCCTACCCCTACTACAACGACTATAAGGGGCTGCGGGACAGCAACCATGAGGCCTTCCACAAGCGGGAAGATCTGATGAAGTACATCCTCAAAAAGATGTGATGAAGCGCCCGCTCAAGGGCTGGCAGTTTGACGCATGGTGAGACCACGGTGACAATAGGGCTCTGTGAGGGCCAAGCCATGCGTCGTTTTTCAATCGTTCTTGTTGTGATCGCACTCGTTGGATGTCGCCGTGGGTCGGTGACCATCGCCAAGGGCGACATCGATACCGGTATCGAATCGGATGCTGACGCTGATGCTGATGCTGATGCCGATGCCGATGCCGATGCCGATGCTGACGCTGACGCTGACGCTGACGCTGACGCTGATGCCGACGCTGATGCGGATGCCGACGCTGATGCGGATGCCGACGCTGATGCGGATGCCGACGCTGATGCGGATGCCGACGCTGATGCGGATGCCGACGCTGATGCGGATGCCGA
>Ga0115012_10000262_pt1 | contig 30572 bp, 26 predicted proteins | sample TroAtlMetagenome_FD_88706 | JGI IMG/M metagenome (GOLD analysis project Ga0115012, IMG submission 88706) | Marine eukaryotic phytoplankton communities from Atlantic Ocean - Tropical Atlantic ANT10 Metagenome | ecosystem: Environmental > Aquatic > Marine > Oceanic | place: Tropical Atlantic...
TGTCGCCGCCAGGGATGTCGATCTGGAGGGCGCATCACTCCAGGGTACCGTCCTCGCAGAAGCAGACCTCAGGGGCGCTATTTTCCTTGAAGCTGACCTGCGCGGCGCTGACCTCAGGGGCGCCAACCTGTTGGGTGCCGACCTGCGAGGGGCTGACCTGACCGATGCCATCCTGGATGGCGCCATACTGGACGGCGCCGATCTGGCTCGGGCAGCGGTGGGTGGTGGGAGCGCGATCGACCTCAGGGCAAAGGCTGCGCGGCTGCGAGGCACCACAGGTGATCTGGTGGCAGCCATTCAGGCGGCAGGAGCCCTCTCACGCCCCCCACTCCGGGGCGGCCTGCTGCTGGCACAGGTGACCGGCCTCATCAGCACGGTGTTGGGCCAGGCTGCGGCGTCCATCACACCACTACTGCGTCCGCTCTGGCAGTTGGCTACACCATTGACCGAAGCAACCCTTGCGCGCATCCCACAGCTCGGTGCTGTCGTCAGGGCCCTTCCGGCTCGTACACGGGACTTCATCTGGGGCCTACTGCGCCGGCTCGGCACCGGTATACGCGAGGGTGGGACGCTCGCGACCCGTGTTCGACAAGACGCCCAGGCGAGGCTCAGACAAGCCGCAGTAGAGCGCTCCGAGCGCGCCAAACAGCGAGAACAACGCCTCCTCGAGCAACGTGCGGCGCAGGCCGCGAAGGTCCAGCAGCAGCTCCCCGGAGGTCCGGGCGCGGACCTGAGCGGAAGAGACTTTCGCGGGGAGCGTCTGGCATTCGTCTTGTGGTCAGAGGCCAATTTGGAGGGTGCCCAACTCAAGGGTGCCGTGCTTGACAAGGCCGACCTCCGTGAGGCCAACCTGACCAAGGTTGGGTTGGTCGGCGCGCGTCTGCGAGAAGCCGACATGAGGGGGGCACGCCTGACCGAAGCCGACTGTGAAGGCGCCCGTCTTCGTGGCGCACTGTTGGCCGAAATCCAGGCTCCGGGAATCAATCTGAGCGATGCCGACCTGCGGGGCACGGACCTGCGAGGAGCCGATATCTCCGGGGCCAGACTCAACGGTGCAGACCTGCGCGGTGCCCAACTCGGCGGTGCCTGCCTACGTGATGCAGACCTGACCGGGGCTCGCCTGCCAGACATCGATCTCGTCGACGCAGTCCTGGATAACGCCTGCTTTAACCAGGCAGATGTAGCCGGTATTCGATGGGCGCCGAAGTCCGCGACGGGCACAAACCTGGCCGGCGCCCTCGGTCTAAACTCTCGGGAGAGAGAATCGCTGCGCCAGATGGGCGCCGTGGTCGACGACATCCACCTCGAGCGACTGCTTGGGCGCCTGGACGCCAAGCCAGTTCAGATCGGAATGGGCATTCTCGCGCTGGGCATGGTCACCATGTTGACGGCCCGGTTCTTGGGATCGGAGGTCATCAACCCGGCCCAAATAGAAGTGAACGCCCAAGCCCTTCGTGACACTGACCCCCTGGCGGCGGCCAAAGAGTACGTAGAGCTGGCTGGTCTTGCACGCCGTGTTGAGGACCAAGTTGGGTATCTGATCGAAGCAGGCTTGCTGGCCGAAGATGGCGGAGACTCCGACGAGGCGGAATCCCTGTTGAGGGAAGCAATGGATGCCGCTGAGGACGTCCCTACTCTGGCCACAGAAACGCGAATGAGACTGGCCACCTTCTTCCATCAGAACCTCCGCTGGACCGAGTCGTTGACCACTGTAGAGCCTCTCGTCAGAGAGGTGGATCAGCCCACAGAGCAGCGTGCACGCGCAATCGTTCTCTACGATAAGAATCGAGATGCACTGGGCCTCACCGATTCCAGTCTGCGAGACGAGGCCTTCTCTCAGATGGGAGATCTGCCTGAAACCCAGGCTGGTCTTCGACTCGCACTTGCAGAGCTGTACACCAACGATGGGGACACCAGTAGAGCACTCGCCGAGATCAGCCAGGCAGAAGCTTTGGATACGCCCGCTGACCTACAGATTCGAATCATGGAAGCGCGGGCGCGCTTGCTGGACAGAACCGGTGACATCAACGGTGCCATCATCGTCTGGAGGGATGTTCTGTCCAAGGCGGATGACGGATCCATCTCTGCCCAAGCCGCACCGCTGGCCATCGCGGACCTGCACCTTCGGGCAGGACGCACAAAAGAAGCGAAGACTCACCTTGCTCAGGTCCTCGGTCCCGACACAGATGAGCGGGTCAAGGGTCGCGGGTTGTTGGTTCACGCACGCATCGCCGAACAAGAAGGTCGGCTCACGGACGCACTCAACGCCTACAGGCAGGTGTTGGACATCGACACACTCGACACAGAGACACTCGATGAAGCACGCATCGCCATGGCCAGCCTCGTGCTCTCCGAGCAGGACGCTGCAGAGGCCCAGAGCATCCTAAATACGCTGGCACCAGATGCAATATCGGAGGTCATGGCACAGGCTAAACTGGGTGAGGCCAGGAGTCTCCTCGACGCGGGAGAAGCGGCAGAGGCTCACCCAATCTTTCAAGGACTGGCAGACTCAACCGGACTCCCCACAACAATTGACCGAGCGGCGAGGGCCGGACTCGGCGAAGCTCTCGCACAGATGGGCGAGCTTCGTGATGCACTGGACATCTGGAGAGAGCTACTCGCAGAGCCAGGGTCTCGGCATGACCGGATCCAGCTGGAGCTCCTTGTAGCCAATGGGCTGCTTCAAGGCGGTCGGCGAAAGGAAGCGTCCACCGCATTTAGGTCCCTGGCCGACTCAGACAACGCAGAAGCACGCGTCCAGGGTCTACTCGGACTTGCCGAAGTCGCACGCGCCTCCGCAGAGCGCGAGCGGGCCAAGAGCTTCTATCGCCAGGTCGCGGACCTCGGCATTGACCCGGTCTGGACGGTGCGAGCCCTTGCGGAACTCACCGATCTGGCTGCCGAGGACAGCGATACGGAAGCAGTCTTGAAGCTCACCCGCGAGCTGCTCGGGGCCCTCCCCCCTGGACACCTCGCTGCGCCCGAGTACCGTCTGTCTTTGATCGCCGCACTGCTTCAGTCAAACGCACTCGATGAGGCAGAGAAGCTGTGCGCACTGGCGGTTGAGACCGCCCCCAACGCCGATGCGCTGCAGATGGCCACGGTGGCGTGCGCGGAAGTGGATGAGCGGGCTGGCAGACTGACTCAAGCGCTGGATGGCTACGCCCGCGTCTTGAGTGGTGATGCACCGCAGGATGTCTACACCGATGCCGCCCTCGGCATCGGGCGGTGCGCCTTTGAGTTGGACCAACCAGAGGCACTCATCGGGCCACTCAAACGAACCCTCCAGACTGCAGAAGCACCAGCCCTCCGTCTCCCCCTTCTGACCATGCTGATTCGCGCCTACCAAGCCCTGGAGCGACCAGTCGATGTGGCCGCCACGGTCGCCGAACGAAATGCAATCGCTGAACAGATTCCCGAGATCGCTTGGACCACCTTCATTGAATCCGCAGGTCAAGCGCGGTCGGCAGGAGACCCTGAACAGGCAGTCGCGCTGCTCGAGCGAGCAATGGACTTGCCGATCTCAGCAGATCAGCGCGCCATGGTTTCCACCGAGCTTGGTATGGCACTGATCGATTCCGGAGATCTGGATGGAGCGAGAAAGCGACTCGTGCAGACCCATGACGGCGCCACAGAGGACGGCCCGATCCAGTTCTACAGCGCCATGGGCCTCGCTGAGATCGAACGCCGACTGGGTAAACCTCGAGAAGCGCTGAATTGGCTATCCGAGATTACACCGCCAGATATGGACGAGGAGCACACCTGGTTGGCCGCAACAGCAACAGCGCTGACAGAGGCTGGCGACCCCAAGGCACACAACGCCTGGGCCCGCCTCGCGGCGAAGACGTCAGCCGTTCCTGAAGCACGGTATACGGCCATCAAGGGTCAGGCCGATGCACTTCTTGCAGAAGACAACGCGGCTAAGGCACTGCCGCTGTACACCGAGGCCCGGAGGCTCGCGACCGAGGACTGGCAAGCAGGCTGGGCGGCGATCGGTGAGGCCGCCTCCCATGCGGAACTTGGAGAGGTTGAGGAGAGCATCACCGTGCTGGAGGGTCTTCTCGCCCACACCGACCCAGAGGTGAGAATGGAGGCATCCCTCCGCCGATCGGGACTTGCCGCTGACCGTGAGGACTGGACGAGCGCCCTCCGTGCGCTCGAACCTCGGGCAGCCATCGCGCTGGGGCCTGCGTGGGATGCCAGCGCCACCCAAGCACGAACGCGCGCGCTCATCGGTGCCGGCGACGCCAACGGAGCCCGCGCCGCCTGGCGAGCACTCGCCGCACGCTGGCCTCAGGAAGAGGAGGCCCAGCTTCCCGCTTGGCTTGCACTGTCGCAACTCTCAATCGATCTTGGAGAGACCGCGGATGCGTACCACTGGGCCCGTAAGGCCTTCAAGGAGGCCCGTGACCCGGGCTACAAGCGCCAAGCGCGTGCGATGGTCGATGCACTCGATGACTAATGAAGGGCCCGCCCACGCAATCACAAAACATGTCCGATGGCTTTACGCTTGCAAAGCCAGTCGCTTCCAGACACGATACGTGCAAGGCACGATATTGAGGTACCCATGAGAACCACTCTGACATCCCTGATCCTACTCCTGTCCCTCGGTTGCGAAAAGAAGGTCATCAAGGAGGGCGCCGGCGTGGGAGGATCCGACACCGGCAGCGATATCCTTGACGATGACGTCACCCCAGTATGGGACGACAACCGACACGCGACGTCTGTGAACTTCATGAGCGCCTACTCAACAGGCACTGACCTGTACGTCGTGACAACGGAAGGCCAGACTTGGCACCATGACGGCGACGAGTGGTCCAACATTGCCACCAGCGTCGACGAGGTCGACCTCACTGGTATCTGGGGTTCTGGTTCCGGTGCGACCCTGAAGATGTTCGCCGTCGGACACGAAGGTCAGATCCTGGAGTGGGAACTGGACCAGTGGACGTACTCCGACGTCGGCAGCGCCGCATTCGCTGCCATTGATGGCGCCACTTCAACCGATCTCATCGCTGTGGGTGGAGCCGGGGCTTGGACCAACCGGAGCGGAGACTGGGAGGCCATGACCAATGCCCAGCACAAGTTCAATGATGTCTGGTACGACGGTACCTTCTCACTTGCGGTCGGAGACGATGGCTCTCTGGGCTGGTTTGGCCGAGATGAGGCTGACTTCGCTGACCCTGAGATGGAAGGTGGTTGGATTTTCGACGAGATCCCAGATGTCAGCGCGCACCTCTACGGGGTCGATGCAACCAACCTGAACAACATCTGGGTTGTTGGGCAGTCCGGTACAGTCCTCAACTGGAACGGTGTCACATGGCGCTCAGTCGATTTGGGCACCCAGAACAACATCTGGTCAGTCTGGACTCCTGACACGGGTATTGCATACGTCGTCGGGCAGAACGGCATGGCATTCCGCATTGAAGGAACCGAGGCAGAGAAGCTGCCAACCGGTATTCCCAATGTGCTCTACAACGTGACAGGTACCACTGAGGCCAACATCTGGGCGACTGGTGCCCGTGGTGTCGCACTGCAGTACCCAGCAGAGTAGCCGCCGCCCAATATCCGACAACGTTCCCAACCGATCGAGCCCTGGGCAGATCGGTTGTGGGCCTGTACCCCAACCGCTGGCTCAGCACCGCTCAATCATCTGGCTCCCCGCCCTGCCAAAGGGTTGAGGGGGTCACGTAGCTCGATGGACTTCTCGAAGACCTGAAGAGACGGAAGCCGACCGGCCAAGGTCAGTGGCGACATGCTGATGTGGCGACATGCTGACGTGGCGACATGCTGAACTGCAGTCCAGCCCCCATGTCACCCGTCTTCGGACGGCACGAGGCCTCACCAAGCCCTACAATTGTGGACGGTGTCGAATCGGTAAGAGAGACGCATCACACCGCGTTGATGGACACAACACATGACGCAGGCGAACCCACCAAAGAGAAGGGCCCGCGCTGCAGTCGCAGCGCGGGCCCTTATTGTCTACTGCTTCAGCAGCTTAGCCGCCGCTGGTCAGACCGTAGCCGTAGAAGGCGTTGGACTTGTAGTACCCAGTCACTGGGCTTTCAGCATCGCCAGAGCCATCGACGGGGACCAGGTAGCCATCATCATCCGAGACGAGCTTACCGTCAGCGTCCACTTCGTACACGAAGTTGTAGTTGAAGGCCTGGAGGTTGACCTCACCGGTGAGCTCCTCTTGAAGCCAACCGATGTGGACGTTTCCAGCCCATTCAGCGGCGTAATCAGCACCAACTGCACCAGCGAGCTCCTCTTCGAAGCTGGCATCGGTCATTGGACCGTAGCCGAACCCGAGGTTGAAGCTTGCAGCAAGCTCCTCAGCGCTTGACGCACCGAGCGCGAGTGCAGCAGAGTCACAAGCGTCGCCAGATGTCTGCCAGTCGATACCGGTTGGGTCGTAGGTGAAGAACATGTCGGCCCAGCCAGCCCAATCGGCTGGTGAAGAAGCAGTCATGCCATCGGTAACGTCACCGTAGATGACGCAGACGTAGGCCGCGCCGCCGATGCTGTAGTAGCGATCATCTGTGAGCCAGATGGCCATCTCGTGACCACGGTCAACCGTCTCGCCAGCCTCGTCCTCTGACAGACCGACTACAGGCTCGCCATCGACGAACACACCCGACCACTCGAAGGTCAAGCGGCTGATGTCGACATCGGCATCAGCATCGGCATCGGCATCGGCATCGGCATCGGCATCACCGTCGGCGTCAGCATCAGCGTCAGCATCCGAATCAGCGTCGGCATCGGCGTCGCCGCCTGAAGTCTCGCAAGTGCCAGCGGCCTCAAGGGTCTCAAGTTGCTCGGTGCATGCATCTTGGGCGTCAGCATCGCCAGCGGCGTCTTCAGCGTACTCCTCCATCGCATCGCATGTGGCTGCAATGGTGGCGTCTGAACAGTCACAAACGTATTCGGCATACTGTCCGCATGCATCGTCTTCCTTGGTCTCGCAGCCAATCGCGAAGAGCGACGCAGCCAGGACCAGTCCTTGGTATCCCTTGGTCATTTGATAATCCTTGTTGAAGGGGAAGGTATGAATGTGCCGGTGCACATTGCGGGCCGCACTTTAGTTAGTACCACACCGACCCGCAAGCGATCGTCAGCATCCTAAGACGCTTTCTTGACCAGCGGACCATCCATTTAGTGGCTCAACCACCCAGCATTTCCTTGTTGATCCCAGTGAGGGGTTCGACCACATCAGTGGTCACCCACTGGGCAAACTCGACCATCTCATCGAGGTTGCCCTGGGCATACACCACAAAGGCCGCCAAGCCGACAGCCAGAGCGGCTGCGAGCCTGACGCGTAGGCTGGTCCGGACCACCATCAGATGTCGAACTTGACGCCCTGGGCGAGCGGTAGATCCGTGCTCCAGTTCAGAGTACAGGTCTGACGTCGCATGTACGCCTTCCATGAATCTGAGCCGGCCTCGCGACCGCCACCGGTCTCCTTCTCACCACCGAATGCACCACCGATCTCAGCACCAGACGTACCGATGTTGACGTTCGCGATTCCGCAGTCAGAGCCGTGGTGAGCCAGGAACCGCTCGGCCTTGCGGAAGCTATCGGTGAAGATGGCGCTTGAGAGCCCTTGAGGAACATCATTCTGCCAGCGAATCGCATCCTCGATGTTCTCGTACTCAAATACGTAGAGGATGGGGACAAAGAGCTCATGCTGTACGATCGCCATGTCCGGACGCCCACGAACAACTGTCGGCGTCACGTAGCTACCGGGACGGTCGATGACCGTACCGCCGCAGAGAATTTCACCGCCTTCGGCCTTGATGTCCTCGAGTCCCTTGGTGTACATCGCGACGGCATCATCATCGATGAGTGGACCCATCAATGTGCCGCTGTCCATGGGATCACCGATTGGAACCTGCTTGTATGCCGCAACGAGCCGATCGGTAAACTCCTTCGCAATCGACTTGTGGAGGAACAGTCTGCGGGTCGATGTGCAGCGCTGGCCGGCTGTACCGACGGCCCCGAAAGCCACACCGCGGATGGCGAGGTCCAGATCTGCATCGGGCTCAACAATGATGGCATTGTTGCCACCCAGCTCAAGCAGACAGCGACCAAGACGGCCCGCCACAACTTGGTTGACGCGCTTACCCATACGGGTCGATCCTGTGGCGCTGATGAGCGGGAGTCGCTTGTCAGCAATCATGGTCTCGCCCACGTCTGCGTCACCACCAATAATGAGCCCGAGCAGGCCCGAGAAGCCATGCTTGGCAAGAACCTCGTCACACAAGCGATGGGTCGCGATCGCTGTGAGCGGTGCCTTGAGGGACGGCTTCCAGATGACTGCGTCACCGGCGACCAAGGCCACCATGGCATTCCAGGCCCATACGGCATTCGGGAAGTTGAAGGCCGTGATGCAGCCGACAACACCCAGCGGGTGCCACTGCTCGTACATCCGGTGTCCGGCACGCTCAGAGTGCATGCTGAGGCCGAAGAGTTGGCGAGACATGCCCACTGCGAGGTCGACCATGTCGATGCTCTCTTGAACCTCACCAAGACCCTCAGAGAGAATCTTTCCAACCTCAAGGGTCACGAGCGCCCCCAGATCATCCTTGTGCACCCGCATCGCATCGCCCATCTGACGAACGATCTCACCGCGCTTAGGGGCAGGCAGCACTCGCCAACGCTCGAAAGCAGACTGTGCTGCGGAAACGACTTGCTCATACTCGGCAAGACCCGCGAGCTCGACGGAGGCCAACGCCTCGCCGTTACCCGGGCTGTATGAGGTCACGACCTCTCCAGTGGAACCTGAAATGGCCTGACCGGCCCAAGCACCAGGGTTGACGTCTTCGATTCCGAGTCGACGGAGGATCTCTTGCATGGCTGCTCCAATGGGGTGGCCCGCGTGCCTCTTCGGCTACAGGCGTGGGGTGGGACGGCCGCCTAACCCGCCCGATGGTCAACACGCTATGGTTATCGGGGAGGCACGATGCTGAGTCTACTACTCATGATATCTACAGCGCTCGGTCAAGAGGCCATCAAGCTCGAAGTCATCCACACGGTCCACGCACCGAAACAGCCTCAGTTGGTGGTGCTTCCACAGCTGGATGCCCACTCGATAACGGTCGACTTGGACTGCGACGGCGTACCCGCGTCGATACGCACGAGCGCGCGAGCCGGTACACGCGTGACCATCGATATCCCTGTGCCCCCTGGGGTCCACACATGCAGGGGTACGCTTGAGGCGGCGTTCACTGACGACACCACCGGTGGAATGCCTCTGCGCTTCCAGGTGGCTGTCCAAGATCCGATCAGCATGACGGTGAGCATGGCTGACCTTGATCTCGAACAGCGTAAAGTTCGCGTGCACCTCAATCAGCCCGTCGCTCAGCTGGCTGTGGACGTCTATGGAGAACAAGGCACCCGGATCGGTGCAGCAGCGGCCGCCAACGTCAACAACACACCAGCAGAAGTACAATGGGAACAGAGTGCAGGCGAGGTCGTTCGCATCGCGGTCACTGGAACAGGTGCCTCTGGACTGTCCACTTCACTCGATCTCTTCCCTTGGTCCTACAAGGTGCCGCACGATGAAGTCGTGTTCGCATCTGGCAGCGCGGATGTCGCCTCGTCTGAGGAGCCGAAACTGCAGTCTGCCCTCCAGCGAATCAACGACGTTCTCGACAAGTTCTCCGCCGCGAAAATGGGTTTTGATGTTCCACTTCGACTCTACATCGCCGGGTACACAGACACGGTCGGCAACACTGTCAGCAACCGTACGCTCAGCAGTCGTCGCGCTCAGAGCTTGGCGCGCTGGTTCAAGCAGAATGGCTTCTCGCGAGAGGTCCACTTCCAGGGCTTTGGTGAGAGTGTGCTCGCTGTACCGACCGCAGATGAAGTCGACGAGCCAGCCAACAGGCGTGCACTGTACATCATCGCTGCTGAGACCCCGCCTGTGTCATCCGCCCTACCAACTCAGAACTGGTCCAAGTTACGGTGAAAAGACACCGAAATCACCGGGTGCCATCACATCTACTCGAGGCTTGCCTCCATCGAGGTTGACGGTGCAGATGTGAGGTGTGGTGTCGACCCCCTTCCCTGACGGGTCAGGGTGAGAAGCAAAGACCAGTCGAGTCCCGTCCGACGACACGGGTGAATGGCTCACCGCGAACTGCTCGAAGTAGTGAAGAAAGAATTTCTGGTCCATGCTCGGGTAGAAGCTTGCCAGCGGCTGTGCGTCTTCTCCATCGACGCGCTGGAGCGACCACATCATCTGTGCAGGACCGCGTCCACGGGTCACCACGACCAGCCCCTGTCCGCCTGGAATCCAAAAAAATGCCACCAATCGATCTGTACTCAGTTTGGTGACCTTTGCAGTCTCGAGATCGACCAGCCAGAGCCCCTGGTAGAGCTGTCGCTTTCCGGGTGGTGCCCCGCTGAACGCGAGGTATCGGCCACACGGAGACGCCACAACAGCCACCAATCCTTCGATACCGGTGATGCCTTCGATTCGTGAACCCGCCCAGTCCGAGACACACAGCACCCCATGGCTCTCATCACGACCGATAAATACTGCCTGGTTCCCCACCACCAGCGGTACACAGAAGTTGCCTGGCGACTTTTTGTAGAGTTCGTCTGGCTCCGATCCGCACACGTCTCGCAACATCAGGCGAGTATCGCCCGCGGACCCACTGTGAATGAGCAGCCGCTGAGCATCCAGCGTCCACGAGAAGAACAATGGAATACCCTCCTCCATGAGTCGGTATTCGCCCAGTGCACCGAGCTGACAGACGCCCAGAGAGAGGTCACTCTCGCCCTGAGTCACGACCGCCAACCTCGTCGAGTCCGGCGCCCACTGCATGTAGATGGGAATGCCATCCTCAATCGATGTGAGCCGCTGCTCCTCGACACCATCCGCCTCCATCACACTGAGCCAGACCGTACCGTCCCCTTGTGAGCCCACTCGGGTCTGGAAGCATGAGATCAATCTGCCATCTGGTGACCAGCAAGGCCACGCACTGTGATCCCGTGACTCCATGACCCCCCACGGCGTCTGCGCGCCAGGGCCTTCTCCAAAGGTGATCTGCCGAGGGGTCGTACCGTCATCGGCCAGGGTCCAGATTTGACGATCGCCCCCGACAAAGGCGACCCGCGACTCGCTCACAGACTCAACCCGAGGACCCTCGTGACCAGGAAGATCTGGATGCACACAGCGATCACTGGAATCACCTTGGCGATGGTCGGTGTCGGCGTCAACGCCAGAACACCGTCTCGGTCCTTTTCAAGCTCAGCGTCCAGCTCATCCTTGAGGTCGAGCGGAAGCCCGGCTTCTCGCCCTCGATAGGCCAAGCCCATCGCGGTATCATGGTTGGCGCCAAAGGACGCCAGCGCCAGGCCGGTACCCAGCGCCGCGACAGCCGCCAACCAGAGCGGTCCAAGAAAGAATGAGTCGTAAACGGCCTTGCCGAGCAGGCCAACGCCGGTCAGTAACAGCGGGGCCCCCACCCACCTGAGGCGGGCATGAAAGACGGCGCCAGCAACAGCGCTATCCACCGTTCGGTCCATCGAAAGGGGCACTATTCGGCGCATGCTGCGTGTGGATGGACATCGTCTGGGACTCTCTATTCATCGAATGTGATGGTGACATGACCGTACCATCTCGGCAAGCAACTCCGACAATGTTCGTGCTATCTGTTCAATGAGGGCCTGATGCTGACTGTCTTCTTGAGCGCATTGGTTCTGACGGTGGGCGCAACCACACCGGAAGAACTCAAGACCGATCTCGATCGGTGGCGCCCCATGCGGCCTGGAGGCACGGCACCCAAGATCTCGCTGAGTGAGATCAAGAACGCATTCGGCGGCGAGATCGTTGCCGGTATCGAGGTGGTTGAGAACATCAAGGCCGGCAAGGGATACGCCATTGGCGTGTTCAACGTCCCCATCTCGAAGGTTTGGCGTGGCGTGTGCGACGAGGACCACCATGCTGGGTCACTCAAAGTCAGCCGGTCCGAGACCGTCGAGGGACAGCCCCGTGCTCACGGCCACACCTTGTACCAATTTCTTGATGTCCCCATTGTCTCCGATCGTTGGTGGCTGGTTCAGATGTCCTTCAATGATCGCCTCTTCGCCTCCAGCGGTTCGCGAGCCTGGGAGCTCAGTTGGGTCGACCGACAGCAGGACCAAGCCCTCAAGCAGCGCCTGGGTGCTGACTACACAAGGAAGGGTGTCGGTGTGGCGTGGACGAAGGGCGCGTGGCTGATGGTCGATCTCGGCAATGGGAAGACCTTCGTCGAGTACCACACCTGGTCAGACCCTGGGGGTAAGGTTCCCGTCGGACCCGCGACCCGGTTTGCAACAAGCGAGGTTCGGAACAACCTCAAGTCCATGGTTGAGTTCAGCGTCAGCCATGCATCTACATGTCCAGAACGGTTTTACAAACCAGATGGGTCTCCGCTGAATTGAGCACCTCGCACACTCGACCTACCGGCGATAGGCATCCGGTGGGAGGTCAGTCCGAATGGTCGGGATACTCATCGCTACATATGGTGACATTGGGCGCTCGCTGCTCGATACCGCCATTGACTTGGCTGGCGAGCCCGCACCTTTGGCCACCACCATCACGCTGAACGATCATCAAGATCGTGCACAAGAATGGAGCGGATTGGTGGCAGCAGCCGACACCGTCGACAGTGGAGATGGCGTACTCCTCATGGTCGACATGTTCGGCAGCACCTCATCCACATTGGCTCTGAGCCTGCTCGCCGATCGGAATGTCGAGGTGCTCACAGGGGTGAACCTTGCGATGGTCCTCCGTGCCATGCTCAACCGCAAAGATACAGACCTCAAGACCCTCTCCGAGGACGTCCTTCAATACGGCCGTAGAAATGTCACCAGCTCCGCCACATGGCTCAAGAGCGGGGACCACGCACAAGGAAATGACTGATGACCCAATCTCGCGTAGCCATCACCAATGAGCTGGGCCTTCACCTTCGGGCCGCCGCCCGACTCGTCGTTGTCGCGAACAGACACAAGGCGAAGGTGACCCTCTCGGCGAACGGTAAGACCGTCGACGGTAAGAGCCTGCTTGGCATCACCTCACTCCTGGCTAAAAAAGGCACTGTGGTTACGATTGAGGCCGATGGTGAGGATGAAACAGCAGCCATCGAAGCACTTGCTGCACTCATTCACGCTGGTTTCAGCACCACAAGCTGAATTCTGGGCTTGCATCCCCCGTCTGGCCCGCGTAGAGGTAATGCTCGCAAAACAATTGCAGTCGAGCCGACAATGGCTCCGGGAGCAACAGCTGATGCCAGCAAACTACCTGTTCACCTCTGAGTCCGTCTCCGAAGGCCACCCTGACAAGATGTCCGACCAAATCTCGGACGCCATCTTGGATGCACACCTGGCCCAGGACCCCAACGCACGGGTCGCATGCGAGACGCTCACCAAGACAGGCCTCGTCGTCGTCGCTGGAGAGATCACCTCCTCGGCCACCGTGGACTACCCCTCGCTCATCCGCAAGGTGGTCAATGAGATCGGCTACGACCACTCTGCGAAAGGCTTCGACGGCAACACGTGCGGTATCCAGGTTGCGCTTGAGCAGCAGAGCCCCGACATCTCGCAAGGTGTGACGGCCGGCGAAGGCCTCCACAGCGAGCAAGGTGCCGGCGACCAAGGCATGATGTTCGGCTACGCTTGCGACGAGACCCCTGAGTTGATGCCAATGAGCATTCAGTTCTCCCACGAGCTCTTGCGCAAGTACGCAGACCTCCGAAAGTCCGGTCAGATGGACTGGGCACGTCCCGATGCCAAGAGCCAAGTCACCGTGGAGTACGTCGACGGCAAGCCCGTGCGCGTTCACACCGTGGTCATGTCCGCCCAGCACTCAGACGAGGTATCGCTTGAGGCGATTCGGGCTCAACTCGAGAACGAAGTCATCCGTTCGGTCATTCCTGCCGAACTCATGGATGCGGACACCATCATTCACGTCAACCCAACCGGACGCTTCGTCATCGGGGGTCCAATGGGCGACTGTGGGCTCACTGGCCGTAAGATCATCGTCGACACATACGGCGGTCATGGCGCCCACGGTGGAGGGGCATTCTCCGGTAAAGACGCATCAAAGGTCGACCGTTCTGCGGCGTACCTCGCCCGCTACGTGGCGAAGAACCTTGTCGCGGCAGGTGCAGCCCAGCGCGTGCTTGTGCAGCTCGCCTACGCCATCGGCGTCGCGGACCCAGTCAGCGTCATGGTGGACTCTTACGGCACCGGTGTCGTCAGCGACGAGAAGCTCGCGGACTGCGCTCAGGCACTCTTCCCGACCAAGCCTGCTGAACTCATCGGGCACCTCGGACTCAAGGCGCCCATCTTCCAACAGACTGCCGCGTACGGCCACTTTGGTCGTCCTGAGTTCAGTTGGGAGAAGACTGACAAGGTCAACGACGTGAAGGCTCACCTCGGTCTTTAGTCTGGTCTCAGGCCCTTCAAGGCCAAACCCGGGGCGCTCAGTCGTCCCGGTTTTTTTTTGCTACAAGCTGAAGAACGTGGCGTAAGCCCATGCCGTCGGAATGGTGAACAGCAGGCTGTCTATGCGGTCAAACAGACCGCCGTGTCCAGGCATGATGTTGCCGCTGTCTTTGATGCCCCGAGCACGCTTGAACATAGACTCGACCAAGTCACCCACAACGCAACTCACTGCGATGAGCCCACCCAGCACTGCAGCATGGTGGACAGGGATGAATGAATCCACGTTGGCCCAGACCGTGCAGACCAGGATCGTGAGCGCGAGACCACCCCAGACACCAGCCCAGGTTTTCTTGGGGCTGATGCGCTCGATCAGTTTGCGCTTGCCCAAGAACCGTCCTGCAAAATAGGCACCTGTGTCTGTGGCCCAGGTACCGACCAAGACAAAGACGAGCCACGTGAACCCATCGGGTTCGAACCCTCGGACGAGCCCGATGAAGGCCATCGCTGCCGAGATGTATGGCACCGATACTGCTGCCACAGCACCCGCGAGGGCACCCTCTTCCGGGTCCTCGTGGGCGAACATCGACCAGGTGAGTAGTACAGCGACACCGAGCACAATGGCACCCACGGTAAGCATGGGATCTCGTCCCCACGACATCAGTCCGTAGATGGTTCCGCCCACAATTGCCATCATCACTGACGCCGACTTCGGACGCTCAGGGCTAGCCACAGGGCCGAACTCAAACAGGGTGATCATGAGTGCCGCAGCCACCAGCCACTTGGCACCATCCACTCCACCGTAGACGAGCACAGGGAGAACAATGGCGAGGGCAACCACGCCTGAGATGATGCGTTGCAACATGGCTATTCCTTGTCGATTTGGGCGTCAGTCTTACCGAACCGACGACGGCGGCCACCAAAAGCCAGTAACGCCGCGTCTAACTCAGGCTCTCGGAAATCCGGCCAGTAGGTGTCCGTCACATAAATTTCTGTGTAGGCAAGCTGCCACAGCAAGAAGTTGGACAGTCTCAATTCCCCTGAGGTCCTGATGAGAAGGTCGGGGTCCGGAAGACCTGCGGTGTAGAGCCGGTCAGAAATCACAGATTCCGTGATGGCGTCAGGATCAATTCGTCCAGCGATCGCGTCTCGCGCAACCTGCCGAACGGCATCCACCATCTCGGCGCGAGATCCGTACGACAGCGCGAGGTTTAGGGTCATGCCGCCGTTACCCGCGCTGTCGTTCACCAATTTATCCAGCGGCTTTCGGACAAAGAGTGGCAGGCGTGACATCTGCCCGATGGCACGCACCCTAATCCCCTGCTCCATCAACTCCTGTCGCTCTTGGAGGACGTATCGCTTGAGCAGCGCCATCAGCGCTGTGACTTCGTCAGGTGGCCGTTTCCAGTTCTCCGTCGAGAAACTGTAGAGCGTCAATGCCTCTACGCCTCGCTTTCGACACTCACGCACGACCACACGGACGCTCTCCGCGCCGGCTTCATGGCCCTGGCCTCGAGGTACACCTCGACCCGTGGCCCAGCGACCGTTGCCATCCATAATGATGGCAACGTGTCGTGGCACAGACGTCGTCATCAGACGTCAAGAACCTCTTTCTCTTTGGCTGCAGCAACTTCAGAGAGCTCATTCATGTTCACATCCGTGGCCTTTTGGACCTGATCGAGGAGGCGCTTGAGGTCGTCCTCTGTAATCTCTTTGTCGTTCTCCAATCCCTTGAAGATGTCGTTGTAGTCCTTGCGGACTGCGCGACCCCGAATCCGAGCCTCCTCACACATCGCACCACACTTCTTGACCAGCTCTTGCCGGCGTTCACCGGTCAGAGCGGGCACCGGCACACGGATGATTTGGCCATCGTTACCGGGATTGAGGCCAAGGTTGGCGTTGGCGATGGCGCGCTCGATGTCGGTGAGCGTCGATTTATCCCAAGCGTTCACGACCAGAGTACGAGCATCTGGCGCCGTAATGGTCGCGAGTTGATTCATCGGCATGGAAGAGCCATAGGCAGCCACGGAGACGCTGATGGTCTCCAAAAGCTGTGGCGTCGCACGACCGGTGCGGATGGTCGAGAGCTCTTTATTCAAGTGTGCAATGACCTTTTCAAAGTCATCACGCATCGCATCTAAGTATTCGTCCGTCATGTCAGCATTCCTCCGAGCCACTGCGGTTTAGAACCATAGCCCCTCAGACCGGTCTGCTCAATTCGTGGCGGCGTATACCCTCGTCCCGATCTCCTCACCCTGCAGAACACGGCGAATATTGCCGTCGTCATTGAGGTTGAAGACGACGATGGGGATGTCATTATCCATACAGAGACTGACCGCAGTGCTGTCCATGACCTTGAGGCCCCTCTGAAGCACTTCCATGTAGCTCACAGAGTCAAAGCGAACGGCATTCGCGTGCACAGCTGGGTCGCAATCGTAGACGCCATCGACCTTCGTCGCCTTGAGGATGACGTCGGCATCAATCTCTGCTGCACGAAGCGCCGCAGCCGTATCCGTCGTGAAGTAGGGATTACCCGTACCTCCGGCAAAGATGACAACCCGTCCCTTCTCTAGGTGCCGCATGGCGCGGCGCCGAATGTATGGCTCACAGATCTCATTGACTGTGATGGCGCTCATGACGCGTGTGTAGACACCACGAGCCTCGAGCGCGTCTTGAAGAGCGAGCGCATTGATGACCGTCGCCAGCATGCCCATGTAGTCGGCGTGCGCGCGGTCCATTCCCCGAGAGGCTCCAGCGAGCCCTCGGAAAATGTTGCCGCCACCGATGACCAAGGCGATCTGAACTCCAGTGGAGTGTACATCCTTGATCTCATCGGCAAAGCGACCAATGGTGGCGGGCTGAATGCCCATGGCTTGATCCCCGACGAGCATCTCGCCGGAGAGTTTGAGCATGACCCGTTTGTAGGGTAGTTCCGCCACTGTAGACTCCTAAACGCCAGCTTGAGCTGCAACTTCTGCAGCGAAGTCGTCAGAGCGCTTCTCCAAGCCCTCACCGAGGACATACCGGCTGAATCGGCGAACCTTGATGTTCTCTCCGATGGTGGCGACGGTGTCTTGAACGACTTGCTCGATGGTCTTGTCATCATCCTTGACGTACTTCTGCTCGAGAAGACAGACATCTTGGAACCACTTGTTCATGCGGCCCTCAACGATCTTCTCCGCGATGTGCTCAGGCTTGCCTTCCTCGATGGTCCGGGCGAGCTGAACGGCACGCTCCTTCTCCACTGCATCCTCTGGCACTTCGTCGCGGCTGACGTACTCTGGGGCAGCAGCAGCGATGTGCATCGCGAGGTCGCGAACGAAGCCCTTGAAGCCGTCGTTCAAGGCGACAAAGTCGGTCTCACAGTTGACCTCGAGCAACACACCAATCTTTCCGTTGGCGTGGATGTAGGACTCAACCAGACCCTCAGAGGCAATGCGACTTGCCTTCTTTGCTGCGGATGCGATGCCCTTGGCACGAAGCCAGTCGAGAGCGGCGTCGAGGTCCCCACCGTTCTCGGTGAGGGCCTTCTTGCAGTCGAGGATGCCAGCGCCAGAGCGCTCGCGGAGTTTCTTAATTTCAGCCATGGTGGACATGATGATTCTCCTCGCCTCTTCGGCGGGTGAGTTGTTTACTCTTCAGCGCCAGCTTCGGCGGCCTCAGGGGCGGCCTCAGCAGCATCGGCTGCGGGAGCGGCCTCAGCGGGAGCGGCCTCAGCTGCGGGAGCGGCCTCAGCTGCGGGAGCAGCCTCAGCTGCGGGAGCTTCCTCAGCGGCAGGGGCCTCGCTGGCCTCCTCTGCGGTGCCTCGACGATAGATCTCAACGTTCTCGAGGTCGGCAGCACTTCCAGCAGCCTCTTCGACAAACTGACCACGACCAGCGGCCTGACCGTCGATGGTGGCGTCCGCGATGGCCTGAGTGAACAGGTGGATGCTCTTGAGGGCATCATCGTTCCCAGGAATCACGTGGTCGACATTATCCGGGTCGCAGTTGGTGTCGCAGAGGGCAACAACTGGAATGCCGAGCTTGTTCGCTTCGCGAACGGCGATGTGCTCGCGCTTTGGATCGATGACAAACATTGCGCCGGGGAGGCCCTTCATGTTCTTGATTCCACCGAGAGACCGCTCCATCTTCGCAATCTTACGGGTGAGATCGAGCGCTTCCTTCTTGGTGAGGGAGTCAAAGCGACCATCGTCGCGTGCTCGCTCCAGCTTGATCAGGCTGTCGATGGACTTCTGAACGGTCTTGAAGTTTGTCAGGGTGCCACCGAGCCAGCGGTTGTTCACGTAGAACATACCGGAGCGGCCAGCTTGCTCCGAAACGATGTCACGGGCAGCGCGCTTGGTACCGACGAAGAGGACGCTCTGGCCGCGGGCAGCTGTCGCCTGGATGAATCGGAGCGCATCGTTGAGCTGAACTGCAGTCTTCTGCAGGTCGATGATGTGCACACCGTTCTTCTCGCCGTAGATGTACGGACGCATGCGGGGGTGCCACAGACGGGTCTGGTGGCCAAAGTGGACGCCTGCTTCGAGCAGGTCACGCAGAGATACACTGGACATTTTGTCTCCAGATGCCCAGCCTATGCGCTGGGACTTTTCGGGTTGTACGACCACCGGTGTTCGTCACCCACCCGATTCTTCGGGCACCACCGGTGACGGACTATATTTCCGGTGTGAGAGTCCTCACGAGGATTCGTGAAGCGTCACGCGTTTAATGCGCCGCGCCAATACGTGCAACGGCAGTTGAGTGGACTATGCCTGGGACGCCGCCTGACCTGCACCGCAGCACTTCTTGAACTTTCGTCCAGAACCGCACGGACAAGGGTCATTTCTACCCAGCCCGAGCTCCTTCGCGACGGCAACAGCCTCCGCGCCAGGTGCCGGACGCTTTGGCTCCGGTGGAGGCGTAGGCGCTTGAGCAGCGGGGGCAGGTTCAGGTCTCGGAGGATTGACAGCGCCAGTCGCGACCATCTTTTTGGCCGCACCCTTGGAGACTTCAGGGACCTCTTCGTCTTCCGCAAGCTCCATTCGCAGCAACTGGGAGACGACGGCCTCGTCCCGCAAGGAAGTCATGAGCATGTACATGTTCGTGCCCTCCTTCTTGTACTCCAGAAGCGGATTCCGTTGGCCGTAGCCTCGAAGCCCAATCCCTTCGCGCAGTCGGTCCATGGCCAAGAGGTGATCCTTCCAGAACTGATCCGTGTGCTGTAGAAGCAGCATGCGCTCGATCTGACGGGTCGGCTCGTCGCCAAGGTCCGCCTCTTTCTTCTCGTACGCTTCGACGGCGAGATCCTGAAGCATGATCCGGATCTCGGTCTCCGCCATGTCCCGGAACTCGTCATCAGACAAGTCATCGAAGGTCGCACCAAACATCAGCCCGACGCGCTCTCGAAGCTTCTTGATGTCCCACATCTCCGGATGGAGCGAGGCAGAAATACACTCCGCCATGACATCCTCGACGAGACCATTGATGGCTTCGACCACCATGTCGCGAACATCTTCTCCAGCCAGGGCCTTTCGCCGCATGGCGTACACCGCACGCCGCTGCAGGTTCATGATGTCGTCGTACTCAAGGAGGTTCTTACGAATGTTGAAGTTGTGCCCCTCGACCTTTTTCTGGGCGTTCTCAATTGAACGTGTGATCCAGCGGTGCTCAATGGGCTCATCATCCTCAAGACCCATTCGCTCCATCCAGCCGACGATCTTGTCTGACCCGAAGATGCGCAAGAGATCATCCTCGAGGCTGAGGAAGAAGCGGCTGGACCCAGCATCGCCCTGACGACCGGCTCGCCCGCGGAGCTGGTTATCGACTCGACGGGACTCGTGACGCTCGGTTCCGATGATGCGCAGTCCGCCGAGCTCTAGGACCTTCTCCTTCTCTGGGCCTGTCTGCGCCAGGAGCTTGGTCATTGCTGCCTCGATGGCGGCCTCATCGGCCTCAGGACCTGCAGCCTGACGAGCCAAGAACTCTGGGTCGCCACCGAGCTTGATGTCCGTACCGCGACCAGCCATGTTCGTAGAGATGGTGACGGCCTTCAGACGGCCCGCCTCGGCCACGATATCGGCCTCACGTGCATGATTGCGCGCGTTGAGGACCTCGTGCTCGATCCCGCGGTGACGGAGGAGTCGAGACACAATCTCTGACTTCTCAACGCTGACCGTTCCGACGAGAACAGGCTGCCCCCGCTCGTTACACTCAGCGATGTCATCAAGCACCGCCATGTACTTCTCAGACTGTGTCTTGAAGACGATGTCATCGACATCATCTCGGACAACGGGCTCGTTGGTCGGCACCACAGTGACATCGAGGTTGTAGATCTGCTGGAACTCTTCCTCCTCAGTCACAGCCGTACCGGTCATTCCTGCGAGCTTTGTATACATCCGGAAGTAGTTCTGGAAGGTAATGGATGCGTAGGTCTGACTCTCGGCCTCAACCTCGAGCTTCTCTTTGGCCTCGACCGCCTGATGCAGACCGTCAGACCAGCGCCGGCCTGACATGAGCCGACCAGTGTGTTCGTCCACGATCACGACCTTTCCGCTCTGGACCACATAGTCACGATCCCGCTTGAAGATGGTGTGTGCCCGAAGCGACTGGTTGATGTGGTGCAAGACCTCCATATTCTGTGCATCGTAGATGTTCGTGATGCCCAGCCGGTCCTCGACGCGGTCCACGCCAGAGTCCGTCAGATTCACACTGCGTGACTTCTCATCCACGGTGTAGTCGATGTCTGCCTGAAGCAGAGGAATCACGCCATCAATGATGTGGTACCGCTCCACATCGGTACTGGCCGGTCCTGAGATGATGAGCGGCGTACGGGCCTCATCGACCAAGATCGAGTCGACCTCGTCGACGATTCCGAAATTGTGGCCGCGCTGGACAAAGTCTTCCTCCCGGAACTTCATGTTGTCCCGGAGGTAGTCGAACCCAAACTCGTTGTTGGTGCCGTACGTCACGTCGGAGGCGTAGGCGAGCTTCTTCTCTTCAGCACCACGCTCAGCAGACAGAATCTTGCCCACGCTCAGGCCTAGGAAGTTGTAGATCTTCCCCATCCAGTCGGCGTCTCGAGAAGCCAGGTAGTCGTTCACTGTGACGACGTGGCAGCCCTTGCCGCTCAGTGCGTTGAGGTAGACCGGCAGCGTGGCCACGAGGGTCTTACCTTCACCTGTCTTCATCTCTGCGACGTTGCCGTGATGGAGCACCATCCCGCCCAGCAGCTGCACATCGAAGTGCCGCATATTGAGCGTGCGCTTACCGACTTCTCGAACAACAGCGAAGGTCTCGGGAATGAGACTGTCGAGAGGCTCACCGTTCTCGAGCCGCTGACGGAACTCGGCAGTAAAGGCCGCAAGCTGCTCGTCCGAGCATGCCTCCATCTTGGCCTCGAGACCGTTGATCTTGTCCACGAGTGGACGGTATGACTTGAGCTCTCGGTCTGAGCGAGAACCCATAAATTTGGCAACAATTGAGTCGAAGGCGTTCATTTCTTTCCAGCCCTATTTCAGGGAATCGGACGACTGTTAGCCCGATCGGACGGTTTGCGCCGGGGCAAGTAAGCCATAGGGTTGACCTTCTGGTCATCCACCAAGACTTCAAAGTGAAGATGCGGACCGGTTGACTGGCCAGTGGACCCGACTGTAGCGATGACTTGTCCTCGCTGTACGACCTGCCCGACCTTGACGAACATTCGTGAGCAGTGCGCGTAGCGAGACTTCACGCCATAGCCGTGGTTTACCTCGACCAAGTTGCCGTAGTTGCCCATGTATTCAGCATGCTCAACGACTCCAGAAGCCGAGGCGCGCACCTTGGTGCCCCGTGGTGCCGAGACGTCGATGCCTGCATGAAATTTCCAGACGCGCCCAAACGGCGAGCGGCGATAGCCGAAGCCGGAAGTAAACGTGCCCTCCGCAGGCCACATGTTTGGATAAGCCGCGCGCCGAGCACGAGAGTCTTCTGCACTCTCGACCATCAGCCCAACCTGTGGCTCGATCTCCTGGGCGAGGCTCAGCAAGTGCTCCGCTCTGCTTCGTACATCATGAGACCAGGCATCGACTGGCCCCATGAACACAGGCGCGAGCTCCATCCCGTCGAGCTCATGCATTGGCTCACCGAACTCTCCAGTCACCGGGTCCACATCGAGCTCAACGACTGCGTCCTCTTCGTCCAGGAAGAGGGTCGGATCGGCCTCGTCATCATCAACAGGCCCGTAGCCGGAGAATCCTTCGCGGCGAAGGTCCTGCAGCTGCTGGTCATACATTCGAAGTCGACGGAGTTGGTCTTCGACCTCACCAAGGGTGCGCTCAATGTCCTGTAGGCGGCTTTTTAGCGTCAGATTCTCGTCGAGGAGACTGTCGCAGGCCTGAGAGCGCGGCAAGCTCGAACCCATCATCGTGACTGCGGAGACCGAGAGCGCGAGGGTCAATACCGCACCGATGATGACCCACCGGAGCTGACGCATGGTGATGGTGAGCTGTCGGACTCGACCTCGGCCGCCCTGGGGCACCCACATGAGCGTATAGCGGCGATCCGCGATGTCATCGCGCTTCCTGCTCACTCAGCCCGCCTCGTCGACCCGCGCCACAATCACCGTGATGTTGTCATCCCCACCGCGTTCACAGGCGGTATCGATCATGAGCCGCGCGGCCTCCTGCGGGCCGTGGTCGAGCACCATCTGACCCAACTCTTCCGTCTCGATGAAGTTGGACAGACCATCAGAACACAGCAGAAAAAGGTCGCCCCGACGAACAGCCCGAACGCTGAGATCGATCTCGACATCTTCCATGAACCCGAGGGACCGGGTGATGATGTTCTTGAGCTTGTGGTTCTTGGCTTCTTCTTCGGTGATGAGTCCGGCACGCAGGCGTTCATTCACCAGAGAGTGGTCCTCAGTAATTTGCTCGATCTTACCGCCCCGCACGAGGTAGGCACGGGAGTCACCAACGTGGGCAAGGAAGGCATTGCCATTGTCGATGATGAGTGAGAGGCAGGTCGTCCCCATGCCCTTAAACTCGAGATCTTCTTGTGCACGCTGATGAATGCGCTTGCCTGCCAGCCGAACGGCGTAGCGGAGCTTCTCTCGCACGACCTCAATCGGATTGGCGCCATCCTCGACTGTAAAGTCTTCAGCGTTGGGCTGAATTTCAATCGTCGTCAGGACCTCTTCGACCGTGTTGACGGCAATCGCAGATGCGAACTCACCGCCAGCGTGGCCACCCATACCATCGCACACCACAAACAAATTCAACTCATCGTTGATGAGGTAGTTGTCCTCATTGTTTGTCCGCTTGACGCCGACATCCGTCATGCCGCAGGAAGTGATCCGCATCGGTCTGAATCCAGGACTCGGGAGGGTTTGGGCACAGGGCCGCACACAAACGTTGGCCTGCGCGTACGCGAGGATGCCCTGTTACCCCCTTCTGAGGCCCATGTCCAACGAGTCGAGCCGGTTCAGGGGCGGGGTGCGCTGCCCAGCGCCTCGGCCAGAACGCTGATCTCCGTGAGGGTAAGCGTCGCGGGTCGACGCACCGGATCAAGTCCTGAGACGGCCAGTGCTTCATCGGCGACAGTACGCCCAACGGCCTGGGAGAGGTTGTTTCGAATCGTCTTCCGAGGCTGAACGAACAAGTCTCGAACCACCCGGTCAAAGACCACAGGATCCGCCTGACCAATGGCCAAGGCGGGCCGAAGCCTCAGCTCAACAACAGCAGAGTGCACCTTGGGGGGCGGGTGAAACGCCCCAGGCGGTACCCGGATGGCAATGCGAGCCTCCGCACGGGCCTCTGTGAACACCGACAAGGAGCCACGCTTTCGGTCCCCGGGGGGTGCCACGAGTCGCTCTGCGACCTCTCTCTGGACCATCACGAGGAGTCGGTCGAAGAGGTCGGGCGCCTCAAGCATCCGGGTGATCATGCGGGTTCCAGCGTTGTAGGGCAGGTTGGCGACACAGCGCCATGGTCCGCCAGGCAGGATCGACCGTAGGTCAACCGAAGCGCCATCCGCTTCCACCAGATTCACTGCCGGGAGTCGGTCTCGAATGAACGCCGCCATGTCACGATCGAGCTCAACGGCCGTCACCTCAGACTGAGCCGCAAGCAGGGCCTCAGTCAAGACGCCGAGTCCTGGGCCAATCTCGAGAACCTTACTGCCAGGCCCAACCTCCGAGATCAAAACGATGTTCCGGACCACACCCGGACTGGCCAGGAAGTGCTGACCGAAACGCTTCTTGGCGCGCTGCTCGAGCATCTTGAGGAGGGTGGACGGATGACTCATCAGGCCCCCGGTGTCCACTGAGCACGGGCTGCACGGTCAAGTCCGTGTCGCTCCCCTTCCATCAGACGCAGGCGGCCCGCATGGGCGATCATGGCAGCATTGTCGGTACAGCGACTCTTCGGTGGCAGGCGAACGTCTAAGTCCAGGCCCATCATCGCCGCCCTGAGTTGGCTGTTCGCTGCAACACCACCAGCCATCGTGACCGATCGGACGCCCGTCTGTTTCGCCGCGCGCTGGACCCGATTCGTCAGCACGTCGACCACCGCCTGCTGAAAGGACGCACAAATGTCAGGGGGCGAGGCATGGTTGAGCTGCGCACGCACAGCAGTCTTGAGCCCAGAAAAGCTCATGTCCAGCGCACGTGTGCCCTGATGTCCTGAGGGGGTCTTGGGGGGTTTCACCTTGGGCTGCGGTCGCGGCAGTTCAACTGCTCGAGCGTTGCCGGTGAGGGCGAGACGATCGACCGCAGGCCCTCCCGGATAGCCAAGATCCAGCATCCGCGCGACTTTATCAAAGGCTTCTCCCGCGGCGTCATCCACGGTCTCACCAAGGACCGTATACTCACCCAGCGCGCGCGCCAGATAGAGGCTGGTGTGCCCGCCGGACACAACCAAGCTCAAGAATGGAAACTCAGGCCCATCGGGCTCAAGCATGGCCGACAGAAGATGCCCTTCGAGGTGATTGACACCGATAAACGGCACACGCCAACCCGCCGCCAGCGACTTCCCGAAGCACAGCCCCACAAGGACCGCACCAATGAGGCCAGGTCCAGCCGTGGCAGCGACCGCATCCGGCCGCTCAATGCCGGCACGAGACAGCGCGGCCTGAACGGTGGTGACGACCTTGTCAGCATGTGCTCGGCCAGCAAGTTCCGGAACAACGCCTCCGTACTCCTCATGAACGCCCTGTGTATGGACGACATCCGACAGGACGCCGTCAGGACCCACCACACTCGCGGCAGTCTCATCACAGCTGGTCTCAATCCCCAAGACAATCATGCGGCCTTCTCACCCAGTACGGGACGCTTGGCAATTCTCAATGCAGGACCTGAGGCCGATACTTGGCGAAGTCGAACCGCCCCTCATCCTTGACCCCATCGTGACAGTCGGTACACACCTCTACAGCAGGGTCTCGCCTGATGTTGCCCTTTGACGGCGCAGCCACGTGGGACTGACCTGGTCCGTGGCAAGATTCACAGCCGACATCTTCCAGGCCAGATACTTGACTGGGATGTTGAGGCCCGAGCGGATGGTGGGCGCCGGTCACGTGGCACGACCAGCAATCGAGGTCCCGCTCCCGGCCCTGACGAACCAGTGTTGACCACGCTGATGCATGTGGCGTGGTCTTCCACTGCTTGTGCTCGTCAGCGTGACATCCTTCACACGCAGCGGAGCCCGCAAACGGGCCCGTATTCACGGCCTGTGTGCCCGATGGGGCAACCAACTGAGCTGCTGCGGATATCATCGGCTTTGACGCCTGAACCATGGCCTCTATCGTCTCATCATCGGCCACCTTCTCACTCAGTGGCCGGAGTGTGTTGGCGATTCGATGCCTGGGCCCAGCAGACGCATCGGCGGCATCGGACAACGCGCTTCGGGCCTCCGCGGCCTGTCGCTCAATCCGGCGTAGACGGCCCTCAAGTCGTGTGACGGTTTTGTCGTCCTTGGCGCGCTTTAGCTGGTCTTGAGTCTTGGCCAACCGCTCAGCGGCTCGGTCGAGCTTACGCTCAAGATCTTTCAGTCTGCCATCCACCTGAAAGCCCCTTGCCCCCTTCTCGATCTGGAGCGTCGCGACACCCAGTTTCTTGCCCCGACTGCCCGCGCCAAGCTGGACGGCGGTTTCGCCGAGGCTGATGGGTGTCGGGGTACTCTTCTTACTGTGACCATTGATGATCACATCAATCTCGGGCACCGCCGCTGCCATGTCGCGCTCGGCCCCTGAGTCCTGGTGCGACAGAACCACCACCAAGTCCACCTCACCCAGTCCGTCGAGCGCCTGACTGATCGCAGGCACGACCGCCTTGAACGTGCAGGCCCCAGCCTGTTCACGTCCCATGACGCCGAGCACGCCAACCTCCAGGTCACCCACGGACACCCGCCGGTAGGCCGGCATCGGTACGCCCTCACAGACCATGTTTGTGGCGACATACGGTAGGTCGAGATCCCGCATCTGCTGTCCAATCCACTCCAGACCGAGTGTGAGATCGGCATCGCCGAGTACCATGGCATCAATGCCGCCTTGAGACATGGCTTCAAGCTGCAGTCGCCCCTTTACACGCTGTTGTGCGATACGAGACGCATCCAACGTTTTGGACTTCCACATCAGGTCACCGGCATCCACCACAAGGGCAGGCCCAGCAGCCTTCACCGCGTCTACAACTGTGGCTCTCCTGGACAGACCGCCCAATGGATTCTTCGGTCAGCCGCAGGGCTCAATCTCACCATGCACGTTTCCTGAGTACACGAGCTGCAACGTATTGGGGGTCGATATCGCCGGTGTATCCACGACATCCGTGGCATCACACGCAAGCAGGAGTCCAAGGAGGAACATCAGTCCGACACCTCAGCTCCGATGCGTTCTTGGCGGGCAGCCTTCTCCGCATCGCGTGTCGCCTTCCGACCGGACTCGCGAACCAAGTCCCGCACCACTTCGTATACCCCATGGTGTACGAGGTACACCGAGGCCTCACCCTCGATCGAAGCGTAGAACCTATCCACCCTGTTCCCTTCAGAGTCCACATGAGTCGGACCCTTCGCACCGAGGCTGACGATTCGGACTCCGTCATCGGCATCCTTCAACGTGACGCGCACATGCGGTGCGATCAGACCGTACTGAGGATCGTCGGCGCTCGCACCATCGATGAAGTCGTCAACCTCGAGCTCCGCAAACCGACGTGCGACACGCTTAGGGGTACTTCCAGACACCGGTACACCGTCTGCCCAGACCCACTGCTCTGCTGCATATCTGGCCGCACCCTCACCGCTGAGGCCAAACGGATCGGAAGTCGGGGCGATGACTGCATCGATGGACACGACATCCGCCGCGTTCATCTTGACCACGCGCCGGTTGCGCATCTCGGCAGCCGGCCGTGCGAAGGCCTCGAGGAGTCCACTCCGAGCCACATAGACGGTGTCTTCATCATCGATCAACACGTAGGCGAGCGCATCGTGTCGATCGATCTGTGGCGCATCGCCGCCGATGCGGACTCGAATCGGCTCACGTGACCCAAAGCGAATCTGCATGTCGATTCGTGGACTGGAGAGCCCCTGATCCTCGAGCTTACCCTCATCCTTGGCCTCAAATCTCACGGCCTTGAGCGCGCTAATTCGCCCGAGGAGACGCCGAGCCTCGTCGTGGTCTGCAGCCATCTGAAGCGGTGAACTCATGTCCCAAAGCCGGTCGCCCGACCGTGTCATGCTCAGCGTGTAGTCCGTGTCTGGCAGCTTCAGCTGGGCGTCAAACCCGACCACATCTTTAGTGTCAAAGGTGGCGAAGCGTCGCTCGCGGAACTCGTCGAGCGTGAGGCTGTAGTAGTCGACAGCGGCCTTTTGAACCGTGTAGACCGAGCCCGAGCCCTCCGGCTGGAGGTAATAGCTGACGCTGGTGGGGTTGGGATCGCCGACTCTGAATGCAATCCGTCGGCCGTCGCGCATCGTCAGCGCGACCGAGATGGCGTTCTTGCCAAGCCCAAAGATTTCGGGGTTCTCAGGCGCCTCTACAACGGCTGCACGGGCCGCCAAGTCGTGAATCTGGTGCTTGACTCGGTTGACCATGGACCGACCAGCTTGGTGACCGCTGGCCTCAATCGTCCAGCCGCCATCTTGCTCGATGAGCACGATACGCTCTGCTTCCGGACGGTCGACCTCGACGCGAACCAGCTCGTGCTTCTCGAACTGGAAGATCCGGGTCCCTTCGACGACATCGGGGGCAAAGACAGTCGGGCGCTGCGTCCAAACCAAGCCCCCCACGACCACCAGAGCGACCAAGGCCATGAGTGTTCCCTTAAACGCCTTCATCGGCCCCTCCGACTGAAACGAACCGCCATGCCCATCAACCCGAAGAGTGCTGGGAGAAGTCCCAGACTGACCAAGCGAACGGTCTTGAGCTGCTCAGACGATATCGCGAGCCGACGCACCTTCTGCCGGCGGGCACCAACCGATGCCACGCGCGCGTCCGCACCCGAAGACCAGTGGACCGCTTCGAGAGCAAGCGTGGTGTTCCCAGGTCCATCGTTGAGGAGGCCGTTGCTCAGGAAGTCGCTGTCTCCGATGACCACAATCCGGGCTGGAGGTGCGCCTGGAGAGACCCACTCGGTTGCCGGCCTGATCTCAAGGCCGACCCCAAAGGTCACCGGCCCGGAGCCGTCGAGGCCGTCATCGTAGACAGGCGCCCCGCCTTCGAGGCCTCCGCCGCGCTCAATCCAGCCGTCGCGTGATGTCGTCATCAGCGCGCCTGCTCGAATCCCCGTCGGCATGGGGTCAGACAGGTTGATGGGCGCAATGTGAGCCATCACGGGCACCAGCTGACCAGACCGCAGCGATGTTGTCAGGGGATGAACCTGAAGGACGGGAATCGGCCGGTCCCAAAAGGGAAAGACCACGCGCTTATCTGCAACAACACCCGACACGATTCCCACGCCAAGGCGACTGAGGAAGCTGGGCGTCGGCGCTCCGGGGTCCACAGCAACGATGACGCCGCCTCCCCGACTGATGTGACTCACGATGGCATCGTTTTCGTGTGGGGTCAGGCCCGCAGATGCACCAGCAATGAGAACAACGGCAGCGTCGGAGGGTACCGTCGGCACGTCGCCAGTTCTCTGGGTCGCCATGAGGTCCAGCGTCTCGAGCTCGTAGCGCTCCAGGTCCAGTGCATCAGAGAGGTCGGAGAGCCCGTCAGGACCACGCCCTTCAACATCCCGTTCTCCATGGCCTGACAACGCATACACGACGCGACGCTTCGGCGTATGGAGCTGTGAAAATGCCCTTGCAATGGCACCCTCTCCGAGGAACCTGGTCTGCCGGCTGTCTTTCGGGCCCGTCGACCGAAAGAGGTCTCGGGCACGGATATCGACCCTATCACCACCACGTTGCACCACAATGTGGCTGTATTGAGTGACACCGAGACGCTCGGCCGTCAGGCGTTCCTGATCAAAATCGACGATCCGCCAATCGACGGCTCGGCTCTGTGTACCGATGGCCGTCAGCAAGTCCCTGACCGTTCGATTCTTGAAGCGTGCGTCTTGGGTTCCGCGTTGCGCAGTGAAGGCAGTGACCATGACCGCTTCGCCATCCGCATCGAGCAAACCAAGCTTTGCAACCATGTCGGATGTCAGCGTGTTTCGGCCCTCATCCGTCCAGTCCCAGGACACCCGCGTCTGCATTGCCCCGACGTACAGCAGCACCAGGATGGCAGCCACGAGGACGGTCACCACCGTCGCATTCGATCCGTACGCCAGTCGTCGGCGCCACTGCGGACTCATCTCCACCTCCTCGACTCGATGGAGCGCCAAGTGAGGAACAGAAAGCCACCAGTCAACAGGACGAACCATGCGAGGTCCGCCGTGTCGATCACGCCACGAGACAGTGCACCGATGTGGGTCTGCAGCGCCATCTCTCGCAGCACTGCGCGGGTAAGGGGTGCCTCGACCATTTCGGCTGCCGGCCCGGCAATCCAGAACGGCAGCAGGACGATGACACCCAGCAAACCGCCGGCGACCGGCTCATCAGTCAGACTGGAACTGAAGATGCCTGCAGCGCAGAACGTCATGCAGCACAACATCAGCCCCAGATAGCTGGACATCACGACCCCCCAGTCCGGCTCGCCGTAGTACGCGAGGATGGCCGGAAACAGGCAGGTGCCGAGGAGCAAGAGCGCACA
>Ga0115012_10000265_pt1 | contig 30541 bp, 32 predicted proteins | sample TroAtlMetagenome_FD_88706 | JGI IMG/M metagenome (GOLD analysis project Ga0115012, IMG submission 88706) | Marine eukaryotic phytoplankton communities from Atlantic Ocean - Tropical Atlantic ANT10 Metagenome | ecosystem: Environmental > Aquatic > Marine > Oceanic | place: Tropical Atlantic...
ATATGATTTATATATAATCATTATAGTTCAATATTATATTATTGGATTTTATACCTATAACGCCTTGCGTTATATAACGCAAGGCGTTATACTATAAGTCAGTATTACAAGCGGCATGGAAGCATGATCAAGAACTTTAAATGTAAGGAAACAAAGAAGATTTTTGATGGCATGAGCTCCAGGAAGTTCCCACAAAACATACAACAAAGGGCCAGGAGAAAGCTTAGAATGCTAAACAATGCTGGGGACTTAAATGATTTGAGAATCCCTCCAAGCAATCATTTAGAAAAGTTAGTAGGTGACCGCCAAGGCCAACACAGTATTAAGGTAAATGATCAGTGGCGCATATGCTTTATCTGGAAGGAAGGCATCGTAAGTCATGTTGAAATGGTGGACTATCACTAGGAGTGTTTAGCTATGAGGTTAAAGAACATACATCCAGGAGAAGTACTTCTAGAAGAGTTTTTGGTTCCTATGAATATTAGCCAGAATAAGCTTGCTCGTGATATTGAAGTACCTCCCAGAAGAATCAATGAAATTGTCCATGCCAAACGCTCAATAACAGCTGATACAGACTTAAGGCTTTCGCGAGCACTGGGCACCTCTGAGGGGTTCTGGTTGGGCCTACAAGCTGACTATGACTTAGAAGAAAAGAAAATAGCACTCAAAGCGAAGCTCGCCAAAATTCGTTCTTTAGTACCCTCTGACAAGTTGATAGACGGTTTTGCTAAACACTAGAAGCGCTCAGCACTCGCACTCTTCCAAAAAGGCTTGAATGCTTCAGGAATTTTCTTTCCTAAAAGCGCACCTGGCTCAAGATAGTCATAGGTTTGATTTAACGGTCGCACAATATCGTCGGTGACCCGCTGAATAATATGATACGGATTTAAAGCATCAGCGGATTCTAGCCCCATGCTGCCAAGCAAGCTTAAGAAGCTGTCGACGGTGTTTTTATGAAAGTGATACACACGATGCTTCTTTTGCTCGACCACAAGGCCGTGTTGTAAGCGTTTGTTTTGAGTTGCAATGCCTGTCGGGCAAGTATTGGCATGGCACTGCATCGATTGCACACAGCCAAGCGCCATCATCATCGGGCGCGCCATATTACACATGTCAGCCCCCATCGCAATGTGAGCGATCATATCAAAACCCGTGGTGATTTTAGCACTACAAATCAACCGGATTTTATCACGCACCCCAATGCCCACTAGGGCGTTATGTACAAAAACAAGAGATGGTTGCAGTGGCTCACCAAGCCGATTGACATACTCCAGGGGCCCGGCACCCGTCCCACCTTCTGCACCATCGACTGTAATAAAATCAGGGTAGCTATCGAGCTCGATCATCGCTTTACAAATCCCCAAAAACTCAGACTTTCGACCTAAGCACAACTTAAAACCAACAGGCTTACCACCAGAAAGTACGCGCAGTCGCTCAACAAATTGGATTAAGCCTTTTGGTGAATCAAACGTTGAGTGCGCAAAAGGTGAGAGTACATCTTCACCCATTTTTACTTTTCTGGTTTCTGCAATTTCTTTGGTAAGCTTCGCGGCAGGCAAAATACCACCATGAGAAGGTTTCGCGCCTTGCGACAGCTTAATTTCAATCATTTTTACTTCTTTTCGCGTTGCTTCGCGCTTAAATTCTTTTTCGTCAAACTCGCCATTTTTATTTCTACATCCGAAATAAGCTGTACCCACTTGGAAAACCACATCCCCACCCTGCAAGTGGTATTGGCTAAGTCCACCTTCGCCCGTATTGTGTGCAAAACCGCCCATCTTGGCGCCTTGATTCAAAGCCATCAGCGCATGTGCTGAGAGTGCACCGAAACTCATCGCGGAAATATTCAACCGGGAAGCATCATAGGGCTGCTTGCAACTTGGGCCACCTACCGTAATGCGCGCCGAGCTTGCATCCACCGTCTTAGGCGCCAAAGAATGATTCGCCCACATATAACCTACTGCATCAATATTACGCTCCGTACCAAATGGGATGGTATCCCGCATATTTTTGGCACGCTGATAAATGAGTGAGCGGATTTCACGGTTATAGGGCCGCTCTTCTTCATCATCTGCGATAAAATATTGTTGAATTTCAGGGCGAAAAAATTCAAGGATATACCTCATATGACCCATCAAGGGAAAATTTCTTAAAATCGTATGCTTGGTTTGGGTAATGTCATATATCCATATGACAATCAATGGGATAGTTAATACCACAAACCAGCGAACATCGTGCCACATGGCAAAAAGGAGAAAGAGAAGCAGCAAAATCGTGCCAAGAAAGAGGTACATTTGCCGTCGCATGAGAAGGTCCTATCCATAAGAGTGCTTGTATGAGTACATCATGGTTCTTCATTTCTTACAAGTCATCATGCATAGGGTTTGCTTTAAAGTGGTAACGCGCTAAGATAAACATATGTGATTCAATGGATCTCAATCATGAAAAAAGCAACCTTGCTCTTAGGTGTATGCGTTTCTGGATTTAGTTTTGCCGATGACTCACCCCTGACAACCATGACCACCACAACAAACGAAGCAAAACCACAGGCTGTAAACTGCAACTATAAACTCGAAAAAGACGACGCTATCGATCAGTCTCTACTCACCACCTGGGCCGGCCGTGCTGCCAAACAGTCTTTTAGCTTTACACCTGAAAACCTCAACAACGAAATGGAAAGCCTAAAAAAATGCTTCACAGGGCCCGGCTGGAAAGCATTTAACGATGCCTTAAATGCTTCTGGCAACCTTAGTGCCATTAATCAAAGCGGGCTGACAGTAACCAGTGAGATTGCTGGTACATCTAAGGTCAACATCGTCAAAGAAGACCAATGGAAAGTCACCGTTCCCTTAAAAGTCACCTATCAAAATAAAGATAAAGAGCTCGTACAAAATCTTGATGTCGACCTACTCATCAGAGCAGATAAACCTGGTGGCTTTGGCATCATGCAAGTTATTGCTGTACCAAAACAGTAGCCAAATATCTTAGTCGCTTATAGCTCTTCTGATATATCAATGGTTTTCATGGAAAACACTTTGGTTTTATCAGCGCGCTTTATGGCGACTTCTATTTTTTCACCAATCGGCACTCTTGAGAGAATATTATAAATATCATTGTAATTTTTTACCGACTGCTGATTGATGCCGACAATGCTATCCCCCAAAATAAGTCGACCATAAGCATCCATTTTTACGCCGACAAGACCAAGCTTTGCAGCTGGCGTATTGGGTAAGACCTTGGCAACAATCACACCTCTATTATGCTTAAAGTAACGTGCGATACTATTTTCTAACGGCACAATACCAATGCCAGACATCTTAACTCGGCCATATTGAATCAATTGCGGCACGATGCGAGCCACTGTTTCAGCGGGTACCGCAAAGCCTACACCAGAGGCGCCACCTGAGCGTGAGTAAATCAGAGTATTTAAACCTATCAATGCCCCTTGGCTATTTAATAGTGGGCCACCTGAATTACCAGGGTTAATCGAGGCATCGGTTTGTACCATATCTTTAATCGTAACACCGCCGGCACCTGGTACTTCACGGCCAAGTGCAGAAATCACCCCTGTGGTTAAACTGTGGTCGAGCCCAAATGGATTACCTATTGCAATCGCTTTTTGCCCTACGACAAGCTCATCGTTATTTGTGAGTTTAAACGGTACAAACTTCGAGGTTTTATAGAGTTCACCTGGGCTTTGTAGCTGAAGCACGGCAATGTCTTTACGAGGCTCGGCCCCAACCAGTTTAGCAGGCACGGTTTTATCACCTGAGCTTACCATCAGCTTGTCTGCACCATGCACCACATGATAGTTGGTTACAACATGACCCGCCTTATCCCAAATGATACCTGAGCCCGCCCCTGCAGCAACTTCATCCTGCCCGGACATGGCATTTTGAAAGCGCTGGATGCGATGCACATACACGACGTTTTCTGCCGCTTTCTCAAAAACAGAAATGGTTTGTTGTTCATCTGGCGATAAGCTTGATATAGGAGAAGCCCACGAAAAACTGGGAATTAAAGTGACAGATAAGCAAAGCACACTCAAGAATTGGCGCATAATAGACCTCCTCAAAAAAATTAACTTTGTCTCTTTTACAGCATCAAAATAGCAATAAACACCCAAGTAAATAAATAGACGCGAGTGGCAATAAACTGCCCAGCCTCAAGCTCGCCTTTACGCCGTTTATACCAGTAGACAATCCATGCAGGCGTACTTGCGAGGATGAATACTCCAAGCACAAAAATGACTGGGCGTAACAACTCTGGCACTAAGCTTGCAACATGTGCATCAAAACTCAAAACATTGGTTTGAAGCCATTCCAAGAAAAGCGGCATAAACTCGTCGTACCAAATCCAAAGCCAAGACGCAAATACGAGTGGCATCAAAAAACGAATCCAAAACTTGCCATAGAGCTTTTTAATAAGGCCTGATACTTCATCTGCAAACAAGACAAACACAGCTGCAGCAACGCCAATAACGATAAGTGTTCCCATAGCACTTCCTCTATTGCTTAAGATGCTAGAATAGCATCAATCTCTACACCAGCACCTTTTGGCAGCGCTGCCACACCCACTGCAAGCCTTGCAGGGTAAGGCTCATCAAAGGCACGCTCAATCGCCTCATTCACAAGCTTCATTGTATCAAGGTTTAAGACATAAACAGTAAGCTTTATAATTTCGTTTAAGCTCCCACCTGCTTCTTGGCAAATGGCGGCAAGGTTTTGAAACACTTGTGATACCTGCTCTGAAATCGCAACCTCGGATAAATCTTGAAGAGACTCGTTTTTTGGGTTTAATCCAATTTGTCCCGAGATATAAACCATATGATTCGCGCGAATGGCTTGAGAATAACTGCCTATGGCACTGGGTGCATCATCTGTATGTATGACCTCTTTCATTCTCCCTCCTGCTTTTTACGATAAAGCCTAGTCACGCGCTTATTGGCACGCAGGCGTCTCATAACCCGGGCAAGGTGTCCTCTATCTTGCACACTGATAGAAAAGGTAACTGCATTATGTCTGCCATCACGAGGGTCAACATTGATATTACCAATATTCGACTCAGCCTCAGCAATTGAAGTTGCGAGCATACCAAGCATGCCACGCTCATTGGCAACTTCAATAGTAACATCAACCCAAAATTCACCGGTTACTTCATCGTCCCATCGCATCGCGACAAATTGGTCTGGATTAATGCGGCCTTGGTTTACTACTTGGCAATCACTCGCATGCACCAAAATACCGCGCCCCTGTTGGAAGCGGCCAACGATGCTGTCACCAGGAATAGGTTGGCAGCACTCCGCAAAGTGCACCACCATACCTTCCGTACCTTTAATTGGCAAAGGCTCATCTTGGCTCGACTCGGGCAACAAATTGCCTTCTTGATTGAGTACCAAGCGCTTGGCTATCACCATAGGCATTTGATTGCCAATACCGACCGCATGGAGCAAATCATCTTGTGATTTATAATTTAAATCTTGTAATAAGGCCTGCATGGACTCTTTAGGTACAGATGCGAAATCGCGCGACATTTCAATAAAGGCTTGCTCTAAAAAGCGCTGACCCATCTCGATTGATTCTGTACGTTTTTGCGATTTTAAAAAGGTTTTAATATTAGTACGAGCTTTCCCTGTCACCACAAAATTAAGCCAAGAAGGGTTCGGTTGGGCATGATCTGCAGTGATGATTTCAACCGTCTGCCCATTGGTCAGAGGAATACTCAAAGGCACAAGTCTGCGGTTCACTTTGGCAGCAACACAGTGGTTCCCTACATCCGAGTGCACAGAATAAGCAAAATCTACCGGTGTTGCACCTTTGGGCAACTCCATAATATGACCTTTGGGTGTAAAGACATAAACTTCATCCGGAAATAAATCAATTTTGACGTTTTCGATAAACTCGAGTGAGTCACCGGTATTTTGCTGCAAGTCGAGTAGTCTTTGTACCCAAGCTCGGGCACGTAACTGGGCTTCGTTGACTTCTGTACCTACAGATTTATATATCCAGTGTGCGGCAACGCCATTATCCGCCACCCTATCCATTTCTTTGGTTCTGACTTGCACCTCAAGTGGCACACCAAATGGTCCAAATAAAGTGGTATGAAGTGATTGGTAACCGTTCACTTTAGGAATACCGATATAGTCTTTGAAGCGCTGTGGTACGGGTTTATAGGTGCGATGCAAAGCACCGATTACGCGATAGCAGGCATCCATATCGTCTGTAATGATTCGAAATGCAAACACATCGGCAATTTCAGAAAACGAAGCTTTTTTCTGCTTCATTTTTCGGTAGAGGCTATATAAATGCTTTTGACGCCCAAACACATGTTCGTAAGGAATATCGAGTGAATCTAACGCTTGTTGTAAATCTTGCTCAATGCGCTGGGTAAGTTCGCGGCGATTACCTCGCGCTTTTTCGACCGCTGACTTCAATGCACGGTAGCGCATCGGGTACAGTGCTTTGAAGCCTAAATCCTCAAGGCCTGTATACAACGCATGCATACCTAATCGATTGGCAATGGGCGCATAAATTTCAAGGGTTTCTATCGCAATGCGGTGTCGCTTTGCCATCGGCATGACACCAAGTGTTTGCATATTGTGAAGCCTATCTGCAAGCTTCACCAAAATCACGCGGATATCCTTGACCATAGCAAGGATCATTTTACGAAAGTTTTCAGCCTGCGCTTCGGCACGTGACTCAAACTTAATTTTGGTAAGTTTGGTGACGCCATCAACTAAAGTTGCAACTTCTTCACCAAACAGTTTAGCAACCACATCATGACCAATCGATGTATCTTCAATCACATCATGCAAGAGGGTTGCCATGATGGTCTCGTAATCGAGCCGCATCTTGGCAAGAATCAGTGCTGCTGCAACCGGATGGGTAATGTAGGGCTCGCCAGAACGTCTGGTTTGACCTGAGTGGCCTTTTTCAGCAAGAAGATAAGCTTTTTTACACTGCTCAACGTGTTTCGGCTCAAGGTATTGCACCAACTCCTCGTGCAGTTCCTTAAAGTGATCCACGCCGACGCTCCTTAGTCTTCTGACAAAATACTGGGACCAACTAAGCCCTCAGAAACCTCTCTTAACGCTACAACTGTGGGCTTATCGTTTTCCCACTCAACCAAAGGTTGCTCACCATGAACTGCGATATTGCGTGCGCGCTTAGCAGCGACCATCACAAGCTCAAAGCGATTTTCTACGTGCTCCAAGCAATCTTCAACTGTTACTCGTGCCATATTGACCTCATTTTTACTTATAAAACCGTCTATTCTACTGCGATGATAACAGGAATGAAAGCAGCTTGCGCTGTTTTTCTATCTGACGTGCGACTTTTAAGCGATTTGCCACCACAATAGCTTGTAATTCACTGGCAGCTTTATCAAAATCATCATTCACAATAAGATAATCAAATTCATGATAGTGACTCATCTCATCACAAGCTTGCTGCATTCTATCTGCTATGACTTGGTCATTATCCCGCTTACGACTTTGCAAGCGCGTTTTTAAAGTTTCAAGTGAAGGTGGAACAATAAAAATACCAACGGCATCTGCAAACAACGCTTTGATTTGCTCCGCCCCCTGCCAGTCGATATCTAAAATCACATCCAAGCCTGCATCAAGCTTTTCTTGAATTTGTGCCTTAGAGGTGCCGTACCAGTGATCAAAAACACAGGCGTGCTCAATGAAAGCATCTTGCTTAGCCATGTCTTGGAAGCGAGACTCATCTACAAAAAAATAATGCTTACCGTCTTCCTCGCCGGGTCGTTTGTCACGTGTGGTATGTGAAACTGATACGGTCATATCATCCATACTATCTACCACATGCTTAACCAGGCTAGTTTTACCCCCACCTGAAGGTGCTGCCACAATAAAGACATGACCTGCCTTATGATTTGCCACTTGGCCTCCTCTTAAAAAAAACAATGAAAGTGTATATACTTTCCAGCTTTAACATATTTTAGGATTTTAACATGCGCCCAAGCACCCGTGAACCAAATCAGCCGAGAGAGATCAAAATAACCCGAAATTTTACTGCCTATGCTGAAGGCTCTGTTTTGGTTGAATTTGGCAATACCCGTGTCTTGTGTAATGCGTCTATCAATGAAAACGTGCCCAGATTTATTAAAGGCAAGAACCAAGGCTGGATTACAGCGGAATATGGCATGCTGCCACGTGCCACCCATGACCGCACAGATAGAGAAGCTGCCAAAGGCAAGCAAGGTGGCCGCACACTCGAAATCCAACGCTTAATTGGTCGCTCACTGCGTACTTGTGTCGATTTAAAAACCATTGGTGAACGTACGATTACACTCGACTGCGACGTGATTCAAGCAGACGGCGGTACCCGAACTGCTGCCATTACAGGTGCTGCTGTTGCACTTAGAGATGCACTCAATCACTTGGTTGAAAACAACCAGCTAAAGCAAGCGCCCGAGTTTCATTATGTTGCTGCAGTTTCTGTAGGTATTTATCGTGGCGAGCCTGTGCTTGACTTAGAATATGCTGAAGATGTGATTGCCGAAACCGATATGAATATCGTCATGAATGAACACAATGAATATATTGAGGTTCAAGGCACGGCTGAAGATGGCAGCTTTAATCGAGATGCACTCAACCAAATGCTCGCTCTTGCCGAAGATGGCATCAAACACTTGATTGAGCAGCAAAAGCAAGCCTAATGTCGATTGCATCTAACATCCATACTTATTTGGCAGCCATACAAAAAAGCTGCCATGAGTATGGTCGTGACCCCAAAGAAGTGTTGCTGCTTGCCGTCAGTAAAAAGCAAACGGCAAGTGCCATCCGTGAGGCGCATCAAGCAGGCTTAAATCATTTTGGTGAAAGCTATTGGCAAGAAGCACGCGACAAGCAAACTGAACTGCAAGACTTACCCCTCACCTGGCATTTTATTGGCCCTATGCAAAGCAATAAAGCCAAAGCCATTGCTAAGCGTTTTGATTGGGTCCACAGTGTGTGCCGCAAAGACATTACCGAAAAGCTCAATCAAGCCCGTCCAGATGATATGCCACCACTAAATATTTGCCTGCAGGTGAACCTTGATAAAGACCCAAATAAATCCGGCGTTCAAAGCAAAGAAGCACTGCTTGAACTTGTTCGATTTATTCATACTCAACCCAAGCTTCAATTAAGAGGCCTCATGACCATACCTGATAAATCGCAGGATGCCTCTCATACTTTTCATCAATTAAAAACATGGTTTGATGAGCTCAAACAAACCGAGCCCGCCTGCTTTGATACCCTATCTATGGGTATGACAGAAGACTTTCAAGCCGCCATTCAATATTACAGCACATGCATTAGAATTGGACGAGGCATTTTTAATCAGGTACAACTATAATAGAAATATGGATTGCTTTGGAGCCAACTTCTCATGTACCACAAAGCGCTAGCTGTCTTATTACTCTTCTTTGCACAGGTTGCCTTTTCTGAGCAAGCCCCTTTTTATTGCCCGCAAAATCATGGCTATATTCGTATTGGCATGACTGAAAAAGAAGTGTTATCGGCCTGTGGCGAGCCTATCTCCAAAGAAAAATCGAAAAGCACGGCGGTTGAGCAGGTCCCCGTGACCCAACTTATTTATTCCACCTTAAACCCCGACCCTGTGTATCGTGGTTACGAACTGATTTATAACACTTGGTCTTTACCGATTGGCTCTTATGGTAACAGTTTAGAAGTGAATATCATTGATGGGAAAATCGCATCTATCCGCTTGAATGGCAATGATACCAATGCTGCAAGTGTTTGTGGTAACCGCTCTTTTGCTATTGGTGACCTCGCGGATACCGTGTACTCTGCTTGCGGAAACCCTTCTCTCACCAACCGCACATTTATTGATAGGCCTCTCAAGAATAAATCAAAACCTGTGGTCTGGACCTACTACATCGATCGCTTCAACCCCTCATTTAAATTGATATTTATTGATGGTGTGCTAACTGCGATACAGTAGCCCAAAGCTCACCCAGGCCTTCATGCCAAGCTGCATTGAAGCGTAAGAAGTTGATGGCATCAGGCAGCCAGGGCTGTAATACATCTCGATACGGCTCTTCTCGTTTAAAAGTCGTAAACTGGCACGGGGCTGCAACTGGATGTAAGCCTGCTTTGGTAAATAATTTCATGGCGCGCGGCATATGAGATGCAGACGTCACCAAGTAAAATGTATCGTCGCCAACAATCTTTGCTACTGCTTCAGCTTCATCATGGGTATTGACGGGTTCGGTTAAGAGCACACGATGGGCTTCTGGCACTTTAAGCCAAGCGACAAAGTCATCATACCTTTTGGCACTACTATGCTCTACATTTCGGACACCACCACCGGATAAAATCAACTTAGAGTCAGGCAGTTCGCGGTACAGCCGTAGGCCTTCGAGCACGCGTTTTAAGCTTGGTGCGTTGAGTCTATCACTCACAGTTAACGTTGAGCTTGGCAGCGAGCCACCGCCGAGCACCACTACCCAATGGATGTTTTTATCAACCTCGTTAATTTTAGAATACTGCGACTCGAGCCTTGTTATCATATAGTCAGGTAGCCAAGGCGTTGCGGTGACATAAAATATACCGAGTACCAAAAGCAGCAGATAACCAACGCGATGCTTCGCTTTGCTGCCTTTGGTAAATATAAGCATGAGTGAGGCAAGTAAGAGCCCTAAAAACACCCACGTGAGTGGGCTCATCATAAACTCAAGAAACGCTCTTATGGATTTTGCAGTCATTGCATTCATGGTTATTCCTTTAATCAGTCACTAGCTCTTTACGCGCCCCATCCAAACAAGACCAACACAGGCAAAAAGCAAGGTTGGCAACATGGCCGCCACTTCGGGCGGCCAATGTAAAATTTGGGCGAGTGGTCCAAAAAATCGGGTAAACAAATAAAAACCAAAACCAGTACCAATACCAAGTAGAAGCTTGGCACCCATGGTTGATGAGCGCAGTGGCCCAAAGATAAATGGGATAGCGAGCATCATCATCACAACGGTAGTAAAAGGCTGCATCATACGTTGAAAGTACGTGAGCTTATACTTGAAAAAGAGCCCTGATGGATGCGGTGATTTCACATAGGCACGAAGGGCTAGAAAAGTGAGCTCGTCAGGTTCTTTTTGTGAGGTTTTAAGGGCCACGGTATCAAGCGGTATATCCCAAGGCATGACTTCCATATATTGTGTTTTCAGCTGCTTATCCATAAACTCAGTTTGCTTAACATTCGATGCCTGCCATGCTTTACTTTCTGGGTTTAAGTCCAGTTGCTCAATGCGTCTGGTGAATGCAAGTTTATGTGTGTCATCAAAATGAAACTGAGTGACGTTTTTAAGTTTGCTATCGCCTTGTACTTCTTCAATCACCAAAAAGTCATTGTCGTGTTTAAACCAGACCCCCTTTTCGGTATGCATGGTTTCACCGCCACTTATTGCGCGCCACCTTTTGGCATTGGCCTCGGCGAGTAGCGTAGGTGCAAACAGCTCACCCAAGCAGGCTACAAAAATGATAACCAACACTGAGGCTTTAAGTACCGCCCAAGTGATGCGTTTAATAGAAAGGCCGGATGCTTGCATCACCACAAGTTCACTGTGATTTGCAAGTGAACCTAAGCCCATCAAGGCACCTATTAAACAGGCAACCGGAAAAAACAAATAGACCTCTCCTGGCAGTTGTAAAGCAATCACTTGGAATACATCTTGAATATGGTAGCTGCCACGACCAATGTCATCGAGCTCATTGATGAAAAGCAAAAATATTTGAAAGCCAATCAACATGAGTGTGACGAGCATGACAGCACTAAGTACGGTTTTGGCAATGTAGCGGTCGAGTCGATTCATATTAAGCAAACCTCGTCTGACTACGCCATAAAAGTCCGAGCCCTATCAGTATCATGCTGCCATGCAAACCAAAACTGCCAAGCCACCAAGGAATTTTGCCACTAGCAATCGCATCTCTGACCACAAACATCAAATCGGCATATAAAATAAAAATCAGAACTGCTGGTAAGAGTTTTGCATATTTACCCATACGTGGATTCACCCGACTCAAAGTAACCGCGATAGGCGTTAAAATGACCGGCATAAGTGGCAATAAAAACCGCCACTGGATTTCCGCAATCTTGGCTTTGTCCCCTTCTATTGGGAATAAGTCTTTGGTTTTCATGGCGCGTAAATCGCCAACTTTAGACACAACCACAGGCTCGGGCAGCGCTGTTTGATACTTATCGAACTGAACCACACGATAATCGGCATGACCAGGGAGCCCCTGATATGCTTTGCCCTGATGTAATACCAAATCCATGGCAGACGATTTAGGTTCTGCATTGATTTCGGCACTATCAGCCCAAATGACTTCCCACTGATTTTGCTCTGCGCGATGATGCGCTAAAAAAATCCCTTCCGCTTGCTTGTTTTTATGATGCATCTTCTCCACATAAATCACATCTTGGCTACGGGGCAAAGAACTGAAGCGCTCAGGCACAAGGGTTTTAATCATGACTTGAACGCCTTCGCTACGCAAAAGCTTTTTACGCTCAAGCGAGATGATGGGATTCACCCAAAGTAATACAATCAAAACGATAGAAGAAACCACAGCAGCCATGGCTAAGCTGTGCTTTAAGAGCTTGGGTTGGCCAAAGCCTGACGCGTGGAGTGCTGTCATTTCTGAATCTGCATACAACCTGCCATAAGCAAGCAATAATGCAATATAAAACCCAAGTGGTAATAGCAGGCCTGCAAGCATCGGTATTTCTAGCGCTAAAAGTTTCAATACAAATGCCGTCGGTATGCGACCACTTGCGGCACGGCCCACATAACGCACCATTTGGTTACTCAGAAAAATAAGCAAAAGAACACCCGTTAACGCGGTTAACGTGATATAAACTTCTCTTGCTAGATATCTAAAAATAAGCACAAGCGAACCTTGGTTTAAAGGGTGGTCGTCATTCTTTCTATTTCGCGTTAAAATAACAGTTTTTGGACACCATAGGAAGCTACGGACATGACCTATCGCTTGATTGACCTCGATTCAGCAAAGAAATCACCCTGCACAGTTGTTGGTGCCTTTAACCATACTCATAAAAAATTAAAACAAGCCTGCGATCATATTTGGACTTCTGAAACCGCGCTTAGCATACATTGCGGTAGCAGCGATAATGCCGATAAGCTCTCCAAGATGATTGAAACGATTGTTGCGGCACTCAAAAATCAAAAGGTCAGTCACGCGTCTATTGTTTTGCCAAAATTCAAAGGCCTCACGCCTAATCAACAGCTTGAGCGTATGGTTTTGGCTTTTGATAAAGCGGCGCATCAAACACCCAACTTTAAGTCTAAACCTGAAAAACCGCCTTTTAAAACCATCGAGTTTGCCCTCAAAGGTGCTGATGCCTCGGCCCTTAAGCATGCAGTCAGTATTGCAGATGGCGTACGCTGGACCAGACACTTAGCAAACTTGCCTGCTAATCATGGCACCCCGACGCATATTGCTGAAGAGGTACAAACGTTTGCGAAACAGCACAAAGGTGTTATCAAAACCAAAGTCCATGAAAGAAAAGATTTAGAAAAAATGAAAATGGGTGCTTTTCTTGCCATTGCCCAAGGCAGCCAAGAGCCGCCTAAACTGATTGAAATTGCCTACCATGGTGGTAAAAAATCAGACGCGCCTGTGGTTTTGGTTGGTAAAGGCATTACGTTTGATTCGGGTGGTATTTCTTTAAAGCCCCCCAAAGGCATGCATGAAATGAAATACGACATGGGTGGCGCTGCAAGTGTGCTTGGTACCATTAAGGCATGCGCGCTTATGAAGCTCCCCATCAATGTTGTGGGGCTTTTGGCATGCTGTGAAAATATGCCGAGTGACAAAGCAGTTAAGCCTGGTGATGTGGTCACCAGCATGCAAGGTACCACCATTGAAATTACCAATACCGATGCTGAGGGCCGCATGGTTCTTTGTGATACCCTAACCTATGCTGAGCGTTTTAAGCCTGAATTTGTGATTGATGTGGCAACACTTACGGGTGCAGTTATTGTCTCGCTTGGACGTTTTGCCAGTGGCTTTATGACACCTGATGATAAGCTTGCAAAAATGATTGAAAAAGCAGGGCAAGAAACATGCGACTTTGCATGGCGTCTGCCGCTTGACCCTTATTATCAAAAATCTTTGGAAAGCCCCATCGCTGACATGATTAATTGCTCAACGGATGGTGAGGCAGGTACCATTACTGCTGCAACGTTTCTGGCGAATTTCACCAAAAACTTCCGCTGGGCGCACCTTGATATTGCGGGTACCGCTTGGGCTACTGGTAAGTATCATAACGCGACGGGCAGACCTGTGCCTCTACTCACCCAACTGTTAAGAGATTTTTGTGATGCGCGTTGATTTTTATATTATTGAAGATGCGGCCGATATGGCGCCCATCAAAGTTGCCACACGTTTGGTTGAAAAAGCGCACCATCAGCAATTGCGCGTGCTGGTGATGTGCCCCAATGAAAACACGGCCGAAGCCTTGGATGACTGGCTTTGGACTTTTGATGATGCAAGCTTTATCCCCCATGCCATCCGTGCCTCCCTGCCTGAGGGAGAAGATCCCCCAGTTCAAATCACAACGCCCAATGGGCCCACCGAAGGTAAGTTCGATATTTTAGTGAACATGACCGATAACATGATAGATAAGCATACCGACTTTAAGCGTGTGCTAGAGCTCGTGCCCGCAGACAAAAAACCTGAGGGACGGGCAAGATACAAAGCGTACCGAGAACAAAAGCGCGAACTCTTCAAGCATACTATTTAACAGCTGCCAGCTCACTGTACCTTTGCATCAGGTAATGCATGACGGATTGAATTCCCATAGCTTCACCACCTTCCGGCTTACCTGGGCTTGAGTTCACATTCCATGCCATCAAGTCGCAGTGCATCCAGGGAATATCATCTGTCACAAAGCGCTCTAAGAATAAAGCTGCGGTAATCGCACCACCGTAGCCTGAGGAAGACGAGTTCGCCATATCTGCAATTTTGGACTTAAACAGGGTATGATAGTTTTGAAACAGTGGCATGCGCCAAACCGGATCTTCTACTTCATTAGACGCCTTCAAAACCCCCTCAGCAAACGCGTCTTCATTACAAAACATCGCAGTGATTTCTGTACCCACGGCAATGCGTGCAGCACCGGTAAGCGTTGCAAAGTCTATCAGCAAGTCAGGTTTATTTTCACAGGCATGGGCAAGTGCGTCGGCCAAAATCAACCTACCCTCAGCATCGGTATTATCAATTTCAACGGTTAAGCCATTTCGCATGGTAATAACATCGCCAGGCCTATAGGCATCACGGCTGACTGCATTTTCAACGGCGGGGATATAAAGCTCAATGTAAATCGGCAGCTTAAGAGACATCATCCAGTGCGCAAGGCCTATCATATGTGCAGCACCGCCCATATCTTTTTTCATAAGACGCATGCCGCGAGAAGGCTTAATATCAAGCCCGCCTGAGTCAAAGGTAACGCCTTTACCAACCAGGCTTACTTTAGGGTGAGCTTTATTACCCCAAGTCAGCATGGCAAGCCGGGGTGCTTCTTGAGCGCCCTTACCCACAGCATAAATGGCGGGGTAATTTTTCTTTATTAATGCTTCGCCTTTAACTTCTTGAAACTTGGCTTTATGGGTTTTGGCCAATTGTTTTACCGCATCAGACAAAGCCTCGGGCCCTAAGTGATTCGCAGGCGCATTGATTAAATCGCGCACCATGAAAATTGCAGAAGCTTCTGCCAGCACAGCGTCTGCCAGCTCTTCAGGCAATATCAGTTTTTTAATAGGTGCATTGGCAGGAACAAAAGTATCATAAGCATATTGCGCCAGTGACCACACTACATAGGCGCTTCCAGGGAGCTTAATTTCAGATGAATAATGGCCTTCTGGCAAGTGTGTAACAGCTTTGGCGATGGCAGCTTTTTCACATCCAAACTCATAGCCGACATAAACAGCGCCATCTACATAAGCCAACTCACCAGGTTTTGCAGCAAACCCTTGTGCGCTCACCTGAGCTTTATCTTGCTCTGCAACACCTTCATTGGTATCCACCAAGATGAGCCGCGTGATGTCTGCTTCACGCTCCGTCAAATAAAAAATTTGATACTGCATTATGACTCCAGAACTTGTCCTTTGAAGTGTGAGAAGCGTACGCCTAAAACCCACAGCGCTCCGAGGTATAGTAAGCCTGCCGAGGCAATATCCAAAAGCACATAAGAAAAACGTTTGCCCGCACCGAGCACCATCCACTCAGAGAGCTCCCCTGAAACCCAAAACAGATACACTACCAAAAGCATACTCGCAATAAAGAGCTGTAGCATAAATTTACCCCAGCCAGGTGACGGCTGATAGATATCATGTTTTTTTAAGAGGTAGAGCAAGCTTAATGCATTGGCATAACCAGAAATGGTAGATGCGAGGGTCAAGCCTGCGTGCTGCAAAGGCCAAATAAGTATTGCGCAAAAGAGTGTATTCAAAAGCATGCAGTAGGCACCAATTTTAACCGGTGTTTTGATGTCTTGCTGCGCATAAAAACCAGGGGCTAAAACTTTGATCATCATAAAAGCGGGCACGCCCATAGCAAGCGTAAACAAACTTTTTTGTGTTTGCACCACATCTAATGCTGTGAACGCACGATAGCCAAAAAAGCTTGCTAAAAGTGGTGTGCCAAACATGATAAGACCAAGTGCTGCAGGCACGCCAATCAATAAAAGCAGACGCAATCCCCAGTCGAGCGTTTTGGAAAACTGTGCTACATTTTTTTCTGCATGTTTTCTTGATAAATGCGGCAGTATCACCGTACCAATGGCAACACCAAATACCCCTAAAGGAAAATCAATGAGCCTATCGGTATAAAACAGCCATGTGACACTCCCTACTTGTAAGAAGGATGCAAACACGGTATCAACCAAAAGATTAAGCTGTGCTACTGAGACACCGAATAAAGCTGGCACCATAAGCTTTAATACCCGAAGCACGCCTGGGTCTTTGAACATCACACGAGGACGGAGCATAAATTTACGCTGCATAAGAAAAGGCACTTGAATGAAGAGCTGTAAGCAACCCCCAATAAAAACCCCCCAAGCAAGCGCCTTAACGCCGACTTCTACATGAGGGCTTAGAAACAGTGCACAGCCAATCAAACTGAGATTCAGTAAGATAGGCGTTAAAGCAGGCACGCCAAAGTAACCATAGGTATTCAGTACAGCCCCTGCCATTGCTGTGAGTGAAATCAGCATGAGGTAGGGCAAAGTAATCCGTAGCATTTCAGAGGCCAAATGAGCACGCACTGGGTCGTCGCTAAAGCCTGGGGCAAATACAAATATTATGCCCGGTGAAATCACTTCTCCAACCACGACAATCAACAAAAGCACAAGACCTAAGTTCCCGGCAATACGCGCCAAAAACAAGCGCACTTCATCCATGGTTTTTTGCGTTTGATACTCACTGAGTACCGGCACAAACGCTTGTGAGAATGCACCCTCAGCAAAGAGTCTACGCATAAAATTGGGTATGCGAAAAGCTATAATAAACGCATCCATGCCAGACGTCGCCCCAAACAGTTGGGCCAACACCATATCACGAATAAAGCCCATGATGCGTGACATGAAGGTTAAAATTGAAACCAAGGTTGTCGAGCGTAATAAACCTTGTTTTTTATGGAGCAGTTCGGAGCTCATCTCATTAGAAGCCATCACAACGCTTGCTAAGTTATCATTACATTTGCTCTAATATACCTGAAACGGACCACAACATCTTCACAAAATTATGAAAAGACGCGTATTTATGATTTCAGACCGTACTGGTCTTACTGTTGAGTCGCTCGGCGATAGTCTCTTATCGCAATTTGAGAATGTTGAGTTCGAAAAAGAAACCCTCCCTTACATCGATACCGCTGAAAAAGCCAAGGAAGTAATCGATAAAATTCACAGCACTACAGAAGAAGTCAAGCCCATCGTGCTTATTACTCTGATTAACCCTGATATCAGTGCTTGCTTTAAAGAAATCAATGCCTGTGTACTCGACTTGTTTGGTACTTTTTTGAAATCCTTAGAAAATGAACTTGGTGAAAAATCCTCTTATACCGTGGGTAAAACCCATGCACTAGCCGATATAAAGTCTTACGACCAACGTATTGAAGCCATCAACTATACGCTTGCACATGATGATGGTATCCAAATCAAAGGTTATGCTGAGGCAGACATCATACTTGTGGGTGTTTCACGCTCCGGTAAAACCCCTTGCTGCCTCTATATGGCACTGCAGTTTGGCGTATTTGCGGCAAACTACCCTTTTACAGACGAAGACTTAACCAACTCAAGCTTACCGCCAGCACTTAAGCCTTACAAAGACAAAATTTTTGGGCTTACTATTGAACCTCAGCGCCTCGAGCATATTAGGAGATCCAGACGCCCTAATAGCCAGTATGCTTCAAGCAACCAATGTGTGGTTGAAATCAAAACCATCGAAAAACTCTATAAAGAAGAAGGGATCCCTTTTCTTAACTCAACGCATTACTCTATTGAAGAGATTGCCACCAAAATCATGGCAAAATCTGGTATTAATCGTAGGATATAAGCATAAAGCAAAAAATATAAACATTGAGCTATAATTATATGCGAATGGTTAAATTTGGAGCTTAAAATGTCTCATAATCTAAACGGTCGTTACGCCCGTTCTGACTTACTTAGAGTATTAAGATCTTTAGAGAAGCAAGCAGCACAACGTATGGGAACAGGGGGAACAAAGTATCCGGCGTACTTTGTCGGAAAGGATGAGAACACCATCGTTTTGCCACCTGCAGCCGACACAGATACACCTATGGATGAAACCATTCTAGAACTCTTTCAAGAAACCATGCCTCGCTACTTGACTGCTGAAGAACTCGAAGGCAAAAGAATTGTTTTTGCACTTGCAGAAAAACATGGCTTTTATGGTCTGTGTTCACGTGATCACTGGGTCACCATACACTATGACACCGTCACCCGAACAGGCACACTCATTGACTCAAGGCCATGGTGGTCAGGTATGTTTTATCCTACTTGGGAGCCACGTGATGGCTTAAAAGAGGCTTTGGAGTCCATCGGGCTAACATTAGAAGATTGGAATATCGTCTACCAGGCAGTCCAACACAATGATATCCACTGTGGTGCATGGACAGCAGCTAATATTTTGAGTTTTGCTGAAGGCACAACGCTTGAGGCCCAAGCTAATATCTTTAAGGATTATGATGAACAGCGCATTGTGGAAAGGAACAGAAAACTAGTAGAACTCCGCGAAGGGAACCTAAAAGATCCAAAGATTGAACTCGATGATCCGGGTGATGATCATGAAGAGGAAAATACCCCTGGCTTCAAGCTCTAAACTTCAGGCCATACGCACAAAATTACCCAGAGCAACTTCACGACATCCTGAACCAACCCATATCATCCTGAACGCAGTGAAGGATCTCTATTATTAGGAGATGTCTCGCAAAGCTCGACATGACAGGGGTGGCCAACATGACGGGGCAAATGGCTAGCACCAAAGCGCCATAAAATCCGTCACTGGCATCGCCATAAGTTTGGGCTTATCCGTCATGATATCAAAAATCATATCGACTTTTTCAGCCGTAAACTGTGTGGCTAAATTGGCTTTGAACTTATCAAATAAAACAGGCTTGCCCTCGTCACGACGACGACGATGGCCAATCGGGTACTCTACCGTCACTTTATTGGTGTGCGTGCCATCTTTGAAGAAAATTTGCATGCTGTTGGCAATCGAGCGCTTCTCAGGATCGTGGTAATCCTTTGAAAACGCCTTCGATTATGTCACCACCATTTTTTCACGGAGCTTATCAATACGCTTGTCAGCAGCTACATCGTCTTCATAATCTTCAGCAACCAAGTGGCCCTTCAATAAACCGATGGCAACCATATACTGCAAGCAGTGATCTCTATCTGCAGGGTTATGCAGCTTACCTTCTTTGCTAATAATACGTATGGCTGACTCATGCGTGACCAACTCAATACGCTCAATGCTATCCAATTTATCTTTGATTTTAGGATGCAGTTTAACCGAGCATTCTACTGCCGTTTGCGCATGAAACTCTGCAGGGTAAGAAAGCTTGAGTAAAATATTTTCCATGACATAACTGCCATAACCACGCTGAAACTTAAACGGCGCTTTGCCCATACTGACATCATAAAAGCCCCATTTTTTGGCGGTAAGCGCACTGGGGTAGCCCATCTCGCCTGCCTTAGTAACCAAAGCCAAGCGCACGGCGCGCGCTGTAGCATCCCCTGCAGCCCAAGATTTTCTGGAACCTGCATTGGGTGCATGACGGTACGTTCGTAAACTTTGGCCATCCACAAACACTTGAGAAATGGTTCTTTGAATAGCATCTTCATCTGCACCAAAAAAAACGGATGCAACCACAGCACTGGCAAGCTTCACCAAAATCACATGATCTAACCCTTTTTGGTTAAAACTATTTTCAAGCGCCAATACCCCTTGAATTTCGTAAGCCTTAATCATGGCGAGCAAGACTTCTTGCATCTTTAGAGGTGACTCACCCTTTTTATGACGCTCATGGCTTACATAGTCAGCTACGGCAAGGATAGCACCCAAATTATCTGAAGGATGCCCCCACTCTGCCGCAAGCCAAGTGTCGTTGAAATCAAGCCAGCGCACCATGGTGCCAATATTAAATGCAGCTTGAATGGGGTCAAGTTCATACGCTGTACCCGGTACCCGAGCGCCACCAGATAGAAGTGCACCAGGCACCACTGGCCCTAAGAGCTTGGTGCACTCAGGAAAGTTCAAAGCCAACATACCGCAGCCTAATGCATCCATTAAACATAATATGGCTGTGTCGAAAGCTTCTTCACTACTTACAACTGTATGTAGTGCATAATTTGCAATGTCCTGGATAACGGCATCAAAATCAGGCTTTATATTGCCTTCGACTGCGTTTTGCTTTTTTTCAATGGTTTCAGCCATGTTCACCTCTGTGCTCTATCTCTACATATGCTCTTTCTTCAGGACCGATATACTCAGAAGAAGGCCTAATTAAACGGTTATCAGCACGTTGCTCAAACACGTGTGCAGACCAACCCGTGATGCGCGACATCACAAATATGGGCGTAAACAGTGCTGTTGGAATCTTGGCAAAGTGATACGCAGATGCACTATAAAAATCAAGATTTGGGAAGAGCTTTTTCTCGCGCCACATCACTGACTCTATTGCCTCCGAAACGGGATATAAAACAGCATCCCCTGCTTCAGGCGCAAGTTTTTTTGACCATGCCTTGATGATATCAGAACGTGGATCGGATGTGGTATAGACGCGATGACCAAAGCCCATGATTTTAGCTTTTTGCTGGAGCATCTCTACAAGCTTGGTCTCTGCCTCTTTAGGCGATGTAAATTGTTCAATCAGTGCCATCGCCGCCTCATTGGCGCCACCATGCAATGGCCCCCGCAGTGTACCAATGGCTGTGGTAATACAAGAATAAAAATCTGATAAGGTTGCAGCAGTGACACGCGCGGCAAAGGTTGAGGCATTAAACTCGTGCTCAGCGTATAAAATTAAAGACACGTTCATCATATCGCGCATCAGTTGTGTTGGTGCCTCACCATGTAACAAAGCTAAAAAGTGGCCGCCTAAGCTTGCTTCATCGCTGTGTCCATCGATACTCACACCATCATGATGAAACCGGTACCAAAAACACATGATGCCCGGAAAAAGCGCCAATAATCTATCTGCAATATGTACTTGCTTTTCAAAACTTGCTTCAGGCTCAATATTACCTAAAAAAGAGCATGCAGTTCTTAATACATCCATGGGGTGTGCTGTTTTAGGTATGCTTTTTAGAACTAGCTTTAAGGCGTCTGGCAAGTTTCGCAGTGATATGAGTTGGTCTTGATAACTTAAAAGCTCTTCTTTTGTAGGTAAGTGGCCGCGCATCAGTAAAAATGCCACTTCTTCAAACGCTGCTTTTTCGGCCAGCTCATCAATGCCATAGCCTCTATAGTTTAGTCCTGCGCCTTCAAGCCCTACCGTTGCTATCGCAGAGCGACCCGCAACAACACCTGCAAGGCCCGCACCTGGATTGCTATTACTTACCATCCTCAATTAACCTCCATGCATCCATTTTCTCTTCAAATTGATTGTAATCAAGCACATCATAAAGTGCCTGTCGTGTTTGCATTTCTTCGACCACACTTTGCTGGGTACCTTCCTGTAGAATGGCAGTAAACACACGCTCCGCCGCTTTCGACATTGCTCGAAAGCCACTTAAAGGGTAAAGTGCTAACCCTACACCCACTTCTTTTAAAGCATCTCTGGTAAATAACGGCGTCTTACCAAACTCGGTGATATTAGCAAGCACGGGCACATCAAGGTTTGAGGTAAAGCGCGCATACTCTTCGAGACTACCCATCGCCTCAGGAAACAACATATCAGCCCCAAGCTCAATGTAATAAGCCGCTCTTTCAAGGGCACTATCTAAACCTTCAACAGCGTAGGCGTCGGTTCTTGCCATAATGATAAAATCATCATCAACACGGGCATCAACCGCGGCCTTAATTTTTTCACCCATGGCTGCTTTAGAAATCACAGCTTTATTGGGTCTATGCCCACAACGCTTATTGGTTTGTTGGTCTTCAAGGTGAATAGCAGCAACACCGGCTCGCTCCATTTGCTGAACCGTACGCTCAATATTCATGACATGGCCAAAACCTGTGTCTACATCAACCAAGAGTGGTAAGTGAGTGGTATCTGTAATGCGCTTGACGTCTTCTAAGACATCTGTAAGCCCGGTTATGCCTAAATCAGGAATGCCATAAGAGGCATTTGCAACGCCGGCCCCCGAGAGATAGAGGGCTTTTGCCCCAAGCTTGGTTGCTTGCCGTGCAGCATAAGCATTGATAACCCCCAAAACTTGAACGGGGCCCGATGCTTTATCTGAGGCCAGCTGTCGTAACACATGACCTGTTGTCGAAGACATATAAACACTCCTTGTCGTGTGGTAATTTAAGAGAAATTACGGAATTCGCGCATCTCCTCTTTATTAGAGTCCCCACCTTTATTTGTTGTAGATCTTTCAGCTGTAAGAAAATTGATATAACTTTGCTGAGGTGCACTGCGTGCAATTGGTGCCTCATCTTTCTGCTCTTGTTTATGAACAACTTGTGCATGTGTATAGACCGAATTTTTAGTTTCAGCCTCAGAGTCACTATGATATGAAGACTTGCGAGCATCAGCATCAAACATTTTTAATCTAAACATCTGCGCTCGCTGCTCCAAGCCCGATATTTCTGATGCGTTTGACTCATGTGTTGTAGCTTCGCTGGTGGTTCGTCTTCGGTTAGGAGTAACCGAGCTCACTTGGGTCACTTTAGGTGCTTGCACAGGCTCTGGTACATGAAAAGCACGATGCTTTGATTGCTCTCCGGCTTGCTCATAGAAATTATAAATTGGATCAATAATACCTGGTTTAAAAGCATGGCCTAGCATGCCTTTGTCATAATTACGCAAAATAAGAAAAAGGCGCGCACCCCGAACATCTGTTGGCGTTTTTAGTATTGATGCCAACAACTCACCTAATGTTTCTATGGGTTTATCAGGCTCATGCAAAATTTGATTCTCAAAGCGTTTACGTTCATCCTCTGTTAATTTGCCCCAACCTTGTTTGCCTGCGAAGTAATCTTCAGTAAAAGTTTTTAGCCTCTCAATAGTTGCATCTTTCTTTATCATAATGGTTAAGGCTCGATAATGACCCTGGGTCACTTCAGAGTATTTTCGAATTGGAGGAAGATTTTGATGTGGAAAACGTTCTGGTATTTTACGACAGTAGGCATTCAACTCTTCATCTGGCAAAGCTCGAAAAAGCGCAGTCTGCTCAATTTCACATCGTGGTAGCAGGGCATGTTCTTGTGCTCGATGAAGCATATCCCAAGCTGCCTCAGTCATAGCTCCTTCGTCAATTGTTTGTGTCGCTAAATAAGGTACACAAGCACGCAAGCGTGTGAGGCTTCCAGCATCTAGGTAACGTAATGACATCCCAAGCTCAGCTTCAGTAAACAAGCGTCTTTGATGACCCTTTTCTGGATCCTCGTACTCCCAGAAAAAGCCATGACTTTCCTCAAAGGAAGCTATGGCACGAAGCAGCGCATCTTTGATATTGATATCACGCTGGCCACAGAAAAAGTCTTCATAGCGTGGGAAAAAAGCAACCGTTCTTCTACCTGCAATGGTTTCAAGAAAATAGATTGGAAGAGTGAGCTCAGCAGCAGGATGATCTTCCCCCATGCCATAATAGTAATATGTAAAAGTACCAAGAAAATGTGCGTTTCTACCCTCAAGTTTGTATACTTTTTTTGTATGATCTGGCGTTATACTTACAATAGGTACAACGTGTTGTACGTGTTCTATTGTTTGACGCCGTATAAGCCTTGAGGCAAAACGCTGGTTAGATAAAATAAATTCGTCTTTTGTCGTAGCCGTTTCATGAGGATGCCCGTCAAAGATGCGTTGGTGCACGGGAGCACATTTATCAAGCTGATTTTGATCGATACTGCCGTTAAGAAAAACATCAAATCCAAACTGGTAAAACCTATGGACCGCATGCATGACTTCAGCTGTATCTATCTTCGATGGATAGTTTGCAGCGCAAAGATCATTTCTGTGTTCAATGGCATTTGATATCCATTTTTTAAACTGCTTGCGAAAAGTTGAGCAAAATCTCTCTACAGAAAAATCGACTTCTTTACCACGATCGAGAATCTTGCCGCTCGTACCTTCTAGAGCCAAAAAACTCATAACAGAAAGCAGGCGCTCTAGCCCCTGAGCTTCAGACTCGGCATATAGGTTTTGGGGGTTAAAACTTCTGAGATTAGCTGCATTTTCTGGTGTAAAACGAAACTGGCGAGCATCTGGGATAAGACTTTGTGTAAGCGTATCAAAAAAAAGATTGATACGTTCTATTGTTACTTCCATGATAAAAACTTCGCAATACTAAGACTTTCGCCACATTCTATAACGATGTTCAAGTCTGAACAATGATTTTTACAATTCTTCTCTTGCCAACTTGAATTAAATACTCAATGTCATGGTCTAAAACAGAGCGTGTATCCAATACTTTTTCACCATCAATGCGAACCGCACCACTTTTGATGAGTCGCATGGCCTCAGAAGTACTGGCAGTCATCTTGCTTAGTTTAAGCGCTTGGGGCAGAGGCAAAGGCTCACTTGCAGTTAAAGCTTCAAGTGGTACATCTTCAGGGGTTATTTTTTTCTGAAAACGATCAATAAAAGCCTGATGTGCACGCTTCGCATCTTCTTCTGAGTGAAAGCGACTCACCAACTCTTCAGCGAAAAGAAGCTTGATATCTCTGGGGTTTTTTCCTGAGCCAACTTCAGACTTCCAAGCTTGAATCTCTTCTTCTGACTTTAAGCTTAAGCAATCAATATAACGCCACATCAGCTCATCAGATACAGACATGAGTTTACCAAACATGGTTTCAGGTGGCTCATCAATACCAATGTAATTATCTAAAGATTTTGACATCTTTTTGACGCCATCTAAGCCTTCAATCAGTGGCGTAAGTACAACAACCTGCTGCTCTTCACCATATTGGCGTTGAAGCTCTCGCCCCATAAGCAAATTGAACTTTTGATCGGTGCCACCACATTCGACATCAGCTTTTAGTGCCACAGAGTCATAACCTTGAATCAACGGATACAAAAACTCATGCAATGCAATAGGCTGACCGTTTTGATAACGTTTACTAAAGTCATCTCTTTCTATCATTTGTGCAACCGTGTGCTTCTCAGCAAGGGCAATCAAATCGGCTGCACTGAGTTTATTGAGCCAGGATGAGTTGAACTCTATTCGCGTTTTCGACTCATCAAGCACTTTAAAGACTTGCTTAGCATATGTTTTGGCATTTTCTTCAACTTCGGCACGCGTCAGCGTTTTACGTGTAGCCGATTTTCCAGTGGGGTCGCCAATGGTTGCCGTAAAGTCACCAATAAGAAAGCAAACTTCATGTCCCAAGTCTTGAAACTGGCGTAGTTTATTAAGCAGCACCGCATGCCCCAGGTGTAAATCAGGCGCAGTAGGATCAAAACCTGCCTTAATAATAAGCTTTTTACCCTTCTTAAGTTTTTCTGCCAACGCATCTTTTGGCAAAATTTCTTCGGTGCCACGTAGTACAGACTGTGGGATTTCGTTCACTTCACTCATTGCATTTATAACCTTAAATATTGACCTAAGTCTTCGCAAACTGTATCTTATCCCGGATATTCGCATTAATCTACGCTTTACTTAATGAAATTTCTGTTGAATTCCAATCGCAAAAGCTTTTTTTATCTCGCTATTACGGGCGGTATCTTCGTGCTTTGGTTTCTATTTAGCCAACCCAAACCAAGCTACCAAGAAGCAGAGCAACCTTTAAGCTTACCGAGCATAGAGAGCCATGTTGAGCCTATAGAAGAAACAGCCACAAGCCACTGGCAAGAGATTACCACCAAGTCTGGCGACTCACTGGCAACCGTATTCCAACGTTTGGGCATCAGTGCAAAAACACTATTCCTCATTATGGACGATAACCCACATGCGAAAACACTCACGCAAATTCAACCCAATCAAACCATCAAATTTCTTATTGAAGGTACAACCTTAAAGCAAATCATTTTACCTATTTCTAAAACCCAATCCCTCACCATCACCCAAAAAGAAGATGAGACCTATCAAACCAAGCTTGAAACCACACAAACCTATACCAAGCCTGAAGTTGTCCATGCCACAGTCAATCAAGCTTTATACCTTGCCGCGAAAAACGCCGATATACCTTATGTCTTAATACAGCAAATGGCCGACATCTTACATTGGCAGTTGAATTTTTCACGTGATGTACGCAAAGGCGACACCTTTACCATCCAGTATGAAGCCCACTATATTGATAACAAGCGCGTTAAAATTGGTGATATTTTGGCGGTTTCTTACAACAACAATGGTACGGTGTATCAAGCTGTTCGTCATAAGCTCAACTCAGGCAAAGTAGCCTACTTCACACCAGAAGGTAAAAGCCTGCAAAAAGCATTCAATCGCTACCCCATCAACTTCAGCCATATCAGCTCAAGCTTCAACTTAAGACGCATGCACCCCATCCTTAAAAAAGTACGTCCACACCGTGGTATTGATTTGGCAGCACCTATAGGTACCCCCATTAAAGCCACCAGTGATGGTCGAATCTCAAGTATTGGTTACGACAGTGGCTATGGCAACCGCATCAAGTTAAGACATCAAGGCACCTACTCAACCGTCTATGCGCATATGCTGAAATTCAGAAAAGGCCTCAAACGTGGTGATTACGTGAAGCGCGGTGAAATCATTGGCTACGTAGGCCAAACTGGTCTTGCAGATGGCCCACACTGTCACTATGAGTTTCGTATCAATGATGTTCCTAAAAACCCTGCAACCGTAATGCTACCGAGCTCAACACCTGTACCTGAGTCTGAACTTGCTGAGTTCCGAGCACGCGCCAATACCTCTCTTGCTGAGCTCGAGCGTATGCTACCTGAGAGTACCAAGACAATTTAAATTACGTAAACAAATACCGGCACACATAAACCGAGGCAATAATGCCTGCTAAATCAGCCAGCAAACCTGCGGGAATTGCGTGTCTTGTTCTACGAATACTGACTGCACCAAAATACACAGCAACCACATAAAAGGTGGTTTCTGTACTTCCCATCATGGTTGTTGCGATTTTTGATACCAATGAATCCGCACCGTTGGCATGAATAATTTCAGCAGTCACACCCATAGAAGCACTACCAGAAAATGGCCTGACCAGTGCCAAAGGAATAATATCAGGGGGTATGCCAAGTTTGCTTAGTACAGGCGTTAACCAAGCATACACCAAATCAAAAAAGCCCGAGGCACGCAGCATACCAATCGCAACCAGCATGGCAACCAAATAAGGAATCAGATTAACACTTATCTCAAAGCCTTGCTTAGCCCCCATAATAAAGGCATCAAACACATCCACTTTTTTACATGTGGCATAAAGCGGTATCCCTACAATAAAAGAGAGCATGATCCAATTCATGGCTTGGGTCAGTATAGGGCCCATGCTATTCATCCTCCGGCTTGATTTGATAACACGGCAACTTCGCAAACTGCTTCACAGATATGATACCGACCAAAGTCGAAACCGACGTTGCAATGATAGAGCTTAAAATAATTGCCGTTGGTTGCGCACTGCCATTGGCAGCCAGCAGAGCAATCGCCGTTGCAGGTATCAGTTGTACGCTTGAGGTATTGATGGCAAGGAACGTACACATCGCATTGCTTGCTGTATGCACATGTGTATTTAACTTCTGTAATTCTTTCATGGCTTGCAAACCAAATGGTGTCGCTGCGTTGGCAAGCCCAAGCATATTGGCAGAGATATTCAGCACCATTGCTCCCATAGCTGGGTGATTAGGTGGCACTTCAGGAAACAACCAACGCATAACAGGCCGAAGTAAACGCGCAATTTTATCAACCAGACCTGATGCTGAAGCCACCCCCATAACACCAAGCCATAGAGCCATAATACCAGCAAGGCCAAGTGCTACTTCAAACCCAAACTTGGCAGAATCTGTGACCGCTTGAACCACTGCTGTCAGTCGCCCTTGTATCGCCCCCACAATCACCGACAAAACCATCATCGATAGCCATATGGCATTTAACATTTACCATCCTCTATGTTCATTAAGTTTAAAAAAAGCGCTATGCTATGCATATCTATTTTATATAAGGCCCATACTGTGAAAAACTTGCTAAAGTTCAGCATGACAGCATGTATCGTTTTATTAAGCACCAGCACTTTTTCAAACAAAAGTCAGGAAGCTGACTCATCTATCCAGCAACTATACCATACGCTCCCTTCGAATCCGACACCTATGTCGTCTCGTCTTAATATCATCAGCCATTATTTTTTGGGTCAACCCTATGAAGGTAATGCGCTTGGTGAGGGAGAAAATGCAACTTACGATCAAGGCCCACTCTACCGCGTGGATGGCTTTGACTGCGAAACCTATGTAGATACCGTGGTTGCCATTGCTGTTTCTCCAGACTTTCAACATTTCTCTGAGTGCATTAAACGTGTACGTTACCAAGGCGGCATTGTTGCATTCACCAAGCGTAATCACTTTGCGTCCTTAGATTGGAACCAAAACAACCAAAAAGCAGGCTTCTTTCAAGATATTACTGAGTCCATCAAAGACGAGCAGGGCGAGGCCGTGTTTAAAACGGCTAAAGCGTATATCAATAAACCTAGGTGGTACCAAGATTTACCTAAAGAACGCATTCGTCTGCCCAATGCTTCAGAGAAAATACAAAAAAAGCAATTGAAAGCATTAAGACGCGAAGGCAAAAACCTCACAGCAGAAACAGCCCGCATCCCTTACATCCCACTGACGGCTTTATTTGATGATAAAGGTAAACCAAATTTGTATTTATTCCAGCAAATACCTGATGGTGCCATCATTGAAATTGTGCGCCCCAATTGGGACTTAAGCACACGCATTGGCTCACACTTGAATGTCTCACATATGGGCTTTGTATTTCACAAAAACGGCAAGCTGCGCTTTCGACATGCATCCCTCCTTAAAAAGAAAATCAGCGATGTTTCTTTGATTGCCTACCTTAAAAATGCCTTAGACAGCCCCACCATCCGTGGCATTAATATTCAAGTGGTTGTACCTGAGGTACCTAATACTGAGCAGTGTAGTAAGGGGTCGTAATTGTTTTTAAATCACACAGTACGTCCCTATGGCCACCGTCCTATCATAAGGCAAGTGATAAAATTCAATATTAAAATTGGCAGCATAATTGCGCACAAGAAAAGCGAACAGCTTTTCTTGCCAATAAAACCATAGCGTGCGTTTTTCTTTGGAGGCCAATACATTAGGAATTTCAATCATGTAGTTGGCTTTATCCACGTCCACCTCAAAAGGTAGTAAGCCGCGCTCGCTTGCGACATACAGTGCCTGAGGAATCGAAACCACTTCCATAAAGCCATAATGCAAGGTTAGCTCACACACTTTTCGTTTTAGGTTTTCGACTTTAAATCGATTAATGGAATACACATAAGGCACAGGCTCAACACAGTACTTAACAATAAGTACGTTTTCTGGCAGGGTGCGGTTTAATTTTAAAAACTGCAAAAAACTGCCACCAGATTGGTCATAGATATCCGTAATAAAAATAGCGGTGGTATTGGGCACATGGTTAATGCTTTTATAATCAAGCTGCCTTAGAATTTTTGAAATCTCTTTTTGCTTAGGATAAAAATGCTCTTTTAAATATCTTCTGCCTTTGTTCCAGGTATACATGATGAAGGCTGCAATCATGGCAAAGACGATAGGTATCCAACCGCCAGTTGCAAGTTTTTGAATATTTGCACCGAGAAAAGCAAAATCAATAAAAAATAATCCTGAAAAAACAAGTGTGAGTTTAGACCAATGCCATCGCCAAATTCTGGTCGC
>Ga0115012_10000266_pt1 | contig 30356 bp, 27 predicted proteins | sample TroAtlMetagenome_FD_88706 | JGI IMG/M metagenome (GOLD analysis project Ga0115012, IMG submission 88706) | Marine eukaryotic phytoplankton communities from Atlantic Ocean - Tropical Atlantic ANT10 Metagenome | ecosystem: Environmental > Aquatic > Marine > Oceanic | place: Tropical Atlantic...
CAAACTTCTACGCCGCTCTGGAAACTGAAGACATGGCCGCGTAACTAACCGAAATCAGCCTCCGACCAAACCGGAGCGGTTCAACTTGATCACGCCGGACAAGAAGAAGGTCATCGCCATGGCCGAGGACCAGATGGAGATGGCCTTTGCTGGAGGCGTGATTTCGGCCGATGCGTCCATCGTGTCGGCGCTGAAGGACATGTCGCTAGGGGATATGCCGCTCTACGGCGACTGAGCCTAAGGTCAGGACCCCAATACTGGGGCGGGCGGTCGGCGTTGTAGATGTGACCGCCTTCTGACTCTTGTTCCTTTGCCCGCGCCAAGAGCGCTTTGACCGTAGCCTTGAGCGCCTAGTTTTCGTCGTGATCACAACCTCTCATCACAACGTTTCGAGCGAGCGGCGATGCCGCATTAGTCGAGTTCCAAGTACCCTTCACGAACGAGGGTGAAAATTAGAAAAATATTCGCAATTGAAGCTGGGAACACCCAAAACACTTGACCAAGAGTGCTCGCGAGAAGCGCCGCCGCAACAACGATACTGACTGCAAGCCAAGTGATTGATGTCGAGGTCGTTCCACAGCTTTCCAACCCCACTTTTAGCTGTTGCACCTCACGCTCCAACTCTGCGATTTTACGATCTTGGGAGTTTGTACTCTCACCTTTGCGCATGTATATACCCATAAGAATTTCGCATATAACACTCTACCTTTCATCTCTAGCTCTCGATCCGGCAACCTTTTTGCGGCGCCTAAATCTAGAGCCGACTACAAGAGGGACACCGAAGCCAAAGTAACCCGGCGGAGAACCTTCAACGTTGTCTGTCACGACCATGACACCGCCCTCTACAGTGGTGTTCTCAGCCTCGAGTGCATCAAGAACGCCAAGTCCGGATAACCCAAGGCCTAAAGCAAGCATCGCAGCACGAGCCGTGTTGCCGATCCAGCTTTCATCATCTCGACCGGTGGCAAGCTTTATACTACTTGATCTGCTACCTGAGATCGTACCCTTGCGACTACTTTTGCACGCGAGAAGCGCGCAACCGGCATTGTGCCGAATATAGTGCAATCAACAGCCTGTTAAGGGGCGCTGCCCCCTCTTGGCCTGCGGCCAATTCACCCCAGAGGTATTTTTGAACCAAAGAAGCCAGGAGCGCTGCGCCCCTGGCTTCTCTTCGTCAAAAATACTCCCGCCGGAGGCAGGCCGTCCCCTGCCGAAAGCGCTGGGGTCAGAGGAAGGCGACGCGACCGGCCAAAAGAAAACCGCCCCGCGCGGGGCGGGGCGGCGCGGTCAGTTTGCCTTACGGGGCCGTGTCTCAGGCGGCTTCTTGCATTTCCGGCTTGTCCTGCGCCTCGATGAAAGTCTTGTGCAGGGCCTTGATCACCGGCTTCAGGATGTCGCGCTCCATGATGAATTGCACGTCCACGTTGCGCGGGCCTTGGCTGGCGCCGATGGCCTCCAGACCTTCCCCTGCGATCGCCACCAGGCCGCGCTGCAGGCAGGCTAGCCCGCTGAGGTCGCGCCCGATGACCGACGCCATCGACAGCGTGCGCGACGAGATCCGGGCCGAGGGATAGAGCTTCTCGAGATCCTTCTCCACGCGGCGCATCGACTTGAGCGAGGCATCCACATAGTGGGTGATGGTGTTGGCATTCGACACCTTCGACACGATGCGCACGTCGTGCCGAGTCAGCACGTCGAGGATCGTCGCGTCATAGCCCTTCACGCCGACCATGTCCTGTTCGAACAGCTCCAGGGCGATGATGTCGAGACCGGTGACGATCTCTACCGCAGAGGCGTCCGCCGGCTGGTCGTCGATCAGCGTGCCCGGATCCTGCGGCTCGAAGGCGTTGGTGACGCGCAACGGCACATCGGCCTGGCGCAGGGTCTTGGCGGCTTTCGGGTGGATCGCCTCCATGCCCATGTTCGACAGCTGGTCGGCCACGTCGTAGTTGGTGCGGCCAAGCTTGCGCACGGCGTCCTGGCCCACGAGGTTCGGATCCGCCGAGGAGAGGTGAAACTCCTTGTGGATGATCGCCTCGCGAGCGCCGGTGAGGGCGGCGAGATGCGAGAAGGTGACCTCGGAATAGCCGCGGTCGAACTCGCGCATCAGGCCTTCCTTACACTGGGCATAGCCGGTGACGATGGGCATCTCGGTCATCGGATCGACACCCTCGAGGGCGCCGAGGATGCGTTCCTCGAGGTTGACATCGCCGTCGCCGCGCCAGCCGCTGAGATCCACCAGCCGCGCATCGACGCCGGAGCGCTGCAGCATCAGCACGGTGACATAGGCCGAATGCGCCTCGCCAAGACCGGAGAGCAGCTCGCGGGTTTGCAGCATGTGTTCGGACAGGCGGAAGTGGCCGTAGGAGCAGACGCGGGCCAGATCGATCAGGCAGTTGCGCGCGCCGTCGATACGGGTGCGCACGAAGTCGGTGGCCTGCTGGATGTCGGCCGGATGCTCGAGGATCGACGTGTGCGCCTCGATCATCGCGTTGGCGACGCGGTTCAGCGCGTCGTGCCAGCCGTGGGTGTTGTCGCTCTCGGCGAACTGCCCGTAGACGCCCGGCTCGCCGGTCTTCTTGTGCTCGAGCAGCAGGTTGGTGATGCCGCCGAAGGCGGAGACCACGAAGATACGGCCATAAAGCTCGGCACCTTCGCGACCGCCGATCAGCAGCGTGTCGCGCAGTTCGTCGAGGCGGGACATCGACGTCCCGCCAATCTTTTCAACCGTATGATGGGCCATGGCTTACGCCACCTCCTCTGCCGGCGCGTAGGAGCCGTCTTCACGGTGCACTTCGGTGCCGGTGACCGGCGGGTTGAAGCAGCAGGCCATGTGGAGGTCTTCCTCGGCGCGCAGGATGTGCTTGTCGTGCAGGTTCAGGGCGTACATCACGCCCGGCTTGATCTCGTGCGTCTCGCCGGTGGCGATGTCGGTGATCGAGCCCTTGCCCTGCATGCAGTAGACGCTCTCGAAGTGGTGCTTGTAGTGGAACGTGTGCTCCGACCCGGCTTCGAGAATGGTGATGTGGAACGAGAAGCCCATGCCGTCTTGTGCCAGAAGCATCCGGGTGGAGGTCCACTGGGCGTCGGCCACGTGCTTGTCGGTGTTTTTCAGCTCGTTGAAGTCGCGAACGATCATGTCGGGTTACTCCGCTGCAATCTTGCTTGTTTCGGTGAGGGCGGCACGGGTGGCGTCGCGCAGGATCTCGAACCCTTTTGCGAACTGCTCTTCCGTGGTGGTCAGCGGTGCGAGCACCTTGACCACTTCGTCATGCGCGCCCGAGGTCTCGATGATGAGACCGCGTTTGAAGGCTTCGGCACAGATCTCGCCGGCGAGATCGCCGTTGCCCACGTCGACGCCGCGCATCAGGCCGCGGCCCTTCAGGCGGGCGCCATCGACCATGTCGGCGATCGAGGTGAGGCCGATCTCGACGATGCGGGCCTTCTTCTGGATATCCTTGGAGAACGAGTCGTCCTTCCAGAACTTCTCCAGCGCCACGCGAGCGGTGACGAAGGCGTGGGTGTTGCCACGGAAGGTGCCGTTGTGCTCGGCCGGCTTCCAGACATCGAGCTCCGGCTTCACCAGCAGCGCGGCGAAGGGCAGACCCATGCCCGAGAGCGATTTCGCCAGCGGGATCAGGTCCGGCTCGATGCCGAATTCTTCGAAGGAGAAGAACGTGCCGGTGCGACCGATGCCAGCCTGAATGTCGTCGGCGATCAGCAGCGCGCCGTGCTTCTTGGCGAGCTTGGCGATGCCTTGCATCCACTCCTTGGAGGCGGCGTTGAGACCGCCTTCACCCTGAACCGGCTCCACGAGGAAGGCGGCGGGGGCGTCAAGACCCGAGGACGGGTTGTCGAGCATCCACTCGATCTGTGCCAGCGTGTCCACGCCGTCGCCGAAGGCGCCGTCGTAGGGCAGGTGGGTGACGCCCTGAAGGGGCATCGCGCCGCCATTGCGCTTACCGGAATTGCCGGTCGCGGCGAGGGCACCCATGGTCATGCCGTGGAAGCCGTTGGTAAAGGCCACGATGTTGTGGCGACCGGTGGTCTTGCGTGCCAGCTTCATCGCCGCCTCGACGGCGTTGGTGCCGGTCGGGCCGACCATCATCACCTTGTGGTCCATGTTCCGCGGCTTGAGGATGATGTCCTCGAAGGCGGTCAGAAAGGCTTCTTTCTGGTCGGTGTGCATGTCCAGACCATGGGTCACGCCGTCATTCGAGATGTGCTCGATCAGCGCGGCCTTCATGTCGGGGTCGTTGTGACCGTAGTTCAACGACGAGCAGCCGGCGAGGAAGTCGATATAGTCGCGGCCCGACTCATCGGTGAGGATGGAGCCGCTGGCTTTCACGAAGCTTGTCGGGAAGCTACGGCAGTAGGAGCGCGCTTCGCTTTCGCGGCGCGTGTAGATATCGCGTGTCATGAGATGTCCTTTCGGGACTTCTTTATGTCAGTGAAGATCGACGGGGGACGGATCAGGCGGCGCTTGCCAGCTCTTCTTCCATCTCCGGCAGGGAAATCGTCACCAGGTGTTCGGTGTCGTGATGCCCGTCGAAGTGAACTTCTTTTTCGTAGTGGGGCTCGTCGGTAAGCTCGCCGCCGATGGAGCGGGCGAAGCTGCGGAAGAGACCCCAGGACGCGTCGTTGTCTTCGGTGATGGTCGTCTTCAACTCCTTGGCATCGCTGCACTCCTCACGCTCGACGAGGTGAGTGAGCATCTTGCGGCCAAGGCCGAGGCCGCGGGCGTCCGGGCCAACGGCGACCTGCCAAACGAAGTAGGCGTCCTTGTTGGGGATCATGTGACCCGAGATCCAGCCGACGACATCGCCGTCGAGCTCGGCCACAACGCAGGTGTCACGAAAGTGCTCCGCCTGGACGAGGTTGCAGTACATCGAGTTCTCGTCGAGCGGCTTGCACGCGCGCACGAGCTCCCAGATGGCGGCGCCATCGGTGGCCTCGGGCTTGCGGAGCAGGAGGTCGTCCTGCTTGGACGTGAAGCTGTCTTTCGGCATCGGGTCAGGTCCCTCTGTTTTCCTTTGAGTGGTAAACTATGCGAGGCTAGATAAAGTTTCAACCACCTAAGTAGTTTTTTGGAGGAAGTTTGCTGATTCCTCGTTAACTTAATGAAATATTATGGAAATATAGGGTGTCTTGAAACTTTTTCGCGAAGCATTATCCTTAGGCAAGCGAAAATACAGGGCGAGATGCTTAGTCGATTGAAGTATCCGCCCGTTTCATGCAACAAAGGCCCGTCCACAAACACTGCGAGGCGTGGGTCCGATGGATCGAACGGATGACAGCTTGATTGCTTTACGGCGCATATTGAGAGCGACAGAGCTCTACGAACGTGACCTGGCCAGCGCGGCTGGAGTGACGCCGGCGAAGCTGCGAGTGATGCAGATCGTGCAGATGAAGGGCGGAACCACCACCCCGAAGGCGCTCGCGACTCAGATGGGTGTCAGTCAGGCCACCATCACCGGTCTTGTCGACAAGCTGGTGAAGGAAGGCATGGTCAACCGCGCCCAGTCCAGCATGGACCGGCGCCAGATCAACGTGGTGCTCAGCGAAAAGGGTGAGGCCACGCTCGACCGGGCCCCGGACGCGCTGCAACAGCGATTCGTGCGCGAATTCGAACGTCTCGAGGACTGGGAGCAGGCGCAGCTGCTGTCGTCGCTCGAACGCGTTGCCGCCATGCTCGATGCCCGCGACATTGATGCCTCGCCGGTGCTGACCGTCGGTGCGCTCGATCACGACAAACGCGCCAACTAGGCCCGCGCGCGCCCTCAGAGCAGGGCGCGGATCGGCTCAAGCAGCCCCTTGTTGCGCAGTGTGCGCACCGGATAGTTCTCATCATTGATGATCTGGTCGATGGAGAAGCCCGGCTCGATCTTGCCGAGTTTCACCGCCGTGGCATGCGCCTTGTCGAGCTGCCCGTCGAGCGCGTAAAGCGCCAACAGGTGCCGATGCGCCGGGCGCGACAACGGTGCGGCCCGGGCCGCCGCCTCGCCGGCCTCGATGGCCTCGTGAGGGCGGTTGCAGGCGATCGAGATGATGCAGTGCCCCATGTCCCACCATTGCTTGAACGGCGAGCTGCGCGCGATCGCGCGGGCGCGGGCCGAAGCGTCGAAGGCCGAGGTCACGTCGCCCTTGAGCATGTTCGCCTCGGCCAGCGACTTCCATGCGAAGGCCGAGGCAGGGTTGCGATTGACCGCGGTGTCGGCAAGCTCGAAGGCGCCAGCCGCGTCCCGCTGCGCGGTGCCGCGCACCTTCGAGACCAGCGCGTGCACCAGGGCATTGTCCTCCGACGCTTCCATCGCGCGGTAGTTCAGCGCAATGGCTTCCTCGCGCAGCGCGTCGCGGTCGTCCTCCAGCAACTCGAGCAGCTGAATCATCCGCACCATGCTGCTCCAGGCGAGGTAGATGCCGTTGCTGTCAAGCTCATGCGCCTGCTTGAGCAGCGAGTAGGCCTCGCGCAGGGCGTCGCGCTCGAAGCTGAACATGCGGTACATGCTGAGCCGCGACAGCGCCGTGGCGCGGCTTTCGGGACGGTTGGTGTCGAGCACCTGCGGCAGCTTGCCGATGATGCAGTCGGCGGCCTCGAAGACCAGTTTGGAGACGATCTCGTCGCTGTGCAGGATCGCTTCGAGATGACTGATCGATTGCATCTTGGAATAGAGGATGCGCCCGCTCGGCACGTGCAGCCCCTTGACGAAGAGAGTGTGGCCGTCGGTCGTCTTGAGGATGTCGCAGGTGAGGGAGATGTCGCTCACCGGCAACTCGGCGGGATGATCGGGGTCGTTGGCCTGCCGCCACGCGCGGATCTGCTCGGCGATGTTCTCGCCGATCTGGTTGGCGAGGATGTCGGCCATGATGTTGGCGCCATCCTCGGCCGGTGCCGTCGAGCGGCAGTGGATCAGGACGCCCTTGGCCTCTTTCGGTTCGGCCTGCGACAGCCGGGCTTGCAGATCGGCGCGCTCCATCCGCAGCCATTCCTCGAACTCGGGATCGCGGGCGTCCAGCCCCTCGAGCAGCTCGGTGCGCTGATCGAAGCGCAGGCCGTCATCGCGCAAGTCGATTGAGAGGGCGAGCGGATCGAGCGACACGGTGGCACGGTCGGCGCGCAGGACATCGGCGTGATCGCCGAGCGCGCTCCGAAGCTTGCTTAGCGCCTGCCGCAGATTGGCGCTGGCCTGTTCGGGGCCGAACTGGCTCCAGAGCTTGTCTTCGAGCCAGCGGCGCGGGCGGGACATCTCGGGCGAGAGCGCGAGCAGCGCCAGAAGTGCCTGATTCTTCGCACCTTTCGGGGTCAGACAGAGGCCCTCACCGGCCTCCACGCGAAGGGGGCCGAGCACCGAAATCCGAAGGGAAGGGGCGGTGTCGCGCATAAGGCTGTCCAGCCAGGGAAACAATCAACTTTACGTAGGGTAGCACTGCCTCACAGATCCGGCAACGGGCGTGAATTGTCCGTGAATCATTCGCGCCATGGGCACAAGGTTTTGACGCAGAGCCGGTTTTTCTGTCAGTTTCAGGGAAAGTCGTTTTTATTCGATTTCTGAAATTACTTTCTCGGGGGACGCTGGGAATGCCGGTTTACGGTCATGAGGGTCACGAAGGCCATGAAGGACATGAGGGCCACGAGGGTCATGAAGGACACGAAGGGCACGAGGGCCATGAAGGGGGCGGTGGCTCCTCTGCCCTGAGTGTTGCCCTTGGGAGCGCGCGTGATGGCACGGTCGGATATTGGGACGGTCTGCCGAGCCGCGCGTCGCGGGTTGAGGGGCGCTCGACCTGGGAGGCGGTGAAGAGCCTTGGCACCGCGCCGCGCCGGGCGGTGATGGATCAGGCGATCCAGAGCCTCTACGACGTGAGCTTCGAGCACAGCGACATCACCAACACCAGCGGCACCGTCAGCTTTCAGGGCAATCCGCTCGTGACCCTGCAGCGCCCGCGCATGAAGGTGCTTGAGGAAAAGCAGCTGGGTTTCCTGCGCGCCGCCGCCGATCTGCGCTATGATCGCCTGTCCGAGATCCGCGTGGAGACCAGCAACATCCAGTCGTTCTTTGCCAGCGTCAGCTACATGTCGTCCGCCGCCACCAAGTGGCAGCTGGCGCTGACGCAGGCGGTGTTCCGGCTCTGCACCCATGTGGAGATGCCGGTGAAGCTCGGCTTCGACGTGCCGCGTCCGATCACGCTGGCCTACCAGGTGCAGCCGATCATCCAGACCCCCGGACACGGGGCCTGGCCGAGCGGCCACGCGACCGAGAGCTTCGCCGCCGCGACCCTTCTCAGCCGCCTGTGCCACGATCATTCAAAGCCGCTCGACCCGACCGAGCTGCTGGCCAAGCAGACACCGTTCTATCGGCAGGCCGAGCGGATCGCGATCAACCGCACCGTCGCGGGTGTGCATTATCCGACCGACAGCATGGCCGGCGCCGTGCTTGGCGTGACCATGGCCGAGGCGCTGGTCAATCTGCTCGACGAGCGCGACGAGACCACGGCGCGCTGCTTCAACGGGCGCGACTACGAGGGCGATTTCAACCTTGCACTGATGTCGGAGCAGATTGCCGACAAGAAAGGCGCAATCACTGAGACCAAGGTCAAGATCGACCCGTCGGTTGTGCCCGACTGGCTGCGCACCATGTGGGGCAAGGCGCTCAAGGAAGGCTAATTTCAGTTTAACCAGTGGGGGTCGCGGATGCGGCCTCTTTTTAGCGAGTGGCCGGGGCCCGTTGGTCCCGGCCTATTCCTTTCTGCCGTCGAGGAAAGCCTCAGAGCATGACCACGTGGCTGCCGAGCCGTGCGCGGTCGGTTTCGGTGACCGGGGACAGGCTCACCCGCTTGGTGTTGAAATCGGCCAGATGCGGCGTTGTCGCGTTGGCCACGAGCTCCTTGGACGAGAGCGCAAGCGCGCGGCTCAGCCGGCCGGCGGCGGCGCTTGTGCCGTTGAGGAAGCGGGTGCTGCCGCTCAGGGTGCCGCATCCCTGAACCCCACCGCGCAGGAAGCTGCGGTCGGCAATGGTCGAGACGGTCGGGCCGGGCACGGACCACGCCGCCCCTTCGCCGCAGTAATCCGAGGGTGGCAGGCGGTCATCGTGCACGTCGCGGCGGACGGCCCCGACATGGAAGACCTGCCGGGTCAGCGCCGTGGCGAGCGCGTTGTGGGTGCCGGCATACTTGATCGCGCAGTCCGGCTCGAGCTGGGTGTAATCGAAGAATTCCTGATTCCAGCCATAGCCCTCGGGGCTCTCGAAATAGCTCTGCCGCGCACCGGCGCGGTATCCGACAAGGCTGTCGTCGCGCTGCACCTGCAGCTCGAGGCTCAATGCGTCGCAGCCATCGTAGCGGAACGCGAGGTGCCAGGCGCCCGACGGCACCAGCGGTTCGAGATCGAGAGATGCGGTGGGCGCGAGGGCCAGCAGGTAGAAATTGCGCTGCAGGGTGTCGGGATCGAGCCGGTGCTCGGGCACGTGGTAGATCCGCGCCACAACCTGATCGCCCTTCGTCAGGTTGCGGATCTCGCCGGGTTTGAGCCCCGAGACCCCGGAAGAGAGACCCGCCGGCGTGGTCACGCCGATCTCGAGCGCCTCGAGCGGTTGGCCGGGCTCGGCGCGGATCTCGACATAGCTCTCGGTCAGATCACCGGGCTGGACGCGCCATTCGATACTTTGCTCGCTGTCGCTGCGCGCCTTTGTGGCCGGGTAGGACAGGCCGGCCACCAGCCGCTTGCGATAGTCGTTGCCGAACGACCAGACCACGCGCACCGGCTGACCCTTGACCTGCTCCCAGAACCGCGCCTCGCGGGCGACCTGATACTCGGCAAAGCGCGTGCCGTCCTTGGGGCCGGCGAGCATCCCCAGCGACAGGTTGATGATCACCGGTGCGCGTGGGTCCATCGCCTCGGCCCGGCGCAGCACCCAGCGCACCGCGTCGACGAGATAGCTCTCGAACTTGGTGCCCGAGGTGTCTGCAATGGCCTGCGGCGGCAATTGCACCCCCAACAGCGGCCAGTCGCGCGCGGGGTTGTCCCTGTCGTCAGGCTCGCTGCCGGCGGCAAGGTCGAGCACGTGGGTGCCGTGGCTGGTGCCGAAATCGGTGGAGCGCCGCGCGTCGGCGCGCGCGAGGCGCGCGTTCAGCGTGGTGTATTCGCCGGTCTCGTTAAGCCCCTCGCGGCCAAGCAGGGCGTTGATCTGTCTGCGCTCGAGCACTTCTCCGAGACAGGCGCTCCGGTCGCCGGGACCGGCGCGCTCCAGCGCCTGCAGCCAGATTGCCTCGAACCGGGTCTTGAGCGCGGTGCCGCGGCCCTTGCGCCTGGCCTTGCAGAAGCGCGCATTGAGAAACCCGATGCCGTCGTCGATCACCGCCACGATCGGCTGCCCCTTCTCCTTGCGCCTGGTCTCGCGCGCCGGCTGCAGGCTCTCGGCGGCATCGAGATCGACGCTGGACGGATCGAGCGCCACCGGCGTGCCGTCGTCGAGCACCTCGAACAGGTCGGCAAAGGCGTCGTCGGGCGTGCCGAGCGCGCGATAGATCGGGTACTCGTCCGGCAGCCCGGCATCAGGATCGGGCAGGTGGCAGCGCCGGCGCAGCACCGAGAGCTCGAAGGGCTCCATCAGCAGCGGTTCGGCGGGGGTCTCGACCAGCTTTCTCAGCCGCAGGCGCTGCTTGCGCGCGGATTTCTCATCCGCGCAGGCGGTGAGACGCACGAAGATCGGCTGGTAGACATCGGTGCCCACCGGCGGCTGGCGCCGCTGCCGCAGCATCCAGGAGAAATCCACGTAGGCGTCGTGAAAGCTGGCAGATTCGGCGGCGTGCCAGGTGAGCGTCATGACCGGGTCCTCGCGAAATGCTTTGAAACTATGGAGGTAGCAAAGCCGAGCGCCGGGACTGGGTCAAGCGAGCGCCTCGGTGGCGCGCCGGGAATTGCGCAATATTCACGCGCGGCAACGGCAGGGGGCTTTGGAAAAATTAGCGAATTCGCGGTCCGCTCACGCGGAAATCGCGGTTCACTCACGCTGCATTCACGCGGGCCGGTCACATTGTCCCTACGTCACGTTATCCAAGGCGGCCCGCCGAGAGGCCGCCAGCGACAGGGAATATCACCATGAGCATCCGGCTTGAGACACACCAGAACGGGCTGCACGTCATCGATGGCGGCCTCCGCCCCGACACGCCTGCCGGGCTCCATCTCCAGCTTCCCGCCGCGCCGCGCATGGGGCCGGCCGAGCTTGCCGCCGAACTGGCAGAGCTTTACGCCATGGCGCTGGTCCGCGATCTGCCCTTCGAGCTGATGCAGGATCCCCATTGCGAGATCTGGATCGATGCGAGCACCCATTTCACCCTTCACGAACTGCTCTGCGAGCTGCGCTCGCTGAGCTGGTTCAACGATCAGGCCCTTCCCGTTCCCGGGCCTGTCGAGACGGTTCTTTGCTCCCGGACCGTCTGCGGGGATGCTGACCAACGCCGCGGCCTTCGGCTGAACGGCGATGGTCAGCTGACCCTGCGCAGCCTGTTTCGCGGCGTTGTGGCGCATCGAGGACCGCAGATCCGTCTCTCTACCCTGCACGCCACAGATCGTGCCAGCTGCGCCGAGACCGAGCCCTGCGCCGCGCCCGATGCCGATGCGCCGATGTCGCGCTGGCTCGAGTGGATCGAACGCTGCTCCGGCGCCTCGCTGGCGCTGCCGGGGCAGGGCGCTTCGCAGGGCGAGGCGCTGATCACGCCGCGGGCTCTGGTCGGGCGGCTGCATGCCAGCCATCCCTGCCGGATCTATTTCAATGCTGCGCTGCGGCTGCTGGGCCGCCGGGCGCCCCTCGACCCCGGGCTCGAGGCCATCGCCACGCCGGGCGTGGTCTCTGCCCAGGCCCTGCTGTCGATGATGGCCGAGTGTGCCGAGCGCTCCTATTCGGCGGCGATGCGCATGCAGGGCCGCACTGACCGTCTCAGCCGTCCCTCGGTGACCGCGGCGCGGATCACGGCGCTTCTGGCGCGGGAGGATCAGCCTGTCGGGGGCGAGGGCGACCTTGCCGCCTGCGCCGAGGAGCTCGCCGGGAAGGCGCCGCAACTGCTGCACTGGGTCGACCGGATGAACCGGGCGCAGGGGGGCGTCCGCCGCGGGCGGGCCGACCTGCACCTGCCGTCGCTGCGTGACGACCAGCCATCGCATCGCGCCGATCACGTGGCCAAGGCGGTGGTCGCGGGGGCGCTCTCGACCCTGCTGAAAGCGGTGTTCGACAGCCGTCGGCACGCCCGCCTTCGCATGGTCGGAAGCCAGGGCACCGGCATCGATATCGGCGCCGAGGCCGACCGGCTGGCCGCCGACGTGGCACTGGCGCGCTCGGTGAGCGGCAACTACTTCCAGTCCGAGAACTACCGGGATCTGCGTCTTGGAGAGGCCATCGCCTGCCACGTGCTGCGCCGCCGCTTCGAGGCGCAGGGTCAGAGCCTCTCGCTCGGGTTCAGCAATTTCGACGGCCAGATGGTCGACCTTGCGGTGCACCCGCGCGGCGCCACCGGCCACGCTACCCTGCGCATCGAGGGCCGGCTTGCGCCCTGGCCGATGGAGGCGGGTCGCAGCGGCAGCCATCTCGCGGTGGTCTGAGGCGGGCAGCCACCTTGACCGGTGTCAAGGCGCGGGCCCTCGAGGAGTGAGAGACTTCCCCGCACAGCACGGGGAGGATCTCATGCGGACATTCATTTTCGCCACGCTGGCAGTCGCCGCCCTGAGCGGCGCGGCCTCTGCGCAGGACGCCGACATCGGCCGCTCGCTCTATCACACCCACTGCGCCACCTGCCACGGGCTCGAAGGCCGGGGCGACGGGCCGATGGCCGGGGTCCTGCTGATCAAGCCGGTCAACCTGACCGAGCTCTCGGCGGCCAATGGCGGTAGCTTCCCGCTCGAGCGCATCGTCAAACGCATTGACGGCCGCGACCCGCTGGTCAGCCACGGCTCTCCGATGCCGGTCTATGGTGACTATTTCGAGGGTGTGTTCGACGTGCCGATCAAGACCCCCGCAGGCCAGCCGGTGCTGACCTCGAGGCCGGTCGTCGATCTGGTGACCTACCTGCTCGAGATCCAGAAGGCGGACTAGCCCCGGCGCTGCGGGGCCTCAGCGGCAGATGCCCTCGGGCTGGATGCCGCGCCACGGCACCAGCACCTCGGGATCGTCCAGCACCGCCTCGAGCCCTGCGACCGGCATCTCGGCCGAGATCATCTCGCGCAGACGGGCGGTGCGCGGCGCCTCGGGGTCGAGCACGTGGCAGCAGACATATTCCTCGACGATGGCGCCCTGCTGCTCGTAGCCGTGATCGAGGAAGCGGGCGCTGTTCCCTGGGTCGAAGAGATAGGGGTCTTCCGACACCCGGTGCTCTCGCGCCGCCTTCAGCGGCGAATAGCCGGTGCGGGCGCGGTTCTCCCACTGCCAGACATGGGTGGCCTCATGCGCCAGCAGCATGGCGTCGGCGAGGTCGATGCGCTCGGGGTACTCCGGCACGAAATCGTCGCGGTAAAGATCCTCGCGGTAGAACACGTGGCGGAACAGCGTCATTGCGCCGGGAGAGACGGTCACGGTCTCCCCGCGCGAAGGCGGCCACATGCGCTCCATGCAGGTCAGGCGCGGGCGGATCGGACGCTGGTAGGTGATCTTTCCGGCCCAGAGACCATCGTGAAAGCGGATGCGATCGCCGTCGAAGCTGGGCCCCTGCATTGCGGTCAGGAACGAGACCTCGTTCGTGGTCAGCGGGCGGCCGCAGGCGGCAAGCAGCAGGCAAAGGGAAAAGGCCAGGATACGCATGAGGCGATAGGGACAGAGTGTCGGGCCGGGCGCAAGCGCCGTCTCAGGCCGTTTCAGTCGGCGGCGGCGTGGCGCTTGTCGACCATGCCGGAAGACGAGATCTCGAGGATCAGCTTGCGCTTCACCGCCTCGGCAAAGCTGTCGCGGTCCTCGGCAGTGACCACGAAGGCACCGAGCCCGCCGATGATGCGCTGCTCGTAGATCGCCTCGAGCCCGCCCTGGGCGCGGCCGGGATCATCGGGGCGCAGGATCGGCAGGGCGTTGATGGTGATACCTTTGGCTAGGACCTCGTCGCGGGCGGCTTCGATCGGCGGGCCGGACCAGTTGCCGGCGCTGTCGCCGGAGAAATCGATCACCTTGCGCCAGCCGTCGATGTCGTTGGCCTCGATCTGCCAGGCGGCCTCGAGCAGCGCCGCGCCGATGGCGTTGCGCCCGAAGGCCATGCGCGGCGTGGTCAGCAGCTGGTCGGCGAAGGCCTGCGCATCCTCGGCATCGCTGATGCGCATCCACTTCACCACCTGACCCTGGTGCGCGGCCCATTCCATGTAGGTCACGGCGATCTCGCCATAGGCGGTGTTGGCGATGGCGGAAAGCACCTCCGGATCGGTCATCGCCTGCGCGTAGCCCTCGCGCTGGAACATCAGCTCGGCGGGCGAGATCGAGCCCGAACTGTCGGCCAGCAGCACCAGCTCGAGATCGGTGTCCTGCGCCAGCGCGGGGCCGGCGAGAAGCGAAAGGGCGAGGGCAGGGGCGAGGCGGCGCATGGGCAGGGCTCCATCGTGGCGTTGCGGCAAGGCTAGCCCTGATGGGTTGGTTTCGCGAAGCGCCGCGTGGTGGGCCTGACGCAGATGTGAGCGGATCTGCCGTGTCGTGCCGCTTGGCTCACCAGCCCTCTGCGTCGCGCTGCCAATCCTTCACCGCGGCGAGGGTCGCCTTATAGGCCGCGCGGCCAAGCGCGTGGCCGGCGGCGGTGTGCTTGCCGGCGAAGGCAGCGCAGCCCTTTGGCGCGGCCACGGCGATGCAGTCTGTGCCGGTGCCGGTGGCGCGGCCGGTGGGCAGGTCGGTGCGGGCCTCGAGCACCGCGGCGGTGCGCGCCTCGGCCACGAGGCTCAGCGCCTCGATGAGGGCGGTCTGGCCGAGGGGGCAGGACAGGCGCAGCGCGATGTTGATGGTGCCCCAGTCCTTCGCCGGCTGCATCCATGTCTGCGGCAGGCGGGTGCCGATGCGCTCGGCGTTCGACAGCCCCGCGGTGACCACGGCGGTGGCGGTGACGCCGTCCTCGGTGGCCGTCGCGCTGCGGTGGGCGTCGAGCCTGCGCGAGGTCAGGAAGCAGACGCCGTCCGTCGCCCCTCGGTCCTCGAGCTGCGCCTCGAGCCATGCGATGGCGTCGAGATCCTCCGACAGGTCGGCATTGCGCACCTCGCGCCAGAGGATGCGGCGCGCCTCGACCAGCCCGCCATTATGGGGCGCGAAGCTGAGGATCTGCATGGGCTGGCCGAGATCGAAGGTCAGCCAGGGCGGGGAGAGGGTGAGCATGGGCGGGCCGCGTGGTTTCGGGGTGTTGAACCGCGTCGCGGGCCGGGGCGCAAGCCTCGATCATCACGCCCGCGCGGAATCAAGGCGAAGCTGCGGCGCCATCGCTGCTCGCTTATGGTACCTGGGTCAGGTCCCCATCGCGCATTTGGTCCCTCGATCATCACGCCCGCGCGGAAACAAGGCCGAAGGCCGCCGCGCATCGCCGGACCGCCCCCCGGGCCGGCGATTTGGTTGGGCTGGGTGCTGCGTGTCGAGGTCTTTCGGACTTGGCCGGGATAAATCGAGAGGCTCGGAGGCCGCATCGCCATCCCGCGGTCCGACGATGCGCGGCGGCGCTGAGGCGGTTCGCGGGCAAACTGGCCGGGCCGTCAGGCCCGCTTACACATCCAGCTCTTCCACGAACCGGGCGTTCTCCTGGATGTACTGGAAGCGCAGCTCCGGCTTCTTGCCCATCAGGCGCTCGACCAGATCGCCGGTCTCGCCGGGTTCGTCCTCGTCGATGGTCACCCGGATCAGCTTGCGGGTGGCCGGGTCCATCGTGGTCTCCTTGAGGTCCTTGGCGTCCATCTCGCCCAGACCCTTGAAGCGCTGCACGTCGATCTTGCCCTTGCCGCCAAGACCCTTCTTCAGCATCTCCTCCTTCTCGGCGTCGTCGGCGACATAGATCCGGCGGGCGCCCTGGGTCAGGCGGTAGAGCGGCGGGCAGGCCATGTAGAGGTGGCCGCCATCGATCAGCGGGCGCATCTGGGTGTAGAAGAAGGTCATCAGCAGCGCCGCGATATGGGCGCCGTCGACATCGGCGTCGGTCATGATGATGATCTTCTCGTAACGCAGATCATCGACGTTGAACTTGGTGCCGAGCCCCACGCCGAGCGCCTCGCAGAGATCGCGGATCTCGGCGTTGGAGGTGAGCTTGTTCGAGGCCGCGCCCAGCACGTTGAGGATCTTGCCCTTGAGCGGCAGCAGGGCCTGGCTCTCGCGGAAGCGGGCGCCCTTGGCCGAACCGCCGGCCGAGTCGCCCTCGACGATGAACAGCTCGGTGCCCTCGCGGTTCTTGTTGGTGCAGTCGGTGAGCTTGCCCGGCAGGCGCAGCTTCTTGGTGGCCGACTTGCGCGCGGTCTCTTTCTCCTGCCGGCGGCGCAGGCGCTCTTCGGCGCGCAGCACGAGGAAATCGAGGATGGCGCCGGCGGACTTGGTATCGGCGGCAAGCCAGTTGTCGAAATGGTCGCGCACCGCGCCTTCGACGAGGCGCTGCGCCTCGGTGGTGGCGAGGCGATCCTTGGTCTGGCCGACGAATTCCGGCTCACGGATGAAGCACGACACCAGCGCGCAGCCACCGGTGATCAGGTCGTCGCGGGTGATCTGGCTGGCTTTGCGGTTGTTCACCAGCTCGCCGTAGGCGCGGATGCCCTTGAGGATCGCGGCCCAGAACCCGGCCTCGTGGGTGCCGCCCTCGGGGGTGGGGACGGTGTTACAGTAGGACTGGATGAAGCCGTCGCGCGAGGGCGTCCAGCTGATCGCCCATTCGACCTTGCCGGGCGTGTTGAACTTTTCCTTGAAGTCGACGGTGCCGGCGAAGGGCTTCTCGGAATAGGTCGAGGCGGTGCCCAGCGTTTCGGTCAGGTAGTCCGACAGGCCGCCGGGAAAGTGGAAGGTGGCCTCGAGCGGGGTCTCGTTGTCGTCGATGGCGGATTTCCAGCGGATCTCGACGCCCGAGAACAGGTAGGCCTTGGAGCGCACCATCTTGAACAGCCGCGCCGGCTTGAACCGGTGCGAGCCGAAGATCTGCTCGTCGGCGTGGAAGGTCACGGTGGTGCCGCGGCGGTTGGGCGCCGCGCCGACCTTCTCGACCCCGCCCTGCGGGATGCCGCGCGAGAAGCGCTGCTCGAAGAGCTCCTTGTTGCGGGCCACCTGCACGACCATCGAATCCGACAGCGCATTGACCACCGAGGCGCCGACGCCGTGCAGACCGCCCGAGGTCTCGTAGGCCTTGCCGGAGAACTTGCCGCCGGCGTGCAGCGTGCAGAGGATCACCTCGAGCGCCGACTTGCCGGGGAACTTGGGGTGCGGATCGATCGGGATGCCGCGGCCGTTGTCGCGGATGGTGACGGCGTAATCGCCATGCAGCTCGACCTCGATGCGGTTGGCGTGGCCGGCGACGGCCTCGTCCATCGAGTTGTCGAGCACCTCGGCCACGAGGTGGTGCAGCGCCCGCTCGTCGGTGCCGCCGATATACATGCCGGGCCGCTTTCGGACCGGTTCGAGCCCCTCGAGAACCTCGATGGAGGAGGCGTCGTAGTCGGGGGTATCGGTTGCGGCGAGAAGATCGTCGGCCATGGTGCGCTGCTCGTTCTGATCGTTGATTGGCGTCGATTATGGCAGAGCGGGACAGCCGCGAAAAGGGTCCGCGCGGCGTCAGACCCCACGATCATGGGGGAAAGCCTGTGGATTACGCCGGATCTTGTGGCTGAAGCTGCGCCCAGTGCTCGCCCATCGCCACGATGCAGGAGGTGCCCGAGGCATAGGCGATGACCATGGTCCAGCCGCCGTCAGCGTCGGTCCAGACCTCGACCACCTCCTCGGGATTGCGAAGGCCGGTGGAGGAAAGCGTGGCGCCGTAGCGCGTTGCGAGGCGCTTGGTCATCTGCGGGCCCGGTTCGCACAGCACCTCGGCTATCGGCGAGGCCGCGAGGGCAGGGGCCGGGAGCAGGAAGGGAATCAGGGCGAGGGTCCGCATACCCGGAAGTGTAACAGACGTATGACGCTTCGGAGTGCGAAAATCCTCGCCCCACGAATAGCGAGCGCCGCGAAATCGCGGCGCGGGCTGGTCAGGATCGACGGGAGAGGCAGGGGCGGGGCGGGCTCAGAAAGCCTCGGGCCGGGCCTCGCGGGCCATGTGGTCGAGCACGGCGTTAACGAAGCGCGGCTCGCGGCCCTCAGGGAAGAAGGCAGAAGCCACCTCGACATATTCCGAGATCACGACCTTGGGCGGCGTGTCGCTGTCGACGAGCTCGGCGCCAGCGGCGCGGAACAGGGCCCGCAGGGTCGGGTCGATGCGGGCGATCGGCCACTTGGCGACCAGCGCGCGATCGGTCATCTGGTCGATCTTGGCCTGCCAGTTGACCGCCGACGAGGTGATCTTGCCAAACAGCGTCACGTCGCCCTCGACCATCTCGACGCCCTCGTCGATCTCGGCGCCGAAGCGGTAGTCGACGAACTCGCGCTGCACCTTCTCGACGGCCACGTCCCCAGCTTCCATCTGGTACAAAGCCTGGACCGCGTAGAGCCGCGAGGCGGATTTCATCCGCCGCTTCTGATTGCCCGAGAGGGCCGGGGGGGTGTCCGGGGTGGTCATGCGCTATCGTTTCCTCGTGAGGCACCCGCGATCTGGTACTCGTCGCGGGAGGGAACGAATCCCACCCCCTTGCGGGCGCCGCCCCACCTACGGGCCAGCGCGATCAGATGCAAGGCCGCCGCGGCGGCGCCGCCGCCCTTGTTCTGGCCTGCCGCCTCGGCGCGGGCCCACGCCTGATCGTAATTTTCGACCGTGAGGATTCCGTTGCCGATGCACAGGCCCTGAAGGCCCAGCAGCGTCAGCCCGCGCGAGCTGTCATTGCAGACCGTGTCATAATGCGTGGTCTCGCCGCGGATCACGCAGCCAAGCGCCACGTAGCCGTCGAAATTCGACATCCGCTCGGCGATGCCGATGGCCGATGGCACCTCGAGCGCGCCGGGCACCTCGATCACCTCGTGGAACCCGCCCACCGCCTCGATCTCGGCGATGGCGCCGGCGACCAGCTGCTCGGCGATCTGCTTGTAATAGGGCGCAACCACGATGAGGATCTTGACCGGCTTGTCGAACTCCGGTCGGGGCAGGGTGTAATGCTCTTCGTTCGAGGCCATCAGGCGTCTCCGATCTTGCGGGTGCCGACGATCTCGAGCCCGTAGGCGTCAAGCCCAACCACCTTGGGGGTCGGCGAATTGGTCAGCAGCACCAGCTTGGACAGTCCGAGCGAGGAGAGGATCTGCGCGCCAAGACCGTACTGGCGCAGGGTCTTGGGCGAACTGCCCTCCTCGGGGTCGAGCTTCATCGCGGTGTCGCGCAACAGCACGACCACGCCGCGGCCTTCCTCGGCTACCACGGTCATGGCGTCGCGGAACTCGTCGGCGCGGCCCGTGTGGCCGGTGCCGGCGATGTCGAGCATCGGGTCGAGCGCGTGCATCCGCACCAGCACCGGCGCGTCGCCCGAGAGATCGCCCTTAGACAGGACGATATGCTCGTCGCCATGGGTGGTGTCGGAGTAGATCCGCATGTCCCACTCGCCGCCGAACTCGGAGCTGACGGTCTGCGAGCGCTCGACGCGCACGAGATTGTCATGGCGGCGACGATAGGCGATCAGGTCGGAGATCGTGCCGATCTTGAGGCCGTGCTTCTGCGCAAAGGCCACCAGCTCGGGCAGGCGCGACATCGAGCCGTCCTCGTTCATGATCTCGCAGATCACCCCGGCGGAGTTGAGGCCGGCAAGGCGCGACACGTCGACCGCGGCCTCGGTATGGCCGGCACGCACCAGCACGCCGCCGGACTTGGCCCGCAGCGGGAAGACGTGGCCGGGGGTCGCGATGTCCGCGGCGCCTTTCGAGGCGTCGATCGCCACCGCGATGGTACGGGCGCGATCAGCGGCGGAGATGCCGGTGGTGACCCCCTCGCGCGCCTCGATCGAGATCGTGAAGGCGGTCTCGTGGCGCGAGGAATTGTTGGTCGACATCAGCTCGAGCCCGAGCTGGTCGCAGCGCTCGGGCGGCATCGACAGGCAGATCAGGCCGCGCCCGTGGGTGGCCATGAAGTTGATCGCGTCGGGGGTGGCCCATTGCGCCGGGATCACCAGATCGCCCTCGTTCTCGCGATCCTCGTGGTCGACCAGGATGAACATGCGCCCGTTGCGCGCATCCTCGATGATCTCCTCGATCGGGGAGATTGCATCCTTCCAGTCCGATTCGACCGGGCCGGGGCTTTCGAAATCCGCCATCTCGTCACCTTCTGTCTGGTCCCTGCCAGATAAGAGATGCGGGGCAAAATGGCTAGGGCACATTTGCGTTGATGGTCTGGAGGGGCGGGAGGGGCGCTGCCCCTCTGCCGCCCTTGGGGCGGCATTCACCCCGAGGTATTTTGGAACCAGAGAAGGGGCGGGGGCGGCGCGGGGTGGTGCAGGTCAGTCGAAGATGTCTTCGAGCAGGTCGAAGAGGCCCTTGGCGGCTTTCTTGCCGAGGCTTTTCTTGCTGCGCTTCTTCTGTGCCTTGCGCAGGGCCTTGGCGCGCGTCTTTGCCTCTTTCTCGGATGACGTGGGACGGTGGCGCGGGGAATCGCGGTCGACGGCCTCGGGGCGGAGTTGCTTGAGCTCGTGCAGCGGCGCGCCGCAGGAACTGCAGGCAAGCTCGTGCCGGCCCCGGTCGAGGACCAGCGCGGCGCGGGTGCCGCAATAACTGCAGGTGGCGATCTTGGTGCTGGGCATCGGGTCGATATGGGCGCGACAGGCGCGCCCGGCAAGGTCAGGGCCGGGCGGCGTAGAGGGCGACCGCGGCGGCGTTGGAGACGTTGAGCGAGCCGAAGCCGCCGGCGAAATCGATGCGCACCAGCTTGTCGACGGTGGTCTTGGTCTTTTCGCGCAGGCCCGGGCCCTCGGCACCGAGCACCAGCGCCACAGGGCGGTCGCGCAGCCCCTCGAGCGCCTGCTCGATGGTGCCTTCCGCTTCGCCGTCGAGGCCCAGCACGAGATAACCCATCGTCTGCAGCGCGCGGATGGTGTCGGCAAGGTTGCGCTCGCGCAGGTAGGGCTGCCGCTCGAGCGCGCCGGAGGCGGTCTTGGCCAGCGCGCCGGTCTCGGGGGCGGAGTGATGCTGCACCCCGATCACCGCCTGCGCGCCGAACACCTCGGCCGAGCGCAGGATGGCGCCCACGTTATGCGGATCGCTGACCCGGTCGAGCAGCACGAGACGCGCCGGGCGGTCGTCGTCGCGCACCGCCACGTCGTCGAGCCGGCCCCAGTCGAGCGGCTTCACCTCGAGCGCCGCGCCCTGGTGCACCGATTGCGGATCGAGCGGGGCGCCGAACTTGCGCGGGTCGTGGATCTCGGGGGCGATGCCGGCCTCGGCCACCGCGTCGGCGAGCTTGGCCTCGGCATTGGGGGTGAGGATCAGGCGCAGCTTCTCGCGCCGCGGATTGAGCAGCGCATCGCGCACGGCGTGCAGGCCGAAGAGCCACACCGTTTCGGCGGACCTGGCCTTTTTTGCCTGTTCCTTCTCGACCACCCATTTCGGTTTCTTGACCATCTCGCGCCTCTCTTCCTGCGGTGCCGTTCCCTTGCCTTTCCCTTGTCTTCGCCGCAAGGGATTTTCCTGTTGACGCCGGTTTGCGCCTTTTGTAGTCAGCGCCACACGCCGGCAGCGCCGGCAAGAAAGTGGGCGACAGGCCGCAAGGTGTGGCAGGGGACTGTAACTCCCTCGCGGAGACGCACGCTAGGTTCGATTCCTAGGTCGCCCACCACTTTCTCCCTTCCTAAGCAGACAAGACCAGCACTGATCTCTGGTGACGGTATGCTTCGATATTGGCTTGGCTCTCTTGCGGACCTGGCATCGCGGCGTCCTGCCGTCGCGCCAGCGCCGGAGGTGAGGCCGTTTCGCGGCCCATCCCGAGCGGCACAGGAAAACGGCGCGCCTTCCAGCCCCATGCGCTGCCGACCCTAAGATCCTCTGATCTGCGCCTGTGGTCACTCCCGTGCTCTGCGCCAGCTTGCGGAGAGGCAACTTGCGACGAGACGGGGCCTTCTTGTTAACGTTGCGTGCATAAAGGCTGCATCTGTCCACAAATCCGAAAATCCGGTGGTATGGTCTTCCGCTTGTTGGATATGGGGCAGGGAAATCTGCCTGCGCAGCGCTAACTCAGCCAGACATCGACTGCCGTCACGTTGGAGACCCCGGAATGATCCTGCCCGACCACCCGACTTTGCATCCCCGGAACCTTCGACGTACCTTTGAGGCGCGGGTTCCGCAGAAGGCATTGAGGGATCTTTGGACCCGGCTGCGCTTCGGACCCGGCGCGCCTCTCAGCGACGAGTGCATCTTTGTTCGTCCCGGCGATGTGCGGCACGTCTATGCGCCCGACAAAAGCGCGTCTGCGCCGGTTTTCAAACGTCGCCACAGCGGCCTGGTCCGCGGGGGCGACTGGGATCTTTCGCGCGAGCCGCTCCCCGAAACCCGGGCCATGCGCGTGGTGCGGGACCATTTCGTGCACGGCATGAGCTGGGCGGAAACCGGGATCGTGGACTACCATCTCGCCATCATTGCGAAGAAGGGCGTCTCCGAAGGGTTGCGGTCGACAGAGGACATCATGGCACGGTACGAAACCTTCGACCGGGTCTTCGAAGAGGCCCAGCGGACCGGCAGGCTGCGCACGCGCCGCGAGCTTCCCGGATATTTCCGGCGGGAACACGAAGGCATCTACTTCCACATCGCCCGTGACGGAGAGCCTCTTCGCGGGGGCGGGGGGCGGCATCGTTTCGCGATCGCGAGCATTCTTGGGCTGGCCAGCGTGCCCGCGCAACTGGGTGTCATCCACCCCGAAGCGCTACGCGCCGGGCATCTGGAGCGCCTGCGCAGCCCCAGCTGAGGACCGTAAGACCCGGGGCGCAAGATCGCACTTCGGCAGGCACGTTTCATGGGGGCTCTCTTCGTGCGTGCCCGCAGCCAAAGGAGAGCGGGGAGGCATTTCTTGCGTCCGAGCTGCTGTCCGGCGAGGGTCGCAGATCCGGCCCGAGGTGCTGAGTCGGAATTGCTGCAAGCGGTGCGGGCGGGTAGGGGCCCGGCTAGAGTGCGGTCAGGCTGGCCGACCGGTGTCCAGAAGCTGGAACTTTCCGGACACACTGACCAGCGAAAATCCGGGCGATGTGGCCTATGTCCAACTCCTTGGTCGCCCGGCACTTTCTTCCGTCCTGACCCGACAAGAGCCGGTGCACAGGCTTCACGCGGGCGTGGGGGCCGCCTCTGGAAGAGCGTCCGCGTTCGGCACTGTTCGCTGTGGTCTGCCATTCGAAAGCGACTCAAACTTATGGTTTTTCTGAATCCTGCCGGAAGGCCATGCCACGTAATCCCGGCACCAATGCCAAGCATTCGCGTCCCAAACTAAACCTTCGGTGCCGGACACCCGACGGTTCGCTGTGCGGACGAAGCTGCCATCGCTCGAATGTCGGCTTCCGTTCTAGGGACAGATACGGTCGTTTTTGTCACGCTAGTGCATGATCTGCTGCTAAGCTCGTTTTTCGCCGGTTCGGGACTCTTGCGGTCCGACTAGTGAACCGCGCCGGGTTTGCCGGAGGCTGCAAATCTTGAGTATGATGGAGCATCATGAGCAAGACAACGAACAAGTATTCGGGCCGACCTTGTTGCGCAATCGAAGAGTAAGCCGGCAACGCGCGAACTCAGTCCAGGCACCCGGAAGACAGCAGTTGATCAGGATGTTCCAACGGGTCCACTATCCAAGTGTCTGTCACCCGATTGGGGAAGGAATTGAGTATGCCGATCGCACTCAGCAAAGAGACACTGTTACAAATTTCTGTGGGAACGGTCATTGCAGCTGCCGGTGCGCTGATCGCATCGACGCTCTGGGTCTCCAATCAGATGCAGGATCAAGAGCAACTAACCGAAGCTGTAGGAAGCCTAAAAACACAAAACGCTGAACTTGCAGCGGAAATTTCTGGTCTTCAAAATGAAATTAGTATCGCAAAGTGCCGAGAGCTTGAAGTAAGACGCTCGTTTGAGCACAATCTGGCAATTCTAGAAAGCTTAATTACCGCAGTGGATTTGCGTTTCGGAGGCGATCCCGCCGCTGGCAGCCAACGCGAACACATTTCAACCAGAATGGCCCCACTAATGGAGAAGGCCGAAAGTTGGAATCAAGCCTCAAACTGTTGACAGCACCATTTTCTATCGAACACTTCGATTCAGCCGTACGATGGTGCGGGCGCTCTAACAGTTGCCAGAAATGGTAGTTTCTGTCCCTCCCTAAGAGGCCTTGCGTCTTCAAAAGGTCAGCCGTGACAGAACCTCACGGCGAAACTCATGTGGTTCTCGCACATTTTTGGCTGCTCGCGAGAGCGGCCGTTCGCTGCAGCCCTTCGAATGAGCAGGAAGGGCTCTTTTCGGTCATTCGCTGTGCCAGGCACGAACGGCCGTTTTCCTTTTCCCATGCGATTTGGGGCAGCGATCTGACACAGACGTCGGTTCTCTTGGCATCTGACACTCCCGCCTCCGCAGAGCTGCTGGACATTGCCCCCGGTCGATCCCGACCGGCAAAAGAAAACGGCCCGCCTCGCGGGGAGGGGGCCGTCCGGGTGGTTTGGATCCGGGTGCGGGGTCAGCGCAGCGGTATGCTGACCTTGAAATTCACCGTCTCGACGCCCGGGTTCTCATCATAGATCCCGGCGTTGGAGCGGTGGTCGTAGCTCACTGCGTAGCGCCAGCCGTTGCGGTTCTCGTAGCCCAACTCGATGCCCGAGCGGAATTCGATCGGGCCGCCCAAGTCGAAATCGTCAGCCGCGGCGTAGAGCCCGGGCATGGCGTGCAGCTCGGTGTAGAACGGGCTCTTTCCGAAGGTGGTGCCCCAGGTCCAGCCATAGCCGACCCACGAGCCGCTCTCCTCGCCCCAGGACAGGCCCACGGCCTGGCCGAACGGGCCGATCATGCGGGCGAAATCGTACCGCATCGAAACCTCGAAGCCCTCTTCGGCGCGCCGCTCGATCACGTTGCCGGCGGAGAATGAAAGCCGCGACTCCTGCTCGCCGGCCCCGAGGCAACCGGTTGGCGTGCCGCAGTAATTCGTTCCCATATCCGTCAGACCTGCTACCAGAAGCAGCACTGCAAAGGTGCCATCTGCCATCTTGACCTCCAACTGTCTTTGCCGACCTGCATGGCGCAGATCGGGCGCCAAGTCCAGCACGGGCCGCTGGCGGCGCGCGACGTTGGGAGGGGGACAGGCGCTTAGCCGTCCTGCGCCGCAAGGTCGAGATAGACGCCGTTGGTCCAGCCGAAGCCGTCCTGCAGCTCGTATTCGCCGCCGCCACTGCGCGAGAGCGGGTCGAGCACGTTGTATTTCTCGACGAATTTTCCGGTCTCGCGGAACACCGTGTCACAGGTGGCAAGCCAGCGGGTGCGCAGGGTCTCGGCCAGCGCATCGAAGCCGTAGCGGCGCAGGCCCTGCACCGCGATCCATTGCAGCGGGGCCCAGCCGTTGGGGCTGTCCCATTGCTGGCCGCTCTCGATGTCGGTGGTCAGGAGCCCGCCGGCGCGCAGCAGGTGGCGCTCGGCCCAGTCCGCGGTGCGCGCGGCCTGATCGGGCGTCGCGGCACCGGCCCAAAGCGGGAAGAGCCCCGCCGCGCTGGTGATCGGGATGCGCCCGCCATCCTCGATCGAGAGGTCGAAGAAATAGCCGCGCTCGGGGTCGAAGAAGCGCTGCGAGATCGCTGCGCGCCGGGTTTCGGCCGCGGCGGCGTACTGCGCGGAGCGGTCTGGCGCAGCCAGTGCGGTCGCCTCGGCCAGCAGCTCTTCCATGCGCAGCATCAGGCAGTTGAGATCCACCGGCCAGATCCGCGTGGTGCGGATGGTGCCGAGATCCGTCGGATCGCTCAGCCAGCGCGAGGAGAAATCCCAACCGCTCTCGCAGGCGGCGCGCAGGTCGCGGAAAAATCCGGGATGGGCCTGCGCATGATTTTCCCAGTCGAGATCGGTGGCATACATCTCGATGCGCGGGCCATCGCCCGCATCCCAATAGCGCGCCAGACCTTCGTGGTTGCGCGGCGTCTCCATGAAGAAGCGGTACTCGGCCTCCATCGCTGGCAGGTAGCGCGCGAAAGCGCCCGCCGGATCGCCGGTGGCGCGGCCGAAATCGGCCACCATCGAGGAAAAGAACGGCGGCTGCGAGCGGGTCAGGAAATACGAACGAAAGCCGTTCGGGATGAAGCCGATCTCGTGCAGGGCATAGTCGAAATTGTCGAGCATGTCGCGCACCAGCGCGGTCCGTCCGCTGCGCAGCAGCCCCAGTTGGGTGAAGTAGCTGTCCCAGTAATAGGCCTCTTGAAAGCGCCCGCCGGCGATCACGTAGGGACGGGGCAGGGGCAACCGCGTCGACCGCTCTTCCGTATCGTCGGCGGGGCGGGTGAGATGCGGCCAGACCGCCTCGAGATGCTGCCGCGCGTCATGATCGGGATTGGTGTGGTAGGCGTCGCCGGGCGCTTGTGCCGGGACGAACCAGCGATCGTAGAAGGCCTGCAGATCGACATGACCCTCCAAGCGTGCCCTGTCGTAGGCCGCGCAGATCTCTTCCGCCGGCGCCCGCAGGATCGAATCCGAGATCGCCTTTTCATCGACCCACAAGCCCGAGCAATGCAGATCGACGAACAGGTCCTTCAGGCTCTGGTCGAGATATTCCATGCTGGGCCCTTCCCGGTCGCGTGCCTTTGTGCCTGTCTAGGCCAGCGGGCCGGAAAAGGACAATGGTGGGGCAGCAGAACACCCCGGTCTCAGAGCGCGCCTTCGTCGCCCATGAACATCACCGAGGGGTTCGATCCGTCACTCGAGACGAGACAGCGCCACGGCGCACCGTTGGCGCCGACGCGCAGGTAGACGGCGGTCGCAGCCTCGGAGAACTCCGAGCCCACGGCGGTCACGACGCCCTCGGTCATCGATTCGAGCTCGGCCCGGCAGGCGCTGATCGCTTCGTTGCTGACCGAGCCGTCGAAGGTGGTGATGAAGGGCGGACCCGCTGGCGAGGCCTCCATCGGCGCGCTCGTCACGCTGCCGCTGTCCTCGACGCATCCCGCGAGCAGCGCGAGTGCTGTCAGCGCCGCGATGAGGCTGAATGTCTTCGACATGTTGGTGGTCCTCCGCTTGTGGTTCACGTGTCGTGGGGCCTCCGTCGCGGCGCTCAGTTCGCCAGCAGGGCGGCATCGAAGCCGCCGTTGCGCCACTTGGTGAGCGCGGCGGTGAAGTTCGGCCCCGGCAGCCCGTCGATGGCGCTGGCGTAGAAGCCCGCCTGCGCCAGCCGCGCTTGCACCGCCGAAAGTGTCTCGCGGGTCCAGTCCGCGCTGTTGCGGGTGAGCTGGGTCAGCACGGTGCCGTCATCCTCGGCCACCCCGCGCAATAGGGCGTCGGCGGCGGCATTCGGATCGCGCGCCACGCCGCGCCCCTCGTCGAGCAGGATGGCGGCGGCGAGATAGCCTTGCGCCTCGCCGTCGCGGGCGGCGCGGCGGAAATAGTCGAGCGCCTCGGCCGGATCGCCAAGCGCGCCGTCCTGAGCCAGCACCCCGAGGTTGAAGGCCGCCTTGGGCGCGCCCTCGGCCGCGGCGCGCTTCAGGAGTGCGATGGCGCGGTCGGCGTCCTGCGGCAGCAGCTTGCCCTCGAAGAGGGTGATCGCGAGGTTGATCATCGCGTCCTGGCTGCCGCCCTCGGCGGCACGTTCGTAGAGCCGCATCGCACCGGGGATGTCCTGCGCCATGCCGGTGCCGTTTTCCTTCAGCTGCGCGAGGCTGACCATGGCCCGCAGGTCGCCGCGCTCGGCGGCGCTGAGATAGAGGTCGATGGCGCGCGACAGGTCGCCCGAGGCAGCGGTGGCACGGGCCAGCAGCGCCACGTAATGGCTGAGCTCCGGCGACTGGATCGCCGCCGCCGAGCAGGCCCGGATCGCCGCCACCGCGTTCTGTTGCAGGCGCGCGAAGGGCACGCCGGGATTGCCCGCAGTGGCGTCGCGCGGGTGGGTGGCAAGGCGCTCGCAGAGGGCGCCGTCGGAGGCGCTCTCGAGCGGCGGAAGAAGTGCGATCAGCCGCTGCGCCTCGGCGTGATGGGCGCCCTCGGGGTAGCGCTCGAGATACACCTCGAGCAGAGGGCGCAGGCGGCTGCGCCGGGCCAGCGCCCAGAACTTCTCTTCCTGTTCGCCCGACGCATCGGCCAGCCCAAGCGCCCGGGTGCTGAGGCCGGTATCGAGAAAGGCCAGCGCCTCTTCGGCATGGGCACCCTGCGGGTAGGTCTCGAGATAGAGCCGCAGGAGGTCGGGATCCTTGGCCCCGGTGGCCACCTGGTAGAACAAAGCCTCCTCGGACACCGTCACCGGGCTCTCGTCGAACATGAAGCTGCGGGTGAGCGACGAGTTCTCCCAAGGGATCTGCCGTCCGCCAGTGGCCGCCAGGACGTCGCGCCGCACCGAGATCATCAGCTCCGAGATGTCCTGCCCGGGGGTGTAGAGGTGGTGCAGCATGGCCTCGGTGAAGAAGCTGTTCCGTCCGGTGCCGTCATAGGCCACGTTGTCGGGCTGGGTGGCATAGGCGAACAGGAAGTTCGCGTCCGTCCCCACCCGCGCCAGCCCGTCTCCCACCCCCGGCGCATCCTCGAGCACCTGCCCGAACGGATTGTCACGGCAAGCGTCGAGGAAGATCAGCTTCATCCCCGGAGAGGCCTCCATCGCGCGCAGCACCTCGTTGATCGCCACGGTCTCCTCGGGAATGCCCGTGACGGTGTTGAGCGCGGCGTCGGTGGGCAGGAGGTAGTTGCGCCCGTCGACCTGGAAGGCGTGGCCGGCATAGTAGAACAGAACCACGTCGGCGCGCGCTGCGGCGGCGGCGAAATCGCGGGTGGTCTGGCGCATGCCCGCCTTGGTGAGGTTGCGACCGGTATGCACCTCGAACCCCAGCCCCTCGAGGGCCACCGAGATGTCGAGCGCGTCGTTTTGAGGGTTCTCGAGCCTGCCCACCGCCTCGTATTCGGAGTTGCCGACCACCAGCGCGACGCGGGTGTCGGCCAGGGCCGGTGCGGCAGCGAGGAAGAGCGCCGTGCAGAGCATTGCCAGCTGTCGTCCGGGGCGGGCCATGGCTCAGAGCCCCACCGCCCGCGACAACTCGATGCCGACGCTTTCGACGGCGGTCGAGATGCGGGTGATCGTTTCGGTCTGCACGCTGGCAAGCTCGGGATCGTCGGCCCTGACAAAGGCGATGGCCTTGCGGATCTCGTTCGCCGCGGTGTCGATTTCGGCGCGCGACTCGTTGATCGCGTCGCGGCGGATGGCCTCGCGCTCGGCTTCGGTGGTGGCTTGGGCCAGTCGGCTCTCGGCACGGGCGCGGGCGCCGTCGATGCCGCGCCGCGCGTCCTGCACGATGCGCGCCACGTCCTGCATCCCCGGGGGCAGATCGCTGGCGATCTCGTCGAGCTCGTTGGCAAAGTCGTTCAGCGCGTCCGACAGGCAGGCGAGGTAGCGGCTCACGTCGGCACTGCTCTGGGCGCAGGCATCGGCGGCGACCTCGAGGGTCGTGGCGATCGGTTCGACCGCCGCAAGCGTGCGTCGGGCGTCATCCACGCTGGTCGAGGGGCCCGGCACCGCGAGCGTGGTGCTGTCGGGCTCGGTCGAGAGCGCGAGCTGGATCGTGTCGGTCGGGTTCGGCTGATCGAAAGCCACTGGCAGGGTCGGCAGCGGCACGATCTCCTCGGTCCCGGCTTCGACCGTCATCGTGCCGTCGACAAGGGTGATGTCATAGTTCGACAGACCGGTGCCTTCCGGGCTGGAGATTGCGATCAGGTAGGGCCCGTCCTCGGCGCTGGCCTCCGCGTCCGCGCCGTCGCTCGACAGGCTGGCGCTGTCGACGCTGTCGCTGAACAGAAGCCCGGAGGTGGTGACCTCGGTCCCGGCGAAGGTGAAGGCCTCGCCATAGGTCTTCACCTGGTCGTCCGCGGTGATGGTGAGCGCCGCCGGATCGACGGTCATCGCGCCATCGACATAGGCGATGGTGTAGTTCGTCAGCCCGGATCCGGACGCGTTGCTTGCGGTGATCGCGTAGGGCGATCCGTCGACGGTGGCGGTGTCCGCCGCGCCGAGGCTGGCGAGATCGACGCTGTCGACACTGTCCTCGAACAGCAGCCCGGAGGTGGTGACCTCGGTGCCGGCGAAGGTGAAGGCCTCACCATAGGTCTTCACTTGGTCGTCCGCGGTGATGGTGAGCGCCG
>Ga0115012_10000267_pt1 | contig 30252 bp, 15 predicted proteins | sample TroAtlMetagenome_FD_88706 | JGI IMG/M metagenome (GOLD analysis project Ga0115012, IMG submission 88706) | Marine eukaryotic phytoplankton communities from Atlantic Ocean - Tropical Atlantic ANT10 Metagenome | ecosystem: Environmental > Aquatic > Marine > Oceanic | place: Tropical Atlantic...
GCAGAGCTCTTCTCTCTGCTTGTGTCTGCCCCCTGCTCCTCATCTGCGGTCAGGCTTCTGCCCAAAACATACTAGCAGACTCCGCCGCAGAGTTCTCAGGAATCCAAGGTCAGGAAGATTGGTATTACGGGTACCGCAATCTTACCCTCGACGGCGGCGGTAATGATTACGACCCGGAAGCCGACTTCATTGCCTTCCCAGTAGATGGCACAAACTTCGGTTCTGACACGAACGCTTGGAATGGTACGATCTACGACTTTTTTGACGCTGGTGGAAATACCACCAATCCTCCTTGGACGACTCTTGGCGTTGAAAGCTCCCATCCAAACGGCACCAATCAGGCCGAAGTCCACTGGACGGTGCGCCGATGGACGGCCACAGAGAACGATCTGACCGATCCAACTCCCCTGCAGGTCGAGTGGTTCATTTCCAAGACTGCAGGTAACCCCAACGGACAAGGAGTCACCGCCCAGATCCATCTTAACGGAACCATGGTCGGCAAAACCACTATCGCCGGAGATGATACCACGGGCATTACAAAGACCGTATTTGTGACAGCCGATGCAGGTGACCACATTGACTTGGTCCACACGTCCGAAGGACCAGGAGGAAACACCGCGGACGGAAGTGACAGCTCCCTTCTCTCGATGATTATCTCCACTATTGTTGATAGTGACGGCGACCAATTACCCGACGCGTGGGAAGAAACGTGGGCTCCCGGGGACCTGACCGTGCTGTCGAGTGGGGCGGATTTCGATTCGGATGGCCTCTCCGACGAGGAAGAGTTTGCTAATGGAACCAATCCTGGGAATGCAGATACTGACGGCGATGGCTACCCGGACGCCGAGGAGATCGATGGCGGTAGTAGCCCCAGTAACGCCTTGTCCCTGCCGCAGGGAGCCGGGCTTGCTGATTCCCGTGAGCAATTCAGCGACGTCCAAGGAGCAGAAGGATGGATTTCAGGATATCGCAACTATTCTATCGACGGAGGTGGCGTCAATTATGATCCCAATAGTGGGTTCATCCAGTTTCCTGCCGAGGCATGGAGGGAAGATCAGAACCAGTGGCGCCTTGCCCCAGGAGGAGCACCTTGGACTACTCTCGGAGCAGAAAACACCCACCCCAATGGCACAAATAGTGCTCCCAATGAAGAGCACTGGACCATCAGGCGCTGGGTCGCCTCGGTAGATAGCCCCACTGACGTGAGAGTCTATTGGAGACACAGGGCAGCGAATACTGCGGGAGACGGCACCACAGGAGCGATCCATCTCAACGGGGAGCGCGTTGACTCCATTGCTGTTTCTGATGGCGTGGGCGATACCCGATCCTATTACCTTACCATCAACAATGGAGATATCATCGACCAGATAGTGACCCCGGTGGGAGTCAGTGGCAGCCGAATTGATGGGAGCGATGGTTCCGCCAACTGGATGCGCATCGACACGAAGATCCCGGCTGCTCCAGTTCAGCCCAATGGTAAATATTTCATCCCCATGGATGCCCTGGACTCAGATGGTGACTCGATCCCCGATTTCATTGAAACAGATCTTCTCGGCGAAGACCTGACCCAGTTAGCCGCAGGATCAGACTGGGATGCCGATGGGGCAGCGGATGAAATCGAGGTCGCCAGCGGATCGAATCCAACCATCGGCGACACCGACGGAGATGGAGTCGACGATGGAGCGGAAATTGAGACCTTTGAAACTGACCCCTGTAACCCTGACAGTGACGGAGATGGACTGAATGATGGTGACGAGGTATTTGGAGTGCCTGCGACAGATCCCAACAACGCGGATTCCGACGGGGATGGCTTTAGTGACAGCCAAGAGCTGCAAGCAGGTAGCGATCCCAATAGTCAGGGAGACACCCCACTTTCCGGAACTCTCGCAGACTCCGTTTTGAGCTTTTCTGAAACCCAAGGAGAGGATGGATGGGAATCCGGCTACCGGAATGTCAGCCTCGATGGTGGCGGAATCGATTATGACCACGTCGCAGATTTTGTCCCCTTCCCTGCCGAAAGCTGGAGAGGCACAGGATGGCGTCTGGCTCCCGGCGGAGCCCCTTGGACCCTGTTGGAAGCCGAAAACAGCCATCCGAATGGTACAAATAGCGCACCGAACGAGGAACATTGGACCGTTCGAAGATGGACGGCAGAGGGCTTGGACGGTGAGTCTGCCGTAAGGATCAGTTGGTCAACCCGTAAAGTGAACCCCAATGGCGACGGAGTCACCGGGGCGGTGCACCTGAACGGAGAGCGGCTTGATAGTGCTGTTGTCAGCGACACCACGGGCGTCAACCGGATTTACTACGCCAATATTTCTAATGGTGACGTGCTCGATCTCATTCTCAGCCCTCAGGGTCAGACCAGCGCCGTTGATGGAAGCGATGGCTCAGCCAATTCGATGAGGATCGATAACCGGATTCCCGCTGTTGCCGTACAGCCCGATGGCAGCCTTTTCATTCCTGCCAACGCTCCCGATACGGATGAGGATGGAATTTTTGACCTGTGGGAAGAGGTCTACTTTCCCGGTGATCTCGATCAGCTTTCTGCAGGAAGCGACTACGACTCCGATGGACTTCCCGACGAGGAGGAGTTTCTCGCGGGGACAAATCCCACCCTTGCCGATACGGATGCCGATGGTCTAGCAGATGGAGCGGAGGCAGTCGCTGGGACTGACCCTCGCAATTCTGATACAGATAATGATTCCTTTGGCGATTTTCATGAGGTCGCCACCGGATTTGATCCCCTGGATGGGTTTTCGAATGTTGCTGAAAACTTCACCGCAATCGCAGATTCGCAATTCGACTTCCCGTTCAGCGACGACCCTCAGGGAGAATATGGATGGACTCATGGTTATTACGATATCAGCGCGGACGGGGAGCCTCCCGCCAACTCAAACTTCATCCTCTTCCCTTCCGACGGAACGCCCTTCCTAAGTGAGGAAAACTTCTGGGATGGATTCGCCTTTGATTGGAGTGACGCGTCCGGGACTGCAATTAATCCTCCCTGGACCGCGTTAGGGGCCCTCGACGGACACCCAAGTGGTGACAACAATGGCGTAGTTCATTGGGCTACACGTCGGTGGGAAGTGGATCAGGATGCCGAGCTTGCTCTTCATTACTCGGTCCAGAAGGTGAGTGCCGGAGGCAACGGGGTAACGGCTGTTCTTCTGCACAATGGGCAACCGCTGCACAGCACAACGATTGCGGGAGACGACACCTTGGGGCAGACGGCATGGTCATTTGTCGATGCGAGAGCCGGAGACTACATTGAACTAGCCTTGAGCCCGCGCGGTGTTGACGGAAGCGACAACGACGGATCCGACGGTTCCAACTTCTACCTGATTATCGATCCGACCATTCCAGAAAACCCGCTGCAACCCGATGGACGCCCTTTCTCTCCAGGTGAGGTGTCGGATTTGCGCCTGATCGATTTTTCTTACCAGGAGGGCAATGTTACCCTGCGGTGGACATCCAATCAGGGACAGGAGTACCAGGCCCAACAGTCCAGCGACCTCCAGAACTGGACTAACATTGGAGCGACCGCTACCGGAGCCGCCGGAGGAGAAACGGAGATTATGATTCCTGATGCCCCGGCATCCGCACGCTATTACCGCCTCCTGCAGCTTGAACCCTGATATGCCCGCCGGCCGGAACGGAAATAGAGTTCCATAATTCAAGGACCAGAGGGACTGATTCTACCTAATGTGAGGGAGGTCGGCGTCAAGCCGGCCTCTTTCTGTCATTGCCTTTACCTCAACCCTGAGTGACGATCATACAGGGTAACCCCTCCCCATTTTATGACACCCCTTAACCGCTTCGTGGCACCCGCGGTTGCCGTAGCCATCATCGCCACTACCGCCCTTCCCTCCTTCTCCCAGTCTCTCGTAATTGCCGAATTCATGGCATCTAACCAGAGCAGCATCCGTGATGAGGATGGCGACTATGAAGACTGGATCGAGCTTCTCAATCAGAGCACTGTCGCGGTTAATCTGGAGGGCTGGTTCCTCACTGACAACGCAACAAACCTGAATAAATGGGCCTTTCCTGATCTCACCCTGAATCCAAATGAGCGACTCCTCGTCTTTGCCTCGGCAAAGGATCGGCAGGATCCGGATAGCACCCTGCACACAAACTTCAAGCTCGCCAGCGAAGGAGAGTATCTCGCGATCGTCCGGCCAGATGGGCTGACTGTGGAGCAGCACTTCTCCCCATCCTTTCCTCTGCAGGCTCAGGATATATCCTATGGTCTTCAGCAGATAACCTCGGCGACTACCCTCATCGGCCCTGGTACGGCGATCAGATACCAGATCCCCTCCAACGGAGAGGGTGATGTTCTCGAGGGAACCAATGCGGACTCGTGGATCGCAACCGAGTTTCCTGATAGCCAATGGAGTGCCGGTAGTGCGGCAATCGGATATGCCACGGGCAGCCCCGATGCCTACGATCTGCTGATTGAAACTGACGTCGAGGAGCAGATGTTCAGCGAAGCAACCTCCGTTTACATTCGGATCCCCTTCACTGCCCCAGATCCATCTTCTCTGTCTGCCCTGAATCTTAAAATGAAGTGGGATGATGGATTCGTTGCCTACCTCAACGGAAATCCCCTTCCGATTGCAGAGGAAAACGCACCGTCAACCGACGAACTGAACTACCAATCGAGCGCGACGGCCAGCCATAGTGATAGTCAGGCCGTGGTGTATGATAATTATGATATTTCTCCCTCTCTCCTGTCGTTGGGGGAAAATGTTCTCTGTATACACGGGCTCAACGTTTCCACGGGAAGCTCGGACTTCCTGATCGTTCCAGAACTCGAGGCCCTTAGCTCAAGCGGGACAAGCACCCCTGCCTACTTCGCTGTCCCAAGCCCCAACGCGCCAAACAATACTGGAAATTCCTCAGTGGGCCCGCTAATCCGGAATGTCACCAGAAATATTCCTCCGATTACCCTCGCTACGGCCACACCCCCGGTGGCGGCTGACTCGGCTGAAGAATTCTCGGGCAATCAGGGCGCGCTGGGCTGGTTTTACGGCTATCAGGAGGGCGCAGGGCCTTATGACCCGGATACGAGCTTCATTCCCTTCGCAGGTGGCGAACAAGGAGGGCCTTGGAACGGCACAACGCAGGAGTGGTCCGGAAGTGCCTGGGATGCCAACACCTCGGCTTCCTCACCATGGACTTCTCTGGAAGCCACCAGTATGCACCCTAATGACTCTAATCCAGGTCCCGAGCAGTATCCGATTCGAAGGTGGGTCTCTGACACCTCTGGTCTGCACACCATCGCAGGAACCTTTCATAACCTCAGTGCCTCTGGGGATGGCACAACTGGACGAGTTTTCCATGAAGGGAATGAAATCTTCTCCCAGCTCACAGATGGGGGGCCGGTCGATTTCTCAATCATAAGAAATCTGAATGAGGGAGACCGTCTGGATTTCCTCGTCGACAGTGGCCCCTTTGATCAGGATGGGTCAGACGGCACCGACCAGACTGTCACCATCTACGAAGGATCTTTCGGCACGACAAGTGTGGTCATCGAGGCAGAGGTCCTTCCGACCATGCACCCGGTCGAAACCGTGAGCCTGATCTGGCGGGTCATGTATGATCAGGAAACTACTTCTCCCATGCTGGATGATGGGCGCGGGGGTGACGCCTTCGCTGGTGATGGAATCTACACCGCCACGATTTCAACTACCGATCTCAGCCGGGGAGAAATGCTGCGCTGGAAAGTGCTGGCCACGGACACAGCGGGCGTTACCGCCAGGCAACCCCAGTTCCCTGACCCAAGAGACTCGCCGGAATACTTCGGAACGATTGCTGCGGATGCCTCCGTGACAAATTCCAACCTTCCCATCTTCCACTGGTTTACCTCCAATCCCGGAGGGGCCAACACAACGAGCGGCTCCCGGGGATCGGTCTACTACCTCGGGGAATTCTACGATAACATCCAAGCAGATCGGCATGGCCAGTCGACGGGAGGATTCCCGAAGAAGAGCTACGATTTCGATTTCAATAAGAGCAACCGCTTTCTCTTTCAGGAAGGCGAAGGGCGGGTGAAAGACATCAACATGCTCACGAACTGGGCGGATAAGTCAAAAACACGGAATACCCTCGGCTACGAGATGGTCCGCCGCTCGGGAGAGCCCGCACACTTTGCTTTTCCGGTTCGGATCCAGCAAAACGGATCCTTCTTCAGTGTCGCGGACATGGTGGAAGATGGCGATGACCGGTATCTGGACCGAGTGGGACTGGACCCTGAAGGTGCCCTCTACAAGATGTACAACAGGCTCGATTCCTCAAGCAGTGGAATTAACAAGAAAACCAGGAAAAATGAGAATAATCGTGATCTTCAGGACCTCATAACCGGGCTCGGCCTGTCGGGAGAAGCCAGGCTTCGGTATGGCTACGACAATATCGATATCCCCGGAACCATCAACTACCTTGCAGCGCTCGATCTCACGAACAACAGAGATCATGGTCACAAGAATTACTACCTCTACCGGGATACTCTGGGGACTGGGGAGTGGCGGCCACTGGTTTGGGATATTGACCTTTGCTTGGGGCGCAACTGGGTCAGTGGACCAGCGTACTTTGATGATACCTTTACAAATAATAATCTACGGGCCGGAGCCTCAAACCGTCTTAAGACCTTTATCTTCAACGATACGACCCTGAACCAGATGTACTTGCGTCGAGTACGAACCCTGATGGATCAGCTCATTGGACCTGCTTCCTCTCCCGTCAGTTACCTCCCCGACAGAGTCGATGAGCTGACTGCTCTCATTGACCCCAACGATAATAACGCTCAGAGAGGAAACGATGATGCCGATCTCGATTACAGGAAATGGGGATCTTGGGGTAATCGCAATACCCTTCGGGAAGCGGCAAACCGAATCAAGATTGAGCACATTCCGGGGCGGCGCAATCAGCTCTACGGGCTGAGTGAGATTCCTGCCGAACAGCCGGAGACTCCGGTCATCAGGTTCGGAACCGTCGACTATAACCCAGCGGCAAGAGGCGCTTCACCCGACCAGAGTGGAGAATACTTCCTCCTCGTGAATCCCAACCGAACCGCAATCGACTGCTCAAATTGGGAGGTTTCAGGAGGCATCTCCTTTTCTTTCCCTGCAGGCACAGTCATACCCGCACGAGGGCGCCTTAACGTAGCGCGGGACGCCCGGGGATTTCGAGAGCGAAGCATCAGCCCCAAGGCGGGCGAGAGACGCTATCTCATCAGCGGCTATGATGGTCAGCTCTCCGCTCGAGGAGAGACCCTTACCCTTAAAAACGAAATGGGAGTAGTGATTGATACCCTTTCCTACCCAGGAAGCCCAACACCGGGACAGGACTTCCTGAGGATAACCGAAATCCTTTTTGCTCCTGCAGCGCCAACAGAACGTGAACTTGCAATCGACCCCACCCTCACGGCAGAGGACTTCGAATTCGTCGAGCTGACAAATACAGGATCCACTCCTCTGGATATCAGTGGAGCCAGTTTCGTGGAGGGAATCTCACTGTCCTTTCCACCGCAGACCATCCTCGCAGCGGGCCAGCATATTCTGGTGGTAGCAAACCTGACCGCCTTTAATTTACGATATCAAGGGACAGATAATGTCGCCGGGGAATACACAGGCAAACTCAGTAATGATGGAGAGCAGCTCCAGATTCTGGATGCGGAGGGCGAGAACATCCTCGAATTCAGCTACAACGATGCATGGTATGATGCCACCGACGACGCAGGGCATTCGCTCGTCGCGCGCAATCCAGCCACCACTCCGATCACTGACTTCGATCGCCCCGCCAATTGGGGTGTCAGCCTTGAGCAGGGAGGAGATCCCGGCATTTCCTCTTCATTCTTTGCCGTCACTTTCTCCTCGTGGAAGTACCAGAATTTTTCCGAGGAGTCCGTTTCTGACCCCACGATCACTGGAGGGTCGGTGGATCTTGATGCAGATACCCTGAATACCGTGATGGAGTATGGGTTTGGTCGCAACCCGACCACCAGTGATGCCGGCAATAATTACCGCGCCTCATTGGTAGAGTACGACGGCGCGGACTATCTGGCCCTCTCCTTTCGAAGGCAGAAGGGCGCTCTTGATCTCTCCTACGAAGTTCAATTCTCAAACGATCTGATAAGCTGGATCCCCTCAGAAGAAACTGTTGGCGAACCTCGAGATAATGGTGATGGAACAGAAACTGTTACCATCCGGGACCAGATTCCTGCTTCCAGGAACTCGACCCGATACACTCGCGTAAGGATTGCGATCGGACAGTAGTCCGATCCGCTTTCCTCCCATATTCCTCCATATTTTGGCGGAATCTCCTAAACCTCATTGGATTAGCTTCGGCAGATAGTTGACGGAAGGTTCTCCTTGCTGGAAAGTTCTCTTCACCAATGCTTTCCTCCTCTCGCTTGGCCAGTCTGCTCTTCCTGACAATGCTTTCCTCGGCCTGTCAACAGAAGAAAGAAGAGCCGCCACGTCCAGACCCTGCTTGGAACGGATCCCGGTCAGCGCCGGAAACAATTAATACAGATTCTGACCCAACGCTCTCGGAGTGGGAGACCGAGGTTTTTGCCTCCGCGACCGGGCTCCAGCTGAAAGAAATCAAGGACTTTCTCCGTGCCAAGATTACAACTCCCCCAGCGGGAACGTGCCACCCCCTGAGCGGATTCCTCATGAACTCTCTTCCTGCTGGCGAAGCCTTTCATGTCCAACGGGCCAGCAATACCGAGGGCGAGCCAATGGATCTTTCTGTCGCTCTCCAAGATCTCCGCGGTAAGTTCAGCAACGATAAGGCGGCAATGGCCGAAATTAAAGTCGTCAAAGTCGACCTCTCTGGAGAAACAGCAACCACTGCACTCAATGTTCAGATTGCCGATTCAAGACTGCAGATCAATGCCAGATGGATCGCCCAGTGGACCAAGGATGACCCTCCTGCCCTTCTGGATCTGAAAGTCACAAGCCATGAGGAGTGCCTTCGGGGTAGTGGAGGAAGTTTGGCAGATTCCACAGGCACAGTACTTGCCTCCTTTGAGGAGAAGGCTCAGGTCGTCCATGGAATGGATCACTGGGTAGGCCGGATTGAGACTCTTCTTGGCATCGAAATTGGGGGCTGGCACGGACTCGCTGCCGCCGACATCAATAATGACGGACTTGATGACATCTACCTTTGCGACGGCGGCGGCCTCCCCAACAGGCTGTTCGTTCAGCAGCAGGATGGCACAGTTCTTGATCGATCCCGGGAATCTGGACTTGGACTTCTCGACCACAGCTTTGGATCACTGTTCGCCGACTTCGATAATGACGGGGATCAGGATGCAGCCATCGCAATGGCCTCAGGGGTTCTCATCCTTGAAAATGATGGAACGGGAACTTTTTCTCCAGTAACCGCAAAAAGCTTTCCTTCTGCAGTTCCATATTCTCTGGCGGCGGCGGATTATGACGAAGATGGAGATCTCGACCTCTTTGCCAGCTGCTACGTGCAACGAGCTGGAGCAAATCGCCACTCCTTTGTGGCAAGGCCACTACCCTACCATGATGCTACCAATGGAGGCCGCAACGAACTACTAAAGAACGAAGGAAGCCTGCGCTTCCGCAATGTGACCAAGGAAGCGGGTCTGCATCCCGGTAACAGCAAGTTCTCGTATTCCGCCAGCTGGGAGGACTACGACCAAGACGGGGATATGGACCTCTACGTCGCCAATGATTTTGGCGGGAATAACCTCTACCGCAATGCTCTCCGGGAATCTGGTAAACCCACTTTCACCGATGTAGCTGCCGAGGCCGGGGTGCGGGATGTCGCAGCCGGCATGTCTGCATGTTGGGGTGACTTTGACAACAACGGACTTGCCGACCTCTACGTCGGAAATATGTTCTCCTCGGCCGGTAACCGCATTGCTTTTCAGGAAAAGTTCAAGAGTGGGGGCAAAGCCGAAACCCGAGCGCTCTATCAGCGCCACGCAAGAGGAAATTCACTTTTCCAGAACCTTGGCCAGGGGCGCTTCAAGGATGTCAGCGTTTCCTCCGGCACCACCATGGGTCGATGGGCATGGAGTTCCCTCTTCGCTGACCTCGACAACAATGGATGGGAAGACCTCCTCGTAACCAACGGATTCATCACTCAGAGAGACCCGGATGACTTGTGAAGTTTCTACTGGCGGCAGGTCGTGTCGCAAGCACCAGAGACAAGTAGTCCAGACGAGGGAACCAAGGGCTACCTTCGAGCTTTCAGCGATCTCGCCCAACGCATTCGGGATGGCTCCTCCTTCAGCGGGAGGGAGCGGCATTGTGCCTTCCTGAACACCGGGCAGGGTGACTTCGCCGACATCTCAACACTCAGTGGGTTTGGAATGCCCTCGGATGGAAGAGGCCTTGCACTTACGGATTGGGACCACGATGGAGATCTGGATCTCTGGTTCTCCAACCGCTCCGCTCCTCGTCTACAGTTCCTTCAGAACAAGATTCCTCCGGAGAGCTCCCGCTGGATTTCCTTCAGACTGACGGGCAACCCGGCAAGCAAATGTTCCCGGGATGCCATTGGGTCGCAGGTCGAACTCATATTCTCTGACGCTACCCAGCGCCGGGTAAAGACCCTCCACGCTGGTAATGGCCTGATGAGCCAATCGAGTAAGTGGATTCACTTTGGCCTTGGAGCCGCGGACAAGCGTCTTGTGGCGGCAAAGGTCCGCTGGGCGGGCGGGGCGGAAGAAGAATTTAAAGGAATCGAGGAAGGGAAACGCTGGATCCTGACGCAGGGGCGTGGGCAAGCGATAGAGGCAGGCAAGAGAGAGTCCATCAGTCTTCCGGCTAAGCCAATCAGCCTCCCCGAAGCGACGGAGGTCGCTCGCATCCGGCTCTCGCAACCTCTCAAGATTCCCGAGCTCAGCTACCAGGATTTCTCGGGCAAGGTACAAAGCATTACTCGACTGACTGCAAGCACGGCGGTTCTCATTAATCTCTGGGCGAGTTGGTGCACCCCTTGCGCTTCCGAACTGGAGGCATTTGAGAGCTCTCGTAGCTTGCTCGAATCCAAAGGTATCAGGGTTATCGCCCTGAACGTCGACCACCTCAATCCAGATGAACAGATTACTCCGAGGGATGCCGCACGAGCTCTGGAGAAATTTGGTTTTCGAGGTGCCGGAGGGATGGCGGATGAACGACTCCTCTCGCTGCTTCAGCAATCGATTCTAGCGACTGTCTACCGTCATCATCAGATGCCGGTCCCAGTCAGCTTTCTGATCGACCGGGGAGGGTGGCTCAGCGCGATCTATAAAGGTCCGGTAGAGGTATCACGCATCATGTCGGACCTTGAGAAGCTTGGAAGGAACCCTCAGTCCGCGCTTGAGGCTGCCGTTCCCTTCGAGGGAGCATGGGCCACAAAATATTTTCCTGCGGATCCCGTGGCACTTTCGAGGGCCTCCATGGAAGGCGCCTATCTCGAAGAGGCCCGTGCCTCCCTGCTCAGCTTTCTGGAGACGCACGAGGCCCCTCCCGGAAACCCCGGTATTCCGGCAGAACAAAAACGAAACATGCAGCTCGGAGCCGTGCATTTCCAGTTTGGCGAAATTTTTCTTCGGGAAAATCGAGAAGCGGAAGCTCTGTCCTCTTTTCTCACAAGCCTGAACTACACGCCAAAGCAGATTCCGGCCCTGAACAGAGTTTCGTGGCTCTTGGCCACCGCCGGCAACTCCTCTGTAAGGAATGGAGCGGAGTCCCTCCGTTACGCAAAATTCATGATGCAGGCTCCGGGCGCTACCGATGACCCAGCTCTTCTCTCTACCCTCGCAGCCGCTCACGCCGCTGCGAACCAGTTTCCTGCAGCAATTCAGACAACCTTGAAAGTCATTGCGCTTCTGGAGGCCGGCCAGCGGCCAGACAAACAGAAGGAGCAACAGGAACGCCTGAAACTCTACCGACAGGGGAAAGCGCTTTCTTCCCCACTGGGTCGAACTACTCCATGAGAGTGAGGAAGAGGGCCGTATTTCTCCTTTGACCAGAAGTGAGGAGGAGAGGAGGATCTCACCATGGTTTTCCGTCAGGCATGTCTCACCCTTCTCCATCTCGCGGCTCTCTGCATCCTCTCCAACGCGACTGAAAACTGGGACCAGTTCCGAGGTCCCGGCGAGGATGGGCGGGCCGAAAATGCTGGATTACCAACGGTATGGGATGAGGGGCGGAATGTCGCTTGGAAAACCCCCTTGCAGGGCAAGGCCTGGTCTTCTCCCGTGGTCTGGGGTGACCGAGTCTGGGTTACAAATGCTAATGCCGAGGGCACGAAACTTTCGGTTCTCTGTCTCGACAAATCCAATGGCAAGGTTCTCTACGATAAGCTGCTTTGGACGGTGGAAAAACCACAGTTCTGTCACGCCTTTAACTCTTACGCCTCACCTACTCCAGCGCTTGAAGACGGATTAGTATACCTGACTTTCGGCTCTCCCTATACAGCGTGCCTCAGGGCTTCCGATGGTGAGGTTGTCTGGAAACGTACTGACTTTACCTGCGATCATTTCCGGGGCGCCGGCTCTTCTCCAATCCTCCATGGTGATTCTCTTATCCTCAACTTCGACGGTGCTGATCATCAATTTGTTGTGGCACTCGATAAGCTGACGGGGAAGACCCTTTGGAAAACGCCTCGGAGCGTCGATTACCGCGATCTCGACGCCAGTGGAAAACCGAAGAGAGACGGCGATATGCGCAAGGCCTATGGCACTCCGATAATGGTCAAAACCCCCGACGGAAAGTCCGTCCTCGTCAGTGCAGGAGCAATGGCTCTGTATGGATATAATCCAACTACTGGAAAGGAGCTCTGGCGGGTGGAGACGATTGGAACTCATTCCACCTCCTGCAGACCGGTCACAGGCCTTGGGATGGTCTACACCACAATGGGCTTCAGTAAGGGCATTCTCCTCGCCGTTCGTCCAGATGGAGAGGGTCACGTTACCGAGAGTCACGTGGCTTGGCGATATACGAAGGCGGCACCGAAAAAGCCATCCATCCTTATCAGGGGCGACCTTCTTTTCATGGTCGATGATGGGGGAGTCGCCGCTTGTCTCGATGCCCGGACGGGCACCGAAATATGGAAGAAGCGGATTGGGGGAAACTTCTCCGCCTCTCCCATTATAGCCGGCGGGATGATCTACCTGTTCGACGAAAACGGGAAGGGCACTGTTCTTGCCGCTGAGCGTAATTTCAAAGTCATCTCAACGAACGAACTGGAAGCTGGATGCATGGGGTCTCCCGCAGTTTCCGGGGATATGCTCATCGTGAGAACCAAAAAGGCACTCTATGGCCTGCGCAACCAGTGAGCAGGTCCGGCATTATTTCCCGAAAGCGTAAAGATGGTTCTGGGTCTGGACATATAAGGTCCCATTGGCCGCCACCAAACTGGAATAAATAGGGCCCGAGAACTCAGCAGCCCCCAACTCTTCAAGATTACGTCCCTCTTTCAGGATAATCACTTCCCCATCTTCTGTCCCAATATAGATCCGGCCGTCTGCCACCAGAGTAGACCCCCAGATTCGGCTTAGCGTATCGTGAACCCAAAGCGCCTTACCAGAGCCGGCATCAACACAATGAATCTGACCAGTGAAATCCGCAATGTAAACGAGGCCATCCTTCACGGAGGGAGTTGAGAGAGAGCGGTTAATCTTCTTGTAGGTCCAATCCGGCTTTCCGGTTTCTGCATCTACACAACTGAGCATCCCCACTCCATCTCCATTTTCCGGGTCCTGCCCCACCGTCACGAACACCTTCCCCTTATGATAAACCGGGGTTCCCACAATTTCACTCGGCCCCCGGTATGACGGGTAGTCCCGGGGCTTACCGTCCTCATCAATTCGATATTCCGGAGGATTGGCATCTACCCGCCAATCCTCCTGCAGGACAGGGCTGCCTTCATCCGACTTCTTTCCGGCAGGATCAAATGCATGCAGGAAGCCATCTCCACCTCCGAAGAATATCGCAGGGCGACCACGCCGTTCCCCAATGCAGGGTGAAGACCAATTGCAATGCATTGTTGCCGCCGAGATGCCAGCCTGCTCGATGCCCTCGAGCTTTCCGGTCATTGCATTCAACGTGATCAAGGCAGGCGCCTTCGGGGAAGGGATATGATCATGCTCTTCATTGATTCCATTCGAAGTTGTCGCCACAATCTTTCCCTCCACCAAGGCAACGGAGCTACTCGTGATATTATGTGGAACAACTCCAAGCTCCCTGATCATGTCATAGGTCCATAAAATATCGGCATCCGTAGGCCCCACATCAGCTCCCTTCTTACCTGGCCCCGCCATATATTGACCCTCGCTCTGAATGCCCTGATTTCCATTGGCCAGCCCCTTCAGGTCGAGACAAGCGACCTCTCCCCGATTGGTCATGACATACCCCCGCTCTCCTTCAATCAGCGTGGACGAGCAGATCCCAAGGTATTCCCAGTCTACCTCATCCCCGCCCGGAAGCTTAGGTGCGGTCAGCTGCCAGAGAAACTCCCCGTCCTTTTCCCGGAAGGCCATCACTACTCCACGGTCCCCTGCAATGGATGGGTTTCTTGGCTTTTCGTTATTCGTTCCCACCAGAACCACTCCACTGCCCACAGTTGGCGTTCCATATGACTCTGAACCAAGGGCAACGACCCATTTGCACCCCTTGGCACTCGCAAGGTTAATCTCTCCTTCCCGGTCCTCCCTCTCCTCGCCTCCGGAAATCTCCAGTGGCAAATCCAGCTCAGGGGAAACCATATTCTTGTCTGGGCTCCCCCCCCACTGTGCCCACGGGACCGCAGGGCAATAATTGGCGCAGAGGAGAAAAAATCCGCTCACCATAAATTTAATGTTTCTCGAGGCCATGGCTGTAGTCTGGATAAGTTCAAACGGCCTTTCCACGCCTAAACTTGCAACACCGTAAAAACCTTCGGTATTCTAGCCGGATTTTTCCCCAATAGCATGACGGCTATAAGGAGCCAATATCGCTGGAATAGTAGAACCCCCGCGTAGAAAGCCTTCATCCCATACGAACAGGGCCTCTTCCTTATTCTGCCTCAAAAGCAGAATTCCCCGCATGGCGACGGGAGGACGGAGACGTCTCTCCTGAGAGTGCGGCGAAAATCTCCTTGGTTCCTTGCCGGGGCACAGGGAAGATTCCAAGGTGAGCAGAATTTTGATCCTGACCGGCATCCTCATGATTTCACTGGGATACGCTGATGAGGCCACGAAGAAGACTTGGAATCAGTTCCGGGGCCCAGATGGCTCCGGCGTCATGGAGGAGTCCAAACCCCCAGTCATGATTCAGCCTGGCGACTTGGCCTGGAAAGCAGCTCTACCGGCTGGTCTCTCGTCACCTGTCATTGCCGGAGACCGTATTTTTCTTACCGCTTTCGATGAAGGACGGCTCCTCACCATCGCCCTCGATCGTAGAAACGGCCAGGAACTCTGGCGTCGTGCGGCACCAGAAAAACCTCTCCAAAAGGTTCATAAGGCAAACACCCCTGCCTCTCCCTCTGCTCTTGTCGACAAAGAAAAAGTCTACGTCTATTTCGGATCTTATGGCCTGCTTGCCTACCAACACGACGGGACGGAGGTCTGGAAGAAACCCCTGCAGACCTCAAAAAGCCTTTATGGAGCCTCTACATCTCCGATTGCCTATAAAGACCTTCTGATTCTTGTTACAGATGATGATGCTAATCTCGAGAACAGTAGAGTGAGCCGTTCCCGGGTCCTCGCATTCAGCCGGGCTAACGGGAAACTGGTATGGGAAACCGCACGGCCTTTCCTGCGAAGTGGCTGGTCGACTCCGACAATCTGGAGACACAACGATGCTGACGAGCTTGTGGTCCTTGGGCATGGGCGGGTGGTTGGCTACAACCCCCTGACCGGTCAGGAAAAATGGTTCGCAAAAGGCTTTTCACGCGAGACCATCGCCATTCCGGTCCAGGGTAGAAACAGAATCTACATTTCTTCTGCGCAACTTGGTGGGGTATCCGACGCCGAGATCGACCCCAAGCCCTTCTGGGACTCCATGTTGAAATTCGACAAGAATAAGGATGGCAAAGTTGGCAGGGACGAGATTACCGAAAATTTCACGTGGCCTCTTCGACCTGAGCTCCCTCTAGGACACCCAGGATGGGGTATTCCTCTGCCCTCTGACCCGGCACGCCGGCGCGAGCGTCAACAGGGAATCTTCGGATGGGCCGACAAGAACCGAGACAACCTGTGGACGGAGCAGGAGTTGTCTGCCCATATCACGAACCGCCCGGGAAGGCCGATTCTCATGGCTATTACCCCGGGAGGACGGGGCGAGCTCGGGAAAGAACATATCGCCTGGGAACTCAACCGCAGTGTGCCAGAGATTCCCTCGCCTCTTTTCTATCGTGACCGGATCTACATGGTTCGAAATGGGGGAACACTTGCAGCGGTAGACCCAGAGACAGGTAAACTCAGCTACCGTGGACGTCTTGGAGGAACAGGACAATATAGTGCATCCCCAGTTGCGGCTAATGGACATCTCTACCTGCTCTCCGACCAGGGAACTCTCTCCGTGGTGAAAGCTGGCAGCAAGTTCGAGATGACACATCGTTTTCAGCTGCCTGAGTCCGCATCCGTTTCCCCGGCTCTGGACCATGATACGCTTTATATCCGCGGAACTGCCCATCTCTGGGCCTACCGCCGCCGATAAGGCTGCCCGGGACCTACCCCGTATTTTAATCCAGCGGATCCAATTCAAAGAGCCCTCCGGCCGATTGCGCCGATTGGAAAATTCTTTCGATTTCCTCCGGCAACAGGGCCCGACACCAAAGCGCAACGTCATCAATCTTGCCAGAATGATGCTGTTGATCATCAGAGTTACGCCCGATGCAAAGCCCCGAGGAAGCTCCGATAGTCTTCCCGTCAAGCAGGGCCGCAGCAACCTTCTCAGCTGCCAAAGCTCCGTCGATGAATACCTGAATCCTGCTGCTATCTCGTTCAACAACCACCGCCACGTGGTGCCACTCACCATTCACGAGGCTTTCGTATTTGGCCGTAAGGTCCGAGCCAGAATCACCATCACTAACGCGAAAGGTCAGCCCCGTGCCATCCTTCTGAAGCCAGAGCGCCCAGCCCGCCTTCTGATCCGAACCGGCACCCGCAGAGATCAACCGCCTTGCATGGCCGTCAGTGGAACCGGGATTCCTCGTGAACCAAAGACTCGCAGTAAAGGACTGGTCCGCGATCGCGAACTCATTCTTACTTCCGATATCAAGGCTGCCTCCACCAAAGTCATAGGCCTCCCCGAATCTGCCCTCTTCTACCACCTTCACCTCTCCCTTGATCATGGCGTCTTCGATCGGCAACTCATGTTTGCTTGGCACCCTTGTAACCGACTCCTCGGGCAATTCATCGTCTTTGCGTAAGCCAACGAGCTGAGCAAGAATGAGCATATCGGTGCTCGCACAACCGGTATTTGTTGCATTGGGCTTACTCTTCTCCCCGTCATTAAGGGCATGAATTGCCAAAACATTAGTCCCCTTCACCAGTTGGCTGACCCGTCGCGCACTGAGCCTGATTGCCTCTGCTTTGACCGCGTCACTATCGTTCCTCTTCTTGGCGGACCCTGAGTTCCATAGGAAAGGAAAAGGCGCATTCCTGCTGCCCAGTTCCGAACCGTTCAGGTAGGCCTTAAATCCATCGTCGTAATAAATATAAAGCGCAAGTTGTTCGTAGGCCTTTGGGTCCTTTACCTCGAACGGAATTCGCAGATAGAGACTATGTGGGTGCTTCCCCTTTGCTGTTTCAATCCGAGTCTCAAGGAGCTCTTTGAACGCTCCCGGAACATCCTCATAGCCAATGCCATTGCTCCCATCAAGCCAGCCGTTTGAGTCGTCAAACTCAGGTCTCTCCCACTTCAGCGCTCCGGGGTCAGCCGCCGGCCGGAGGTAACGCAGGGGCTGACCTTTCATGATGAGCTTCTCCTCGACTCCCCGCTCCGTCACCTTAAAACGCGATACGGCTGTGGAGGCCCGGCGATCGAGAGGCCAATAGGCGGTCAGGCCCTCGGTCATACTTTCCGGAGCCGTTCGATCCAGCTGGTCTGCAGTAGTGCTACCGGGCGCTGTCGGATCCGTCGGGGTAGACTCGGAATCCCCCGGCAAGGGGCTCCCTGCAATCGCCGCCCCACTACTGCCTGCCTCGCGCACCAGAGAAAGCGTGCCGCCTAGCCCGGGACCAGACCAAGTCAGACTAAGCCCCGGGCTCTGCTCCCCGCCCTGCTGAAAATATTCTACACGGAATGGTGCATGGCCCTTTCTACAGAGAACTCGGGCTGATTCTTGCGATCCTGAAATCGAGGAGACCTGCTCTTCCCCGTAGATAAGGAGAGCTGCACCAGACGAAGCCTCAAGAGAGAACTTGTAGAATCCTCTCTCTGGAACACGCAAGTAACCTTCCCACACCAGTCCCGAAGGCTCGTTACCTGCAGCTCCGAGATCCAGCATGCCCTCTGGTATTGGCTTGCCTGAATTCAATTCACCAGCCTCTGACCGAAGCTCTGCAAGACTTCTAAAATTTTCCCCGAATCGTTGAACAATCAAATCCCTAATCGGACCCTGCACCGTATCCACTCGCTCAACCTCTTTCGTGGGAGCCGTATTTGTCAGAATTTTTTCAGGACTCTGGGGTATTGTCTCTCCGTCGACTCCTGCATCACCCTCTTCGCCCTGCATCATGCCGATAGCGATGATCGCTATCAGGATAGTGACAAGGGCAGCAATGCTCAGAACCCAAGGGAGGCTGGACTTGGGCTGCGAAACCGAGCCCCCTCTACCTGTCGCCGGACGCCCTCCCGTTCCAGGCCTTCCCATGACTAAGTGTCCCTGGCCTCCAGCCACGACCTCTCCAACCTTCGGGAGATGCGCGAGGGCAAGCTGTGGCGCTGCGGCAGGACGGGGAGCATCTGCCACCTTCCCAGCATCAACGACCTGCACAAAGTATGGGAGAATCTCCAGGCCGGCCTGCTGGAGGTCCCTCTTGTACGCTTCTACATCAAAAGCTACCCTGCGGAAGAAAACTGTTTGGGTTGCGTCATCATAGATGACATAGCTGGCTCTAACGTCTGTGGTCCGGGGTTCACCAACAGACCCCACGTTGACAAGATAGCGCTGTCCTCGTTCCAGCTGAAAATCCTTCGGAGGCAACTGCGTTACCGCTCCACCTCGCTTTGACATTGAATACGCAAGCGGCAGATGAGTGTGCCCAATGAACCCGAGGGACTCGACCATTGCCTCCAGATTGGCCTTCGCGGATGAAACCCCCTCCACGTAGCCGAACTCCCCGGGCCGTACTACCTCGGCATGAACGAAGTAGACATCCGGGCCATTCATCTGGAGGGGCACCTGTCCAAGAAATTGTAGGGCGTCATTATCGAGCTGCTCCCTTGTCCATTCGATAACAACCCGCGCGCGATCATTAAAGATCGAGGGATCAAGCCGACCACAGGCTGCCGCATCGTGATTCCCCAGAACGAAATTAGCGGTTACAGCCCTGACCCCTGCGAGCACCTCAAGAGGCTTCGGACCGTAACCAACTACATCACCGAGGCAGACCAGAGTATCCACACCCTGCTGCGCGATATCTGCAAGCACCGCCTCCCACGCCTGCCAGTTGGCATGGACATCCGAGAAAATGGCATAACGCATGAAATTCCGGTTGGTCAGGTGAAACTCGCCGATGGTCTATCCAATGCCGATGCGCTTGCCAACCTTGCACTTTATCAGGGTGCCCTGATGAGAAAATGCCTTCAGGACCCAGAGATTCTTACCTTTGTGAAACTCCGTTGAATACCTACTATGATCGACCTCATTTGCCTCGTTCCGGCTCAGGGAGCTCCGACTTGGGTGCATTTTTCAGCTTCGGGGGAATTGCCGGAACACGAGGTGCGGGGTCAGGGCGCCGCGGCGGCAAAAAGGCCTTGGGACCCCGCAATCTAAGCGCAAATGTTTTTTCGACCCTTTCGATTCGCTGCCGGGTTTTTGCCGAGGGAACAGCCTTGTCCTGTGGCGTCACCCATGGACCTTCGAAGGCTACCTTGTTAGACATGTCCCACACTGTGGCCTCGCGCGCTTCTGGGGCACCGACAACTTCAACTGTCCCATCGTTGTCTCGCATCTTGAAACGCTGGCCGTCCTCTCCCAGACCGAAGCGTTGAAACCGTGGGTCAGCTATCCGAGCGTTAGGGAAAGCTTTGGGCCCCCTTTGCTCAAGCGCCTCGGGCGGGATGACCACCATGGGCAGGGGGGGACGTTTCCCCAAGGTCACTCTCTTCTCCACCTGCTCTCCCCTCTGGATCAGCCTGAGCCTCACGACCTCGCCCTCCCGATAACCGGCAATCACATGCCGAAACTGAAGCACGCCGCCAATTTCGTCTCCCTCGACCCTCAGGACAATATCTCCGATCGCAACACCTGCTTTATTCGCTGGACTGTCATTCTCAACTTCCGTGAGGCGAAGACCTCCGGCGATTCCCAGCTTTTCCACCTCCGCCGCGGTGAGCTCCTCAGCGCTCACTCCGAGAAACCCTGAACGAGCACCTGCTCCAGGCGGAGCCATGGGGATCTCTAATATATCCGCGCGCGCACCTTTCTCCTGCGCCTTTGACCACGTGCCACTGAGCGCGACCACAAGAATGGTTGAGAAAAATATCCGGGTGACTCTCATGGAATTCTGGCCCCTTAGAAGGTCTCTGAATGCTACGGCCCCCCAGCGTGATGGAAATTAAGTCAGATAGCAAGAGGTCTATGGGCAGGCTCTATTCTATGCTCAGTTCCCTGCGTTCCAGCGGCCGCAAACGAAGAAAGGCTTACTCCGAGAAAATCCATGGGCGGGCCTGCTTGATACTGAGTTTTCCTTCTCTTGTAACCTTAAATTCCAATTCCATCGCAAAGTCCTTGGCCTCGTATGAGTAGCCATAAAGTTTCGCAAAACGGTTATGAATAATTCCGAGCCCTTCGCGAAGTTGCTCCAGATGCTTCGCGCTGAGAATGAGCCCACCCTTGGCGTGATTGGAGCGGCGCATGACCTTAGTCTTCCCTGCATCAAACCAGTCGAGGAGCAGTTCCTCTGGAATGGAGTCTTCCTCCGGATTCGTGACGAGGTCCTCTCCCACCTGAGTATTCAGGTAGTAGGTTCCTTCCGTACGATAGAGAATGTCCGTCGTTACGGCCACTCCGTTGGCCTCTTCCTCATCATAATTGGGGTGAATCAGTACACCCATAGCAGTAAGCATATGATCAATTCTATAGAATTCCCTCTCCTGTACTGCCCGAAAATTCCACAAGCTAGCGAAGACCTGCTTGATGGAATTCGCGAGATGCCCCTCGTCGACTCGATGCGTACAGGAGTCATAGAGTCCTGCCCCGCTAAATCCGGGCAGGTCTTCATTATTCGTACTTGAGCGGCAGCGCAGGGAGGTTCCTTCCGGAAACGAAGCATGTATTTTGGCGAGCCTCTCCCGCAGATCATCGGGAAAATCGCCATCTCGAATCAATCTTCGAAAATCGCCCAACGCCTTCCGGAGCGTCTCTGAATCACCACCCTTTTCGTGCTCTGAAAAAAGCTCCGCTACCTTTTCATAAAATCCATTATGATTCATGAAGGTATGATAAAAATGAAACGGCACGGCAAACCCCTGCGGAATCACTCCCTCTGAAAGCTCAAAGGAACTCATTGCCGCAAGATTCGCCGCTTTTACCCCGACGCTTTTCCAATCCCCGAAACCGATATCGTCCAGTGCGCGAATCCGAGTTTCCTCCAGATCACGCGAAGGCTTCTGCGGCTTTACTGGACGAAGTTTCGCGAAATGGGCCTCCACCTCCTCATCCTTGGCCTCGCGGAGAGTGAATCCTCCAGCCTCAACCTTATAATAGACGTATTTACCTTCCAATGAGCTGACCTGCTTCATTTGAGCCGCCTCTGCGATGAACGCATTTGGCACCTTGTCCTGAATCGCTCGCAGATTGACATGCGAAAGCGGAGTCTGGCGAACTTCAGTGATAATCCCCGCACTGCGAGGCATCTCGTTCGGAAGAGATCTATAAAGAACAATCTCGCGAGGCCGTGGATACTCATCCAGCTTCATAATTCTCAGCCGCCCAAAACTTTCTCCCGGGTTAAGGGGAAGGTAGTCAATATCACCAAAGAGGTCCTCGTCCAGATAGACGCGGAATGGCGCGTCATCATAGAGGTCTTTTTCCTCGTGATATCGGATCAGAGCAGCAGGCATCGGATAGTAACCCAGTCTGCCTCTAAGCTCGGTACTCTTCCCGATAAGCAACTCATACGCTTTCTTAATTGTTTCGTAGGGGTAGCGGTCATTGGGGTTAAACTCAAAAGTGTAAAGACCCCTGTCACCGTTCGACCCCTTCAATCTCGGGCGATAAACGAGCACTCCCCTCATCTGCGCTCCTTCCCCGGGACGGGCCCGTGGAAGCCCCACCGCCGACATGAATCTCATATGGGCTCGATGTGTCTTGGTATTAATGAAATAGAGTTCCGGATTTTCTCCATCCGCACCTTCAATCTGAAATTTGACGAACTGATTTCCCGCGAGGTGGGTATCAATCATGACCTCTTCCCCCTGATAGCTGAGTGTTTCGAAAGATTTACGGTCTGGAATAGTGGCCGCCCCATCTTCTATCTCGATCTCATCCGGGGACTGTCGCTCCACGTTTTGGGGCTGTGGCCCAAATCCCGGACCCCGTCCCCCGGGACCTCGTCCCCCGGGACCTCGTCCTCCGCGGGGAGGACGAGGAGGTGCCAGCTCTCTTATTTCAATCCTTCCATCACTATTTGTATCCAGCTTAGCGAGGGCGCCGGAGGCCTTCTCCTGCTCTTCAGCAGAGATCTTCCCATCCCTGTCCTGGTCGAGGGCCGACATCAGCGGAAGACGCATCAGGAATCCATCTCCTCCTGGTCCTTCCCCGTTACCAGGGCCCCGGCCTTCCCCTCCTCCCCGGGGTTCTCGACCCTCCGGGGGCGGAGGCAGGATTTCTTCCCCTTCGAGAATCTGGTCCTTATTCTTATCAAGAGTTTTCAGCTTCGCAGGCGCGTCTTTCAATTCTTCTCCGCTGATAATGAGGTCCCCGTCGCTGTCCAGAGCTTGCACTACAGGAAGTCTCCGCAGGAATTGTTCCGGGCCTCGCCGTGGTCCGCGCTCGCCCCTCGGCTCATCACCCGGACCATCTCCTCCACGATTGGGAGGATTTTCCTGCGCTGTAAGCGAAGGAGACAGACAACAAAGCAAAAGACAGGCAAGCAAAGGAGAAAGGTTCATGATACAGGCCAAACGGAAATTCGTCTCGGAGGAAACCCCGAAATACCGCCGAAGTTGCCCTCCCGGGAGCCTTTATTCTCAAACCACCCTTATTATGGCGACTGCCTCCTCTCTTTCTGTTGGCGCCCGTGGTGAGCTTTCTGATTGCGCCAAGCCCTGCGAAGGCCGAACTTTATCCATGAAACTTGAACCTATCTGTCACAATGGCTCGATTCTCTGTCGTATTCTTTAGTCTTCTTCTGCCTTTTGTCTCTCTCGGGGAAACCGGTCTGGATAAGCCGAAAAGCAAAGGTAAGACTGCCTGGCCCAGTCACTACTCAAAAGGGCGCAAGACCTTCGATGGAACCGGCAAATACTACATGGGAAGAGAAATCTCCTATGTGATGGGGCACCAGGCCATCCGCTGGCTGGAGCGAGGCAATCGTGAGGAAGAGGAAGCACCCAGCAAAGCCATAGCCGCTCTGAACCTCAAACCCACCGATGTGATTGCGGACATAGGAGCCGGTTCAGGCTACTACACTTTTCGTCTCGCTCCGCTGGTCCCGAAGGGAAAGGTCGTCGCCGTCGACATCCAACCTGAAATGATCACCTTTCTCGAAAAGAAGGAGAAAACACTGGGGCTGGCCAACGTTGAGGCTCATCTCGGAAAAGTAGATGACACCATGCTCAAAGCAGGCTCGATCGATGCGGCTTTAATGGTTGATGCTTACCATGAATTTTCTCATCCCCGTGAAATGATGCAATCTCTGTTCAAGGCCTTGAGGCCTGGGGGGCGCATTATCCTTCTGGAATACCGTGCTGAGGACCCTACCGTTCCGATCAAACCGCTCCACAAAATGACGGAAGCGCAATCCCGCAAGGAAATGGAAGCAGTTGGATTGAAGTGGAAAAGCACTGATTCCAAGCTACTGCCTTGGCAACACTTCATGGTCTTTGAGAAATCGAAAGAAAAGTAGCCGCCCGCTCTGTCTCCCGGATGCGCCATTACTCTAATTTGGTTCTTGCCGGAAACGATTAGAATCTGTGAATTATTAATAAAACAAAATGAATTCCGGTAATAAGATCCTCAAGCTTGTGCTCCTCCTCGGTAGTCTCGTCGCCTTTTCGATGCTGACCTCATGCGAAACCATCTCCGGTTTCGGACGTGACCTGCAGTATGCGTCTGAGGCGGCCAAGAACAGGTAGGCCCCTGAGCCTTAGTTCTCAGCCCTCGACGCTGAACGATCATCCTTGCCGAAGCGCAGGGGTCGGGAAGGCTGCGGTTTCCTGAATAGGTGCGCTAGAGAATCTCGCAGCCACCCCCGGAAGCTCCCTGTGAGTTTGCCCAACCTCCCATTTTCCCTAGAGTCTGAAGCGTGAGTGCTGCCCCCGAAAGCCCTCCCCGCTCTTGGGCTGAGGTCGACCTTGGTGCCCTTCGGCACAATTTCAGGGCGGCCCGGAACCTTGGTCACCAGCAGATAATGGCCGTGGTCAAGGCCAGTGCCTATGGCCACGGGCTGGAACCAATAGCAAACACCTTGGACCAGGAGGACCTCACGTTTTTCGGCGTAGCCAATGTTGGCGAAGCGAGGCGTCTTTCCGAAGCTGGTATCCAGACTCCCATCTACCTCCTCGGGGGAACGTTTCCTGCCGAGCGAGAGGAAGTGGTAGCCCGTCAATGGCTTCCCTGTCTGAACACCATGGAGGAGGCAGAACACTTCGACCAGCTCGCTCGCGCCCGAGGCTCCATCGTGGAAGCTCATATTACTGTCGATACAGGAATGGGTCGCGGCGGCTTTCTCCCTTCGGACACTCCCTCTGCCCTGATCGCCATCCGGGCACTCCCCGGCCTTAGAGTAACCGGGATAGGGTCCCACCTGCCCTGCGCCGATGAGGACAATGCGTTTACCATAACACAGTTTAACTCTTTCGACACCTTGATCGAATCCCTTCCTGAACGGGAAAAACTCACGCACGTTCACCTTGCTAACTCAGCAGGACTTCTCGGATATCAATCCCGCACCACCACGCTAGCCCGCCCCGGGCTGATGCTCTACGGGGTGTCCCCCGTTACCAATGCTGATATCTCGCTACAGCCCGTGATGGCCCTGAAGTCCAGGATCGCAGTCATCCGGGATCTCCCCTCCGGCCATGGCATCTCCTACGGACGAACTTTCGTCACAACTCGCACGACAAAGGTGGGGACCATCGGGATCGGATACGGGGATGGTTATCCCCGGGTTACTACGGGGCAAAACCCGGAGGTCTTTGTTCGAGGCCAACGAGTTCCTCTACTGGGAAGAATCACCATGGATCAGGTCATGGCAGACCTGACTGATCTTCCTGAGTGCTCTCCCGGTGATGAGGTTGAACTCTTCGGTCCCAATATTCCTGTCGAAGAGGTGGCGCTCAGAGCTGGAACAATCCCATGGGAAATTTTTACCGGGATCACCCCTCGAGTTGAGCGGGTTTATAAAGGATAACGCCCCACGAAAAGACGTTTACTCAGCCTCCTCCTCACACTGAGTTTCAAATTCAGGACGCACTGGAATGCCACGCTCCTGAAGGTATTTTTTGGTTTCCGGGACCGTGAACTCTCCAAAGTGAAAAATGCTGGCGGCCAAAACCGCGTCAGCATTCCCATCGCGCAATACGTCCACCATGTGATCAAGGGTCCCACAACCTCCACTGGCAATCACAGGAATTCCAACCGCATCACTAACCGCACGCGTCAGCTCAATATCATAGCCATCCTTGGTCCCGTCCGCATCCATACTGGTGAGAAGAATCTCACCAGCACCACGATTATACACCTCACGAGCCCACTCGATCGCATCGAGTCCCTCCACTGGATTCCTCCCACCATGGGTATAGACTCCCCACTTGTCAGGACCCTGCCGCTTGGCATCGATCGCTACTACGATCGCCTGGCTTCCGAAAGTGCCTGCTCCCTCATCGACAACCTCCGGACGGTTGATCGCGGCGGTGTTAACGCCAACCTTGTCGGCCCCTGCGAATAACATTCTTCGCATGTCCTCCACCTCGCGGATACCGCCCCCTACCGTCAGCGGAACAAAGCAGCGTCCCGCCGTTCTGCGCACGACCTCCAACATCGTGTCACGTTCATCAGAAGAAGCTGTAATATCGAGAAACACAATTTCATCCGCCTCCTGTTCGTTGTAGGCCACTGCGCAATCGACAGGATCTCCAGCATCCCGGAGATCGACAAAATTCACCCCTTTTACGACACGACCATCCGTGACATCGAGGCAGGGAATAATGCGTTTGGCCAACATGCGGTGGCCCGAATATGACCAATCCCCTTCATTTGCCAACTCCTCGTCTACCTCACTGCCCCCTGTCTGGGGAAAGATCAGCCTCTCAGCGGTTGCCAAAGTAGATCATGGCCACGATCCCGACCAGGAAACAGTAGTAGCCAAAGTATTCGAACTTGCCCTTCTGAATGGTTTTGAGAACGAGATAGACCGCAAAGAGGCCCGAAACAAAGGCCGCCATAAACCCCAGAAGATAGGCAGCGGCGGCTTCTCCCTGCATGACATCTTTCAGCTCCCGTAGCTTGAGTAGCGTTCCCCCTCCAATCGCGGGCAAGAACATGAGGAAGGAAAATTCTGCCGCCTTCGAGGCCTTGCCTCCAGCGAGGAGACCTGCAGTAATAGTAGCCCCGCTCCGCGAAATTCCTGGCAGGATAGCCAGCGACTGCGCTACGCCCATCCAGATCGCCTGCCGCATGCCGAACTCCCGGCTCTCCCGGGCAAAGAGCTTGGGCAGGAGAAGAATCACACCGGTGACTAGAAGGCATCCGCCTACAAGGACCGGATTATCGTAGGCTCCCTCAAAAAGGTCTCTCGCAGAGAAAAACGCCACAGTGGCCGGCACAGTGGCCATGACCAACCACAGGATCATGGTTCGATCCTCTTTCCGTTCCTTCTGCCACAGGCACAACAGAAGTCCTGCTAGGCGCTTCCGGAAATAAATGACGACACTAAGAAAGGTTCCCAGATGGAGTACTAGCTCGAACGTAATATCCTGTTGGGCGCCCTCTCCCGCCTCCCGCATTCCAAGGGCGTGCTGGAGTAGTGCGATATGCCCCGACGACGATACTGGAAGAAACTCGGAGAGTCCCTGCACGATTCCGACCAGAATAGCTTTCCAGATCTCCATTTTCTAGCCCTTCATAACGATTTCCAGTCTTTCTGCGCTGAAACCTTTCCGTAGGCCACGGATCCTATTTGACCCGGTCCCAACGACTCGCTGGCACATCATTTACTCTTCCCTCCTCCCTCGTCTTCACCTTTTTCCTCCGCCCGAAACGTCGAGAGAATCAGAAAAAATGCAGCCACGCATATACACGAATCTGCAACATTGAAGGAGGGCCAGTGCCCATGCGGAGTCAATTTGGTTTCCAGTCCGATATTGAAATCGAGGAAATCAACAACATAGCCCTGCGCCAGCCGGGCAAAGAAACTAGCATTCTCGTAAGCAGGAAGAAAAAACCCCTGGAGCATCCGGTCAGTCAGGTTGCCCAGAATCCCCGCCATCATGAGCCCTGCAGCCAGCCTGAGGGGGAGAATATTAAAAGCACCCCGCCGCCAGAAGAAGGGGATCAGCCCAAGCGCGACTACCGCAATGAGGAAAAAGACAAAGGGCGCCCATGCCGTATCATTTCCCATTCCGAAAGCCGCTCCCTGATTATGCACTCGGACAATCGTGAAGAAATCCTCGATCACAACGTGATTCTGATGAGACACGTTAAACCCGGGAGCTGGCGCCTCAAATTTAAGAACCACGATCCACTTCGTGATCTGGTCCAGCGCATAAAGGGGCAGGACCAGCAAGAGCAGGAGGCGAGGAAGGGTCTTCATCACTCAGTGCTGGACATAACCTCCTCGCACCGGCGACACAATCCTTCTTCCCCTGTCGCGGCTGGTGGTTCATAGCGCCGGCAACGTGGACACATGGGATACTCGGTCTTCTTCGCCTTGGCGGAAATCCGGTCACCCTCGACAAGCTTAAGGTCTGAGATAATGAAGAACTCCGTGAAGAAATCACGATCACTCAGGAGCTCACGCAATTCATGATCCGCGGGGAGGGTCAGCTCGACCGCTGCCTCGTTATTCTTGTTGAAGACCTTCGCCTGTACTTCTACTTCAATCGCGTTCTGGATGACTTCTCGAAGGTCGAGGAGCTTATTAACCTCGTCTGTGGCTTCCCGGCCATCAAAGCGCTGGTCCGGTGCGGGGAAATCCTGCTCGTGTACACTTCCCTCCCGTCCCGCATGCTCCCATGCCTCCTCCGCAGTGAACGCCAGGATAGGAGCTAAAAGCCGCGTTAGAACATCGACAACGCTGTTCATGGCCGTCTGACTTGCCCGGCGGCGATCAGAATCTTCCCGGTCACAGTAGAGTCGGTCCTTGGTAAGGTCGATATAGACCGCGCTCAGTTCCCGGGCACAGAATTGATTGATTACCGTGAATACTTTCCGGAATTCATAGGCGTCATAGGCTCGCCGGCATTCTCTGACCACTTCATTCAGACATTCAAGAATCCACCGGTCCACCAATGTCATCTTGCCCGGATCCACCGAGTTCCGCTCCGGATCAAACCCGTGTAAATTACCCAGCAGGATCCTCAGAGTGTTACGAATCCGGCGATAGGGCTCTGCAACCTGCTTGAACAGATCCTCCCCGAAGGGCACCTCACTCTGCCAGTCAACGCTGCTGACCCAGAGCCGCAGGATATCCGCGCCGTACTTGTTGTAATAGTGAGCTGCATCAATAGGCTTGCCGGACTTCTCGGCCTCGCTCTTGGAGAGCTTTCCCTTTTTGTCCTTATCGACCACGAAGCCGTGGGTCATCACCGTTTTATAGGGCGCACAACCACGATAGGCCACGCTCAACATAAGGGAGCTCTGGAACCATCCCCGATGCTGATCAGTCGCCTCGAGGTAGAGATCTGCCGGGCTCTCCAACTCTGCATGACGGTCCAGAACCGCAACGTGGCTGCTTCCCGAGTCGATCCAGACATCCAGAGTATCCCTGCATTTACGAGTGCCCTCTGGTAATCCCAAGCGACTTACCAGATCAGCCTCTTCGAGCTCAAACCAGATATTGGTTCCCTCCTTCTCCACCAGATCTGCGACCTTTCGAGCGAGGTCCGCATCAAGAAGCACTTCGCCCTCAGCAGTGAAGAACACGGGAAGCGGGACTCCCCAGGTTCGTTGGCGGCTGATACACCAGTCCGGACGGGATTCCACGGTTCCGTAAATCCGATTCCGTCCCCAGTGGGGCAACCAATCTGTTTGATCAATTTCGGACAGGGCGGTGTCTCGAAGCCCATCCAACGAGATAAAGAACTGTTCAACGGCGCGAAAGATAATTGGCGTCTTGGAGCGCCAGCAGTGCGGGTAGTCGTGCCGGTATTCTTCTCGACCCAGAAGAACAGACAAACCTGCCAGCATACCTATAATCTCCTCATTACTCTCGAAGACATGCCGCCCTACAAGATCAGAGATACCGACCTCTTCTGTAAATTTCCCATCACTATCTACCGGTGAGACTACCTCAAGCCCATACTCCCTGCCCGCCACATAGTCGTCTGCTCCATGCCCCGGTGCTACATGCACGATGCCTGTCCCCGTCTCCGTCGTGACAAAGGACCCCAGAATGATTTGTGAAGAGCGTGGCAGAAAGGGATGCTGGGCCTCAAGACCTTCGGCAAGAGCTCCTTTGAATTCAACCATCTCGCCATGCGGTGCGAACCCGGTCTTGGCGGTGAACTCTTCCAAGAGGTCCTTCGCAAGGACAAGCCGGTGACTCACTCCCTCTTGATTCTCAAAGCGTCCGGCCAGATAGGTAAAATCCCGGTGCACCGCTAGTCCTACGTTGGCGGGCAGGGTCCATGGCGTCGTCGTCCAGATAACGAACTTGTGAGATTCCTCCGAGACTGAACCCGTCGCTTCACA